>Ga0302278_10006650_pt1 | contig 10893 bp, 14 predicted proteins | sample III_Bog_N3_2_FD_194543 | JGI IMG/M metagenome (GOLD analysis project Ga0302278, IMG submission 194543) | Peat permafrost microbial communities from Stordalen Mire near Abisko, Sweden - III_Bog_N3_2 | ecosystem: Environmental > Terrestrial > Soil > Wetlands > Peat | place: Sweden: Abisko... | reverse complement strand
AGGGCAGTGCGGGTGGCGGCGCCCATTAAGCTGACGAATTCACGGCGGTTGAGGGGGTTCATGGCGTTTTCGGGTATGGGAACGATTCTATGACAGAAGGGTTGAGTATCGCTACACTGGGCATCATGCGAACCGGACTATTGATGCTGTGCATAGGTGCCCTTCTGCTGGCGGAATCGGCGGCGGGAGTGAAGTGGACGATGCCTGCGGGGTGGGTCTCGAAGGGGTCGGCGCCGATGCGTGCGGCCACTTATACGGTGGGCGACTCGGAATGCGTCGTTTACTTCTTCGGGCCGGGCCAGGGGGGCACGGTGGAAGCGAATCTTGCGCGCTGGAACGGGCAGTTCACGGTGAACGGCCAGCCGGCGCCGGGGAAGAAGGTGAAGAAGACCGTGCACGGGCTGAATGTCACGACGCTGGATGTGGCCGGGACCTATGTGGCGACGGGCGGGGCGGCGATGACAGCGCAGGCACCACAGGAGGGCTATCGGATGCTGGCCGCGATTGTGGAAGGGCCGGGCGGGAATTTGTTTGTTAAGTTCGCGGGGCCGGGGAAGACGGTGGCGGCGAATGCGGGGAAGTTCGAGGCACTGGTGGGGAGTTTTTCGAAGGAGTAGGAGGGCGCATCCAACCCACCTTTTTTGGCGGAGATCCAAGCGGAAATCAGATCTGTAAACCGCGAAAAACATTACATCAGGCATCATCCGGCGGTACCGGTTCAAAGGCGGCAACGAAGGCGTGCGCCAGGGGATGGTGCCCATATTTGGTCATCCGGGACCGTGGCTGACCCGACGAGGTAATGCAGGCTACAAGATAAACCGCACGGAAGCTTTACAAAACAAGGCAACTCATCACTCGCTCTCTATTGGCCAGCCTGGCCAGGCGTTTGGCCTGCTTCGTGCAATGCTTATTAAACCCGCGCGTCGGAGATCGGACAGCGAGGGGCAAGGCCTATGACTACGAAGACGCCATCGACGCTGATTATTGCCGACAGTCACGACATCGCCCGCGAGGGGGTTGCTTCGTTTTGCAGGGCTCGGCCGGACCTGGCTCTGATTGGCCAGTGCGGCAACGGGCAGGGAGCATTTGAGATGATTCTGACCCTGCAACCGGACTTTGCCATTCTGAACTTCGGCATGCCGAAACTGAATGGGCTCGAGGTCCTCTGCCGACTGCGAGAGGTGCGCTCGACGACCAGGGTGGTCTTGCTCTCCATGAGTCGCGATCCGGCAACTATCGGCGAAGCCTTTCGGAGCGGGGCTGACGGTTATGTTTTGAAAGACGAGCCATCGCAGGATATTTTCGACGCCATCGATTACATCCGCGAGGGCGGGCGGCAATATCTTACGCCGGTTCTTCGAAGTGAGTTCGTGGATGGGAAAGAGGCGCAGTGGGCGTCATTGAGCAAGCGGGAACTCGAAATCTTCTCGCTGCTGGTGGAAGGGGTGCGTCCCAGAGACATCGCGAAATCCCTGCAAATCAGTCCGAAAACGGTGGATACACATCGCTCCCATGTCATGAGAAAGCTGGAGATCGGAAGCGTGGTGGGTCTGGTGCGGTTTGCGATCCAGCACAACCTCACCCCCGTCGCGCCATAGCGGACTGGCATCCGTCTCGCTGGCGAATTGTTTTCAGCGCGGGGTGGCAGGATGGGAATGTCGAATTGCCCGCATGGAGTTCAGGCGTCCGGGCGCTGCGAACAGAGGGCGTTATGCGGGAGCTGACGAGGATTTTGTTCTCGTTACGTGCCGGTTCATGCGGCGACCTTGAGTCCCACCTTGGCGAAGAGTTTTTCCAGATCGTCGGCGACTTGTCGGTGGAGGCGATCCAAATGGGCACGTCTCTGTTGCTGAAGGCTGGTGTCGGTCGGAACTGATTGGAGCAGGCGTCTGCGAGGGGCGGGCAGATGCGCTCAAACAGTTTGAGAAACACCACGCAGATCGAGTACCCTGACTCTGAACGAAGGCTGCGCGTTCGCCGGACGGAAGTTCGAGCGCGGCGTGGACGCCGGGTGAGGGAAACTTCGTGGCCGAGACGCCGGGAACGCCGTCGGCGGCGCCGTTGCCGGGAAGTATGGTGCTGCTGGTGGCGGGAAGAGTGGTGGCCTTGGGGGGGTGCGGCGACGGGACAGGACTTCGAAACGCAAACCTTTCGCGAACCTTTGCTTACCGGGCCAGGCGCAGAATCTGCGACGCCACCTGATGGAAAGCCGCATGAAGCTGCGTCACGGTGGGAGAGAAGACCGACAGACCTGTCACCTGATTCCGATTAAACGACGGAGAACCCGGATCATTGGCAACCCTCGCCAATAAGACCTGATCGGGGGGCAGGCCGGGATTGTTGCCCAAACCGATGGTGTAAATCGCCGGTTTCAGCGAGCCGTCGCTGCGAATGCGGTTGGCCGCGTCGTCAAAGGCGTTCAGCCCGGAGTTGGTGACATTGGCCGGGGTCACCTGATTCAGGTTCACGGGTGCGTAGGCGGAGATGGAACCAGTGCCGTTCGTCGAGTTGCCATTTGTATCCTCCGACGGAATACTCGTCAGGTAGTTGGCAATGCTCCACGAAGCCGCAATGTTCGCACAGCCATTGCCGGCGGGTGCGGCGCGCAGTTCCGTGGCGTCATTCAGCGATTGCGCCGTGGGATCCGAAAGCCCCATGGTGCCCGTGTTGTAAATATCCGCCAGGAGAACCCCTGTCAGCTGCAACCGGCAGATGAGGCAATGTGGCCGCTAAAACTGGCTGTGAACGTGTTGGCGAGGCCGTCGGTAAAGACGACAATCACGTTGAAAGCTCCCGGCTGGTTCAGCTTGACCAACTGCTGGTAGGCCATCCAGATCCCCTGAGCCGTGTTCGTCGCGCCATTGGCAGAGGTCATATCGCCGATCAGAGTCGGGACGTTCGGGGTGGCTGTCATGAAAGACGTCGACGGTGCGTAAGCCATGAACGCGGCACCCGTAAAACTTACGAGCCCGACGTTGTCGCGGCCACTGGCGAACTGGTCGATGAAATCGATGGCGTCGGTCTGGACGGTGGACATCACCTGTGACATGGAACCGGAGTGGTCCAGCACCAGGATCAGGTTGAGGTCCCGCCGTTGCGCCACGGTAGTGACGCTGAGGGGCGTGGATTTGACGCCAAGAATGCTCAGGAACATGACGGGAACTGTGCCCGTTGCGGTCACGGTAACGGTACGCAGATGCGACCCGTTGACGGATGCGACTCCGACGGCGACGCTTGCGTTCGAGAGGGGCGAGGAAATGGCGGAGATGTCGGCATTGAAAACTGCTTGGGCCATCGCGGTTGCACTGGCGGCCTGCGCGGCGGGAGTCTGGCCGACGCTCAAGGAGCGTGCGCCGGCAAGAGCTGCGGCGTCGGCGGCGGTCGAGATCGCCTCCCGCACCATATAGGTATTGGCGCCGTCGATAGCCAGCCCGACCATCGGGATCAGTATCAGGCAGAATAACGCCGCGAGAACAAGAGCGACGCCGCTGCGAGGATTTCGCGCGTCGGATATAGGGCGGCGGTGCATTAGAAGACGACCTTTCGGTAAATTCCCGTGCCTTTGAGCAAACCCGCAAGGTCGAATTGCGCGGTGCTGAAGTACGTTTCGCCGAGATAGGCGGTCTGGCCATTCGCGAGCGGCATCAGGGCAAGGAAGCTGGCGGCATTCGCCGAAGGATCGCTGAGGTTGGTCACGTTGCCGCCGGAATCGAGCACAGCGGCCTTCGGATTCACGTACGAACTGGAGCGCAGAGCAGGATTTCCGATGACGAATTGGCGAACGCAGACGGCGGCGTTGTTGCTGGTCCCCTGAATTTCGCTGAGGATGACGACGCCCTGGCCGCCGGAAGCGCTAATGTTGAGGGTTCCGGCAGATTTGATCAGCAGGTTCACGTTCGCCGCTACCGAAAAATCCAGCCCCGTGGCGAACATGTGAGTAGCGTTGCGGTTCAGCGCCACTACGCGTTCCGAGATCAGCAGCGACATCCCGACTGTAGAAAGGCCCAGCAGAATCGGCACGAAGATGAACGAGCCGGCCAGCGCGAATTCGAGGAGTGTGCTGCCGCGTTGGCTGCGATGCGAGGGATATGGGTAAAGCGGCGTCATTGCAGGTTACGGGGAAGGTGCAATCCCCCCGGGTGAGCTTTCCATTTTGTCGATGGCGGTGACGGTAACGGGCACGGCCTTACCTGAGCGAAGCAGGGGGGCAAGCGGCGTCAGTTGCCAGGCGGTCACGGAGACTTGTACCAGATTCCCGCCGACATTCGACGCGGTTGGCTGCAGCGTGGTGGCATCGAGGAATTGTACCGAGAGAGTCCCCGCCTGAGAGCCGGTGAGCAATCCAAGCGAGGCCGAGGTCACGACGGATTTGATGGACGCGATCTGGCCCATACCGGCCGACACCTGCCCGGTTACGCCGTAGCGCACGCCCTCCTGAACGGCGTTCTGAAGGGTAGCTTTGATGAACATGCCCCAACCGGCATCGAGCACCAGAAAGCCCAGGGCGAGGAAGGGCAACAACATCAGACCACCTTCCACAAGCTGCGATCCGCGACGGCTCTTGCTTCGCGTCGAGGACGGGGGCGAGGAGTGCATGGTTTACTCTCCGGAAACCTTCGGCAAACCGTCATAACCGCGGCGCCGGCGCGGCTCCACCAGCATCAGGGAACGCAGCACGGGGCGGGCGCGGCCTTCGTCGTTTTCGGTTACGAAACCATCGCGGCCATCCCAGGTTGCCTGGCCGAAGTAGGAATTTTTAAGGCCGAACAGAGCGACCTCAAAGCGATCGCGCGCGCCAATCTTGGCGAACAGCTTCGAGAGATAAATGCGGACCGTGCCTTCCGTAATTCCCAGACAGGCCGCAATTTCTTTATTTCTAAGCCCCTGTGCGAGCAGCGAAACCAGTTGGCTCTCACGCGTGGTGAGCGCGACCCGGCGCGAATGAGCGGGTTGCTCCGCCTCGAGGGCGCTGCTTCCGTCAGCGATGCCGATCAGATCCTCTACAAAGGCCTCTCTCGTGCAGCCGCCGCGGCGAATGAAGCCGGCAACGCCGAGATCGACCGCCTGATGGAGCAGTTCATCCGAAAACCTCTTGCCCCAGATCACGAGTTTCGAAGCGGGCACCGCGGCGCGCATTGCGGAGATCAGGCCGAGAGTCAGTTCGGGCGCGAGCTCCATCAGTATCATGTCCGGCGCTACCTGTTCCACGAGCGGCAAGAGCGCAAAGGCCTCCGGCAATGCCATCGTGACGTGGAATTGACTGGAGGACGTGAGCGCGAGAGACGCGCCGAGGCCAAGCACGGCGTCGTCGGTATAGACCACGATGCGAATCAGACGCGCGGAGTTGACTGGCTCCATACCTTATATCCTGTGTGCTGTAAGTAAGTTCGTCAATATCTCCGGTACGGGATAGTTCGAAGGTACCTGGGGGTAACAATGTGACGCTTTGCATCTGACTTCGTATGTGTGTTCGATACTATCAATCCTCAATCTATGTTATTTTTCCGCAAAGCCATACAGTTGAATCACGGAGCAAATGCAAATGGCGGGCACTAACGGGACAAAACTGGAGGTTGCCTGCTTCGCCCGGATGGATGGCCGGGGGCAAACGATCGTCCGGGGGACCACCGAGCAATTGTCACGAAAGTGGCTGGTGGTAGTCCTTCCGGCGGACTGGAATACCAGCCGTCTGAGGGCTGCGATGCGTTTGACGGTGGGGGTAGAGTTGCCGCACACGGGCGTGGCAGGCCCGCGGGTGATGGAGTTTGCGGCAACTGTGGCGAGGGTCATCCGGGTGAAGGCGGGATTGCGGATCATAGCCGACGTTCGCGGCGTAAAGATTATCGAAAGCGGACGGTCCGCTGCGGTTCGCGGGAACATGCGGCAGTATTCATAACTTAGATTTCATTTCATACAACAAGGAGAATCGAACAATGTCATTTTTCAAGAACTTACTCAGCAATAACCTGATGGTGGAAGAGGACGGGCAGGACATGGTGGAGTACGGTTTGGTGATCGCGCTCGTGGTGATCGCGAGCGTGGGGCTGCTTACCACCTTCAATGGCAAGATCAGCACGGCGTTCACGGCGATCGGCACCGACGTGACGACCAACATCAAGTAGTAAGTCGGGCAGTTTTCTACGCAGCTTTCATTTTGTAGTTTCAATTACGGAGGACAAAACAATGTCATTTTTCAAGAACACTCTCATCGCCAGTGTGCTGAAGGAAGAGGACGGCCAGGACATGGTGGAGTATGGTCTCGTCATCGCGCTGGTCGTGATTGCCAGCGTGGGTCTGCTGACCACCTTTAACGGCAAGATCAGCACGGCGTTTACCGCACTGGGCACTGACGTCACGACCAACATCAAGTAGTTCGTCGAGCGGGATGTGAGGGAAAGACGAAACCAGGGCTTTCCCGGCGAAACTCAGCTAAAGGAAACAGCCGGTTATGCCGATGACTAAAACGACGCCCAGTAAGACGGTGATCCTTTCGGTGCGGGAAATGTTGTTCCGCGAGGATGGCGGTCAGGATCTGGTGGAGTATGCCCTGTTGGCGGCGGTAGTAGCCATCGGGGCGGTGACAGCTCTGGTTGCATTCCAGGGAGTCATCGCCAGCGCGTGGACGACGATCAGCACGAATCTGTCGACCTGAGCGGGTCCTTTCGCGACCCGCCGGTCATTGCGGCCGGGTTGTTACGGGTGGGCAAAGGGAGTTCGATCTATGAAACGGCGGCTGATCACGGTGATGCTTTTCGCGCTGACGGCCTCGCTCGCGTGCAGCACCGTGCTCTACAAGATCGTAGCCGGCCGTTCGCAGCGTTCGGTTCCGGTAACGGCGGCGCACGTGTTTGTGGCTGCGAAAGATCTCGAAGCCGGCACTCTGGTTTCGGAAACGGACCTTCGCGCCATTGAAATGCCGGACGCAAGCACAGCTCAGTGGATCCGGACGCGAGAGGAGATCGTGGGCCGGGGTCTGCTGGAACCGGTCCACAAGGACGAGCCTTTCACGCAAAGCCGCCTGGCTGAGCGAGGCGCGGGCGGCGGACTCGCGGCGAGGATTCCTGCCGGTTTTCGGGCGGTTGCGGTGCGCGTGGACGATACCGCCGGACTATCCGGGCTGATCACCACGGGATCGCACGTTGACGTGATCTCGAACATTACTTCGGGCGGCCCGACTGTCGCGGGAACCCACACGATTCTGCAGAATGTCGAGGTTCTTTCGGCGGGCGATCGGGGTCTGAAGGATAGATTTGCCGGACCACCCTCGGTCACCCTATTGGCGACGCCGCAACAAGCCGAAATACTCAGCATGGCCGTGGCTCAGGGCCGGATCGATCTGGAATTGCGAAATCCCCTCGATGCCGGCAATTTTATCTCGTCGGTGATTCCGCCTAATCCGGCGGCGGACGCCCCAACCGCAGTCGCGCGAAGGGTCTTTCATCGGGTAGATACCGAAATGGCAAAGGCCGCACGGGAGCCCAAGGGTGTCTCCCCTGCGGCGGCTGTCGTCACGCCGCCAGCCACGGTCGAAATCATTCACGGCACGAAGCGTGTGGTGAGCGTGGTGGGCGCGACAAATCCTGGGGCCAACCAGCCAGGGGAGAGCCAGTGATCCGTCGGATCGTCTATTGGGGCTGGCTAGCCTGGAGCCTTGGCATGTTGGTCACTCCCGTGCCTGCGGTTTCCGGCAGCGAGCAGACAATCCGGATTACCGAGGGCAAATCCTTCGTGCTGGAAACGACCTCGGATATTGCGACGATTGCGGTGGCAACGGAGGGCACGGTAGAGGCCGTGGCGCTGACGAAGCGCGAAATCATTCTGAACGGGAAAGCTCCCGGGGAGACTTCGGTCCGGATCTGGCTGAGCAACGGAGGCGGACGCCTGGCTTATGACGTGACGGTGGAAGCGTCGATGACGCGCATCGAAGCGCTGCGCCATCGTCTGAAACAGGAAGTGGGAGATTCCGTGGAGGCGGAAGTCGACGATAAGACGGTGTTCCTTCGCGGCTCCGTGAAGTCCCAGGCGGAGGGCGAGCGGGCGCTGGCGATCGCGTCGGCATGGGGTAAGGCGATTAACCTGTTGACGATTGCGACACCGGCGCCGCCGCCGCAGATCCTGCTGAAAGTGAAGTTCGCAGATGTGGATCGGACGGCCGGGGTCCAACTCGGCATGAATCTGCAGACCCTGGGTGCTGCCGGCCTGACCGGAGCGCTTTCCACGCAGCAATTCAGCCCCCCGAGTATGGGGTCCATCGGAGGTACGAGCTCGAATTCCTTCACGTTGTCGAGCCTGTTGAATCTGTTCCTTTTCGATCCCAAACTGAATTTGGGGGCGACGATAGAAGCCTTGCAGGCAAGTAACCTGGTCGAAATTCTGGCAGAGCCGAATGTGCTGGCTACGAACGGCAAAACGGCGAGTTTTCTCGCGGGGGGAGAGTTTCCGTTTCCGGTCGTTCAGAGTTCGAGCAACGGTACGAGCAACGTGACCATTCAGTTTCGCGAATTCGGTGTACGTCTGACGTTCACCCCTACGATTACTCCGCGCGGCACGATCCGGCTGGAGGTAGCTCCCGAAGTAAGTTCGCTCGACTATGCGAATGGCCTCACATATAACGGATTCAACATTCCCGGGCTCGACGTCCGCAAGGTGAAAACCGAGATTGAACTTCAGAGCAACCAGAGTTTTGCGATCGCCGGGCTGCTGGACAATCGCGTGACGGAAAACCTGAGCAAGATACCGGGCATCGGAAACATTCCGTTTCTCGGGAAGCTCTTTCAATCCCGATCCGTGAACAAGACGAAGTCCGAACTTATGGTGGTGGTAACGCCTGTGCTCGTGCAGCCTAACCCCGGCGGAGTTCAGACACCCGCGATGCCTCAGCCGTTTCTGAAGCAGGGAGAAGATGAGTTGCCGTCGGGATCCGCGGAAGATCCGCGCCCGCTGCCGACACTCCTGCAGGTACCGTTCGAGCCGGAGAAAAAAGATACCGAAACTGCGCCCGTCTTACCCGGCCTGGTCAATGCCGCGGCGGATCTAATTAAGGGAAACAAGTGAACCTTCCGACTGAAATTGTTGCGGTGACGGAATCGGCATTGGCGACCAGCATGGCGGTAGCCATCGTGGATCCCGATCTCCGGAACCGGGTCACGGCGGGACTTGGGAGTGTTCCGGCCACTCTGGTCGGCGGGCCATGGCATCCCGGCACTCTGGCGGAACTGCTGGCATGGCTTGAGCGGCTCTCGCCCGACATCTTGTTGCTGGGCTTGCCCGACCTGGCGGAAGATCCGGCGGTGGTTCTCAGAGCGATCGCGAGGCTCCGTCATCCGCCGCGCGTGGTGGTGGTGAGCGATTCCGCAGAGCCGGAACTAATCCTGCAGGTCATGCGGGCAGGCGCGGCCGAATTCGTTTATCCGCCACTCGAAACCCGCCTCGGCGAAGCCGTCAACCGGGCCATCTCCGATCATTGCCGGGCTGCGGAGCCGGAGAGGATCGCGGGCGCGGCGGTGGGTTTTGTGTCGGCTAAGGGAGGATGCGGGGCTACCACAATCGCATGCCATGCGGCAGGTTATCTTCGCAGTGAAAAAATGTCGGTTCTGCTGGCGGATCTGGATACCTCGTCGGGGATGGTGGGGCAGGTGATGCGGGCGTCGACAACTTACAGCTTTGAGGATGCCGTGCAGCACGTCAATCGCATGGATCTGAAACTCTGGAGGGCGCTGGCTTCCCACTCCCCTTCCGGAGTGGACGTGATTCCGGCGGCCCTCTTTGGGGCAAATCGGCCCGGGCCAAATCGGCAGGGGGCAAACCGGGATCCGATGGGCTCAGTCGAGCTGTCCGCAGGAGCCCGGCGGCTCCTGAGTTTCTGGCGCGGTCACTACGAGTTCACGCTTGTCGACCTGGGCCAGGGCGTTTCGCACTCGCTCCTCGGGGTGCTCGACGCGCTGGACGGGGTGGTCCTCGTTTCGACCACCGAACTGCCCGCTCTGCGGCAGGCTGGAATCGTGATTCAAGCTCTGACCCTTCGGGGCTTTAGCAAGGACCGCCTGAGGCTCCTGGTCAACCGCATGCCGAGGCGTGCGGAAATCCAGACGGGGGAACTCGAAAAACTGATGGGCCATCCCGTCTACGCCGTCCTGCCTAACGACTACCGAACTCTGACCGAGGCTTATGCCAAATCGAGGCTGGCGGATTTCGATAGCGCGTTCGGCCACAGCGTCGCCAACTTTGCCGCACGAATGGCGGGCCTGCAGCCCCCATCGAAGAAGACCCGCGGATTCTGGTTCGGGTACGACGCGAAAGGCAACTAAAGAAAATGGCGATTCTTCAGCATTCTCCTTCGAATCCGATGTTCCCGCCGCTTCCGGCGGGCTCGGCCCTGCGCGCGCCGGAGAACGGCTGGCTGAGTCGGCTGATGAATCCGGCAGTCGACGGCGCCGCCTACCAGGAGCTTAAGTTTTCCCTGCACCGCAAGCTCCTCGGCCGGGTGCACCTGGAATCCGTGCTGGCACTCCCGGACGATCGCGTCCGCCGCGAGATCCGCCTCGCGCTCGCGCGTTTGCTGGACGAAGAATCGGCGCCGCTCAATGGAGCGGAGCAGAAGCGAATCCTCGATGAGGTTCTGGACGAGGTTTTCGGGCTGGGCCCGCTTGAGCCTCTGCTGCAGGATCCGACGATTTCGGACATTCTCGTGACCACTCCGAAACTCGTCTATGTGGAACGATCGGGCAGACTGCACAGGACGCCCGTGGAGTTCAAGGATGCGGGGCATCTGCTCCGGATTATCGAAAAAATCGTCAGCCGCGTGGGCCGCCGCATCGACGAATCGTCCCCGATGGTGGACGCACGCCTGCCGGATGGTTCGCGCGTGAATGCCGTCATTCCGCCGGTCGCTGT
>Ga0302278_10006649_pt1 | contig 10894 bp, 10 predicted proteins | sample III_Bog_N3_2_FD_194543 | JGI IMG/M metagenome (GOLD analysis project Ga0302278, IMG submission 194543) | Peat permafrost microbial communities from Stordalen Mire near Abisko, Sweden - III_Bog_N3_2 | ecosystem: Environmental > Terrestrial > Soil > Wetlands > Peat | place: Sweden: Abisko... | reverse complement strand
TCGTCACTCTCACGTTGCCGCGCTGCCGCGGCAACTCCGACTCTATGCGTTGAAACTGCGCCTCGGTGATCTCCACCTGCTCACAATAACATAAAACTTAATTAGTGTTAACACGCTCTAGACAGCATGCAATCGTTGGAGGGCTCACCTCTCTGGCAGCCGGGTCACCCGGCCATCGGAAGATTGGCGTACGTACGTCAAAGGGAAGAGTTGGCGGTCACTCAGGCGTAAGGGCTGAATGCACTGGCTTTTTTCTGAACGGTGGGCAGGTGGCCCGCTCCCTGATCCCGCTGCCCATCCGCGGTTCGCCAAATGATAAGCCTGTGCCCCATTCATCGCAGTTTTATCGCGATGAGTGGGCCGCGGAACGCCGCCATCCACTCCGACTCGATTTCAACCACTCCTCGAATTCCAGTTGCGTAGTGGTTGAAGCTGCTCCATCGGTACTGCTCGGGCGATGCGACAAGTCCCCGCTTGACGGGATTACGGTGGATATATCGAATCACCTCGGACCGGGCTGCCTCGCCACGGACGTTCGCGTCAAAGTAACGGGGTTGCCAGAACTGCTCGCGATCGCCTCTCAGTTTGCGCGAGGCCGTTTGTTTGAGTGCTTTGAGAAACTGTGACAAAAGGATGGATGGCGGCTCGTTGATGAGCAGGTGGACATGTTCCGGCATCAGCACGTATGCGTAAAGCCTGGCCTGATGACGCGCGCGAGTCTGTTCCAAGATGGCTTCGACCGTTTGCTTGGCTCCCGGCGCTTCAAGCAACGGAAGCCGGTGAAAGCAACTGAACGTGACGAAGTGGAGAGCTTCCGCTCTCTGGAATCGCTTCAAGCCGTGTGGCATGGTCTTATCGTAAATCCCTACAGGCCTTATTCGAAGACCCGCTCATCGCGATAAGACCGCGATGAACGGGGCACAGCACTGTCGGCATGTTGAGTGGTCCACCTGCCGAAACGTTTCGGCTTCCTAGCAGATGCGCGGCAGTTGTTCGCCGATCTGGGTGGGGATTACGCGGTTGGCGCCCATCGCTGTGCGGGCTACCAGCATGCCCTTGTGCTGGTCGGTGACGTGGCCGATCAGCGCGGCTTCGCGGCCCAAGGGGTGGGCGCGGAGGACCCCTAAGACCTGTTCGGCGGCGGCGGGGGCTACGAAGAAGACTGCTTTGCCCTCGTTGGCGACGTAGACGGGATCGAGGCCGAGGAGTTCACAGGCGGACTGAACCTGCGGGCGGACGGGAAGGCTCACTTCGTCGATGGCGATGCCGACGCCCGAGGAGTGGGCAATCTCATTCAGCGTGGAGGCAAGGCCGCCGCGGGTGGGGTCGCGCATGACGTGGACCGAGGGGCCGGCGGCATCGAGGACCTGACCGATGAGGCCATTGAGGGCGGCGCAGTCGGAGCGGATCTGGCTCTCGAATTCGAGGCCTTCGCGCACGCTCATGATGGCCATGCCGTGGTCGCCGATGGTGCCGGAGACCAGGACCGCGTCGCCGGGCATTGCATGCAGCGGGCTCACGGAAATTCCTGGCCGGAGCAAGCCGATGCCGGCAGTGTTGATGTAAATGCCGTCGCCGTGGCCGCGCTCGACCACCTTGGTGTCTCCGGTGACGATCTGGACTCCGGCTGCGGCTGCCGCCTGGGCCATCATGTCGACGATGGCGGCGAGCTGGGCGAGCGGAAATCCTTCTTCAAGGATGAAGCCGGCGGTGAGAAATTTTGGCACGGCGCCGGAGACGGCGAGGTCGTTGACGGTGCCGTTGACGGCCAGTTCGCCGATGCTTCCGCCGGGGAAAAAGAGCGGCTGGACGACGAACGAGTCGGTGCTCATGGCCAGCTTCCCGGCGCCCAGGTCTAAGACGGCGGCGTCGCCCAGGTTTTCAAGCGCGGGGTTGCGGAACGCGGGGAGGAAGAGGAACTCGACCAGCTCGTTGCCGAGCTTGCCGCCGCCGCCGTGGCCCATGACGATGGTGGGATAGCCGGCCAGGGGGAGGGGACAGGACCAGTTGGAGAAGTCGGGGACTTCGGGCTTTGTTTCTTTCCTGCTCATTACAGCTCTCCACAGCGGTCACATTCACGATGCTAACTGACCTGCGTCAGGGTTGTAATGAAGGCTGAAAAACAACTGCGGATCCTTCGACTCACCACCCCCAGGCTGAAAAGCGCCTGGGCCCCGTTCGCTCAGGATGACAGAGTTTGCGTGGTCGGTGCTTTGCCCGCGCCGGCTAGTTGCTCCGGTGAGATGAAGCGGCCGTAGTTGAAGTAGGCGGCGCAGGCGCCTTCGCTTGAAACCATGGTGGCGCCGAGGGGATGGCGCGGGGTGCACTCTTTGCCAAAGGCGGAGCACTCGGCGGGCTTGATGGCCCCGCGAAGGACGTCGCCGGAGCGGCAGAGGGGCGACTCCTGAGTGTGGATGCCGGTGATCTGGAACCGCTCTTCGGCGTCGAACTCGCGATATGCGGCGCTGAGACGCCAGCCGCTTTGGGGGATGACACCGATGCCGCGCCAGGCGCGATCGGTAACTTCAAAGACCTCGGCCAGAAGCTGCTGGGCCGGGCGGTTGCCATCGAAGGTGACGACGCGGCTGTAGGCGTTTTCGACTTCGTGGCGGCCCTGTTCGAGTTGCAGTACGGTGCGGCGAATTCCATCGAGGAGGTCGAGGGGCTCGAAGCCGGTGACTACGAGAGGAATCTGATACTTCTCGGCGAGGGGCGGGTATTGCCAGTATCCCATCACGCTGCAGACGTGGCCGGCGAGGAGAAAGCCCTGGACCTGGTTGCCGGGCGACTGGAGAATGGCTTCGATGGCCGGGGGAACGAGGACGTGGGAGATGAGGACGGAGAAGTTTTTGAGGCCGCGCCGTTTGGCCACGTGAACGCTCATGGCGTTGGCGGGAGCGGTGGTCTCGAATCCCACGCCAAAGAAGACCACTTGCTTGTCAGGATGCTTGACGGCGAGATCGACGGCGTCGAGCGGGGAGTAGACGACGCGGACGTCGCCGCCCGCGCCCTTGATCTGGAAGAGGTCGGCATCGGTGCCGGGGACGCGGAGCATGTCGCCGAAGGAGCAGAAGATGACGTCGGGCTGGGCGGCGATGGCCAGGGCCTTGTCAATAAGCTCGAGAGGGGTGACGCAGACCGGGCACCCCGGGCCGTGAATCATTTCGATACCGGCGGGAAGCATCTGGTCGATGCCGTTCTTGATGATGGAGTGGGTCTGCCCGCCGCAGACTTCCATGATCTTCCAGGGACGGGTGGTCACGGAGTGGATTTCGCGGGCGATGCGCTGGGCGATCTCTCCGTTGCGGAACTCGGTGAGGTACTTCATGGGCGGTTTAAGGCGGGGGCGGAGGGGACGGAATCGGGGTCGCTGGTTGGGCTGGCGCAGCTTCCGTCGGGACAGTTCGACTGCGGGCGCTGGGCGGCGCGGGCGAAGGCTTCTTCTTCGCCTTCGAGTTCTTCCTCCAGGAGGCCGAGGGTGCGGAAGTCTTCCAGGGTTTGGAGGGCGGTTTCCTCGTCGATTTTGGAGAGGGCGAAGCCGACATGGACGATGGTGTAGTCGCCGACCTCGACCTCGGGAACGTAATCCAGACAGACGCGCTTGACGATTCCGCCGAAGTTGACGCGGCCAATGCGGATGAGGCCGTCGGTGGAGATTTCTTCGACTTTTCCGGGGATGGCTAAACACATGGCAACTAGGTTATACCCGGCGAGCGCGGCCGTCCATTGTGATCTGAATCACTTGGAAGCGCCGTCTGGCCTCAATTCGGGCATTCGACCCCAGCTAGTCGGACACCATGATCTCGCCGGGGATGATGGGGCGGGTGCGGGGGAGGATGCCGCGGGAAGCGGCAATGCCTACCAAGGCGAGGGTCGCCAGATAAAGGACGAGCTTGACCTGGTTGCTGGGGCGGGTTTCGGGCAATATCTTCCAGAGGATGAGGAGAACTGTCTGCGCGATGCTGGCAGCCCAGACGGAGCCGTAGAAGTAGCGGCGCTCGGTGCCTTCGTTTTTGGTGGAAGGTCCGACGCGCGGGAGCTTGCCGAGCAGCCCGAGCAGCAGGATGAAGGCGCAGAGAGGGGAGTAGCCGTAATTGTAGATGGGCTTCAAGAACCAGACGCCGGTAATGGCTGCGGCGGTGAGGCCAATCAGGTTAAGCAGGGCGAAGCTGATTACGGCATTCCAGGCGAAGGTGTAGCAGACCTTGCGGTAAAGGGGATTGGGCCGGTCTTCGTCGAAGCGGAGGATGTAAGGGCAGGGCTCGACGCCGGGAAGCTGGGCGTAAAGGCCGGCGATGCCGGTGCCGAGCAGCACGACTGTCAGCCAGGCAAAATTGCCGCGGCTGAAACCGTGCGCAAACAGCGAAAAGGTGAGAGGGCCGGGCGCCAGAAAAAAGACCCAGATCCACAGCGGCCAGTGAAGAAAGCGATAGAGTTTGGTGTTGTGTTGCCGGATTTTTCTGTGTTCGGAGTATTCAAGTTTTCCAGTGTAGCCCATGGGCGTGAGTCTCGCAGAGAGGACGCGGGCGAGTCAAACGGGAAGGAACGCCGGGCGGGATTTGAGAAACCTGGGCGTGATAGACTCCGAGTGCATAAAAATATCCCTTTCAGGAGATTTTACCGATGGCCAAGGGCTGGATCGGGCTCACTTCGATTTTTGTATTCCTGGTGGCGCTGTGCGCGGCAGCCAACGCTCAGAACGCAGGAAAAGCAGAATGGGTTGGGACGTGGGCGGCAGCACCGATGCTTGCCGAAGGCGGATGGGACGTGCGTGCTTTCAGCGCGACGACGCTGCGCGAGATTGTGCATATTTCAAATGGGGGTGAGCGGATCCGGGTGCGGTTTACGAATGAGTTCGGGACCAATCCGCTGAAGATCGGCGACGCGCATGCGGCCTTGAGCGCGGGCGGCGGAGCGACAAAAGACGGAACGGACCACGCGATTACATTCGGCGGCTCGCCGGAGGTTTCGATTGCGCCGGGAGCGGCGGTGTATTCAGACCCTGTGGCGCTGGCGGCGCCGCCCTCAAGCGATGTGGCGATCAGCTTTTACATTCCCAACCAGGTGATGCGCGCGGAGACATTTCATTCCTTCGCGGACCAGGACAGTTACCTGGCGAATGGAGACGTGGCGGGCGCGGGCGCGCTGCCGCAGCCGGCGACCATCTCATCGTGGTACTTCGTGGATGGCGTGGATGTGCCGGCGATGGAAGGGTCGAGGGCGATTGTCACCCTTGGAGATTCGATTACCGATGGCGCGGCCTCGACCAAAAATGCGAATTTGCGCTGGCCCGACGTGCTGGCGGCGCGGCTCAAGCAGGAGCATGGGTTGGAGAATGTTTCGGTGTTGAATGAAGGCATCGGCGGCAACCGCGTATTGAACGACGAGTGGGGGCCGAGCGCCCTGTCGCGCCTGGATCGCGATGTTCTGTCGCAGGACGGAGTTCGATATGTGATTGTGCTCGAGGGTATCAACGATATAGGACGGCTGGCGGAGGCTCGGGGGCCGGAGGACACAATCAGCGCGCAACAACTCGAGTGGGGGTTGAAGCAGATTGCCGATGCGGCGCACGAGCACGGGATCAAGGCCATCGGAGCGACGCTGACTCCTTATGGCGGGGCAGGATACTCCTCGGATAAGGGCGAGCAGATTCGGGAAGCAGTGAACGACTGGATTCGCAGCAGCGGAACATTTGACGGGGTGGTGGATTTCGACCAGATCGAACGCGATCCCGCCAAGCCGAAGTGGTTCAATCCGGCCTACGACTCGAGCGATCATCTGCATCCAAGCGATGCGGGATATAAGGCGATGGGCGCGGGGATCGACTTGAAGCTGTTCGCGAAATAGAACGCGCAGGTTGGTTTCGAGCCATTGCGCGCGGATGTGGAGCCCACTGCGATTCTTAAACGCGATCAGGGCAAATCTCCCATTGCCCCCTGGGTTCCCGGTTCGAATTGCTGCGCCCCTCTGGGGCGATGAGGTATTTGAGGGCAGCGTACCCAGTTTTTCCCCTTCGACTGCGCTCAGGCTTCACCCTGGCCAATTGTCGATTGCCCCGCCGGGGCAAGGACTGCGAACGAGCCGACAAGATTGTCACTCCACGCCGGGGAGAGATGCTCGAGTTAGTCCCTCAGTCACGCGTCCCTCAGTCCCTTCGCCTTCGATCCCTGACCCCTGACCCCTGATCTCGGTTGTCTGACTGCCGGCGGAGTTCAGCCTCGAATGCCCGCTTGCGCTCCTCGACGTAGGCTTTGTACCCGGCGGGATCGATGAAGGCGTTGCGGTCGCCATTCGTCCAGTGATGATATTTCTCTTTGAGATCGAAGTAGCCGCCGTGCGCGCCGAGGAAGATATCGCAGGGCAGCGACGCGAGAACCTCGAACTGGCGCGCGAAGTCGGTGGCGATCCGCGGGTACGACTTGTTGTCCACGAGTTTGTAGCCGGGGTTGACGTTGGGGCTTCCGACGATGACGACGTGAAGCAGGCGGCCATCCTGATGTTCGTCCAGTGTCCAGGTGGTGGCGCCGCGAGTGTGGCCGGCGGTCAGGTGGGCGGTGAGCGTGATGCCGCCAAGCGAGACGCGGTCGCCGTCATGGAGCGAGCGATCGACATGCGCGGGCGGAAAGAGCATGCCGGGCTCCGATCCGTATTGAAAATCGGTCTTGCCGCCGGACTCGACGACCGGAACATCGGCATCCATCACGTAGTATTTCGCGTGGGTCTCGCGCAGTATCTCGGCGCTGCCGGCGCAATGGTCGTAATGGGCGTGGCTGATGAGGAGAATCTTGATATCGGCGAATCGGAAGCCGAGTGTCTCAACGCTTTTGCGAATCAAACCGGGCGACGACTCCAGATTGCTGTTGATGAGGATGAGGCCTTTGGGAGTGGCGATGAGATACGAAGCAAGATCGCCGCTGCCGACATAATAGAGATTGCCTGCGATGCGGAAGGCCGGGAAGGGTTGGGTCCACTCGGGATTGGTGGCGGCGCTGAGTGGCGTGACGTCTGCAAAGAAGAACGGCATGACAAGAATAAACACGGCAAGAAGGCCGAAAACGCGGCGTTGAATCATCGATCCTCATCGGGGGTGAGATGTTCCCTGACCACTGACGACTGTCCACTGTCAACTGTCGTTGAATCATTGGTCCTCAGCGGGGGCGAGTTGTTCTTTGACTAGCTCGATGGCGCGCTCCAGATGAACGCCGCGCGAGCCTTTGACCAGGACCTGGTCGCCGGGGCGGAGATTCTGCGCGAGCCAGCGTCCGGCGGCTTCGGCATCGGGCAGAAACAGAGACGCGACTCCGCCGGCGCAGGCTGCGGCGGCCAGATGTTCGGCGTTGCCGCGGATGCCGGCGACCAGATCGAGGCCTGCTTCAGCGGCAGCGCGTCCGCAGGCGGCGTGCAGCGCGGGAGCGTGTTCGCCGAGTTCGAGCATCTCCCCGGCCACCAGGATGCGGCGCTTGGCGGGACGCGCGGCGAGCGTGTGAATCATGGAGCGCAGAGCTTCTGGATTGGAGTTGTAACTGTCGTTGAGGATGGTGGCGCCCGCGATGTGGATCAACTGGCCGCGCTTGTCGCCGGCAGTGAGCGCAGAGAGCGCCTGGATGGCGGCATTGAGATCGACCCCTGCTTCAAGGGCGACGGCGAGGCCGGCGATGGCGTTGGAGGCGTTGTGCGCGCCGAGCAGATGAAGCGTTAAGCTACCCTCACGTTCGTCGGCGCGGAAGTTGACCTTGAGGCCGTCGAGGCTCTCCGAGGTGGAGAGGATCTGCGGATTGGCGCAGGGGCCGGCGCCGAAGTAGACAACGCGGCCGGGAAAATCGCGGCCGAACTGCGAGACGTAAGGGTCGGAGCAGTTGAGAAAAGCGATCCCGCTGGAGGGCAGCGCGGCGATGAGTTCATATTTGGCTCGGGCGATGCCGGCCTGACCTTCGGCGAAGTTTTGAACGTGGGCATTGCCGACGTTGGTGACCAGGCCCCAGTCGGGCGCGGCAATGCGGGCCAGGGCGGCGATTTCGCCGAGGTGATTCATGCCCATCTCCACCACCGCGAACTCGTGTTCTGGAGTCAGGCGCAGAAGCTGGAGGGGCAGGCCGAAGGCGTTGTTGAGATTTCCTTCCGACTTGAGCACATTGAATCTTGCCGCGAGGGCCGCGGCAACAGCTTCCTTGGTGGTGGTTTTGCCCGCTGAGCCGGTGATGGCAACAACGCAGCGGCCCCACTGGCGGCGAACGGTGGCGGCCAGTGAATGGAGCGCGAGGAGGGGGTCTTCGGCGATGAGCAAGGGCGCGGAGAGCACTGCGTCAGGAAGAGTGGCGACGCGGGCCCGGGAAACGACCGCGGCAGTGGCTCCGCGCGCCAGCGCAGCGGCGACAAAATCGTGTCCGTCGAGACGCTCGCCGCGTACAGCGAAGAACAGCTCGCCGGGAGCCACGGTGCGCGAGTCGATGGAGTAGCCGATCGCGAACAGCGCTCCGGGATTCGAGACCGAGGACGGCGCTTCAAGCACCGCGCCAGCGCCGATTGCCGCCTCTGCCAAGGTCAGATTCATTACGCCTCGATGAAGCAGTGATCTGTGGTCACTTGTCAGCCCTCCACCGGCTTCGCCGACCACCGGTGAATGAAACTGTGCCCCATCCATCGAGCGCCTTTTGCTCGATGGGTGGGAGACCACAAAGGGCGGCCTTTCGCCATCGGGTCTCTACAATCCAACTGTGTTTCTTTCTGCCGGTTAGAGAACAGTTGTCGGCTTGCAGTTCGCGCGAGTTTGCGCTGTTCCGAACGTTGCACTTCACGATACGGCGTTTCTCTAGTTCATGCAATTTATCAGAATGGTTCGCGGCCGACGTCGGGTCCCGTATTGACCGCGGAGTCCGCTGGCCGAATCTATCTTATGCCTTGCCGCGGTAGCCTGACTCGGCGAGTGCCACCAGCGCGACTTCGGTGTCGTCGAAAGGGACCGGACCGCCGGCGAGGCTCTGTTCCTTTTCGTGGCCCTTGCCGGCCAGAAGTACGACATCGCCGGGGCGAGCTTCGTGGAGCGCGAGTCGAATGGCGGCCGCGCGGTCGGGCTCGATGGTGTAGGGGGTTCCGGTTGCCTTGAGGCCGGGCTCGATCTCGGCGAGGATAGCGAGCGGGTCTTCAGAGCGAGGGTTGTCGCTGGTGGCGACAACAAAATCGCTGCCTTGGCCTGCGGCCCGGCCCATCCTGGGGCGCTTGGTGCGATCACGGTCGCCGCCGCAGCCGAAGAGGGTGATGACGCGGGCGCCGGTTTTGTTGTGCGCGGTCATCTGGCGGGCCAGGGCGGTGAGGTTGCGCAGGGCGTCGTCGGTGTGGGCGTAGTCCACGATCACGGTGAAGGGCTGGCCCGCGTCGACGGACTGAAAGCGCCCGGGAACAGGGTTGAGCGCGGGAACGGCGGCGGCGAGATCGGCGAAAGAGACTCCGCGCGCGTGGGCCGCGGTGAATGCCGCAAGCAGGTTGAGGACGTTGACCTCGCCGGCCAGGCGCGAAGTGATGCGGGCTGACCCGGCAGGGGTTTCGAGATCGAGCGTTGCGCCAGAGGGCGTGAGCGTGAAGCTTGCGGCGCGCCAGTCGCCCTCGGCGATGCCGTAGGCGCGAACCTCGGCGCCTGCTTTTCGCGCTGCGGCTGCCAACTGCTTGGCGTGCGGGTCGTCGGCGTTGATGACGGCGACGCGCGGAGCGGGATACACCGTGCCGTCGAAGAGCAGGCGCTTGGCGGCGAAATACTTCTCCATGGTCTGGTGATAGTCGAGGTGGTCGCGGGTGAGGTTGGTGAAGACGGCGACGTCGAATGGGATCCCGGCCATGCGCCCCTGATCGAGAGCGTGGCTGGAGACTTCAGTGACAAGTTCGGTTGCGCCGCGCGATACGCCTTCGGCCATGAGTTCGAATAGATCGCGAGATTCGGGAGTGGTGTGAACGGAGGGCCGGGTCTGGCCGGCGGCGTGGTACTCGATGGTGCCGACCAAAACGGTGGAGCGTGCCGCGGCATTGAGAAGCGATTCCAGAAGAAATGCGGTGGTGGTTTTACCGTTGGTCCCGGTGATGCCGGTGGCGGCCAGCTTGTGCTCGGGATGGTCGAAGAACGCCGCGGAGGCCTGTGCGAGGGCGCGGCGGCCGTGTTCGACCTCAAGAATAGGCAGGCCGGGCTGAAAGACCAACAGGTGGTCGAAGGTTGGCGCGGAGTCGGTGACGATACCGAGCGCGCCGGCGGCGATGGCCTTGTCGATGTAGCGATTGCCGTCGGTCGAGCCGCCCTTCATCGCGACAAAGACCGAGCCGGGGCCGACGCGGCGGGAGTCGTATTCGATGCTCGTGATGGGCTCATCCGAGCCGCCGCTCGAACCGACCGCGGCGATTTCCTTTGTCAGATCGTTCCAGATCATTCTGCAGTTCATTGTAGATGGCTGGCGGAACGTTTCGCTTGACATGCAACCAAAATGTTGCCTATTGTGTTTTGAGTGGGCAAGGACTTCGACAAGGTTTTTAAGGCTCTGGCAGCCCCGGAGCGGCGCATGCTGCTGGATCGATTAAGGGCGCGGAACGGACAGACCCTGGGACAACTTTGCGATCACTTCGACATGACCCGGCAGGCTGTGACCCGGCACCTGAAACTGCTTGAAGAGGCAATGCTCGTGGTTTCAATCCGGCGCGGGCGCGAGAAACTGCACTTTCTGAATCCGATGCCGATTCACGAGATTTCCGAGCGATGGATCGGAAGATTTGAGCGGGACCGCGTTCGCGCGCCCGCCGAACTGAAAAGGAAACTGGAGGGAGAAGAGGATGGAACACTCTGAGTTTGTGTATGTCACGTATATCCGCACCTCGGCAGGGAAACTATGGCGCGCTTTGATGGAGCCCGAGTTCACGC
>Ga0302278_10006647_pt1 | contig 10895 bp, 12 predicted proteins | sample III_Bog_N3_2_FD_194543 | JGI IMG/M metagenome (GOLD analysis project Ga0302278, IMG submission 194543) | Peat permafrost microbial communities from Stordalen Mire near Abisko, Sweden - III_Bog_N3_2 | ecosystem: Environmental > Terrestrial > Soil > Wetlands > Peat | place: Sweden: Abisko... | reverse complement strand
TAAGAGACTGATTTCCGCGAGAGATGCGTATGGCGCCTAAACTCAATATCCATGAACGCGTGTTCGAGTTCCTCAGATCCCACCCCGAGGAACGGTTCACTTCCCGCCCGATTGCGGACTGGATATTCAAGCAGTACCCGGACGAATGCGCCGAAAAAAGGAAAAAGAGCAGTCAGGAGTTCCGCTCCGACGAGGAATTCTTAGGACAACTTACCGCAGAGATCGCCGTTTACCACAGGTTGATCAAGAAATATCCACAGGTTAGGCTGACCGAAGGGAGGCCAAGGAAGCTCTATTTCTCAGAGAAATCAGAGGCTGACGAAGCTGAAGCCGTCGAAATTCCGATTCCGAGTACAGCCCCGGTTTGGATCGGTCAAAGAGTGAGAACGACCTTTATCCAAAGCTCTGCCAGTTCTTGTATGGAGAGCTTCAGGTCCGAGCGAAGCGCATAGACGAGAAAACCTCCTCCAACAGATATGGAAAGAGCGGGAACCACTGGATTCACCCTGACGTTGTCGGACTTGAGGATCTAGCAAGCGATTGGGATCCGAGTGTTCGGGATTGCGTGGGGAAAACGGGCGACAAGCGTGCCAGACTCTGGTCATTTGAGGTTAAGCTTCTCGTCAATCGAGCCAACCTTCGAGAGTGCTTCTTTCAAGCGGTCTCAAATTCCTCCTGGGCGAATTTCGGATACCTCGTTGCTGATGAAATCATCGGTCAGGGAACGCTTGAGGAGCTGCGAATGCTCTCGGCTGCGCACGGCATCGGCCTGATTCGGCTTGATTTCGAAAATCCAAGCGACAGCCAGATAATCATTCCTGCGTCCGAAAGACGAGACGTGAACTGGGGCGCAGCAAGCCGTCTCTCAAGCGAGAACGGAGACTTCAAGGGGTTTCTTCAAATTGTCAGACGGTTCCACGAAAACGGGGAGATTAACGAAAATGACTGGCACGAGCTTCGTGGCGCGACCGGAGAAAATGGGACGCACAGAGTCAAATCAAGACGAGGTTGAGATAGCGAACCGGGTTTACTACGACACGATCTCTGAGCAGGACCTGGACGAAGAAACGGAGTGGGCTGAAAATGTTGGTCCCAATCTCCTCGATGCGATAGACGAGTGAACGCCGCTCACGCGGGTTGCCCCCTGGGCAAGAGCACTGACGAACGATTCCTACGCTCTGCCCGCCGGCCCGGGCAGGGCCGTCTTTTTCGGATCGCTTGGGGAACGACGATTTCGCGATGGGCTCTCCGATTTCTCACAGCCGCATGACTCACCCGTTGAGTTGCTTGCGCAAGTCCTTCATCAGCAGCATCATGTGAAGCGGATCATCCTGACACGGTTCGAACTCGAATCTCTCATAGAATTTTCTGGCTGGCTCATCGATGGCGTGAACCAGAACCGCGCGAATCCCGAGAATGTCGGCGGCTTGTTCCATCCGCACCAGCGCATCTTTCAGCAGCGCTCTGCCGAGGCCTCTTCCCTGCTCTTGCTTGTCAACGGCCAAACGCCCGAGAAGGCTGACTGGGATAGGATGATTGGCCAGCCCTTGGGCGGCGCGCGGAGTTGCTTCCGCTTTTGAAGTACTCCCAGCCGAGATCGAATAGTAGCCAACGGCAACGCGGTTGCGATGAACAACGTAAGTTCGGGCGCTGTCGCTGGCCTGGTTCTGGAGGGCGAACTTCTTCAGCCAGAGGTTGAGAGACTCGTGGACGCCGCAATCGAACCGGCTCAGGTCGTGGAGCTTATTCAACGCTTCGACCTGAGAGAGTTCATGCACGTTACCGCTCCAGAATCGACGGTTCCGTCAACAAGGCTCTCAGGCGAGGTTTGTCCTGGGCGGGGCGATCAAGCGCGGCGATGAATGCCTCCCACTGGCGGGCATCGAGGACAATATGGCGCTGCGAAGCCAGCGCCTCTTCAGCCCGAAGGCAGGCGCTCTCCACTACAAAACTGGTTAGATTCGCCCTTGTCTCCTTGGCGGCCATGCGGATGAGGCGAGCTTGGTCTTGAGTCACGCGAACATTCAGGCGTTCGGTTCGATTCTTCTCTGCAATTGCGGGCATCTGACCTCCGAAACGTACAATGTATGACGGCTTGTTCCTTCTTACTCTGCGCTTTCCGGCTGAAACTGTCAAATCGAAAACCGGCCAATCGAGAACGGGAAACCACGACCAGGGGCTCGGATCGAGTCCGGAGCGCAGTCTTCTCAGAGACGCGGTCAGCAAGAGTTTAGGCTGACCTGCGCGTCATCCCCGCTTCGGCAACATCCCATAAAGCATCCAAAGCGTCAGCCCAATCACGATCCCACTCGTCAGCCACGCCACCACGTTCCACAAGCGGCTATTCACATACTTACCCATCAAGTCTTTCCGGTTGATAAGCATCAGCATGAGAATGATAACTACAGGCAGAAGCGCGCCATTGAGCACCTGCGAAAGGATAGCTACATTGATCAGTTGCGAATCCGGCAGGATAAGCACCGTCACCGCGCCGCCCGCGATCAGCAGCGTGTACAGCCAGTAAAAGAACGGCGCTTCCTTAAAGCTCTTGTCCACGCCCGACTCCAGCCCCAGCCCCTCGCAGACTGTATAAGCCGTCGAGAGTGGCAGGATCGACGCCGCAAAGAGCGACGCGTTAAACAGCCCAAACGCAAACAGCACAAAGGCATAGTTCCCCGCCAGCGGCCGCATCGCCTCGGCCGCGTCCGCCGCCACCTGGATCGCACCCAGCCCATGCACAAAGAGCGTCGCCGCGCACGCCACCACAATGAACCACGCCACGATGTCGGTAAACAGGCTGCCCACAATCACATCCAGCCGCGAAGCGCCGTAGTCCTTCACGCGGATGCCCTTCTCCACAATCGACGACTGCAGATAGAACTGCATCCACGGCGCAATCGTCGTGCCCACAATGCCGATCGCCATGTAGATGTAGTCGTTGGTCCACACCGAGCGCTCCGGCATCCGAATTGTCGCCTCCAGCGCGTCGTGCCAGTTCGGCTGCGACAGCACCCCGGCGAAGATGTACGCGATGTAAACCACCGACGCCACCAGGAAGATCTTCTCGACGCGCTGGTAGTCCCCGCGCACCACCAGGAACCACACCAGCACCGCGCAGATCGGCACCGAGATGAACTTCGACACATGGAACAGGTGCAGGCTGCCCGTGATGCCGATAAACTCCGTAATGACGTTGGCAAAGTTGACCACCACCAGCAGCGCCATCATCACCACTGTTACCCGCAGGCCAAATTCCTCGCGGATCAGGTCGCTCAGGCCCTTGCCGGTGACCACGCCCATGCGGGCGCACATCTCCTGCACCACAATCAGGGCCAGCGTGATGGGAATCATCGTCCACAGCAGCGAGTACCCAAACTGCGCGCCGGCCTGCGAATAGGTGAGGATGCCGCCGGAGTCGTTATCGACGTTGGCGGTGATGAATCCCGGCCCCAGTACGGCCATGAACAGCAAGATCCGGATTCGCCAGCGCTTCCACATCCCTCAGGTTCCCGTGTCCTTGTGAAGTGTCCTCCATGAACATATCACTCGGAATCGGTGGCCCGTAGACACCCGGAACAGCGCCGTCTGGACGATTCGTCCCCAGCACGTAAGCGATAGCGTCGGCCGCGGAGTAGCGCGTATCTCCCAGCGTCACCAGGAGAGCCACGTCGTTGATCGCGTCTCCCACCGTCACCAGCGGCAGCTCGACTCCGCCGTCCCCGCGCACCTGCGGAAAGCCCACGTCGGCCAATAGCGCGTTGCACAGGCATTTGCGGCCAATCGTTTCTTCCAGTGCGCCTCCCTTGGCCACGTAGGCGGCCGTCGATTCGGCGGCGCACCTGTAGCCCATGCTCCCACTTTCCGTCAGATACGCTTCCCGCAAAAAGCCCAGATCGCAGACCCGGGCTCGAGCTTCGTACACCTCCGCCTCAGAGAGGGTGCCCGCAAGACGCGCCACCTTGAACGGAAAGCCAGTGGGCGAAGCCAGTGGATCGGTAAATACCTTCGCGTTCAAACTCACAATGGAATTCAGCAGCGCCTGCTTCAGGTCCGCGCGCAGTCCAGACTCCTCCGCAAATTCGAAGATCGTCCCCGCCTGCACTCCCGCGGCGCCTGCATCCAGAGCTTCGCGCAGCTTCTCCGGAGAGTGATAGCCGCCCGCCAGCCAGAACGGAACGCCCAATTCACGCAGATTCGCCAGGTTCACCTCGTCGCGTTCTCCGTAGATCGGCTCGCCCGCCGGGCTTAGCTGCATCTTGCCGCGCGGAGGCGCATTGTGCCCACCCGCCGTGCTCTTTTCCACAATAAAGCCGTCCACCTTGCCATTCGCGCGCCGCAGCATCGTCGCCGCCAGCGTGTTCGACGAGACAATCGCCAGAAACTTGGGCCGCGTCAGCGCCGGCAGCTCGCGCTCCATAAACTCGCGCGGATCGAAGCGCATCTGCGTATCCATCTCCGCCCCAGCGCCCGCCACCGTCAGCTTGTACTCGGCGGCCTGGTGCAGCGCAAGCAGGTCCAGCACGCCCGGAATATGCAGCGGAATCCCAGCCCCCATCAGCACATACCCAACGCCCGCCAGCATTGCCCCGTAGAGCGACGGCAAATGCACCGTCTGCACCTTTTCCAGCAGATTGATCCCCACAGGATTCGTGTGCTCAAGGCGCGCGAGAGCAACCTCCACAAAGTTGCTCACAATGCACAGCTCCACGAGCTTGCGCGCATCGTTCCGCGTGTGCATCGGCGTCGATTTATAGGGCGCATCCGGCGTCTTTCCACCCGGAACGAAGTACTCCCGCCAAACGCGCTGCGCCATCTCCGGAAACGGGAACAAGTCGAACCCGCGGCGCATCGCCCCATCCGAGTCGCCGTCGCCCAGCCGCCGCACCACAATCTGGTCCAGCGCGGTGCTCGAAACCACTCCGAGTTGACCCGCCTTGCAGACAGCCTGAGCCAGCCGCCAGTTGGAAACGCCTGCGCCCATCCCGCCCTGAATAATCTTCGGAAGCCGCATATACCTGCGATGTTCACAGACGCAGCCAGGTTGAGCCTGTGACACAAGGCACAGCTGCCGGGTCATTACTCGCTTGACAGGGCCTGTGATTGACCGCTCGAGCCGAATTCGTTATACCTTGGAACGCTGAAAATAAAGGAGGAAGAACGATGGCGAACGAGTGTGCAGAGAAAGCGCAAGCGGGCAGGCGCAAGATGCTGGGCATGCTGGCCTCCGGAGCGGCCCTGGCCGGATTGAACGCAACGCCGGCCCTGGCCGCTCCGCCGTCACCGGCCGCGGCAGGCGAGGCCGACGAGCTTTTCGCCCAAGCCCGGCTGCGCAGCTACAAAACCCGCCGCTCCTCCAGTTGGGACCGCACAGGAGGCAACGACGACTCGGTTCACGTCGAAGCCGGCGCATCCGCCACCATTCTGGAAGTCCCCGGCGCAGGCGTCGTCACCCACCTCTGGTTCACCATCAACTCCCCCGACCCGCATCACCTCAAAAACCTCGTCCTCCGCGCCTGGTGGGACGGCGAAGCCTCGCCCTCGGTCGAGGTACCCATCGGCGACTTCTTCGGCCTCGGCCTGGGCGAGTACTACACCTACCAATCCGCCCTGCTCACCGTAGCCTCGGTCAAGGCCCTCAACTCCTACTTCCAAATGCCCTTCGCCAGCGGCGCAAAGATCACCGTCACCAACGAGGGAAAGATCCGCTGCGACAACCTCTACTTTGCCGCCGACTACGTCACCGTGGCCCAGTTGCCCGGCGACCTCGGCCGCTTCCACGCGCAATACCGCCAAGCCTCGCCGCTCAAAGGCGACGTGGACGACTGGACCAACGAATACGGCCCAGGCGTCGGCGACCGCAAGAACCTGTCCGGCGCAACCAACTACGTCTTCCTCGAAGCCACCGGCCGCGGCCACTTCGTCGGCGTCACCCACGCCGTCCTGCAGACCCAGGAGGGCTGGTTCGGCGAAGGCGACGACATGATCTTCATCGACGGCGACGAGTTGCCCACCATCAACGGCACCGGCACCGAGGACTACTACAACGGCGCCTGGGACTTCAGCAGCCAGCCCTTCGCCTACATGCACAACGGCGCGCCCTTCATCACCGGCTCCGAGCGCACCGGCAGCCGCTACTGCCTCTACCGCTGGCACACCGAGAGCCCCATCACGTTCGAGAAATCCATCAAAGTGACCATCGAACACGGCCACGCCAACCACCGCTCCGACGACTTCTTCTCAACCGCCTACTGGTATCAGACCGAGCCGCACGCCGCCTTCCCCAGCCTGCCCGCGATCGAAGCGCGCTGGCCTCGGCTGTATCGCGTGGGAGGCGCCGGGCCAGCGCCGCTGCCGGGCGAATAGAAGATCATTCGAGCGCCGGTCAAGCCGGAACCAGCCAAAAGGAGTTCCAATTTGGGAGAAACCTGGAGAATCGGACGGCGCCCATCCCGTTGACAGGCTATAACCTAGCATCCTGTGGTGAAAGTCTGGTCTTGAAAGGGCACGACTTCAGTCGTGCCGATAAAGCCAATAAAATCAACCGGGCTTTAGCCCCTGAGGTACGGTTCTTCGAACTTCTCGACTTTTGCCACAGCCTGCTACGCCTTCTCAAGCAGTTCGGTGCCGTATTTTGGTGCAACCGCCTTGACCTTGCGAAGAAACTGAAGCGCCTGTTCCCCTTCCAGCCTGGGAGGCGGAGTCGTCCGCGTCGGAACGGGGACGCCGACTTCGAGGAAGAACTCGTCATTCCCGGCCGGGGCGCAGATGCAGATCATCCGGACCGGTTGGGAGGATGAATTGCGGAACTGGTGCGGCGCATTGGACGGGACATTGACCGTATCGCCGGCACGGAGCGTGGACTGCTGGCCACGGAATGTGACTTGCATCTCGCCTTCGAGCAGGATGAACGTCTCTTCGAAGTCGTGACGATGGGGCGGTGGCCCACCCCCTGGCGGGACGTGCATGTCGATGACGCAAAACCGGCCGCCGGTGTCCTTTCCGGCCACGGTGATGGTATAGGTGGCTCCGACCAGACCGATGTGGGGAGCGGTTTCAGAGTCCGCCTGTGCGAACCCCAGAGCGCGGGTCGGATCGTCGGGGGGCAGCGGTGGATTTGTGCTCGTCAATTCAGCCATGTGATTTCTCCCTGGATTTGTACATGACCTCGCCCTTGGGGAAAAGGCCAAAGTGGACTACTTGCCAATGGATCCCACGATGAGAAGCGCGAAGGCGATCGTGAGGATTGCAATACGCCAGCGGTGATGCATATCCCATCTTCGCCGGTAGGTCTTCCAATCTGCCGGCGGAGCGGACTTTTCCCAGGATTGGATGCGGTTGTTGACTGGCACAAGGGCGATGAGCGAATAGATACTCGCCAGCATCCACAAAACGGCCGATGCGGCGATCCAGATCGGTAAGCGGCCAGATTGGCACCATTGGATGACAGCCTCGGCTAAAGTAAGGAAAAATGTGAGGTTGTACCAAAACGGCATCACCCTCCCCAGCACACGAGCGAGGGCGCTTGCGGCCGGCAAATGCGCTTCATCCGGGAGTTGATCGAGTGTTGGATGGATAAACGCGGCAATGGACAGTTCACATCCAACCATTAAGCCGGCGACGACGATCGCAACAACATTGAGCACTTCCATGATAAGTTCCTCCCTCCACCTGGGTGAGCCATTCAAGGTTTGAGGCAATTCCCTCAAAGGACATGGATCAAAAAAAGGCCGACGACAAGCATCACCGCGCAGGTTACGCCATGAACGGAGAACGCTGTCGACTTCGACCCGCCCGACCCCAGAATGACCGACATGTCGCCAAAAGGGATGATGGCAAAAGCGAGTAGAGCAATGCCGACCGATCGCGTGTCCCCAGTCAGCATCAGGGCGAGTACCACCAATCCCGATGCGATGTCGCGAATTCCTTTCAGACGCAGCCAGGCGCGCGTGCCGCCATCGGATGCGGGCGGCTTGAGGCCAAACGATCCGGAGATACGGTCAGGAGATGCCAGGTAGAAACAGCCGATCACAATGATCGCCGCGGCGATCAGAATTGCGAGGAAGAGCGGTATAGCGCTGAGCATGAAATGTTTCCTCCATTAGAAAATCTAGCAACGCTACATACGATGCCGAGCTTTGAGGAAAAGTTTCACAATTCGCCAAGTTTTTCTAGCGGCGCTATAATTTTTTATGAATGACAACGACTCTGGCAACAAACCGAATCGCGGAACGAAAACTGCGCGACAGACAGGCCCGGCGGACACAGATCGTCAGCGCCGCGCGGCGGATCGCAGAGCTTGAGGGCTGGTCCCACGTCACCGTTCGGCGGCTCTCCGACGAGATTTCCTACAGTCAACCCGTGTTGTACGCCCATTTTGGGAGCCGCGAAGGGATTCTCGACGCGGTTGCCCTCGAGGGTTTTGAGGAGCTGGGTCCGGCTTTGGAGAAAGCACGGAAACAGGCCGGAGGCGGAAATACTCTCGAATCGGTCGCGAACGCATATCTGGAGTTCGCCTCGTCTTCGCCGGCGCTGTACGAAGTGATGTTTTCGCTCGGCCTGAGCGTGCCATTCGGCGCCGCAGCCACTCCTCCGGAGCTGCATTTCGCGTTTACCCAGCTCCTGCAGCTGTTTCCAGGCCAGGGCTCGGAGCCGGAGGTTCTGGCGGAATTGTTTTGGGCCAGCCTCCACGGCATCGCCGAGCTGACAAGAACCAAGCGATTTCCGCCGATCCGCCAAAATGAGCGCCTGAAGGCTCTCGTCGAGCTCTTCGCCTCCCCAGGATGAACCGGCACACGCAATGAAAACCCAATCCAACCACGATCCCACCCGCGCAGCGCCACAACGCTTAGTTTTCCGGCAGCACCACAAACGGCCCGCCGCCTTGCAGCTCCCCATCCCCGAATGCCCCCGGACCCCCCGCCAGCGCCACCGCCGGCTCCCACGCCGGCATCCCCAACTCCGGCATCGGCCGCGCCGCGAACAGCCTCTTGCACTGCTTGGCCGTCCATCGCGCCCAGTTCTGCGACTTCTTCCGCCGCGCGCTGTCGGTCGAGATCCCCGTCCCCGCGTACATCTGCCGGTACAGCTTCGAAAGCAAAATAAACGCAATCCTCGACCACAGCGTCGGCGTACACGCCGACCGTCTCCAGATCGGACCCCACTCATAAAACCGGTCCCACACCCGCTGCGTTCGCTCCCGCAGTTCGTCGGAACTCATCGAAGGATGCGGCGTAAACATCTTCGGCCGCCCCTCAAACGGAATCATCCAGTACCGCGTCAGCGGCACATCCCCGACCAGCGTCGGAGCCTTCGCCTGCTCCTTCTCCCACCGCGTAAAATCAACCGTCCCCGGAAACGGCGTCATCATCACAAACTGCGCAAACGTCACTCCCGCCTTCAGCGCCAGCTCCACCGTCGCGTCAAACGTCGCCTCCCGGTCCGTCGGCAGCCCAAAGATGAACGACCCCAGCACATGCACCCCATGCGCCCGGAACGTCTGCAACTGCCGCACCAGCGCGTCCCCCGAGCAGTTCCATTCCTTGAAGACCGCCTTCAGCCCCTCCGGCGTCACCGCCTCCACCCCCACCAGCGCCCCCTTGATGTTCGCCCGCCGCATCGCGTCCAGGTACTCCCCGTCCTCCGCCGCCTCCATCGTGATCTGCGTGAAAAAGACCATGTCTTTCGGCAGCTTCGCCAGCTCGTCCATCAGTTGGAAGCGCTCCGCCCGGATCGCCGTCAGCTCCTCCACCTTCGCCAAATTGCCCTGCTCCCGCGCCAGGCGCAGGTCCGTCAACGACACCGGGTAGAAATTGTCGTCCGCCAGCGCGATAAACCGGAACCCCAGCCGCCGCAGGCTCACAATCTCGTCCACCACCCGCTGATACTGCCGTTGCCGCGGCTTCTGCCCATCCGTCCGCCACACGCTGCAAAACGAGCAATGCTTCGGGCATCCCCGTATCGTCTGCACCGAGGCCCACATATACTTGTCCGCCGCCATCAGATCCCACCGGGCCGCAAGGAACTGGTTCCCCTCAATCCGTCCGCCCTCATAGATCCTGCCCGGCGCCCCGGCCACGCAGTCCATCACCACCTTGCCCCACACCAGGTCGCCATCGCCCTTCACCACGGCGTGCGCGTGCCCATCCTCCAAGGCCTCCTCCGGAAACAGCGTCGCGTGAATCCCTCCATAGATCACCCACGCGCCCCGCTCCCGCGCCCGCTTGCCCACCTGGTATCCGCGCAGCGCGTTGCCCGTATGGATGCCGATCCCCACAATATCTCCCGCCTGGATATCCTCCGGCACAATCGCCTCCAGCGACTCATCCACCAGAATCGGATCGCCCACCGACGCGGGCGTCGCCGCCGCCAGCACAAACAGCCATCGCGGAGTAATCACCGCCGTTCCAAAAGAATTGTCGCTGGGATTCACAAGATAGACACGCATCGGGCCAGAGTCCTTTCAGGCGAAAAGCCTCGTAACCGCAAAAGAGCACTGGCAAAAGAGGAAGCGTTCTCCTCCGTTGGGCTTGAGCCCAGGACTCCCCGGCGACGACGCTTCGCATGACTTTCCCACACATCCTACGCACGTCGCCCAAAAGTAGACTGTGCAATATTGACCATCCAACAAAATCAAAACGTGCAATAGCCCTGGTGCCGCGGCAATCATAATGAGAACAGCAATCCGCCCACCCCGGCTTGCCAAGTCTGCGTTACGCAGACCGTGAACAACGATAATTGGCTTTCTCCCCAAACCCCCACAAATGCGGTCAGCCTGAGCGACCGAAGCGAGTCGAACGACCCGCGGTTGCTCTTTCTCCGCCCACCAAATGATTCATAACAGCCTGTGGTGAAAGTCTGGCTTTGAAAGGGTACGACTTTAGTCGTGCCGTAAAGCC
>Ga0302278_10006641_pt1 | contig 10905 bp, 10 predicted proteins | sample III_Bog_N3_2_FD_194543 | JGI IMG/M metagenome (GOLD analysis project Ga0302278, IMG submission 194543) | Peat permafrost microbial communities from Stordalen Mire near Abisko, Sweden - III_Bog_N3_2 | ecosystem: Environmental > Terrestrial > Soil > Wetlands > Peat | place: Sweden: Abisko... | reverse complement strand
GCCGGTTCCCGGCGGCGGTTTTAACCGCTGTTTTTCTCTGCGTCTGCCTGTAGCTGTCCCGCACGCAGCTACAATGGTTGTTAACGGGTAGTTTTCGGCGCACCACTTGCAGTTGTTTCCGGCGTAGTGGACGGGGTCAAGCGCGAAGCTGGGTTGGCTTCCTCCAGATGCCCCACTCTTATTAAATCATGACTATTAAAAATTATGAACAACAAGAAAGTAAATCGTGTCAGCCTCGCCCATAAAAGAATGGGAGCGACGGCGGTCTCCGTCTATCTCGGATGGATCATCGCGTGCATGACGGGCAATGCGGCGTTTCCGAAACCGCCGATCGCCCTCGTGCCGCCGGTGCCCCCCGATCCGACGGCGCCCGTGGACCTGACCACCCGCAAAGCCTCCCTGGATGCCGCCATCACGGCGGCTCAGGGCGGTGGGACGTTGCCGACGGCGGCCAAAAACGCCGCCCTGCAGTTCGCCCTGGATGGTTTGGATGCGCTCGCATTCTATGTGCAGACGACGGCCCGGTATGACCTGCCGATGTTTCTCACCTCCGGTTTCCAGACGGTGAGCAACAATCACGGCCAGTCACCCCTGGACGCGCCGACTATCACGGGCATTGACAATGACATCTCCACGCAACTGGCGGTGCATCTCACCCCGATTACCAACGCGTTTGGCTTCGAGGTGCAGATCCTTATCGCCGGCGTGTGGACGACGGTCAAATACTCGGGGCAGGCGCGCACCATCCTCCTGATCGGTCTTACGACCGGCACGGTGGTGCAGGTGCGGGCGCGGGCACTGGGTGGTAGCACCGGCGAGAGCGACTGGTCCACCCCCAGCTCCAGCATGGTGGACTGACTGCGTCAGGGCCACCATGCGTCAGGGCCACCGGTAGGGCGGAACTGCTGCTCCGCCGGTCCTTGCCGATGGCCACCCTGCGGAAAGGCGGCGGGGCACCGCCGCCCTACCTAGGCCGGCAGGCTGACATAAATCAAGGCCGGAACGGGCAACCGTTCCGGCCCTTTTGGTTTAATCGTAGCCGCCGACGTCAGGAGGCTCATTCGATTTCTGACAAAAATAGTCAGAGCCTCCTTACGTCGGCTGCTACCGTTCAGGCGTTGCCATTTTTCATCCCAGAAAGACACCCCGTATTGGCACGAACAAACACCAAGCCCGGGAGACCAGCCATCGGCTAGGCGGTGAAAAACGGCCATCCCTCCGGAAAATCCGAACGTCACTTTGCTGGCGGGGCGGCCGGCGAAGCGGCCGACGGCGGCACTGTTTCAATCAGCGCCATGGCTTCGCGCAACAACTGGCGGGCAAAAATCCAGTCATACCAATGCCCATTGCTGTCGTTGCCGCTTTCGATCCCCTTCTTAAACCAAGCGTCAATCGCCTCCTTGGCCTGGGCCAGTTGAGCACGAGCGGCCGCCGCGTCGCCATTTTGGTGAACGGACATCGCCAAAATGAGGCGAAGAGTCGCGCTTTGCGCGGTCGTTTTGTCCTTTTCGCTCAGGCACCGGCGGCAGCTTTCGATTGCCTTGTCATAATTGCCGGTGCGGTATTGCCATAAACCAACCGGGACGGCCGACCAGGTCCAGAGCGGCTGCGACCCCAAGCTTCGGAAAAATTTCTCCGCCGCGTCGCCGAGCGCCTGCATGCGCCGCAACAAATTCGCGTCCGGCGGCAGCAGCAGGCACGTTTTCAGGACGCGCCCGGCGGCGTCGCCGTTGGTGGTCGTGGCAAAACTGTCAACCGTGGCCCGGCAAAAGGCGTCATATTTCCGCAACTGGCCGCTTTCCAACAGCACCACGCCGCAGGCCTGATAATCCAGCGTCACCGCGCCCCACGGGTCGAGCTTGTCAATTTCCATCAGGCCGAGATAGCGCTGGGCGGATTCATCCCACCGGCCTTGCAGCGCCAGCCATTCGCCCACGGTGCGATAGGCCAAGACGCCGTCGTAACTGGGTTTGGGCAGCGGCGATTTCACGTCGCCCAGCAGCGTGCTGGCGTCGTCAAATTTTCCCTGATGCACATAGATCGCCGCCTGGTTGATTTTTTCCCTAGCCTCGGCGCGCTGCTCTGAGCGCTCCGCCCGCTGCTCCGCGCTCTCCGCCTTTTCGCGCAAAATCATCTGCGCATGGTGCGCCTCGCGTTCGCGAATAAAAAGCCACGTGGACAAACCCAGGCCGACCAGCAGCGACAACACCACCAACCCGCCGGCGGTGAACACAATTTTGTTCCGGCGCACCAGTTTTTGGAAGCGATACCGCCGGCTCGGCGGCCGCGCCACCACCGGCTCGTTGTTCAAATAGCGTTGCACGTCCATCAACAGCCCATTCGCGGTTTCGTAACGCCGCGTCCGGTCTTTTTCCAGCGATTTCATCACGATCCAGTCCAGATCGCCCTTCAACAGGGAAATCAACTTCGGCGGATCGGAGTGCCGATGCGCGGCGGTCGCCGTCAGCTCCGTTCCGTGCAGCGTCGTCAAAATGCCGGAAGGCCGCTGCGGCTCGCGTTCCCGCAAGGTGCGCCGCACGCCCTCGACGCCGGATTGCATCATTTCCTTCTGGTCGAACGGCGTCTTGCCGGTGAGCAATTCATAGAGCAAAACGCCGAGCGAATAAATGTCGCTCCGCGTATCCACATCCAATCCGCTGTATTCGGCCTGTTCGGGACTCATGTAGGCCGGCGTCCCGATGAACTGCTCGTAAGCCGTGAACAGCGTCTGCTCCGTGAGCTTGCCTTCAATCGCCTTGGCAATCCCGAAATCAATCACCTTGGGCACCGGCACGCCGTCGTGATGCGTCACCAGAATGTTGGACGGCTTGATGTCCCGGTGGATGACGCCTTTTTGATGCGCGTGCTGGAGGGCATGACAGACTTGGATGAACAGCTCCAGCCGCTGCCGCGTGTCAAATTTATTCTCATCGCAGTATTCGGTGATCTTCACGCCGCGCACCAGTTCCATCACGAAATACGGCCGGCCGGTTTCCGTCGCCCCGGCATCCAGCACCCGCGCGATGTTCGGATGATCCATCAACGCCAACGCCTGTCGCTCCGCCTCGAACCGGGCGATGACATTTTTCGTGTCCATCCCCAGCTTGATGACCTTGACCGCCACGCGGCGGCGCACCGGCTTCTCCTGTTCCGCCATATAGACCACACCGCACCCGCCTTCGCCGAGCTTTTGGAGCAGTTTGTAGGGACCGACCTTGGTGCCGATCCGTTCATCAACCGCCCCCGACCCGTCTTCCGCAGCATCATTTTCCAAGGCCGGCAACGGCAGTTCATCCGACAACAAGCTGAACGCGGAACGTCCTCGTTCGAGCAAATCCTCGGCGTCGGTTTGGGTGGAAATCATCTCTTCGACGACGGAACGCAGGGCGGGATTTCCCAGGCAGGCTTGATCGAGAAAAACGCGGCGCTGCTCGGGATCCGTCATATGCAATGCCGTGAAGAAGATCGCGTCTTCCAGTTGTTTCGTGGCGCTCATTTTAAGGACTCAATCACTCACGCGTTTTTAACGGACGATTGCTGCCCTTGGTCATTCTTCTCCAGCAGTCGAACCAGGCGGAACAGCCGGGCCTTGGCACAGACCCACTGGCGATAAACCGTGCGTTCGCTGAGGCCCAGATTTTCTGCGACCTCCTCATTGGTCAGCCCGCCGAAAAATTTCAGCACCACAATCCGCGCCTGCTCCGGATCTTCCTGTTCCAGTTTTTCCAGAGCTTCGTCGATGCGGAGCGCATCCTCGTTCGGCGTCGTCGCCGCAATTTCCAAATCGTCAATGTCCAGCCGCGACTGGCCGCCGCCGTGTTTCAACCGGGATTTGCGCCGCGCCTTGTCAATCAGGATGCGCCGCATGGCGTCCGCCGCCGCGCCAAAAAAATGCGCCCGGTTCTGCCATGACCGGCTGCCGTCGCCGGCCAATTGCAGCCACGCCTCATGCACCAGCGCCGTCGGTTGCAAGGTTTGACCGGAATTTTCTTGCGCCATCCGCGCCGCTGCCAGATTCCGAAGTTTGTCATAGACCAGCGGCAACAATTGTTCCGAAGCCTGTTTCTCGCCCCGCTTGATGGCTTCAAGCATCAACGTGATCTCGTTCATAGATTGAACTCAACCTAACATTCCAAGCCGGGGATTAAAAGGGGGTATTCGGCCTTTGCGAGTCGTTAAAAAGCTCTTCAGTCAAAGCAAAGGCCACCCCTCCTTCTGGAAACATTTTGTCAATCTGTGGACGCGAGGCCAGCATATCCTCCACTTCCGCGCGCACCCGGTCGTCTCCCTGACAGGCGCGGTCAAGGAAGGCCTTCAGGTTCTCCTTGGCCTCAATTTCAAGTGCGGAAACAAAGATTTGCTCCACCTTTGCTCTCATTGCTTTGCTCATGGTCTTCAAAAGATAACGCGCGTTTTTGAATCTCAAACTGCCAAAAAGTTCAACCGCCAAGTCATCGGGCATAAGATTGAGCGAAAATAAGGGGCAAGGTCACTTACTGGTTGACAAGTCAGTTTGATGTTTGGTCATTGGCTTCCTAAAGTTGCCGCGAACTCTGAACCAGCAGATTTTCCATGGCCGTGGTGCGCAGCGGTCAGACCGGAAATTTTTCCACCCATGCCGCCGCCGCTTCCGGATCTTTTTGTGACCAACGCTGGACGATGGAAATCACCGTGTCATCCAACATGCGACCCGACGGCAGTTCGTTCAAGGCGAGGTTGGTCGAATCCATTCTCGAAGACCCGGCCATTATCCTCCGCAAGCAGCTCGACAAGGTGAAGGACCAGAAAATGGCCGAGATGAAATTCGAAGGCATCGAATATGACAAGCGGATGGAGGAACTTGAAAAGTGCGAATACCCGAAGCCGAACCGCGAGTTTGTCTATTCCACGTTCAACGCTTTTGCCGACCGGCATCCGTGGGTGGGACAGGAAAACATCCGGCCGAAATCCATCGTGCGCGAGATGTTTGAGGATTTCCGGTCATTCGCCGACTACATCAAGCTCTACGAATTGCAGCGCGCCGAAGGTGTGCTGCTGCGGCATTTGAACAGCGTTTTCAAGGTGCTCGCGCAGACCATGCCGGACACCGCCAAGAATGACCAAGTGCGTGAAATGGAACTCTACCTCGGCACGATGATCCGACAGGTGGACTCCAGCCTGCTCGACGAATGGGAGAAAATGCGTGATCCGAATTACCAGCGCGGCGAGACCAAGGAAGTCCGCCCGCCGGGAGCCGAGGAAGCCGCTGCCGACATCACCCGCGATACGAAGGCGTTCACCGCCGCCATCCGCAACCGGATATTTATTTTTCTGCGCGGACTGGTTGTGGCCGATTACGAAACCGCCATTGCAAACCTGGCTTCACCGCTGGATGCCGACGATGCGGCTTGGACGGCCGACAGCCTGGATAAAATCATGGAAGCTTACGAAAGCGACCACGAGCGTCTCTGTCTTGATCCGAACGCCCGCAATGCCCGCCACACCTACGTCACGCCGTCCGCAGACAAGAAAACCTGGCGCGTGCAGCAGATGCTTGTGGATCCGAAGGCAGACAACGACTGGGTGGCGGAATTTGAGGTGGACTTGGGTGAGTCTAGAAAATTGGCGGAGCCGGCATTGCGCCTGCGCCGGATTGGCAGTCTGACATAATCAGGTTCAGCCCCATCGCCCGCTGCGGCGTGAATGGGCAAATGGCATTCTCGTTGCCAGTGAAGCAAAAAAAACGGTTGGCAGGGTGTAAATTTAATAGATTATTAACCGGTTGTTATGGACGTCTTAACCCTTTCACGAATTCAGTTCGGCGCAACGATTGCGTTTCACTACATCTATCCGCCATTGAGCATCGGGTTGGGCATCATGCTCGTGCTGATGGAAGGCGCGTGGCTCAAGACTGGCAACAACCTCTATCATCAGATGGCTCGGTTTTGGACAAAGGTATTTGCGCTCACATTTGCCATCGGCGTGGCGACAGGCATTGTGATGGAATTCGAGTTCGGCACCAATTGGGCGACCTACTCACGTTTCGTCGGCGACGTATTTGGCAGCGCGCTGGCGGCGGAAGGCATTTTCGCATTCTTCCTTGAATCCGGATTTCTCGCGGTGCTGTTGTTCGGCTGGGATAAAGTCGGTCGCAAGCTGCACTTTTTCTCAACGTGCATGGTGGCACTCGGCGCGCATTTCAGCGCGGTGTGGATTGTCGTGGCAAATTCCTGGATGCAGACGCCAGCCGGTTATCACATCGTCGGCGAAGGGATGCACGCGCGGGCGGAAATCACGGACTTCTGGCAACTCGTTTTCAATCCCTCAATGCTGGACCGCCTGTTCCACACGCTTTGCGGCGCGTGGTGCGCTGGCTCATTTCTCGTGGTAAGCGTCAGCGCGTGGTATTTGCTGAAAGGAAAACATATCGAGTTCGCCCGCAAGTCGCTAAAAGTCGGCCTGACGGTCGCACTTGTATCGACTCTGCTGCAAGCGGTGACTGGCCACAAGAGCGCGCAGGGTTTGGAAAAGAATCAGCCGGCTAAATTGGCGGCGTTCGAAGGGCTTTACAACACAACTTCCAACGCGCCGCTGGTGCTGGTGGGCTGGCCGGATGAAAAAAATGAAAAAGTCATCGGCATTTCCGCGCCGGGAATGTTGAGTTTTCTTACGCACAACGATTTTTACACGCCGGTCATTGGCTTGGACGAATTCAAGCCGGAAGACCGTCCGCCCGTCACGGCGTCGTTCTTGTTTTTTCATGGCATGGTTGGCATTGGTTTTACCCTGATTGCCATCGCAGCGCTGGGGGTTTTATATTTCCGCAAAGGCACGCTGCACGAACGCCGCTGGCTGCTGTGGATTCTGGTTTTCTCCGTGCTTGGCCCGCAACTCGCCAATCAACTCGGTTGGTTCGCCGCCGAAGTCGGGCGGCAACCGTGGATTGTCTATGGCCTGATGCGCACGCCGGCCGGCCTGTCCGCCGTCGTCAAAGCGAATGTCGTGCTCACGTCGCTGATCATGTTCACGTTCATTTATTTTCTGCTGTTTGCCGTTTTCATTTATCTGCTCAACGACAAAATCCAGCACGGCCCGGACGATGCGGATTTGATTCCGTCCGGCAAACTCGCGCTGCCGAAACCGCTCGCGCACGAACATAAATAAAATTCGCCATGCACCTCGACTTAAACACCATCTGGTTCATCCTCGTCGGCGTTTTATTGACCGGCTACGCCGTGCTCGACGGCTTCGACCTCGGCATCGGCGCGCTGCATCTGTTCACGAACAAAGACGAAGAACGCCGCGTCATGCTCAATTCCATCGGACCGGTCTGGGACGGCAATGAGGTCTGGCTGGTCACTGGCGGCGGCGCGCTGTTCGCCGCGTTTCCGAATGTGTATGCGACGGCGTTCTCCGGTTTCTACCTCGCACTCATGCTGCTGCTGGCAGCGCTGATTTTCCGCGCGGTCGCAATTGAGTTTCGCAGCAAGCGTCCCGAACGCTGGTGGCGGCAGATGTGGGACGTGAGTTTTTCCGTCGGCAGCATCGTGTCGTCTTTGCTCATTGGCACGGCGCTCGGCAACATCGCCTGGGGCGTGCCGGTGGACGCCAACGGCGAATTCGCTGGAACTTTTCTCGGCCTGCTGACGCCGTATCCGCTGCTCGTCGGCGTAACAACGGTGGCGTTGTTTATGATGCACGGTGCGATTTACGGCGTGATGAAAACGGAAGGCGAACTGCACGACAAACTCCGCGTCTGGGCGATGCGCTGCATCATCTTCTTCGTCATTTGCGCTGTGACGCTGACGATGGCAACACTGCTTTATGTCCCGCACATGGCCGCGCGCGTCCGCGAAAATCCGTGGCTCTTTTCCGTCGCGCTGGCGAACATGCTGGCCATCGCCAACATCCCGCGCGAATTCCACCACGGCAACGACGGCAAGGCGTTTCTCTCGTCGTGCACAACGATCATCACACTGATGGCGTTATTTGCGTTGAACATTTTCCCGAACATGATTTACAGCCTGCCGCATCCCGAAAACAGTTTGAATATTTACAACGCCGCCTCGTCACCGAAAACGCTGGGCATCATGCTGGTCATCGCGTGCATCGGCGTGCCGGTGGTCATCGCTTACACGGTCTGCATTTACTGGATTTTTCGGGGCAAGGTAAAACTCGACCGGATGAGCTATTGAATCCACGGAGGATTTTGCGGCCAACTGATTCCATCTGCCTCCACCAGTGTCATGCCGCAGATGAGGTAGTTGCCGGGCGTGTCCTGCATAACTTCGGGGCGCATCGGGCGGGTATACTTGACCGTCTAGCGGCCATTGGTAGCCATCTCAGATGTTTTACAACCGGTCATGGCTGGTATCGCTACACCAAGCATCAACGTCATCAGCGCCGTTGTCATCCATTTTGTTTTCTTCAAAATTGTTTCGCAAAACTATTTTGGACCGGAGTTTTTGCAGATATAATGAGGTGTTACCCGCATTGGAAAATGGTCGGCGAACTTGGATTGGCAAAATCATTCACCCGCGTCCGCAAAATCGCGGCAGCTTGGCGACACGCGCTCGTCAGTCAAACCCCGTTAATTTTATTGGATTTTAATTGGCAGAGTTTGAACACCGCCCAATTTATTGCTCTTCGTGGATGGAATTCAGGCGCGCAGAAACCACCTTTGATTCCATAACCATCGCCTTGAAATGCCATTCGGCTCCAGGTTCAAGCAGGGGCTGATAGTCTTTCGCGAGTCCGATCGGCCGGGCATTCTTATCAAAAAGATTCAATTCCACCCGCACGCCAAACCGCCGGCGGTCGCCCAAGTTTCGAATTTTCCCCGTGACATAGACCAGCGAACTGCCGGGTGTCTTTTCCAACCGGATGGCCGAGACGGCAAAATCATTTGTCCGGATCTCGTCTGCCGGCACGGCGGGCGCGGCGGGAGTATTGGTCGAAACGGCCTTGGTCACGAGGGCAGAACTGGCGGCGGCGTGAGGCTTGTTCAAGACCAAAAGCAGGGTCGGAACCACCGCCGCGAGAAACAGGGCGACGGCGATCGCCAGACGCTTTCGCCGGGAAATGCCGGCCTGGTTGGGGGCAGCGCCGGCGGCCAGTTTCGTTGGCTTGCCGCAATGCGGGCATTCGATGGTCTCGCCAGCAGCCTCGGCGGGAAACTCCAGATGGCCGCCGCAGGCACGGCATTCGCCCTTTACAAAATTGTCAGTGGACATTTATTGGTATTGGTGCGACAAGATATACGAAACCAATAGCTTGGCCCGCGCGTCGTATCAATTACTAACCCTATGAATCAGGACGACAAATACAAGTCGGAACACACCGTTCATTTGGAGGATCATTTCCTGACGCGCCGCCAGTTTCTCCAGCGCGCGGGCATGGGCTTTGGCGCGCTGAGCCTGGCGGCCATGTTTGGCAACGACCTCTTCGCGCCGCTGGCTCACGCGCTGGAAGCCGAGCCGACGCTGCTCCCGAAAATGCCACCGCTGCCAGCGAAGGCCAAACACGTCGTGCATATTTTTGCGCAGGGCGCGCCGTCGCATGTGGACACGTGGGATCCGAAGCCGATGCTGTCGAAGATGGACGGCCAGGAAATTCCCGGCCTGAACGGCGTGGCCATGGGTTCGCCCTTCAAGTTCACCCCCAAAGGCAAGTCCGGGCTGGAGGTCAGCGAAGTTTTTCCACAGCTCGGCGAACTCGCGGATGATCTGTGCGTGATCCGCTCGATGTATACCGACATCCCGGCGCACGAGGTGGCGACCATCATGATGAACACCGGTTCGCGCCTGGTGCGGCCGAGCGTCGGCTCGTGGGTGCTTTACGGTCTCGGCTCGGAGAACCAAAACATGCCGGGCTACATTTCTTTGCGGCCGGGCGGGGCGCCGCCGGGTGGCACGGCGAACTGGCAGTCGGCTTTTTTGCCGGGCATCTATCAGGGCGTGAGCATCAACACCAAGGTGCCCACGCTGAACATGCTGATTGAAAACATCCGGAATCCCGTGACGCCGCTGGCCGAGCAGCGCCGCCAGCTCGACCTCGTCCACAAGCTCAACGAGATTCACAGCCAAGATTTGCAGAAGGACGCGCAGCTTGAGGCGCGGCTGGAGGCCTATGAAATGGCGTTCAAGATGCAGACCGAGGCGACCGACGCGTTTGATTTGAACAAGGAACCGGCGGCCATGCGCGAGCTGTATGGCCGCAGTTCGCAGGGCAACCAGCTGCTCATCGCCCGGCGGCTCATCGAGCGCGGTGTGCGGTTCGTGCAGGTGTGGGCGGGCGGCTGGGATCACCATCAGGATTTGGAAGAGCGCCTGCCCGAACGCGCCAAGGACATTGACCAGCCGCTTGCGGCCTTCATCAAGGATTTGAAGCAGCGCGGGCTCTTCGACGAAACGCTCATCGTCTGGGGCGGCGAATTTGGCCGCAAGCCCACCCGCGACCGCAACGGCGGCGAAAATCCCGGCCGTGACCACAATTCCAAGGCCTTCACCACCGTGCTCGCGGGGGGCGGTGTGCGCGGCGGCATGAGCTACGGCAAGACGGACGATTTCGGCGCGGCGTCCATCGAGAACAAGGTTCACGTCCACGATCTGCACGCGACCATGCTGGCGCTGCTCGGCTTCGACCACAAGAAGCTGACCTACCGTTACAATGGCCGCGACTTCCGCCTCACGGAAACCGCCGGGGAAGTGGTCAAGGCCGTTTTCGCATGAAACGAATCCTGCCGCTGACGTGGCTGGTTGGCGCTTTGTTTTTTTCAAAAACGTCCGCCGCCGATTTGACGCCGGCGCAGTCGGATTTTTTTGAAAGCAAAATTCGCCCCATCCTCGCCGACCGCTGTTACAAGTGCCACAGCACCCTCGCGGAAAAAATCAAGGGCGGCCTCCAGCTCGACAGCCGCGAGGCGCT
>Ga0302278_10006627_pt1 | contig 10927 bp, 9 predicted proteins | sample III_Bog_N3_2_FD_194543 | JGI IMG/M metagenome (GOLD analysis project Ga0302278, IMG submission 194543) | Peat permafrost microbial communities from Stordalen Mire near Abisko, Sweden - III_Bog_N3_2 | ecosystem: Environmental > Terrestrial > Soil > Wetlands > Peat | place: Sweden: Abisko... | reverse complement strand
GGGGCCTTTGAGGTGGCCGATGGCGAGGAGCGCGACGACCCAGTAGCTGAGCGGGAGGCGGAGGATTTCGTGGACTTTGTCCTGCTCGAATCCTTCCATGGGGGCGGTGTCGTAGCCCAGAACTTCAGCCATGAGCATCATGTGGGTGGTAGCGATCATCACCATTTTGTTGAGCCAGCCGTGCATCTCGTCGGAGTTGAAGTGGGAGAGGTACTGGGGGATGTTGTTGCGGGCCTGGTCGGCGTAGCTTTCGGGCATGCCTCCCTGGAGGCCCTGAGAGAGCATGGGTTCGAGGTCCTTGCGCCAGCCGTCTGCATCGCCACAGGCCACGATGACGGCGGAGGCCTCTTCGACCTTGCCCTGGTTGTAGGAGGCGGCGCGCAGGCGCCTTTTCTGCTCCTCGCCCTGGACAACGATGAAACGCCAGGGCTGCATGTTGTATCCGCTGGGAGCGCTAAGGCCGGCTTCGAGGATTTTGCGCAGGTCTTCTGCGGGGATAGGCGCGCCGTCGAAACTGGGCGTCGCTCGCCGGTCGTGGATCGCCTGACTCAAGGTTTTCTCGTGCTTCGCCGTCTTGACCATCGCTGCTCTTTTCGTCTCGTCCGCTTCTTCGATCGCTTGCAAGCCAGGGGCTCCGATCCATCGATTGGTACTGCATCTGTGAGATGCAGTTGTTCGGGAAAGGGAATCCCAAACGAGTTCCAAGATAGCACCCCGCATGATTCGCGGATAGATGAGGCGGCGGAGGATAGGACTAGTGCGGACTTTAATACGATCCTTATGTTTGCAGAAAAGCCCTGGTTGAGCGATGGGCTCGAACCAGGGCGGAGTGGGATGGGGAGGGCTGTTTATGAGAAGAGGCCGTTGAGGCCGCTGGGGAAGAAGACTCCTGTGGCTTTTGTGCCGGAAGTAGTTGCATTTCCTCCGGTGACGATGTTGAGGACCTGAGTAGTGGTGCGGGAGCAGGCAATGACGTTGGTGGGATCGGAGTCGACGATCTGGGTGCGGGGGACGCTGGCACCACCGGCGAGGGAGACGGTGATGGTGCCTGGGGTGAGGCCGTAGTCGTCGGGGTTAGGGTCGAACGGACTGACTGGGGTGGGCGCGGCTGCCAGGGCGAGCGAGGCGCGCAGGGTGGATATTTTCTGCGTTAGCGTCTGGTAGCCGAGGGAGTTGGTGGGGTCGAGCGCGTTGATGGTGGTGCGGACGAGGCCGGCGTGGTAAGCCTCGACTGCGAGGATGCCGGCTGCGGCGGCGAGGTAGGTTTTGCCGGTGGCGCCGGTGGTGAAGAGCGGGGCGGCTCCGTGATAGGCGGTGACGCCGACGTCCTCGAATATGTAGGCGCCGATGAGGAAGTTGGCGTCGCTGGCGAAGGGATCGAATGCAGAGCCGATGCCGGCGGCTGAGGCGAGGGTATTGAAGGAAGTCATCAGGTCGATGGCGGGCTGCGCGACGGCTGCGGTGCCGAGAGCGCTGCGAAGGAAGGCGACGTGCTTGCCCTCTTCGACTGCGGTTTCGACCGCGTAGGAGGCGACGCTGAGATTGAGGAATGGGACCTTGGGCGTGGCTTTGACGGCGACGGTTCCCTGCGTGCCAGTGCCGGTGATGCCCTGAACCATCGCTCCGGTGGGGTAGAGCGAGTTGGCGGTGGAGATGTTGGTGCCGAAGGCGGCGAGGTAGTAGAAGTTGGCTTCTAGGTATTCGAGATTGAGGGCGAAGTTGAGGATGTCAGTGTCGCCGTAGGCGGAGACGGTGCTGGCCGCGCGGGCGGAAGACGGAAGGGCGAATGCGGCGAGGGTGGCGGCGCCGCCGGTGAGGAGAGCGCGGCGGCTGGCAATGATGTTGTCGAGGATCTGGGTTTCCTGGGATGGCATATGTGGTTTCCTTTGGGCGTAATGGCTGAAGTGCAAAGGCTGCGACTGAGATTCTGACTCTTTGAGTCAGAATGACGAGCGTGCACGGAGTCGGCCGTTCGTCAGCTTAGGGTTACGGTGATGTTTCCGTTGAGGCCGCTGGGGAAGAAGCCGCCCGACTTGACTCCCGCGCCTGCGCCGGCAGTGCCGTAGACGATGTGCAGGACCTGGTCGGTGTTCCGTGCGTAGGCGATGGCGTTGGCGCTGGTGGCGGCAACGATGGCGCTGGGCGTGACGATGGAGGTTGGAGAGGTGGTGCCGCTGGGAACGGTAAGCATGGTTTCGTTGGAGCCGCCGAGAGTGGCGCGCAGGGTGGCTACCTGGTTGGCGTAGGTGAGGTAGGGGTACGCCGTGGTTCCCAGGGTTATGGCGTTGCCGGTGAGCGCGGTGCGGACGTAGGCTGCGTGGTAGGCTTCGACGGCCATGATGCCGGCCGCTGCGGCGAGGTATCCGGCGGCGATGCCGGCAGTGCTGATGAGGGGAGCTGCGCCGGCGTATGCGGTGACGCCTACGTCCTCGAAGATGAACGCGCCGACGAGGAAGTGGTTGAAGTCGGCATAGGGATTGAAGGTGGAGGCAATGCCTGCGGCGGCGGCGAGCGCGTTGAAGGAGTTGGTGATGTCGATGGCGGGGCGGGCTACGGCTGCGGAGCCGAGCGCCGAGCGGAGGAAGCGGACGTGTTGCTGCTCGTCGTAGGCGATTTCGTTGAGGATGTTCTGCTGGGCGGAGCTGAGGCCGGTGACCTGCGCGCCGCCGGTGACGGTGCCGGGATTGGAGCCCGCGTCGGCGGTGGCGAGGCCGGAGCCGGTGGCGGCATGGAGATAGAACTCGGCTTCGAGGTATTCGAGGTTGAGAGCGAAGTTGAGAATGTCGGTGTCGGTGTAGGAGGTGCCGGCTGGCGGTGTGGCCAGGCTGCTTCCACCGCACCCTGCTAGTACGGAGGCTGCGCCTGCGGCGCCGATGCCAGCCAGGAAGTTACGGCGATCGATGCGCCGCTTAGAAAGTTCAAGCAATTTATCCACGATGAGTACCTCTCCCTTTGCAGCTTTGAAATTCGCTTGCACATGGGGAACGAGGCGTTCAAGGAAATGGATTGGGAGATTTCGGGTGGATTGGTAGATAGGGTTTGATGGGATCAACAACGATTAATGAAGATGTGGATCGGGGAGCAATGCGGCCCATAAACGAAAAGCGAATCACAGACACAGAAGACACAGAGGGATTGCTATTCTCCGGGCCGGCGCTATTTGATGTCGGACATGGGGTGTTCGCTGGCGAAGGGGTTCTGGCCGGTGGTTTCGGCGAAGACCCAGACTCCGTGGAAAGGCTTGCGCAGCTCGGGATAGGCGGCGAGGAGGGCGTTGGCGGCGTCGCTGTTGCGCTTGCGGGCGGCGGCGGGATCGGATGCGGCGGCGTCAACGTGGATGTGGGCGGATATGTCGATAGCGGATTGGCCGAGGGAGTCGTCGACGCCGAGGCCGGTGAAACGATATTCGGTACCGTCGGCGGCCTTGACGACCAGCGGTGCGTCCACGCTTACGCCTTCGGAGAGTGCGGGGGGTGCGGCGGCGGAGGCTTCGGTCTGGAGCTTGTCGAGATGGGTGCTGAGGACGAAGCCAGCGGGCTGGAGGAGGTTCTGCGCGGCCTGGTAGTAGAGCCACGCGTTCCAGGGCTGCTTGGCGGCGACGAACTGGCGGGCCTGGGTCCAGTACCAGAGGCCGTCGTGTCCGGCGGCGGTGAGCGGCTTGGGATAGAAGCCGGCGAGGAGCCACTTGCCCTGCTCCTGACGCAGGAGGAAAGAGAGGCGCCACGGAGCGGGTGTGGTTGCGCCGGACGGAGGCGTGACACTGACCATGGCGAAACCGTACATACCGGGAGGCAGCGCGGGGATGGTGAATTGCGCTTCCATGGTAGTGCGATTGAGGGAGCAGAAGAACTGGGCATCGGCGGCGGAGCCGTCGGGGTTGCGCTTTAGGCTGGTGGCGTCGAGGAGGTAGACCTGCTCGACGGTGACGACGCCGCCGGCGAGTTTGGGTGCGGTGGAGCCGACGAGGTATTGGAGGCCGCTGAAGTCCTTGACGATTTCGGCGATGGAGATTGTCTTGAGCAGGGCGGTGTTGTTGGATTGCACCAGCGTGGCGTAGGTGCGGGCGGAATCGGCGAGGCCGTCTCGGTCTGGCTGATCGAGGCCGGACTGGGTGGTGCAGGTTTCGGCGCGGAGGATGGGGGCGGCTGCGAGGAGGGCGATGGCGAAAAGGGCGAGGGTACTGCGTTTGCGGGTCATCAAGCTCCAGGCCGTGGTTGTGCGCTTCATCTTGGTTTCCAGTCTAGTACAGGGCGGGGCGCGCGGGTGGCGGCGGGGAGGGGATGTATTTCGGGGGGTACTTTCGGGGTTGGTGTGCGTCGTATAGCTTATACGCATGCATTTGATTGGCTCAGCGCGCGGGTTCGCAGTTGTCCTTCTGCTGGGGGGCGGGGTCGCTTGTGCGCAATCGAGCTTGCCGGCGACGGTCCCGACAGTCCTGCCTGCTCCCGTTGCTGCGCCGCAGGTGAGGGTTGCTCCGGTTGCGGACGGTGCGCGACGGGCGCAGGTGTTGTATTCGGATGGGAAGCTTGAGATTACGGCGGACAATTCCAGCCTGAACCAGATTCTGCACGAGATCAGCCGCGAGACGGGGATGAAGATTACGGGCGGTGTGACAGATGAACGCGTTTTCGGCAAGTATGGTCCGGGGGCGCCTGCTGAGATTCTGATAAGGCTGTTGGATGGGACAGGCAGCAATATGCTGCTGCGGGAGACTGCGTCGAAGGTACCGGCGGAATTGATTTTGACGGCGCGGCAGGGCGGCCCAACGCCACCGAATCCGAATGCGCGAGGTTTCGACGATGACGAGCCATCGCGCGAATATACCCCGCAGCCTGCTCCGATTCCGATGGTTCAGCCGCCAGCGGCGCCGGCGGATGCGGGTGGGGCTGGTGCAGGGGTAGGGGCAGAGGCTGGGGCAGGAATGAGTCTGCCTCCGGGAGCGCCTACGAGAGGTGGGGCGAATCCGCCGTCTCCGAACGCGGCTCAGACGCCGCAGCAGATATTCGAACAGTTGCAGCAACTGCAGCAGACTCAGCCACAACAGCCGGCGAATCCACAGTAAGGCACTTTGTGCCATTCTGGACGCTTCGCGTTAAGACAGGTGCGGATGCTCGCTGGGAAATCGCGGCGCAACCTATGGATGGGGGTGGGGTTTAGCGCAGAGTGGGCCATCGACGGGATGCAACATTGTGCTGGCGAGATTGGTTGCGTTGGGCGGGGCTTGCATCCAACAAGTGGATGCCTAGAAACAGTTTGAAAATTGACGCCGTCACGGCGTGGTGAATCCCAACGTGCGAACCATTGAGGGCGATGGCGAGATGAGGATACGCAGAAAGATTCGAGCCGCGGGCGGTTCGCGAAAGTTCTTTTCAATCGCCTTGACGGGCTTGGCGCTGTTGCTGGTATCGGCGAGTACGCACGCGTCGGTGGCGCTGCTGATGGAAGAGCCTTACGGGGATTTTGGCGCATTTAATCCGACGGGACACGCGGCCGTGTATTTGAGCCATATTTGTGCTGCGACCCCGATCGAGTTGCGGCCGTGCGATCCGGGCGAGTTCGGCGTGGTGATCAGCCGCTATCACAAGGTCGCTGGGTACGACTGGATTGCGATTCCGCTGATTCCTTACTTATATTCGGTGGACGACGCGGGCCAGGTGCCGGTCTCGGTAGACAAGGCGGATGTGGCCGCGCTGCGCGATGCGTACCGGCGGAAGTATCTGGAGAACCTGGCGCCGGACGACCCGGACGGCAAGACGCCCGGAGGCGAATGGACACAGTTGGTGGGGTCGGCGTACGACCGGACGTTGCACGGCTTTCAGGTGAAGAGCACGGATGAGCAGGATGCGCGTTTTATCGCGATTTTTAACGACCGGCGTAACCAGGGCCACTTCAACATACTCTTCCATAACTGCGCGGACTTCTCGCGGGTGGTGCTGGACATTTATCTGCCGCATGCGATCCATCGCAGTGTAGTTGCGGACCTGGGTATGACGACGCCGAAGCAGGTGGCGAAGTCGCTGGTGAAGTATGGGCAGAAGCATCCTGAGGTGGAGATGTCGGCGTTCGTGATTCCGCAGGTGCCGGGAAGCGTGGCGCGGAGTCATCCTGTGGACGGCGTGGCGGAATCGCTGTTGAAGAGTAAGAAATACTTGTTGCCGATGACGGTGCTGAGTCCGGAACTGACCGGTGCGGTGGTGGTGGCGTACCTGGCCAAAGGGCGGATGAAGTTGCCGAAGGATGCGGTGGTGTTCGACGTAGACGATTTGGAGGGCGGGCCAGGGCATGTGACACCCGCGGAGTTGGCGGCGCCGGATGGGCCGCCGTCGGCTCCGGCAGCGAGTGCGGTTGCGCCGTTGCGGTAGAGTTGGGCCGGTCCAAGGTTAGAAGCAGATTCCCTGCGGGAATGACAAACAATTAGCGGCGCTGGCTGCGGGCGATGGCGGCGCGGGTTTCGTTGTCGGCTTCGCGCTTGCGTTCCGAGGCGCGCTTGTCCCACTCCTGCTTGCCCTTGGCGAGGGCGAGTTCACACTTGACGCGGCCGTTGCGGAAATAAAGGCGGGTGGGGATGAGGGTAAAGCCTTTTTGTCGAGTCATGACCTCGAGCTTCCGCACTTCTGCTTTATGCAGCAGCAGCTTGCGAGTGCGAAGTGAGTCGTGGTTCATGGCGTTTCCGTGAGAAAAAGGCCCGATGTGGGCGTTGAGCAGGAAGCATTCGCCATCTTTGAGTAGGCCGTAGGCGTCCTTGAGGTTGGCTTTGCCTTCGCGGATGGACTTGACCTCGGTGCCGCGGAGGGCGACGCCAGCTTCGAATTTGTCGAAGAGGGCGTAGTTGTGGCTGGCGGCGCGGTTGTAGGCGGCGTCGCGCTGGCCGGAAGCCACGGGATCGCGGTCCTTCGCTTTGACGGTGGGTTTGGGCTGCGCGGCGACAGTCGGATTGGAGAGGGAACGGGGCATGGCAGGCGTTGCGGCGTGGGACGATGTCCGAACTGCATCCCTTGCGACGCGATTCCGAACAACCCAGTTTAACATGAGGGTACGGGGCGTCTCACTTGTTGGGACGGGCAACGTCTAACCACCAAACGACAATAGCTGCCAGGATCAGGAGCGAGGAAACGTCCGCAGGTAGTTGAAATGGAAGCAAATTTCGAGGGGTCGTACGGGATGCAGATGCTACAATCGCCAGAGTCCAGACAGTCGATTCAGTTCGTCTGTCGGGCCGAAAAGACACCGGAAGCACAGACTACTGGCATGACTCGCGGGTTCCCATTGTTGACATCGAGGCTCTCTACGTACCTGGTTCGAACGGGTCTTGCGGGGCTGTTGGTCCTGCTGGCCGGCGGGGCACTCGGCCCAATTGCCCATGCCCAGAGCGCCAGCACCTGGAACAAGCGGGGCCAGGCGGCTGAACTGCATGAAGACTACGACACGGCCTACGAAGATTATCTAAAGGCGCACAATAAGGTCCCCAAGGATATGCGTTACACGACGCGGGTGGACCGGATGCGCTTCCAGGCGGCGGCGCAGCATGTAGACCGCGGGCGGGTGCTGCGGCAGAGCGGCGATGTGGGTGGGGCGCTGAACCAGTTCACGCGCGCCTTGCAGATCGACCCAGGCAATGAGGCTGCGGCGCAGGAGATTGGGATTACGCAGCGGCAGGATAAATCGTCCACGGCGCCGGTTCCGACGGGGACGCCTGAAACGAATGCAGTGTTGCGCGAGGTGGGAGACGTTTCCGGGCCGATTGCGCTGAAACCGGTGTCGACCGACCCGATCACGCTGCATATGGTGGAGGACACCAAGAACATCTATTCGGCGATTGGGAAGCTGGCCGGGCTAAACGTTCTATTCGATCCGGATTACCAGTCGAAGCGCATCCCGGTGGACCTGACCAACGTGAATCTGTCGGACGCGTTGCGAATTGTGGGAACCATCGCCGGGACGTTTTACAAGCCGATTACGGCGGATACGATTTTTGTTGCCGCGAACACCCATCAGAAGCACACCGACCTGGATGATTTTGCCGTGCAGACGTTTTTTCTGACGAATGCGGCGCAGCAGGCCGACGCGAACGAGGTGGTGGCCGCGCTGCGCAATGTGATGGCTCCCGAGGACAAGGTTTACCTGGTAAATTCGCAGGACGCGATTGTGGTGCGAGCTCCGCCGGAGCACCTAGTGCTGGCGGAGAAGCTGCTGAACGATCTGGATCGGACGCGTGCCGAGGTAGTGGTGGACGTGGCGATTCTGGAAGTGAATCGCGATAAGATTCGCAACCTGGGGATTACGCTACCGCAGTCGTTCGGGCTTACCCCACAGGCGAGCAACTCCAACGTCAACAGTAACGGCACTACCACGAGCACTACCACTGCGACCTCGAGCCTTACGCTGAATACGCTGGGAAATCTGAACGCTACAAACTTTTCGGTGTCGCTGGGTGGCGGCACGGTGAACGCGCTGCTTTCGGACGCGGACACGCGCGTACTGCAGAATCCGAGCATCCGGGCGACAGACGGACAGAATGCGAAGCTCAAGATCGGTTCCAAGATTCCCATTGCCACCGGCTCCTACTCGGCCGGTGCAGCCACCGGAATCACTGCCGGCATTGGCGTGCAGACGCAGTTCACGTACATCGATGTGGGTGTGACCATCGATATAACTCCGACGATCCATCTGGATCGCGAGGTTTCGCTGAAGCTGGACGTGACGAATTCGACGCAGAGCGGGTCGGTGACGATTTCGGGCGTGACAGAGCCGATCATTGGGCAGCGCGAAAGTTCGTCGGTGATCCAGTTGCGCGACGGCGAGCCGTGCCTGCTGGCCGGTATTCTGACCAAGTCGGATACGTTGAACAACAGCGGCACTCCCGGGCTGTCGGAGATTCCGCTATTGAAGTATTTTTTCGGGTCGGTGTACAAGGAGAATTCTCAGGACGAGGTAGTGTTCATCCTGATTCCGCATATTGTGCGCGAGTCCGTGCTGACGGCGATGAACACGCGGGCGATCGATACGGGTACGCTGAATGCGATTGAGCTGCGCCAGGCAGACAGTCCGGTGGATAAACTTTTCCCGGAGAGCGCTGTGCCGCCGCCCCCGGCCAACTCCATCACCGCATCCCACGCGGCCGACGCGATGGTGCAACAGCTAAAGCAGCAGGCTATGCCGTACACGTCGGGTGCTGCCGCTCCGCCGATGGGGATGATGCCGCCTCCGGCTGCCGGGCCTGCGGTCGCGCCGGCTTCCGCGATCCCGCTGCAACCGGTTGCGCTGGCCGTGGCGCCGCCGAACTCGACGCACCCCGTGGGGAGTACGTTTGCGGTGTCGGTTGTGCTGTCGAATGCGCATGACGTGTTCTCTGTCCCGCTGCAGGTCCAGTTCGATGCGAAGGTGCTGCAACTGGTGGACGTGGAAGCGGGCGGACTGCTGGGCGGTGACGGCCAGCCAGTCGCGCTGGTGCATCGGGACGAGGGCAATGGGCTGGTGACGGTATCGGCGTCGCGTCCACCGGGCGTCGGCGGTGTGAACGGGCAGGGCGATGTGTGCGTGCTCACGTTCAAGGCCATCGGCGCAGGGGATTCGAATATTGCGCTGGTAAAGGTGGGTGCCAGAAATAGTATCCAGGCCAACCTGCCCGCGGTCGGTGCGCAGGGTGTGGTCCACGTGAAGTGAGGAGATGCATGAGGTTCGAGGTTCAAGGTTCGAGGTTGGAGGGACCGGGGCCAGGCGACGATCGGCGCAAGGGAAGCGCGCAGCGTGCCACTCGAAACTTCGCGGCTGACGCCGGGCTGACGCTGGTTGAGCTAATTATTACGGTGGCGATTGTGGGGATTCTGGCGTCGATGGCTGTGCCGGTTGCCCGGTTCCAGGTGAAGCGGGAGAAGGAACGCGAATTGCGGCGCGACCTGTGGGAGATGCGGGACGCCATCGACCGGTACAAGGACGCTGCCGACAAGGGCGGGATACAGTTGAAGGTGGACAGTATGGGGTATCCGCCAGACCTGAAGACGCTGGTGGACGGGGTCGACATTCAGACGAAGAAGGTGCGGTTTCTGCGTGCCATTCCGATCGATCCGATGACCCATTCGACGGAATGGGGGCTGCGGTCGAACCAGGACGATGCGGATTCGAGCGGGTGGGGCGGGCAGAACGTGTTCGACGTGTACAGCAAGAGCGAGGGCACGGCCATGGACGGCAGCAAGTACAGCTCATGGTAGACATTCGCCAAATGCGACGCGCATTGACCCCATGCAGGCGTGTGGGTTCGGGGGCGGAAGGCTGCGACTCGGGCTTTACGCTGCTGGAGCTGCTGATCGTGATGGTGATCATCGCGACGCTGGCGGCGATTGCGATTCCGTCATACAAGCGCAATGTTGTCAACGCTAAGGAGGCGGTGTTGCGGGCGGACCTGCATGTGATGCGGGACGCCATCGGGTCGTACACGGTGGACAAGGAGAAGGCGCCGCAGTCGCTGGACGACCTGGTGACGGCGGGCTATCTGCGGGCTATCCCCAAGGACCCGATCACGGGACGAACCGACACGTGGCAGACGTCGATGTCGGATACTCTGTCGAGCATCGACCAAACGGATTCGGGCGGCATCGACGATGTACACTCCGGGGCGCAGTTGACGGCGACGGATGGGACTGAGTACAGCAGTTGGTGAGGTTGGATCACGTGTGGAATGAGTCGATTGCAAGGTCGGAACTGCAATCTGAGGGGCGGAGACGACGGAGATTCTGAATCTTCGAGTCAGAATGACGGCAGGTTGCGGGATGGGTGGTTGCGGTGACGGGTGGGGTGGGCGACGACCGGTTGGGGTGAGGGCTTGGTCTGCGGCGAGGTGAATCTGGCAATGCTTACTAGAAAGGCGCATACTGCGTCTAACAAGTGCTGGGCTACGCTCGTTCGCAGGGGTGCGGCCTTGTGGGGAGAA
>Ga0302278_10006626_pt1 | contig 10934 bp, 12 predicted proteins | sample III_Bog_N3_2_FD_194543 | JGI IMG/M metagenome (GOLD analysis project Ga0302278, IMG submission 194543) | Peat permafrost microbial communities from Stordalen Mire near Abisko, Sweden - III_Bog_N3_2 | ecosystem: Environmental > Terrestrial > Soil > Wetlands > Peat | place: Sweden: Abisko... | reverse complement strand
GGGATCGGGCAGGCCGTGGGTTCGGTGTTCGGCCAGCCAGGCGCTGCCGGTCAGTTTCCAGACGAACTCTTCGGCCTCGCGCGCCTGGGGCGCGGGGAAGGAGACCAGGCAGCCCAGGCGCGCCACCCGGGCAATTTCGGCGAGAAAGAACTGGCGATCGCCGGGCGCGACATGTTCCAGCACGTCCAGGGCGATACTCACGTCGAACGCCCCGGCGGCGAAGGGGGCTTTATTTCCCGGCGAGATGAGGCCGCTGAAGGCAGTGAAGCGATGATCGGGCACGAACGCCCTGAAGGCGTCGTCGAAGCCGCCGATATCGAGCAGGTCGAGCCGCTGCCCCGGAAGCATTTCCGCCAGCAGTTCGGCGGCGGCCTTGAAGCGCTGGTACCTGTCGAAATAGACCTCTTCCAAGTCCACGGGCTGTACCTCGTCGGCTGGTTTTTTTCAGGTATGGCCCAAGCCGGCGTCGAGCGCAACCGAGTTGACAACAGAAGGCGCGCCGGACGGTTGCCCGCCCGCCCCGGCCTGGTTGGGATCACACTGTTTGGAATTCCGGACAGAGTCCCCGGAGTCTGGAAATCGCGAATACGTCACAACGGATTCTTCGGGGGGAACGGTCCAAGGCTTCCGGGTCCCTTGCGGCCGCGGTCCCGGCCGCAAGGGCGCCACAAAACGGAAACCGGAACCGTTCAGGAACCGGTGTGGGCCGCTTCCGAAGCTTTGTGGGCCGGTGATTTTTCGATCAGGCTTAAAATCAACAGCGCCGCGTACATGTCCTTGCGGTTAAACTCGTCCATCCACAGCAAGATCAGCCCGGCCACCCGTTCGGCGGCCTCGTGCAAGCGCTCGAATCCGCCGTTGCGGCATTGATGGGCCGCGTCGAGCAGGCACAAGAGGGCGTCGTGCCAGTATTCGTCGGGATAGACGTAATGGGAGACGATTTCGTGTATTTTGAGAATGCCTTGGACCACGTTCTCCAGGGCTGCGTAATCTCGACCCCAGATATCCACATCGGAAATGGGCGGTCTGGTGCCGGGTTGAGGCCTCAAGGCCGGAACACGCTCGCGCTTCTCGCAGCGGAACGCATCCAAGGCGACTACCTTGTCCATGAAAAACTCCCCCCGCCGGTGGCATCCATGCCGGCGAAACCACGGCCCCCCCGGAAAGTAAAGTCCCAAAAAGAAATCCTTGGGCCATCCGTGGGGCCCGCGCCAACGCCATCCCGGCATCGACGCGAGCGAGTCCGTTGAATCTCTTTATCGGCCGCATGTCTGAAAACTTGAGGGAGGGTCGGATCAGGTCGGTTTGCGGCCGATGATCAAGGACGACCCCGGGCCGGTTTCCTTTCTGACGAGGTCCGCGCATCCGGCAAGGCGCAGCCAGTCCCGGATTTCGGCCTCGGTGTACGTGTCTCCGCGGGAAGTGGAGACGAGCATGTTCAGGGCGAATACGGCTCCGCGCGCGGGCGAGGTCCTGTCCCCGTCCATGACGAAATCCTCGATGGCGATGCGCCCGCCGGGGTTTAAGGCGGCAAAGGCCTTGTGCAAGAGCGCGAGATTTTCTTTTCCCGAATTGATATGGAGTACGGCCGAAAACAAGACCAGATCGAAGCCTGAGCCGAAATCGGCTTGGTGGTAGTCGCCATCCTCGACCGTGATTTTATCGGCCAGGCCCGCCTGGCGCAGGTATTCCCGGGTGAGCACGGCCACCTTGGGCAGGTCGAGCACGACCGCCGTGGCCTCGTGCGCCTGACGGACCAGGGCCATGGCGTAAACGCCCGAGCCGCCGCCCACGTCCAGGATGCGCCGCACCCCGTTCAGGCCGATCAGCCGGGCCAGGTTCGCGGCATTGTCCCGCGCCCGGCCGTGCATGGCGGCGATGAAGGCCCGGGTACGGCCCTCGTCGTCGCTGTCGACCGGCCCAGAATCGACCTTGGTCCCTTGCCTGACCGCCTGGGTCAGGCCGGCCCAACTCTGGTATTGCTGGGACATATGCGCCAACCCGGCAAGATAATCCGGCCCATCCTGGCTTAAAAAGCGCGCCGATTCCGGGGCGTTGGCGAAGACGCCGTCTTTTTTCTCCAAAAATCCCAAGGCGCACAAGGCGCACAGCAGCCGGTCCATGGCCCTCGCGTCGGCCGAAGCTTCGCGGGCGACGTCACCGGCGCTTCGCGCTCCGCGCCCGATGAGGGTGAACACGTCCAGTTCGTGGGCGGTGAGCAGGGCGCGGCTGGCCTGGAAGGCCCTGGCCGTGGCCAAGATATTGGCACCAGGAGCCGCGTCCCGGACTTCTTCCTTTTTCATGCCTGCTCCTCCCCCTGCTCCCCTGCTTGCCCGGCCTGACCAGCCTGGTCGGTGGCGCATTCCTGGCCGGGGACCTGGGCGTCCGCGCCCGGCTCCTCTTCGGGGGGGGCCGGAGGCGGGATGAAATCTTTGCCTTTGTGCCGAGCGAACATGAGGTAGCCGGTGTGGGCCACCATGCGGTCGTCCGGGCGCAGGCGTTCGGCCACGGGCTTGTAGCGCCGCACCAGTATTTCCAGCACTTCCACGTCTTCGAAAGGGCTTGTCTCCAAGGCGGCCAAAAGGTCGCTGACCTGGTTGGCGGTGGGCAGCAAAAAACCGATCGGCGAGCCCGGAGCGACGACGCTCGCGGCCTGGTCCAGGTAGTCCCACGGAGTGCGCACGTCGAGAAACAGCGCGTCCGCGCCGCTCGGGTCGTCCTTGGTTCCGGCGACTCCGGGCGGGACAAAGCCTTCGGCGATGTCGTGATTGAACCGGACCACCCGGTGGCCGACCCCGGCGCGATCCAGGTTTTCGCCGCACAAGGTGGAGAATTCAGCCCGCCGCTCGAAGGTGTAGACCTTGCCCGTTTCCCCGGCCAACCAGGCCATGGCGAGCGTGAGCGACCCAGACCCGCTGCCGGCCTCGACGACCCGTATTCCGGGGCCGATCCCGAGCTTGAGCACGATATAGCCGATGTCTTTGGGATAGATGATCTGAGTGGCCCGCTTGACCCCCTTGGCCAGGTCGTAGAGCGTGGGCCTGATCACCCGGTACGGCCGCCCCAGGTGGGTGGCGACCACGCCGCCGTAGCCGGCGGTGAGCACGGCGTCCATCGACAACATTCCGTCTTGCGTGTGCATGACTTCGTCCGGGAGGATCAACCGCATGTAGCGCGTGCCTCCCGAGCTCACGAGCAGCGCCAATTGGCCTTTTTCGAGCATATCTCCCCTCTTTTTCGTCGGCCAGGCAAGGTGTACGGGAGCGGCTTGGCCTGTCAAGCCATATCGCGTATGCTGCCACAAATGACCGCCGCTTCCCCGACGAAATCGCGCTCCGTTTTCGGCCCGGTGCTCTCCGGACGCCTGGGGCGTTCGCTTGGCTTGGACCTTTTGGGCGCCAGGATTTGCAGCTTCGATTGCCTGTATTGCGAAGCCGGCCCGACCGCCACGAAAACCACCCGGCGCGCCGTCTACGTCCGGCCGGACGCCATCCTCTCCGAGCTGGCCGCGCACAAGGCCATGGATCCCTCGCCGGTTGACGCCGTGACCCTTGGGGGGCTCGGCGAACCCTGCCTCAACGAAGGCATCGGGGAAATCATCGCCGGGGCGAAGAGGGTCTATCCGGGCGTTCCGGTGGCGATCCTGACCAATTCCAGCCTGCTCTGGCAGGATGCGGCGCGCGCGGACATCATGGGCGCGGACATCGTGCTGCCTTCGCTGGACAGTTTGGTCCCAAGCGAATTCGCCAGGCTCAACCGGCCGGCCCCGGAAATTTCGCTGGAAATGGTCAAAAACGGACTGGTGCGCTTTCGCGAACAATTTTCCGGACGAATTTATCTTGAAGTATTGCTCGTGGATGGGATAAACGACAGTGCTGAGAATTTGGAAGCGTTGCGGCAATTCCGCTTTCTGTGCCGTCCAGACAGAATCGACGTGGTCACTTTGTCCAGGCCGGGCGCGTATCCGCAGGCCAAGCCGGCCTCCGCTTCAGCGACCGAGCGTTTCCGCCTGGCCCTTGGGGTGCCAAACGACGCCCCGGCCCCTGAAGGCCACGGTCCGGCCGGGCTTCTGCCCGTCTTCGAGCCGTCTTTGCTTGAGGACGCCGTCCTCGGCTCCTTGCGGCGCAGGCCCCAGACCGCCCCGCAACTGGCTCGGGCCCTGGGCCGGACGGACGAGGAACTCGGCCTGGTTCTCGGCGCCCTGGAAGACCGGGGCAAGATAGCCGCCCGCGAACAATTGGGCGCGAAATTTTATTCCCTGGCGGGCGATTAGCCGCCCATCCGGGAAGAATATTTGCGGCGGGTACGCCCGCCAGGACATTTTTTTGCCGGTCTGGACTTGTGTCGCCGGACCGGGCAGGGAGAATTTCATGACCAAAGAGCAAAAGAACACGCGCAAAATGTTCATCAGCGTCTTGCCCGGGGAACAGATCGAGGTGGCCACGGCCACGGACGGGGCCCTGGAGGAATACTACCTGGAGATGTTCAACCAGGCCAAGACCCGGGGCAACATCTACAAGGGCAAGATCCACAACATCGATCCCTCGCTGCAAGCGGCCTTCATCAACTATGGGGCGGAGCGCAACGGCTTTCTCCAGATCGACGAGGTCCATCCCGAATACTACGTGGACTGGGTCCCGGGCAAAGGGCCCAAATATCCGCCCATCCAAAAAGCGCTCAAAAAGAACCAGGAACTTCTGGTCCAGGTGGTCAAGGAGCCGACCGGCAGCAAGGGGGCCTTTCTGACCACCTATCTTTCCCTGCCGGGACGTTATTTCGTGCTCACTCCCGGCCGGGAGCAGCGCGGGGTCTCGCGCAAGGTGGAGGACGAGGAGGAGCGCAAGCGCCTCAAGGAAATGGCCTCCAAGCTCAAGCTCGACGAGGGCCTGGGCCTGATCGTGCGCACGGCCAGCATCGAGCAAAGCAAGACCGCCCTGGAGCGCGATTTGTCCTTTCTCAAACGCCTGTGGAAGGACGTCCGCCAGAAGGGCACGACCCAGGACGTTCCCTCGATCATTTACAAAGAAGCCGAACTCGCCTCGCGGGCGGTGCGCGACTACCTGACCGACGACATTTCCGAGGTCTGGCTGGACGACAAGGCCACCGCCGATCAAGTGACCGAGATGGTCGCTCTTGTCTTCCCCAGGCGGCGCGGCATCGTCAAGCTCCACACCGACGTGGACCACGGGCTGTGGGAGCGCTTCAACCTCAAGCGCCAGATCGAGCAGCTCCATTCCCGGGAAGTGACCATGCAAAGCGGCGGCCGGCTGGTTTTCGACCACACCGAGGCGCTCACCGCCGTGGACATCAACTCGGGCAAGATCGGCGGGGAGACCAACTTTAAGGAGATGGTGCTCAAGACCAACATGGAAGCCGCCGCGGAGATCGCCAGGCAACTGCGCATGCGCGACATTGGCGGCCAGGTGGTCATCGATTTCATCGAAATGAAAGACCGCAAGCACTGCGCCGAGGTGGAAAAGACCTTGCGCGCGGCGGTCAAAAACGACCGCGCCCGCACCGACGTCGGGCGTCTGTCCAAGTTCGGCCTGCTGGAAATGGTGCGCCAGCGCATCGGCTCCTCGGCCCTGTCCATCAGCGACGAGCCTGTTCGCATTGCGCCGGGTCGGGCCGCAGGCGCAACCTGGAATGGCAGTCCATGCAGTCGCTCAAAGACATCTACCGCCAGCTCAAACGCCAAAACTGCCCCGAGGTCATCACCTACAAGGCCCCGGACGATCTGGCCCTGTACCTGCTCAACCAAAAGCGGGCCCGGTTGTGCGCCCTGGAAACCGAATACGGCAAGACCATCGTCATCGCCCAGGAGTGAGCCGGCGTGGCGAGGCTGCTCCTGCATATTTGCTGCGGCCCGTGCTCGATCACCGTGGTCCGCGATTTGCTGGACGCGGGCCTGGACGTGACCGGGTTTTATTACAACCCCAACATCCAGCCCGTGACCGAGTACCTGCGCCGCCGCGAGGGCGTCGAACAGGTCGCCTCGCGCCTCGGCATCCCGGTGATCTACCTGGACGCGCGGTACGATCCGACCGTGTTCCTGCGCCAAACGGCCTTTCGGGAAAGCAAGCGCTGCCGGACGTGCTACGAACTGCGCCTCGGCCTTAGCGCTTCCCACGCCCGGCTCCACGGCTTTGACTGGTTCAGCAGCACCCTGCTCTACAGCAAATACCAAAACCACGAACTGATCCGGCAGACCGGCGAGCAGGCAGCGCAGGGAGGCCCGTCCCGGTTCTTCTACCGTGATTTCCGGGAGGGCTGGCACGAGGGGATCACCCTGTCGAAAGACTGGGGGATTTACCGGCAGCCGTATTGCGGCTGCATTTACAGCGAATTCGAACGCTACCGGAAGCGGTTGCCGGTCAACGACGCGACTCCGGCCGCCTGAGCCGGGATCGCGGCGGGCGACACCGGCTTGGGATTTTCACGCGGCCGGGAACGGCCCGAACGCCTTCGGTCAGAAATTGCCCTCGGTCTTGGTGTGGTCCAAGACGTCGTTCACATCGTAGGATTCCAGATCAAAGCCGCCGGGACGCAAGGCGTAACGATTGACGCGCCACAGTTCGTTGTCGATGTGGTCCAGGTGGCCCGCGCCGCCGGGCGGCAAAAGCTCGGCCACCGCGGCCAAAAAATCCTCCAGGTCCGCGGCGCGCCCTTCGTACTCGATCTCCATGACTCCTCCGGCAAAGGACGCCGCCTCCGGGGGCAGGTGGTCCTCAAGCCGCTGGAAGACCTTTTGGTCGATCCCGCTGATCTGGCCGTACAGGCGGCAATCGACGGCGCAGCGCATCACGCCCCCTCGCGAAGCAGGAAGGCGGCCGCGTCCTCGTCGTACAAGGTCATGGGGTCCTTGTCCGGATTGTCCCGCCGGTACATGGCGGCGGCCTGTCTGATGGCCGAAGCCGGCACCCAGCCGTGGCGCTCCCAGATTTCGGCGTGCTCCTGGTTCCACAGGCGGAATTCGATCTCGCCCGCATTCTCGCGCACGTACATGCGGATCTTCTTTTCCTGGGGCGCGGGATAGTAAAACAGTCCTTTATCGTCATGCATCGCCTGCTCCGGTTTGGATGGGGATAAGTGTTACGGTCTGGCCTGAGCAGGCCAGGCGCAGGCCGACCGAGGCCAACACCGAGGCCAAGGGCCGTCCCAAGACGAAATCGAGCTCGGGCGACGACAAATTCGCCCGCTCGGCCATAAGCGCACGCAGTTCCCGGTCATAGCGCAGGCTTTCAAGGATCGCCTCCCTGGCGTCGCGCGAGCCGCCTTGGCGGTACCGCGCCGCCCAAACGCCGAGCCGGGTCAGCCCGCAGCGCTGCTCGTGCTCGGCCGCGAGCTCGCCCAGGGCGCTTTGCCTGCCGACCAGATCGAAACGGCCGATGCGGCCGCCTTGGTACATCGCCGCAAGCTTCCGGGTGTCCCGGCAGTCCAGGGCGCGGCACTCGGCCGGGCGGTCGGCGTGGATCGCGCACAGATTGGCGCCGTCTTCGATGAAGACGCAGGCAAACCCTTCACCCGCGCCCCGGATCTTGACGATTTCGGCCTCAAGCCGGATCAGCCCGCCCCGGACGTTTTCCCGGGCCAATTCGCCCGCGCGGAAGGTGACGAGATCCTTGCCGGCAATAACGCCGCGCCGGTAGAGCGCGACATCTTCACGATGCAGGGCCGGGCCGCCCCGGCGGCAACAGGTGGCGCAGCGGCGGCAGGCGGAACTCTCGCGGCCGGGTTGTTTGCTCTGAACGTTCACCCGGCTCGAATACAAAAGCAGGCCGGTCCTGACAACCGCCGCCGGTCTCCGTGAGGCCGCACGGCGGGCCTTTTTCTTGTGAAAAAAATATTTATCGAGTCTTCGCCGGATGTTACCGACGCCGAAAGTTTCCGAGAAGGCCTTGATAATGCGCCGCCCTGGTTGACAAGAACACCCAAGTTTTCTAGTCTCGATATCGCTTTGTGTTCACGCCCCAAAGGCGTTCGCGGGTATTATCCAATCAGGTTTTCGGTTTTTGCGGGACGAGCCGCTTCGCGGCAGGGATGGTCATCTTGTCGCCCGCGGTACACCATACGGTTGCAACCTTTAATGAAACTCTTACTGGAGGATGACAATGGCGAAACACCCTACCCCTCTGTTGGACCAGCTGGAGACCGGCCCGTGGCCCAGCTTTGTGTCCGACATTAAGCAAGAGGCGGAGCACAGGTCGAAAAATCCCAAAGGTATCGACTTCCAGGCGCCCCAGGACTGCCCGGCGGACCTGCTGGGCGTTTTGGAGCTGTCCTTCAAGGAAAAAGAGACCCATTGGAAGCACGGCGGCATCGTGGGCGTCTTCGGATACGGCGGCGGCGTCATCGGCCGTTACTGCGACAAGCCCGAAGAGTTCCCGGGCGTGGCCCACTTCCACACCGTACGCATCAACCAGCCGGCCGGAAAATACTACCACACCGACTACCTGCGCGGCGTCTGCGACATCTGGGAATTGCGCGGTTCGGGCCTGACCAACATGCACGGCTCCACCGGCGACCTGGTTCTGCTGGGCACGGTCACTCCGCAGCTGGAAGAAATCTTTTACGACATGACCCACAAGCTCAACACGGACCTGGGCGGCTCCGGCGGCAACCTGCGTACGCCCGCCGACTGCCTCGGCCAGTCGCGTTGCGAATTCGCCTGCTATGACACTCAGGACGTGTGCCACACCCTGACCAACGACTATCAGGACGAGTTGCACCGCCCGGCTTTCCCCTACAAGTTCAAGTTCAAGTTCGACGGCTGCCCGAACAGCTGCGTGGCCGCTCTCGCCCGTTCCGACTTCTCCGTGGTCGGCACCTGGAAAGACGACATCCAGATCGACCAGGACAAGGTCAAGGCCTATGTCGGCGGCGAATTCAAGCCCAACGCCGGCGCCCACGCGGGCCGCGACTGGGGCAAGTTCGACATCGAGAAAGAAGTCATCTCCCGCTGCCCGACCAAGTGCATGAGCTTCGACGGCAAGCTGAAGATCGACACCTCCAACTGCACCCGCTGCATGCACTGCATCAACGTCATGCCGCGCGCGCTCAAGGTCGGCAAGGAAAAGGGCGCGTCCATCCTGCTCGGCGCCAAGGCCCCGATCCTGGACGGCGCGCAGCTCTCCTCGCTGCTCGTCCCCTTCGTGCCGGTTGAAAAGCCGTACACCGAGATCAAGGAAGTCATCGAGAATATTTGGGACTGGTGGATGGAGGAAGGCAAGAACCGCGAGCGCGTGGGTGAAACCATGAAGCGCCTTTCCTTCCAGAAGCTGCTTGAAGTCACCAACATCACGCCGGTGGCGCAGCACGTCAAGGAACCCCGCTCCAACCCGTACATCTTCTTCCGCGAGGACGAAGTGCTCGGCGGCTGGACGCGCGACATCAACGAATTCCGCAAACGTCACGCCAGATAGGGGGGACGACACCATGGCCTTTATATCTTCCGGATACAATCAAACGCAACAAGGGCAAGTGGGACTACCACGAGATCCTTGAACCCGGCATCCTGGTGCATGTCGCCGAAAACGGCGAGAAGTGCTTCACCGTGCGTTGCGGCGCGGCCCGCCTGATGAGCGTTTCGCTCATCCGCGAAGCCTGCGACATCGCCGACAAGCATTGCGGCGGCCACCTGCGCTGGACCACCCGCAACAATATCGAGTTCATGGTCGACAACGAAGCCGCCATGAAAGCCCTGGTCGCCGACCTGAAGGATCGCAAGTTCGCCGGCGGCTCCAACAAGTTCCCGATCGGCGGAACCGGCGCGGCCATCAGCAACATGATCCACACCCAGGGTTGGGTCCACTGCCACACCCCGGCCATGGACGCCTCCGGTCCGGTCAAAGCGGTCATGGACGAAGTCTTCGACTACTTCCAGTCCATGAAACTGCCGGCCCCCATCCGCCTGGCCCTGGCTTGCTGCCTCAATATGTGCGGCGCCGTGCACGCCTCGGACATCGGCATCGTCGGCATCCACCGCAAGCCCCCCATCGTTGACAACGAAGTCCTGGACAACGTGTGCGAGATCCCGCTGGCCGTGGCCGCCTGCCCGACCGGCGCCATCAAGCCCACCAAGACCGAGTTCGACGGCAAAAAGATCAACAGCGTGTCGGTCAACGAAGACCGCTGCATGTACTGCGGCAACTGCTACACCATGTGCCCGGCCCTTCCCTTGGCCGACTACCAGGGCGACGGCTGCGTCATCATGGTCGGCGGCAAGGTGTCCAACCGCATCTCCATGCCCAAGCTGGCCAAAGTGGTTGTGGCCTACATCCCCAACGAGCCGCCCCGCTGGCCCACGTTGACCAAGGCCATCAAGCACATCATCGAAGTCTACTCGAAAAACGCCATGAAGTACGAGCGCGTGGGCGAGTGGGCCGAGCGCATCGGCTGGGAAAAGTTCTTCGAACTGACCGGCCTTGAGTTCACCCACCACCTGATCGACGACTTCCGCGATCCGGCTTACTACACCTGGCGCCAGAGCACCCAGTTCAAGTTCTAGTCAGGTCTCAACCTTCCCGGCGCGGGCGTACGTCCGCGCCGGGACAAAAATACGAGGCGCTCCATGGAAGCTGAGAAGAAAATCATCATGGATTTCTTGGACGGCAAAAAGGGCAAGACCAAGTTCTATTTCAACGACTTGTGCAAGGCTCTGCCCGATATGAAACAGCGCGAAGTCAAGAAAGTCCTGACCGCGCTGGTGAACGAAGGCAAACTCGAGTTCTGGTCCAGCGGCAGCACCACCCTGTACGGTATGGTTGGCGCCGGCAAGCAGCACTCCACCGAAGAAGGCGAATAGTTTTCAGCCAGGGGGACGCGCGTCCCCCTGGCCTTTTTTCGTCGCCGCCAGCCCCCGCAGGGGGCATTTTTTTTCACCGAGGCCGGAACGCCGCCTCCGGAGACGCACCGCGTGAACGGTTCGCCGCGAT
>Ga0302278_10006624_pt1 | contig 10936 bp, 8 predicted proteins | sample III_Bog_N3_2_FD_194543 | JGI IMG/M metagenome (GOLD analysis project Ga0302278, IMG submission 194543) | Peat permafrost microbial communities from Stordalen Mire near Abisko, Sweden - III_Bog_N3_2 | ecosystem: Environmental > Terrestrial > Soil > Wetlands > Peat | place: Sweden: Abisko... | reverse complement strand
ACATCGAAAGGCGACAGGTTACACCCACAGCGAACGCAAGTTATTTGCGTACAAAGACATAGGTGGCCAACGGGGATGCCGCGACGACTCGCCTTGGCATTCAATCGCCTCAGAAGCTCCGCAGACCCCGATCATGAATGCCTTCAAGGCATCATGGCGTCTATGCGTGAGCCAGACGTATCCGATGCCGAGGCTCGATACGATAAACCTTTTGCTCAATTGGCCCACTCAGTAGATCTCACGAGTCTCCTCGGGAAATCAAACCAAGCCGCTTACACGGCCAGCATACCTGCTGTAAACAAAGGCAAAGACGAGAAGATCGTGTACAGAATTAGCGCCGCCCCAACTCTATTCACAATCTCCTCCAGCTTACCTTGAGTTTCCTGCGTCAAAAGCGATACTCTCAATGCAATTTGCTTAGGGAACCTCTGATTAAGCCGTTTCCTTGAAAGGGCGCGCCTTCAGCTAAAGTCGTGCCCTTTCAAAACCAGACTTTCACCACAGGCTGCTATGTTCGCCTTGGGGGTCGCGCCACCGATGAACCAGCTTCCTCCATCACCGCCGCCGGCGCGGCCTTGCTGGCGCGGATCGTCGTAATCGTCAACACGCTCACCAGGATGCACAGTGTGCCCAGAATCGTGCGCAATCCAAGAACCTCACCGCCCAGAAAATACCCCACCACCACCGCCACCAAAGGGTTGACATAAGCATAGGTGCCCACTTTGGTCGGCGATTCATGATGAATCAGCCATACATACGCGGTAAAACCGACGATTGAGCCTGCGACGACCAAATACAACAGCGCAAACCACGCCCCAGGGGAAACGGCCGCCACTCGAAATCCGCGCAACTCGCCCAGCCCGGCCGCGCTGAGCGCCAGCAGCAGGCCACCGGCCAACATCTGCGCCCCCGAGCTCATGATTTTCGACTCCGGCAGAGGGAGCTTCCGCGAGAGCGCGGACGCCACCGACCAGCTCATCGCGCCAACAATCAACGCGGCGGCTCCTATCGAGTCAATCGGCGCTCCGCCCAACTTCAGCGTGGGCAGCATCAGCACCCCGACCCCCAAAAGGCCAACCAGAAGCGCCAGCCCCAATCGCGCGGTAAACCGCTGCGTCCGCAGAAAAACAATCTCCGCCAGCGCCATAAACGCGGGAATCGTCGCCATCATCACTGCCGCGATACCCGAAGGCACACGTTGCTCGGCCCAAAACAACAGCCCGTAATCGAAGACGAAGATCAACGTCGCAATTGCGAAGATCGATACCCACTCCCGCCGCAGCGGCAAGCGCTCCCGGCTCGCCGCCGCCCAGCCAAACATCGCCAGACCAGCGGCAATGAAGCGCATCGCCGCGAAGAGGAAGGGCGGCACCTCGCGCACACCCACGCGAATCGCAAGGAATGTGGACCCCCAAACGAAGTAAATGATGGCGAAGGCCAGCAGCGTCTTCCATCGGGGGCGGTCGTTTTCAGCCGTCATAGCAAAATGCTACCAGCGAACTCGCCGACCCGAGTCTGCAATCGACGTTCAGGGTCAATGGGTGAATTCGCGGAGCCGGCGTGTCTCACGCGGTATTACATTTAACGCACACTAATTCGCACTCTTGCCCGAGCCACCGGCTGGCTGATTCCTGACCTCGCCCAGCATTTCTTCCACTTTCGGGCGCTGCTCGTAATTTGGGTTCGTCGCCAGCAATTTCTCCCAGTCTGCGGTAGCCCCCGCTCTGTCCTTTTTCCCCTGCCACCTGACCAGGCCACGGTTAAAAAGTGTGTTGGAGTTGTTGGGCGCGTCCTTCAGAGCCTGGTTGAACTCCCTGAGCGCCGCGTCGGCATTTCCCAGGTACCAGTAGGCGGTCCCCAAATCGGTCCGCACAGCCGCATCGGCGGGTCTGGTCTTGAGGGCACGCTCGTAGTATCCGATGGCGATGGGATACTGCTGCGCATCGTAGTACAAGTTGCCAACCGAGATCAGCAGGTCGGGCTGACTTGGGTCCGATTTGAGTTTTTCCAGCAGCGGCGCAGCCTGTGCGTCGGCCATCTCTTTCAATCCAGTGGCGCTGGACGTTTGAGACGCCGGCGTGGGAACGCCTGGTGCCTGAACCGCAATACTGCCGGTCTGGGCGGTAACCGCCCCCCGTCCCTGCGCCGCCCTCAGAAGCCAGCCTCCGCCGATTCCCACCCCAAGGCAAAGAAGCGAAAGCAGGATGGCTCCGCGCTGAGTCCATGGCTCAATGAACGCTCGATTGATGTCCATCATTGCTCCGCGCTCCTTCCGTTCCGTGTTGATGGGCCAGCGCTGCTTCAACACTCTCCATCAGTTTCCGCACCGTGGCTTTGCGGTCTGCGCTCAGGGTTGGATTGGACTTCAACAATTGCCGCCAGGCGGCCAGCGCGCCATTTCCGTCTTGCTTTCCCTGAAGCCGGATCATACCGAGGTCGAATAGCGCATTCGCGTCTTTCGGATCGTCGGTCAGCGCCCGGTTCAGTTGAGCAATGGCGCCATCGGCATCTCCGCTTCGAAACAAACTGGAGGCGAGCCTGGTGCGAAGGGTCACATTGCCGGGATCGAGTTGAGCCGCCTTGCCGTAGAACCCGGCCGCTTCCCTGAACTGGTGATCGACGTGATAGATGGCCCCAGCCTGGGTGAGCAAATTGACGTTTTTCGGATCGCTTTTCAGCTTTTCCAGCACCGGCGCGGCCTCCTTGTCTGCCAATTGCTTCATCGCCGCCAGGCTCGGCATCGATGCCGGGCTCATCGCGCCAGGGTGCGGAGACGCCGAACTGGCGCTGACCGGCTCAGCCTGACCACCCAAAACTGACTGAATGCCGCGCGTGGGGGGATTCGAACCGCCAGGCGAGCCCATGACGCGATCGGACGCTGCCGCGCCAGCTACGGCCTGCGGAGCGGATTGGGGCGACCCCGACCCTCGCAGCACGTATCCGATGCCCAGCCCAATCGCGAGACAAAGACCCGCCATCGCGTAGACCCGCGACGCCCGCAGAGCCCCGGCTGCGTTGGAAGACGTGATTGGTTCGCTCGCCATGGTGCTTTCTCCGTCTACGGGAAACGCCTTTGAACAGGGCTCGTTGAACTGCTGATTCCGGCCCGCCGGCATCAGTCTTGCCAGACCCAGCGACAACACATGGATTTTGGCCCATCTCCATGTTTCTCCTTCACTCTAGCGGGGAAAATAAAGCCCGCGCGCACTCTGGGTCACGCTGCGATGTGACCGCGGTCACTTGGAGGAACATGACCATCCGGCACTCTGCTCTTAGGGGAGAATTGGAACCGTGACCTACCTGCATGTTCCGCCGAATGAAAACACAAAGCGCAAAGTCCGGTCGTTGTGTGGTTTTTCACTCGAGGTTCCGTGCCAGGACACCTGGACCGCAATGGTGAGCGCCCGCCGAAGTTTCGACCCTCCCCTCCGACAGCAATCGAGGCTCTTTACCCGCAATACTTTACGAGTTGAAGACAAAAATCGCCCCGGTCACGCGGCAGAAGCCGTCGCGTAGCCGTTTTTGAAGGATGACTGAACTGATGACACAGCCGATTCGCAACACGCAACGGGTCAGTCGAACAACCAGAGTGAGCACTAGGAGGCTCTCTATCATGAAACGCACTTTACTGATTGCACTTGTGGTTCTGGCTGGCGCGGGATTCGCCTCAGCTCAGATCACCACGCCGACCACCGACGTCCTCGGCGCCCACCTCAACTACGGCCGCGGCTGCGCCGCCTGTCACGCTCCGCACAGCGGCGCCTACGGCAACGGCAATGCAAAAACCGCTGACCCAAGTTCGGGCAGCTCCATTCTCTGGGGCGAAGATGTCGCCAGCCTCTACGGCAAGACCCTCCAGTTTGCCGGCGTAAACGGAACCAGCAGCACCACCGTAACGCTGCCGACCTCAATGACCGCCGGAACTCCCGACGTCAACGGTCTTCTCACCTGCCTCAGCTGCCACGACGGCAACTACGCGACGGGTGCCATGATGAAGAACAAGGTCTATGAGACCCTGCCGGCAACCTACGGAACCCTCAACAACGTCCCGACACTGCTCGGCAACGACGGCACCACCGCCGGCAACTACCTCAACGATCACCCGGTGGGATTGAACGCCACCATGAGCTGCACCGGCCAGTACAACTGGGACTGCACCATCAGCGCCACCGGCGCGGTGCAGATGACCGGCACCAACTCCAGCTTGTTCGTGACTAATTACGGCTTCTTCGTCAGCCCAGGCACCTACAACAACACACCCGTTGTCGTCTGCACCACCTGCCACAACCAGCACTTGATGAACGTGGTCAAGGTCACCAACGGCAAGAACTCCGGTCTGCCCAGCGGCAACTACGCGACCATGTTCTTTCTGCGCGGCCCCTACAACCCGGCAAGCGGCACCGCCGGAAGCAACCAGACCGCGCAATTCTGCCGCCAGTGCCACGGTGGCGAAGCCAACGAGTCGAATGGCAGCACCGCGGTTACAACGTTCTAATTCACTTGAGCCGAAGAGGAGGGCGCCCCCACCTCCCTCCTCTTTTTCTTCTCAATCCAGAGGTCGCCCATGAAATACTCAGTCTCCGTTTGCGGTATCCTCCTTCTCGCCGTTGCTTCCGCCGGGGCGCAGGTGGCCTCCCATGCCCCCACGACCCTCACGCAGCCCGGCGCGCAATCGCCGGCCACCTTGCCGATGACGGCGACCGGCAAACCAGTGGCGCGGGTGAACGGCAAAGTGCTCACAGATTCCGATCTAGTCCGCGAAGAATACGCGATCTTCCCATACGCCCGCCAGCACAACGGACTTCCCAGGGAACTTGCCCCCCAGATCCGCGACGGCGCGATGAAAATGCTCATCTTCGAGGAACTTGTCTACCAGGAAGCGTCGCGCACAAAAATGACCGTTTCAGCCGCGAAGATGCAGCTCGCGGAGGCCGATTTCCGCAAGCAATTCGCCACTCCGGACGAATTCAATGCGTTCCTCCAGAACGACTTTCACGGATCGGAGCTCCTGCTCAAAGAAAAAATCCGACGCTCCCTGTTGATCGAAGCCTTCCTGAAAACAGAAGTCGAAAGCAAAGGTACGGTTTCCCCAGCCGAGCTAAGAGCTTACTACGACCACAACCAGGCCCGCTTCCTCCATCCGGAATCCTTCACTTTTCAGACAATTTCCGTCCTCCCTCCAGCCAACGCGACCCCCCAGCAGGTCCAGGAGGGACGAACGCGCGCAGAGAAAGCCTTGCGTCAGGCAAAGGCGACCAAGACAGCGGAAGAATTCGGACTCCTCGCCGAGAAAATCTCCGAGGACGACTACCGGGTCATGATGGGCCAGCACAAACCTGTTCCGAAGGACCAACTGGCGCCCCAGGTGGTCAAGGAATTGGTCGGCATGAAAGCCGGCGATGTAAGCGATGTGATTCAAATCGATACGGCCTTCACCATCGTGCGGCTTCAGGAGCATTCCCCGGCCGGTGAAGCCCGGTTTGAGGAGATCAAAGCCCCGCTCGAGAAAGAGTTGCGCCAAAACAAGAACAACCGCCTCCGCTCCGACCTGGATAAGAAACTGCGGCAGAACGCAAAGATCGAAGAGTTGTAACAGACTCCGCTTGGATCTGAACTCAGGATTCAGGTCCAGGCGCGAGGCAACTGCTTCCGAAAGGCTGACGGCATGGCTGAAATGCGAACAGGTACGAAAGCAAGATTCCTGGCGCCATGCTCAGGCTTTGGGAAATTGAGGATTGTACACAGTGGCGGGTTCCTTGCGAGTCGCGTGGTTTTTGCAGACTGGACTGATGCTTCTGGCCTGGCCCGTCGCGGCTCAGGAACGGCTCGGCCAACTCAGCACAAATCTGAGCGGCACAGTCTCCTCAGGGTATACGGCGGACTACGGCAATCAGACCGGCTCCGACCATAGCTGGACGGTGGGTGGCGCGGCCAATCTCTCGGGCTTCTTTTACACTCCCAATTTTCTCTCCTTCACCGTCTCGCCTTACTTGAACCAATCGAGAGCGAACTCCAACTTTCAGTCCATCTCCGATGCCAGCGGCATCAATGTCAGCGCGAATATCTTCGGCGGCAGCCACTTTCCCGGGTCAATCAGCTACTCCAAGGCATACGACAGCGAAGGCTCCTACGCCGTACCGGGCATTGCCAACTACGTCACCCACGGCAACAGCGATTCGTTCGGAATTAATTGGAGCGAAAACCTGCCCGACGCTCCCAGTTTCTCGGCAGGTTTCCATTCCAGCAGCGGCGGATACTCGGTGTATGGCACAGACGATCAGGGACAAAGCGCCTCCCGTTCGCTCAACCTCCACTCCGGCTATCGCTTCGCCGGCTTCAATATGGGCGCATACTTCTCCACCGGAGACGGGCACTCCCTGATTCCTCAGATCCTATCCGGACAGCAGGCTACGGAGATTCATTCCGGCAACACCGCGTATGGCTTCAATGTTACCCACCAGTTGCCGCTGAAAGGTTCAGTCGCGGCAAGCCTGAATCGCTCCGATTGGAACACCAGTTATCTCGGCTCAACCTCCACGGGAACGATCGACACATTCGACGCCCTGGCGTCGGTGCACCCAACCGGCAAGTTTTCCGTTTCGGCCAGCGCGGACTACTCCGACAATCTGAGCGGGCAGCTCTTCCAGGCGCTCGCCGCCGCCGGCGGCGCGGTTTCAGCGGCCAACACAAATCAAAGTTCAAATTCCCTCGACCTGATGGCCGTCGCAAGTTATGCCCCCTTGCAAAATCTGCAAGCCACCGCCTTCGCCGAGCGCCGTACCCAGACCTTTCTCGGTGAGACTTACGGTGTAAGGTCGTTTGGCGGCAGCGCCACCTATGGGCGAAAATTCCTGAGCGGCGTCTTCAATGCCGCCGCCACCTTGAGCGCAAATCTTTCCGATAACAACGGTGAAGACACCATGGGACTTTCCACCACGGAGAATTACTCCCGGGAGATCTTCGGATGGGATGTAACTGGATCTTTCGCCTACGCACAGAATGTTCAGACCCTTCTCGTCACTTACATGAACTCGCTCTTCAACTACTCCGCCAATGCAAGACGCCGCTGGGGAAATCTGAACGTGAGCGCCGGCGCAAGCGCGTCCCGTACCGGGCTCACTCAGCAGGCCGGCGCCGTGAACAGCAGCGAGAGTTATAACGCCAGCGCGGGCTACAGTCCCTGGCTCACCGCGACCGGCACCTACTCTAAATCGAATGGACAGGCGCTTGCGACCGGCGCTGGACTTGTTCCGGTTCCCGTGCCCACGCCCCTTCTCCCATCGAGTCTGATAAGCCTTTTCGGAGGAAGCAGTTATTCCTTCGGAGTTTCCAGCGCTCCCATCAAGAAACTCGTCCTCACCGCCTCCTACGCCAGCTCGGAAAGCAATACTTCCAGCAATGCCGTCTCCTCCACAAACCTTAACAATGAATTCAATGGGCTTGCTCAGTATCAGTACCGCAAGCTGACGGTGATCGGCGGATACTCCCGCCTCAAGCAGGGCTTCAGCGGCTCCGCAAGCGCCCCTGAGGTTCTATCATCGTTCTACATGGGAGTTTCCCGTTGGTTCAACTTCTTCTAATGCGAGCGTGGCGGCGTTCCCTCGGCACGGCTTTGATGCTGGCCGGGCTCGCACTGCTGTCTGCGTCAAGCTGGGCCTCGCCCCGATCCCGGCTCTCCGCGAAGGAGCCGGATCTGTGGGTGATGTCGCTCGATGGCGGACGCAAACTCACCTGGCAGCAAAGTTTCAGCTCGGAAACCGCGGTCCGGCCCAACCGCGGCTTCTGGAACAAGCTCATCGATGTGGTCGCCGGCGCTCCCGATTTCCGCTCAATGGTGCGCCCCTACAGCGTGGCCACAGATTCCCGAGGTCGCATCATCGTCACCGATCCGGGCGCTCCCGGTGTGCATATCTTCGACTTCGCGCAGCATAAATACAAATTCCTGGAACGCAAGGGAAATAGAAAAGACGCAATGCTCACGCCGCAGTGCGTCGCGGTCGATGCCGCCGACAATATCTACGTCACCGATTCCGATGCCGGCGTGATTTTTGTATTTGAGCCTGGCGGCAAGTTTGTGCGCGCCATTGGCTCCCTCAAGGGCGGCGAAGGTTACTTCAAACGCCCGACCGGAATCGCGGTGGATTCGGCCGCTCAGCGGATTTACGTCACCGATACGCTTCGCGATGAGATATTCGTCCTCGACATGCAGGGCGCGGTGCTCCAGACAATCGGCAAACGAGGCGACGCCCCGGGCGAGTTCAACCTGCCCACGGAGCTGCGGCTCGATGGCCCGAATCTGCTCGTGGTCGACGCCATGAACTTCCGCATCCAGGCCTTCGACCCCTCAGGAAACTATCAATACTCCATCGGAAAACTCGGCGACAGCTCCGGAGCCATCTTCCGCCCTAAGGGGATCGGGACCGATTCCGAGGGCAACCTTTATGTAGTGGATGCCATCTTTGGTCTGGTGCAGGTCTTCAACCGGCAGGGAGAGTTGCTGTATACCTTCGGAGCCGCGGGCACCCGCGCCGGAGAGTTCCAATTGCCCGCGGGGCTTTTCATCGACCACAGCGATCGAGTCTTTGTCGTCGATTCCTTCAACCGCCGCGTCCAGGTCTTTCAATACGCCGGGCTGAAGGCGGCCAGTGAGGAAGCGAAGTGAAAAACAGAATCCTGCTGGCCACCATCATGACGCTTTTTGTAACACATCTCTCGCACGCGCAGATCTCCGGGGACGTACTCGGCATGCACAGCCTGGGACCCGGCACCCCATCTCCCATCGCCGGGGCCCGCCCCGACGCCTGCGCCTACTGCCACGCACCTCATTCCGGGCTCAACCGCGGCCTGTGGAACCAGAAACTCACCACTCAGACCTACACGACTTACACCAGCGACACAGAAAAGAACGCCGGAACCCAGCCCACGCTCGGCCGCTCCAGCAACCAATGCCTGAGCTGCCACGACGGCACGGTCGCCGTCGGCAATACCGTCGCCTACGGGCAGGTGACAACGCGCGGCTCCATGTTTACCCAGGACGTTTTCGGCGGCAACATGCAATCGTCGCACCCGTTCAGTCTAGTTCTGCCGCTGAAGGACACCGTCGATCTCGCCGCGTCGCTTGCCGCCAGCGGGAAGACCGCCGATACGACGGGCGCGGTCAGGCTCATCAACGGGAACGTCGAATGCATCTCGTGCCACAACCCGCATGTCCAGGCGAAGGACCCAGTTTCGCGAAATTTTCTCGTAAAGGACGGCTCCAGCGGCCAGCTCTGCCTGGCGTGCCACGACCCCGCCCGGCAGATGAGCGGCCAGGTAAACCCGCTGTCCGATTGGGCGCTCAGCGCGCACGCCTTGTCTACGGACAAGATCTCGCCCACGGCGCAGCTCGGAAGCTACGCCACCGTCGCGGGCGATGCCTGCATATCCTGCCACACGCCGCACAATGCCAGCGGTCCGGCGCGTCTGCTGCGCGGCCAGAATGAGCAGGATTGCATTGCCTGCCACAATGGCGCGAACGTCTCTCCAATGCCCGCCTACGCCAACGTCTTTGCCGAATACGCGACGCCGAAGGTTGGTCACCCGTTCCCAAGTTCCACCAATCAGCACGATGCCGCCGAAGCCACACTGCTCAACAACAACCGTCATACCACCTGTGTGGATTGCCACAACGGCCATGGCTCGGAAACCGTCGGCGTCTTCCCACCTCCGCCGCTCATCCGCATCTCGCAGAAAGACATTGCCGGCCTCAGCGCCAGCGATGGCACCAGCATTCTCGCGCCCGCAATCAACCAGTATGAAAACTGCCTGCGCTGCCACGGCGCAAGCTCCGGCAAGCAGGTGCAGCCGATCTATGGCTACTTCCCCACGCGGGCCGTTGCGGCGGGCGATCCGCTGAATTTGATCCCGCAGTTTGCGACCTCGGCCACCTCCAGCCACCCCGTCACGCACACCAGCAACAGCACTTTGCCTCAACCCAGCCTGCTGGCCAACATGCTCAATCTGGATGGGGCCACGCAGGGCCGCGCCATGGGCACCCAGATTCTCTGTTCCGACTGCCACAACAGCGACGACAATCGTGAATTCGGCGGTTCGGGCGCCAACGGCCCCCACGGCTCCAAATGGACTCATATCCTGGAACGGCGCTACGAATTCAGCCAGACCGCGACGCCCGGGGGCCAGATCACCAACCTCTTCCCCAATCCCGATCTGAGCGTAACCGGCCCATACGGCCTGTGTGGCAAGTGCCACAACCTCTCCAGCCAGATTGTAAAGAACACCAGTTGGAGCCAGCACAGCAGCCACATCAACGCCGGATTCACCTGTTCCACCTGCCACACCGCTCACGGCATGGGAGCCACAAGCGGCGCGATCAGCGGAGAGCGCCTGGTGAATTTCGACGTCAACGTCGTTGCGCCCAACGGAGGCGCGGCCATCTCCTACAGCCGCGCAGCCAACACCTGCGTGCTGGTCTGCCACCAGGTCGCTCACAACTCAGACGGCACCGTCTCGCAAGCAATCCTTCGCCGTGGCCCGGTCATAAAAAAGTGACCGGAGCGCAGAGCGCGCTCTAAAACACCGTACCAGCTGTGCCCCCATTCATTTCATTCGACTTGTCCCCATGGCACTGGCGGCAGAATTGCGCCCCCTGGTTGGAAGCCGGATTGGGGTCGTTGGGGTTGTAGGGTCCGCGCAGGAAGAACATCGTGGCGTAATTCCCCGCAGGCAGGCCAGACTCTGTGTTTGCGCCCACTGCCACCACGTTCATCACATGCTGGTCGTGGCAGGTGGTGCACATAATCACCGCGTCGCTGTTATACACGGCGGGTTTCACAAAGAAGCCGTAGCTGCTCACGAACCGGCTGGAATGGACGCCCTTCATCTTCACCTTGCCCCCGGCCACACTGCAATCCCACTGGGCGGGCCCGCCACAGCCGAT
>Ga0302278_10006622_pt1 | contig 10941 bp, 13 predicted proteins | sample III_Bog_N3_2_FD_194543 | JGI IMG/M metagenome (GOLD analysis project Ga0302278, IMG submission 194543) | Peat permafrost microbial communities from Stordalen Mire near Abisko, Sweden - III_Bog_N3_2 | ecosystem: Environmental > Terrestrial > Soil > Wetlands > Peat | place: Sweden: Abisko... | reverse complement strand
TCCCACTCCGGTGATGGCCGTGGACACGGACATGAAGATCGTGTTCCTCAACGCCGCCGGGCGGGGTTTCCTGCGTCTGCCCTGGAAGGAGATCGAGGGCCGGCACTGTTACGACATCATGAAATCCATCCATTGCAACACCCCGGAATGCCGCATGCGCCAGGCCATCGACACCGGGGAGTCGCATTCGGCGCGAAACGAGGTCTCGCCCCACGGCCGGGCCGTACCCATCGAATACACCGCCACCCCGCTGAAAAACGCCGAGGGCCTAGTGGTGGGCGGGGTGGAGTATGTGATCGACATTACCGAGCGGGTCCGTTCCGAGCGCAAGCTCATGGAGCAAAGCCGCACCATCGAGGAAATTTCCACCCCGGCAATCCGGCTGTGGGACGGCATCGTGGTCCTGCCGGTGGTGGGCGTGGTCGATTCCATGCGGGCCAAGCAGATGATGGACGCCATGCTCTCCAAGATCACCGAGACCTCGGCCAAGATCATCATCTTGGACATCCAGGGCGTGGCCGCCATGGACACCGCCGTGGCCAACCACCTGATCAAGATCACCAAGGCCACGCGCCTGATGGGCTGCCGCTGCATCATCTCGGGCATCTCGGCGGGCGTGGCCCAGACGCTGGTCCAGCTGGGCATCGACCTGGGCGAGGTGACCACCAACTCCACCCTCAAGGACGCCCTGTCCGACGGGCTGGCCCATCTGAAACTTGAAGTCCGGCGCATCTGAGCCGGCCTGAAAGAACAAAAACATCCATTGACCGGAGGCGACCATGTTCAAGGAAGAGCGAGACGAACCGGCCTTTCATTGGGGAATGCTCGGCGACCTGGAAGCCGGCCGGCCCAATCTCGGGAGAAATACCGACGTCGCCGTCTACCGGCTGATGCAGTTCACCCTGCGCGACGTGCTCATCGCCGAGCACGGCGTGGAGGAAGCCAACGAGATCTTCACCAAGGCCGGCGTTGTGGCCGGACGGCATTTCTGTCGCAACATAATCCAGGCCAGGGGGGATCTGCCGGCTTTCGTGGCCGAGCTGCAAAAGGTGCTCAAGGACCTGGGCGTGGGCATTTTGCGCCTTGAGAGCATGAACCCGGACACGCTCGAATTCACCGTGTCGGTGGGCGAGGATTTGGACTGTTCCGGGCTGCCCCCGATCGACGAGGTGGTCTGCACCTATGACGAGGGCTTCTTGGCCGGGATTCTCGAAGAATACACCGGCAAGCCGTTTACCGCCCGCGAAACCGATTGCTGGTGCACCGGGGACAGGACCTGCCGTTTCGAGGCCAAGCCCCGCTGAGGCGCGCGGAACCCGTCATGCTAAACGTCGCCCCGGAACTTGTTGACGGCCTGACCGCGGCCGTGCACGGCTTGCTTAACGGCCGCGCCGCGTCGCCGGTGGTTTTGCCCGAAGGCTATCCCGACGACGAGTTCCGCCAGTTGGCCGGTTTTATCAACAAGCTCGTCGCCGAGTACGGGGCCTTCGCCCAGGCTCTGCAGGCCATAGCGGGCGGGGAGCTCAACTCCCCCGCGCCCAAGGGACGGCTCGCGGTGGTCGGCCTGCTCAAGGCCTTGCAAGCGAACCTCAAGAACCTCACCTGGGTGGCCACCCGGATCGCGGCCGGGGATTTCTCCCAGCGCGTCGATTTCATGGGCGAATTCTCCACGGCTTTCAACAAGATGGCTTCGGACCTGCAGGCCTCTTTCGAGCGCATCGCCAGCCAGAAGACCGCCCTGGAGCGCGAAATCGCCGAGCGCAAGCTGACCGAGGACGACCTGCGCCGCAGCGAAGCGCGTATGCAGTCCGTGCTCGACGCCGGCATCCACTCCGCCTCGGGCATGCACGCCGTGGGCGACTGCCTGATCGTGCCCTTGCCGGACGGGCTGACCGACGCCGTGCTCGGCCTCATCCGGGAGCGGGCGGTGCGCGCGGTGCACGCCGCGGGCTCGCGCGGAGTGATCATCGACGTCTCGGCGGTGCGCACGCTCGACTCGGCCGCCTGCGGCCGCCTGGTCGAGCTGGCGCGCATGATCGACCTGCTCGGGGCGAAAACCGTGTTCGTGGGTTTCCAGCCCGGGGTGGTTTCCTCGCTGATGGACCTGGACGTCGATTTTTCGGGCATCCAGGGGGCCGTCAATCTGGAGGACGCTTTTGAATATTTGGGCGTGGCCTCGCCCGCGAAAATCCAGGAAGAGGCCCACGCGGGCGAGCCCGGGCGCGATGACGCAGGCGTGCTTGACGGCGGCGGCGATGACTGAGCGCATTCTCGATCACACCCTGGTCGAAGTGTGCGAGGTCAGCGACAAGACCGTGGCCGTGGGCGCGGCCAGGCAACTGTGCAAGCAGGCCGGTTTCGACGAGACCCGCCAGTTCATGCTGGCCACGGCGGTCTCGGAACTGGCCACCAACATCGCCCGCTACGCCGGCAAGGGCGAACTCACCCTGCGCATCGTGGAGCGCTCCGGGCGCACGGCCTTCGAGGTCGAAGCCAAGGACAGCGGCCCGGGAATCGCCGACCTCGGCCTGGCCATGAGCGACAACTACAGTTCGATCGACAGCCTGGGACTGGGCTTGCCCAGCGTTAAAAGGATCATGGACGAATTTTGCATCGATTCCGCGCCCGGCCGCGGCACCCGCGTCCTGTGCCGCAAGTGGAAATGAGCATGCTCACCGCCGACTGCCATCTGGTGACGCGCGCCCTGAGCGGACTCCCCGACGAATGCGGCGACGTGGGCCTGATCATCGAGACCGGGAGTGAGCGCTTCCTGGCGCTGGTGGACGTTCTCGGGCACGGCCCCGAGGCCCACGAAGTGGGCGAAAGCGCGGTCGCCTGAAAGAAAACCACGCCCGCCCGCTCACGGAATTGATGAGCGCCCTGCACAAACACTTGCGCGGATCGCGGGGGGCGGTGGCCACCCTGGCGCGTTTCGGCCTTGAGACCGGGGCCCTCTCCCTGGTGGGCATCGGCAACATCACGGCCCGGTTTTTCGGCGACGACGCGGTCAGGCTCCTCGGCCGCGACGGCATCGTCGGCTACTCGATGCCCGGGCCCCGGCAACAGGAGGTGACCATGCACCCGGGCGACGTCCTGATGCTCTACTCCGACGGCATCCGCGAGCATTTCGAGCTCTTCGACCGCCCGGGCCTGTTGCTCGGCAACGCCGCCCAGATCGCCGGCGAGGTGCTCAAAAGTTTCGGCAAGGGCGACGACGACGCCTCCTGCCTGGTGCTGCGGTGTCTGCCGTGACCGTGCTCGGCGCCTTGACCGTTGCCAATCCGGACGCCTTCAACGAAGCTCGGCGCAAGATTTTGCGCCTTGCCGACGCCCTCGGCTTCGACCCGATCGCCTCGGCCAGGCTGGCCACGATCTTTTCCGAATTGGCCAGGCCCGGGCTCGCCTCCGGTGGCCTGAACGTCGAGGCCGCCCTGGAAAACCGCGACAACCGCCCCGGGCTTCGCCTGCGCTTCGCCTACAAGGACAAGACGGCCGCGCCGGCCGGGGCTTCCCGGTTTTTCGACTCACTGAACGCGGTCGGGGCGTTCGGCGCGCCCACTCAGCTGGTCGCCTTCAAGTTCCTGCCGCAATACGACCTGACGCCTTCCGCGGCCTTCATCGAAGCCCAGCGCGAGATGCTGGCCACGCCCTCGCGCGAGGAACTGCTCTTTGATCTGCGCGACAAAAACGAAATGCTTTCCGGCCTGTCGGCCAAACTGGCCAAATACCTTTCGCCCCAGGTCTATTCCTCGATTTTTTCCGGGGACAAGGACGTCACCCTGTCCACCGAACGCAAGAAGCTCACCGTTTTTTTCAGCGACATAGTGAACTTCACCCAGACCACGGACGACATGCAGCCCGAGGACCTGACCTGGCTGCTCAACACCTACCTGACCGAAATGAGCGGCATCGCCCTTCAGTACGGCGCGACCATCGACAAGTTCATCGGCGACGCGATGCTCATGTTTTTCGGCGATCCCCAGACGCTTGGCGTCGAGGAGGACGCCAGAGCCTGCCTGCGCATGGCCCTGGCCATGCAGCGCCGCATGGCCGAGTTGGAAACCCAGTGGCTATCGAAGGGGATTCAAAATCCGCTAAAGATGCGCATCGGCATCAACACCGGCTATTGCAACGTGGGCAATTTCGGCGGCAGCGAACGCATGGACTACACCATCATCGGCGGCGAAGTGAACCTGGCCGCCAGGCTCGAAGCCAACGCCGATCCGGGCGGCATCCTCATGTCCTACGAAACCTACGCCCTGGTGAAGGACATGGTCGAGACGACCGAGCGAGAGCCGCTGCACGTCAAGGGCATCCGGCGCAAGGTGCGCCCTTTCGCGGTGACCTCGATTCTTACCGGCGACCAGGACCAAACTCGTTTTCTTAAGACGCGTCTCGACGGGCTCGACCTGGTCGTGGACACTTCGAAAATGAGCGGAAAGGCAAGGCTTGAGGCGATCGCGGAGTTGGAGGCATTGGTGGAGACACTGAAGATAGCGCAGTGACAAATCGATTTTTCCTGTAGCCAACCCTCCTTTGGAAAGCATGAAGTTCCGGGCACTGCATGTTCGTTTTCTCTCTGCTCGACCAGCTCTATTTAAGGGTTATGGTGAAAAGCCCTAACCCTTTTTTCGTTTGAATGTTGCCCTCGAAGGGTTTTAAGGCACTCCTGCAAACCCTGGATCCGATCAACTCCAAATGGGGACGGTGCACGGTGGGTGTCGCCGCCCGCGGCACGTCAAAGCCTTGGGCGATGCGCCAAGAATCACGGTCGCCGCGCTGCACGACGGTTTGGGAAGAACTCGCCGTGGTCCAGGCGTGTGACCGCTAAAAATGCCCCAGGACCGCGTGAATGGAAGTTTATGGCCGTTGACCCGGCAAACCCGCCTGAGGCTGTCCTTAAGCCGAAGGGGTTGCGCTTGACCGTGGAACCGGCGTCGCCAGTTGGCCATTCGTAAGAAAGTGACTTCAACACGCGCGGGGGAAAAACGCGGACCCAGGGCGGACCCAAAACGCCAAAAAACGTAAAAAGGGTTACGACTCATCGCCGTAACCCTTTAAATTTCTTGGTGGGACATGTAGGACTCGAACCTACAACCAACGGATTAAGAGTCCGCTGCTCTACCAATTGAGCTAATGTCCCGTTGTGTGCCCGTCGTGCGCCGGCAGTGTTGCCGCCCCGTGTCCGACGTGCGTTCGAACGCCGGTAGCTATGCCCAACCGGCGTCCATGTCAAGCGGTATTCGGCTCGCCCTGCCCGCCCGGCTGCGATTCGCCCTGCCCGCCCGGCTGCGGCTCGCCGCCCCGGCGGCGCGGCAGGATCACCACCTTCTTGAACGGCCCCTCGCCCTTGCTGCGGGTCTGGACCGATTTGTCCTCCTGCAAGGCCATGTGCACCACCCGGCGGTGGTAGGAGGAAAGCGGCTTGGTGCTCTGCGGCCGCCCCTGGGTCTTGGCCTTGTCGGCCAGGTACAGGGCCATCTTGCGCAAATTCTCGTCTTGCTTTTCGCGGTATTCGCCGGTGTTGATCTGCACCCGGACCGGCTCGGCCCACCGGCGGGCCACGATGCGGTTGAGCAGGTATTGCAGCGCGGCCAGGGTCTGGCCCTCGCGGCCGATAATCAGCCCGGAATTGACCTCGTCGACGACCAAGGCGTTCACCCGCAGACTGTTGCCGGTCACTTCGACGCGCGGCGCGGTTTCGGTAATGTACGTTAAGAACTTCTCGAGCACCGATTTGACGATCCCGGCGAGTTCCTCGGACAATTCGCCGGCCACGGCGCTTTCCTCGGCCGGATGCCAGTCCTCGTCCAGGCCTTCGTCGGCGAAATCGGCGCCGGACGTCTCGGGACGCGCTTGGGGCCTCGGCTCGGGCCGCGTCTGCGGGCGCGCCTGGGGCCGTCCCTGAGGCCTGCCCTGGGAGCGCGGCTGCGGTTCGGCCGCCGGTTCGGCCAAGGCATTCTCCGCGCCTTCCGGCGCGGGGGCCGCCGCCGGGGCGGAGGCCTGGCTTGGCGCCCTCTCCTGCCGGGGCGCTCGCTGGGGCCGGTCGCCTCGCCCGGACCGGCCTGAATTCCTTTCGCGCGGCGGGCTTGCCGCCTGGTCCTGGCTTGCTGCGTCCTCAGGGGCCGGGGCCGCCGAGGAACTGGCGGCCTGCGGCCCCGAGCCGCGCACCCTGGCCCTGACCTCGGCCTTTTTCTTGCCCACCAGGCCGAAGATGCCGGTCGAGCCGCCGGAGACGATCTCGATCTCCAGCTTCTCCCGGCCCTGGCCGTAAAATTCCTGCGCCTGGACAATGGCGTCGTCCACGTTTTTTCCGGCAAATATCTTAAATTCGCTCATATACTCTCCTTGGCTCGAAAACGCCCCCGCTGCCAAACCCGCCCTACTTGGATTTCGGTTTGGAGGAACGCATCATCCACGACTGCTGGGCGATGGAGAAGACGTTGTTGCACAGCCAGTAGACCACGAGTCCGGCGGGGAAATTGAGAAACATGAAGGTGAAGATCACCGGCATAAGCAACATGATCTTCGCCTGGGTGGGATCGCCCGGAGCCGGGGTCAGCTTCTGCTGCAAAAACATCGTGCCGCCCATGATCAGCGGGGTGATGTAATAGGGGTCCTTGGCCGCCAGGTCGGCCAGCCAAATCATATGCGTAAACGGCAGGTAGGTGATGAAGGACGCATGGCGCAGCTCGATGGCGTTGAGCAGTGCCTGGTAGAGCCCGAAAAAGACCGGAATCTGCAGGAGCATCGGCAAACAGCCCCCGGCCGGGTTGACCTTGTAGGTCTTGTAGAGCTGCATCATCTCCTGATTCATGCGCTCCCGGTCGTCCTTGTACTTCTCCCGGATGGTGGCCAGCATGGGCTGGATCTTCTTCATCTTGTCCATGGACTGGTAGCTTTTGTACGACAGCGGCCAGAACAGGACCTTGATGAGCAGGGTCAAAAGGATGATGGCCACGCCGTAATTGCCGACGTACCCGTAGAAGAAATGCAGGATCTGCAGCAGCGGCTTGGCGATGAAGTCGAAAAAGCCGTAGTTGATCACGTCTTTGAGATTGCCCGGAGCCAAGGCGACCAGCGCCGGGTCCTTGGGTCCGAGATAATAGGAGGCGCCCAGGTTCGCCGCCATCCCGGGATTGACGGCCACCCCGGCTTTTTCCACGGCCAGGCGGTAGACGCCGTCCTCGATCCGGGCCTTGAAGGTTTCGCCCTCGGAGTCGGGCATCAGCGCGGTCAGGAAATAATTGCTCTCGATGGCCCCGAAGTGCACCCCGGTGTCCACGCTGATGCCCGTCTTGAGCTTGTCCTCGCTGTCTTGGGTTTCGAGTTCCTTGCCCGAGAGATAGGCCAGCCTGGTCTTGTTGTACTTGTCGTCCGGACCCGAGAGGCTGGTCACGGCCAGGGTGTGGGCCACCCGCAGGATCAGCGGGGTGGCCGCGGCGCTGCTGAGCTTGGTGCGCTCTTCGATGACGTAGGAATCGGAGCTGAAGATCAGCTCGCGCTCGATGAGCAGGTCGCCGAAACGGCCGCGAAAGACCAGCGTCCCGGTCTGTCCGGCGGCCAACTTGAGATCCGAGGCGTCGTCCGACCACTGGCCTTCGCGCCAGGTGGCCGCGCCCTCGACGATCAGCCCGAGCGGCGCCTTGGTGAGGGCCTGCTCGCCGATAAGATCCACCGGCGGCGACCCGGGGGTGATGCTCTGATGGAAACCGGCCAGCTCGAAATGCCCGAGGACGCCCCCGGCCGTGTTGAACTTGGCCGTATACAGCGGCGTGGTCACGGCGACCGTCTTGCCCTGGGAGGCCGCCTGGGGAACCGGGGCCAGTTCGGCCAGCGGGGCCTTGTCCTGGACCGCGCCGGCGGGCGCGGCCGGGGATCGATCGCCTCCGGCGCCGGACTGGGCCTGGGGAGCCGGCGGCGTGGGAGCGCTCGAGAAAAAGTAGTTCCAGCCGAGCAGGATGAGCAGCGATAAAGCCACGGCCAGAATGATGCGTTGATTATCCTTCATGGAAACAAATTCTCCGGTAATATGGGCTCGTTGTCAGGAGAGTCGGCAAGGCGGGGCCCAAGGCCCGTGAGACGGAAGGTCGCCGGCACCGGATCGAAACCGCCCCTGGCCAGGGGCTGGCAACGGGCCAGCCGCCACAGGGCCAAAAGGCCCCCCCGGGCCACGCCGAAACGCGACACGGCCTCTCCGGCGTAGTCGGAGCAACTGGGATAAAACCGGCAGGCCGGCCCAAGCAGGGGCGATACGGCGAGCTTGTAGAAACGAAGCAGCCCCAGGCAGATTTGACGCATCACTGGTGTCGCCTTGATCCTTGGCCGCGCTCGAACTCCCTCACGATCCTGGCGCACAGCGGCGTCAATTCCGCCGTCGTCTCCGCCAGGCCCAGGGTTTGCGGGTCGAGGTTTCTCTTGGGCACGATCACGATGTCCAGGGGGACCGCCGAGCTTGCCAGGGTGAGCCGGAAGAATTCCCGCAGAATGCGTTTGACGCGGTTGCGGCGCACCGCATTGCCGTGCTTCTTGCTCACGGCCGAACCGAATCTGGGCCCCGTGGCCTCCCCGTCGCGGGAAAGGACGAAGACCAGAAAACGGGACGAAGAATACCGGCGTCCGCGTTCATAACAGGCGAGAAATTCAACCCGGCGGCGCAGCCTCGCGGACCGGGGATGGCCTAGACCGCCAACCGTTTGCGGCCCTTGGCCCGGCGCCGGCGCAGGATCGCCCGGCCGTTCTTGGTCCGGGAACGCACCAGGAAGCCGTGCACGCGCTTGCGTCTGGTCTTGTGGGGCTGGTATGTCATCTTGCTCATGATCTTTCTCCACATCGGCCGCCAAATTCGAATTGGATGGGCGTCAGGCCCGGTGGCCAGTCTGCGGCCGCGCCGAAGCGCCGCCTGTTTGATAAAAACAAGGTAAAGCCAATGCCATTGTCCGCTCTTGCAACCGGGCCGCCAGGTCGGGGCGCATTCGGAGGTCTTTGAGGCCCGGCCGGCCATGACCGCCAGGCGGTCGCACCCCATGAATCGGTCGAATTTCTTCCCATATACGCCGCCGTGAAGTCCGTCAAGACCTCCGGGCCCGGGCCGGTGAGCGGGGACGGGCTCACCGCCCCGGCGTTTGGCCCAACCCCGGCCGATCGGGACGTACGTCTCGGCCGCGCGGCGCCCGCTCCGGAGCAACGGAAAAAATTTCGCCCGGCCGGGCCGCAAAACGTCCGCCGCGCCGATCGCCGCGACGCGAGCCTAAAAACGGCCGCGCTTGACTCGGAGTTCACGCAACCGGTCGGCGATGGTCATGACGGCCAAGGCGTAGAGGTCGCTGTGGTTATAGGAATAAATGACCGCGCGCTGCTCCTCGGGGCTCAACCCCCGCCGCCAGCCGTGGCCGTTTAAGTACCTGGCCACGCTGAATAGGGCGTCGCGCACGTCGAAGAGATCGATCCGCCCGTCGCCCTTGCCGTCGGCGGCGAACTTGGAAATGTTCGAGGGCATGAACTGGCAATAGCCGATGGCCCCGAAAACCGACCCCGGAATGCCCGCCGGATCGAGCCCCCCGGCCTTGGCGTAAACCAGGAACGCCTTGAGTTCCTCGTAGGCCCACTGGGCCTTTTCCCGGGCCGCGCCGTCAGCGAACGCCAGACGTTCGGGCTGGCCCCTGAGCACCTTGAGATACGGCTGGATCGTCCCTATGGCCCCCGAGGCGGCCATGCTGGCCAGGGAAGAAAGCGCCGGCCGCGTACCGGTGTACGAGCCGAGCTTGGTCTCAACCAATAAAATGGCCGTCTGCACCTCGCCCGGAACCTGGTAGGCCGACTCGGCCTTGGCCAGGGTCTGGGCGTTTTCCTCCATGAAGGAATACGCCCAGCTCAACGTCCAGGGCCGCAAAAACTGGCCGTAATGCGACTGCGCCAGGGTCTTGGCCACGGGCGGCTTGGGCGGCTCGAACTCCTTGATGAGCATCAGGTCCACTTTCTGGGCCAAAATCGTCGGATCGAAGCGCACTTCCGGACGGGAAAACAAGGCGGCAATCTCGGCCGCGCCGAAGCCGTCGGCAACCAGGCGCTCCGACAAAGCCGCCCACGGGCCGAAATCGCCCTGCTGCGCCGTGGCCAAACGCAGCGAAAACGGCAAAAGCAGCAGCAAAACCGCCAAAACGGCCTGCCTGAAATGCTGGGGGGGTCGGGATTGTCGCCGCATCGTCATCAACCGGTCATACTCATTGCGCCATATTTTTTTCGTTGACTACCCGTTTGCCACCACGCTGTCCAGACGGCGTCAATTCGCGCCCGGTGTTTACAAGCCTCCCTTTTTGGAGCTATGGCCGTTTGACGCGGAAAACTCAAACGGCGGGAAAAAAACCGACCGGGATTTGATCCCAAGGAGAAGCACCATGACAATGAAAGAGCTCCGGGAAAAAGCCAAGCCCCTCGGCGTCAAAATCGGCGTCGGCTTAAGCAAAACGGACGCGGTGCGCCAAGTCCAAATCGCCGAAGGCTTCGACGACTGCTTCGGGCGCGGCCTGTTCAACTCCTGCGGCCAAGCCGACTGCTGCTTCAGGCCGGACTGCGAAAAAATCCCCGGCTAAACGATACCGCCGGCGGGCGCGGCCCCGCACCCGCCGGATTTTAGTCTCGCCGACCGGACCGGCCTACGCCGGACAGCCCTCGGCCATGCTCGAACCGGGACCGGCCAGGGGACGGAAACATTTCTTCCCTGCCCGGCAAATCGGACATTTCCAATCCTCGGGCAAATCCTTGAATTGCACGCCGGGCGGTATCTTGCCCTTCCTGTCCCCACGGTCGGGATCGTAAATATACCCGCAATTCACCGTCTGACACTGATACATTTCCTCCGGCGCGGCCATGTGAACCTCCTGGGGTGTGGGCAGGGAGCAAGGGGAGAATCGGGGGGAAACCCCCTTTTGTGAACAAAAG
>Ga0302278_10006617_pt1 | contig 10948 bp, 9 predicted proteins | sample III_Bog_N3_2_FD_194543 | JGI IMG/M metagenome (GOLD analysis project Ga0302278, IMG submission 194543) | Peat permafrost microbial communities from Stordalen Mire near Abisko, Sweden - III_Bog_N3_2 | ecosystem: Environmental > Terrestrial > Soil > Wetlands > Peat | place: Sweden: Abisko... | reverse complement strand
GCGCACCGGCGACCACGTTGCGCACGGCGTCGTAGACCATCGTGGCGTCCGTACCCACCACGGCGATCGACGAGCTCGTCACGCGACCTGCTCGAGCACTCGAGCCAGCGCGTCTCTCACCCGAACCGTTCCGCGCACGTCATGCACCCGCACGATACGACAACCCGCCGCGACGCCCAGCGCCGCCGCCGCGAGCGAGGGCTCGCGGCGTTGGGTGACTTCGAGATCAAACATCACTCCGAGAAAGGTCTTGTTCGACGCCGACAGCAGCAGCGGCGAACCGAGAGCGGCCAGCTGGGCTGAATCACGCAGCAACTGCAGTGACTGGCCGGCCGTCTTGCCGAGGTCCAGCCCCGCGTCCAAGACCACGCGGTCAGCGCTCATCCCCGCCGCCAGCGCGCGCTCGCGGCGATCGACGAGGAATTCGCTCACCGTTCGTGTCACGTCGTCGTAGTGAGGGTTGGGATCGGCGACCCGTGGACGCAGGCGTATATGCGTCGCGACGACCGAAGCCTTGGACCGAGCGGCGACCGAAAGATAGTCCGGGTCGGCGAAGCCGCTGATGTCATTGCCCAGGACCGCACCCTCGGCGAAACAGGCTTGGGCGACTGACGCGCGCCAGGTGTCGATGCTGAGAGGGATTTCGAAGCGCTTCTTCAGTTCGGCCACGACACCTACGACCCGATCGAGTTCTTCCGCCTCGTTCACGTCGTCACCGGGACCGGCCTTCACGCCACCGACGTCGAGAATGTCCGCGCCGTGGGACACGAGTTCCTCGGCCCGGGCGAAAAAGGCGTCAAGATCATAGGTCGCGGCGGGACCGTAGAAAGAGTCCCTGGTGCGGTTAAGGATGCCCATGACCAGGGCTCGCGTGCGCAGATCATACGTCGTCTCTCCCAACGTCAGCACGATCGGCGTGTTAGGAAGAAAGGCCGTCACGCGTTCCTTTCACAAAGAAAGGTTCCGCAAGTCTCGGAATTCTGGTCGCTCACCCCGGTCAGCCTAACGTCGCTCCCGCTGAGACGGCGTTGGTGCGACACGCTGTTAGCCTCGGAACTCATGGGGAGCGAGGTCGTTGGCATTAAGCACGACGAGGTCTCGTCGTGGATGATCGAACACCTGGGCGCTACCGCGCCGCTCGACTTTGAGCTCATCGCCGGGGGGCGCTCGAACCTCACTTTCCAGGTCACCGACGCGGCAAAACGACGCTTCGCCCTTCGCCGGCCTCCCACTAGCCATGTCCTGCCGACGGCGCACGACATGGTGCGTGAGTTCACGGTCATCTCAGCACTTCACCCTTTGGGAATACCCGTCGCCACGCCCCTCGGACTGTGCACGGACGAGTCGGTCAACAACCGACCGTTCTACGTCATGGAGTTCGTCGAGGGCGCGATACTGCGTGACCGCGACCAAGCCGAGAAGGAATTCAGTGAAACGACGCGAGGGGTCATCGGCGACAACCTCGCCGCGACGCTCGCTCAACTGCACGACGTCGACGTGGACCAGGCGGGACTCGGTGGTCTCGCGAAACACGATCAGTACGTCGAACGTCAACTCCGACGCTGGCGGACCCAGTACGAGCAGATGCACGTCGAAGGAGTCGACCAGGGCGGTCTCGTCGAAGCAGTGGGCGACCAACTTGCGGCATCGATTCCAACTCAGCAACGCGTCTCGGTCGTGCACGGTGACTACCGCCTCGACAACACGGTCCTGGACGAGAACGGCGCCGTGCGAGCCATTCTCGACTGGGAGATCTGCACCTTGGGCGACCCAATGGCCGACCTCGGCCTTTTACTCGTCTACTGGGCCGAACCCGCCGACGAGATGGCGGCCCTGTTGGGCGCCGCCCCTACGACCGCCAAGGGCTTCGCCAGTCGAGACGACGTCCTCAAGGCGTACGCCGCGCACTCACCGCTCGATGTCAGTGACGTCGCCTACTATCAAGCATTCGGCTACTGGAAGTTGGCCTGCATCCTCCAGGGTGTCTTCGCGCGCTATAGCGCCGGAGCGACCGCGGGCGATCAGGGCAGCGTCGCTGAGTTCCCGACACATATCGCAATGCTCGCCGCGACGGCGCAGCGAACGCTGGAGAAATAATGGACGACGAAATTTACGACCGGATCATCTACCTCGCGGACCCCGAATTGAGCGAACCCGTGCTGGTGGTCAGTCTGGAGGGATGGATCGACGCGGGACTGGGTGCGAGTACGGCCATCTCGACCATGCTCAACACGATAAGCACCGAGGTCCTCGCGACCTTTGACACCGAATACTTCATTGACCAACGCGCCAGGCGCCCTCTCGCACGCATCGTCGACGGCATCACCACCGAACTCACCTGGCCCGAGATCCAACTGCGCTACGGCCGCGACGGCGATGGCGCGGACATCCTCTTTCTCGTAGGACCCGAACCGGACTTCCACTGGAGTGATTTCATCGACGTGGTAACCGACGCCGCCGGACGATTTGACGTTCGCCTGGTAGTGGGACTTGGCGCGTTCCCCGCACCGACTCCCCACACGCGACCCGTTCGCGTCATCGCCACCGCACCCGAAGCGAGTGCGCACCTGTTACCGATCATCGGAACCGTCACGGGCGAACTTGAGGTCCCCGCGGGTATCAGCGCCGCCCTCGAGCTGGGCTTCGCTGAAGTCGACATGGAGATCGTCACGTTGTGGGCGCGCGTCCCCCACTACGTGGCAGCGATGCCGTACCCGCAAGCGTCAGCCGCTCTGATCGACGGCCTGGCGCGCATCGCGGGTCTGACGCTCGACGCCAGTCACCTTCGCGCCTCGGCCGATGAGGCCCGCCAACGCGTCGACGACCTGGTCACCAACAACCCCGAGCACACCTCCATGGTCGAACAGCTCGAGGAGGCCGCCGACGAGACCGAAGGGACGTCGCTCGGTGAGGACTTACCGAGCGGCGACGAGCTTGCGGCCGAACTCGAACGTTTTCTGCGCGGCGAATCGAACTAGAGACGCTTCTCGTGCCGACCAAGAACGTTTTGATTACCGGCGCCGGTTCCGGCTTTGGAAAATTGGCCTCCGTGGCCCTCGTTGAGCGCGGTCACCAGGTCATCGCCACCACCGAGACCGAGGACCAGGCGAGCGAACTTCGCCGAGAAGTGCCGTCACTACGAGTGGAGAAACTCGACATCACCACCGACGACGTCGACAAGGTCCACGACTGGCCGATCGACGTGCTGGTTAACAACGCGGGAGTAGGCGAGACCGGACCTCTCGCCGACGTACCTATGGACCGTGTACGGCGGCTCTTCGAGGTCAACGTCTTTGGCACGCTCAAAGTGACCCAGGCAGTCCTCGTCGACATGGTCCCGCGTCGCAGCGGGCGGATCATCATCATGTCCTCTATCGCGGGCGTCCTCGCGGCACCCGCCTTCGGTCCTTACTCGATGACCAAATACGCGCTCGAGGCAATGGGCAAGTCAATGCGCGGTGAACTCGCCCCCCTCGGCATCGACGTCACGTTGATCAACCCCGGACCCTACCTGACGGGATTTAACGACCGAATGGCGCAGTCAATGTGGGAGTGGTTCAACGAACAGTCACTCAATGCTCCAGAGGCGGAACTCTTTCGGGTCATTGGCGACTTCGTCACGACCGGACAGCGCGACCCACTTGAGGTCGCCAATCGCCTGGTGGAATTGGTCGAAGCCGATACCACCACTGAGAACAATTTCGTCCCACCGGACATCAAGGCCCAACTGGGTCTGGTCTAATCAGGCCCCGCCCGGCGTATCGTCCACGTCGCCCTCTTCGATGCGCAAACCGAGGCCGAGCGCGTAACCGTCAAGGAACAGCTCACACTCGTTCTGGCGCGGGTGACGGTGGGCGATCTCGTAAAACCTCGCGGAGTGATCGGCCTCTTGAAGGTGCGCCAGTTCGTGGACGAGCACCGCGTCAATAACCCACTCGGGGCACTGGCGAAGCCGACTCGACACGCGGATGTCACGCGACGCCGGCGAACACGACGCCCAACGCGCTCGCTGATTGTTCACCCAACGAACCGAATTCGCCATCACGCCATCGTTGTAGAGGTCGGCGAGCACGTGAGCCCGCTCTTCGAGCGAGGCATCACCCGCCACATTCTGGGGCCGTTGCGTGAGGAGCCGCTCGACCAGGTCGTCGACGAAGGCCTCGCGCTCTCGCCCGCGCAGTCGCGCGGGTATCTGGACCACGATCCGACTTCCCGACCAGTGGGCGGCGCCGGTCTTCTTTCGTCGCGACGAGGAACGGACCTCGACTTCGGGTCGGTCAAAACGCGGCGGCTCGACCCACACCGACGATCCAGTAACGGGAGGTCGCGCCATCAGATGATGATGTTGACCATGCGAGGAGGTTTGGCAATCACTCGCTTGATCGGCGCATCTCCCAGCGCACGAATAACAGATTGGTCCGCGAGCGCTAAGCGTTGCGCTTCGTCTTCGCTGAGGCCAGGGTCGACTTCGATACGAGCCCGGACCTTGCCGTTGATTTGGACGATCATGGTGAGTGTGTCGGTCACGGTCAGTGCCGAGTCGGCCACGGGCCAATTTTGGTGATGCAGCGACGTCGCACCCGGGTGACGCCGTTCCCAGAGCTCGGCGCTGACGTGCGGAGCCATGGGAGCGAGCAGCGTGAGCATCAAGTCGATGGCCTCGTCTAAGGTGGCGCGCTGGATACCGTGTTCGCTTCGAGCCTGCTTGGAAACAGTGTTGAACACCGACATCACTTCGGCGACGGCGATGTTGTACATCCAGCGATCGAAGCAACCGGTCACGGTCGCTACGGCGCGGTGGACGGCGCGACGGACCTGGAGGTCGGATTCGTCGGCGGCGTCGTGGAAATTTACCTCGGCGTATTCACTGAGTCGATAGACGCGGTCAAGGAATCGACCACAACCCTCGATGATCTCCTCGGTCTGTTCCGACCAATCCACGTCGTCGGCCGGTGGACCGGCAAAGAGATGAAAGAGGCGAAGTCCATCCGCACCCACCGTCTCGTAGTACTTCTCCGGCGCGATTTGGTTCCCCTTGGATTTGGACATCTTGGCGCCGTCGATGCGCAACATGCCCTGCGTGAAGAGACGTGCGAAGGGTTCGCGCGGCAAGCCCGACGCAATCCCGAGGTCGATGAGCGCCTTTAAGTAGAAACGTGCGTAGAGCAGATGCAGGATCGCGTGCTCGACGCCACCGATGTACTGGTCGACCGGCATCCACTTCGCGGCTTGGGCGGGGTCGAAGGCTTTATCGGGCGTGAAGGGATCCGCGAAGCGCAAGAAGTACCACGACGAATCCGTGAAGGTGTCCATTGTGTCGGTTTCACGCACCGCCGGTTCACCGCACCGCGGACAGGTCGTGTGACGGAACTCGTCGTGCGTGGCGAGGGGCGACTGACCGCTCTCGTCCATCGCCACGTCATCGGGGGCGAGCACCGGTAATTGGTCCAGGGGCACCGGTACGATGCCATCCTTTTCGCAATAGACAATGGGTATGGGACAGCCCCAGAATCGTTGACGCGACACCAGCCAGTCGCGCAGTCGATAATTGACGGTCGCGACGCCGTTTGCTTCTCGTTCGAGGTACTCAGTCGCCTTCTTCTTTCCCGCTACGACGTCGAGCCCGTCGAGGAATCCAGAGTTTATGTGCACACCATCGCCCGCGTACGCGCCGCCTTCGAAGTCCGCTGGGGGCTGAATCGTGCGAACGATCGGTAATTCGTACACGGTCGCGAAGGCGTAGTCGCGCTCGTCCTCGGCCGGCACTGCCATGATCGCACCAGTGCCGTAACTCCCGAGCACGTAGTCGGCCACGTAGACGGGCACCTTCTCGTTGGTGAAAGGATTCAGCACGAAACTTCCCGTGAAGGCGCCGCGCTTTTCGAGGCCCGGGCCGGCCTCGGACGACGCCGTGCGCTCGAGCTCGCTCTCGGACTTCGCGCGTTCGACCAGTTCGTGCACCTGATCACGTTGTTCGTCGGTCGTCAGGTGGGCGAGCAGCGGATGCTCGGGTGCGATAACGGCGTAGGTGACGCCGAAGCCCGTGTCGGGTCGCGTCGTAAAAATGCGCAAGGCGCGACTTGGATCATCGGCGAGCGGAAGGTCGAACTCAACTCCCTCTGATCGTCCGATCCAATTCCGCTGCATGGTCTTAACCCTTTCGGGCCAATCCAGACCATTCAGATCGTCCAACAACTCGTCGGCGTAGTCGGTGATCTTGAAGAACCACTGTTCGAGGTCCTTTCGAATGACGAGGTCGCCCGACCTCTCGCACGTGCCGTCGGCGAGTACCTGCTCGTTCGCCAACACCGTGAGACATCCTGGGCACCAGTTGACCGGCGCCTCGGCTCGGTAGGCCAATCCGGCCTTCAAGAGCGCGAGGAAGAACGTCTGTGACCAGCGCATGTACTCGGGGTCGTGGCTAAAGACCTCACGCCTCCAGTCGTAGACCGCGCCCAGGCGACGCAAGGACGAACTCAACTCCTGCATGCGCGCTTCGGTGAAAAGCCGCGGGTGACTTCCCGCCTTGATGGCGGCATTTTCGGCGGGCAAACCAAAGGAGTCGAAACCAATAGGTGACAGAACGGCTTTGCCGAGCATCGTCTGATAGCGCACTACCAGGTCACCCATGGTGTAATTGCGCACATGGCCCTGGTGAGCGGCCCCCGAAGGGTAGGGGTACATGCAGAGTACGTAGTAGCGCTCGCGAACGTCATCGTTGTCGACCTCGTACGTGCCTTCGTCTAGCCAGCGTGCTTGCCATTTGGCTTCAACTGATGTCACGTCAAAGGGGCGGGCCATCACGACATTCTAGAGAACGAACGGCCTAGTCTCTCCCTAGAAAGACGAGGTGGCATGGAAAATCCAGTCTTCGTTCTGGTCCACGGCGCCTGGGGCGGCTCATGGTGTTGGCGTGACCTGCTCACCCAGCTCAAGCGACGGCACGTCCGGGTACGGTGCATTGACTTGCCCAGTAGCCGCAACGGTTCTCCCGGAGCCATTGCCTTGGCCGATGACGTCAGCGAGCTCGTCCTCGCCACCGAAGGGCTTGAGCACGTTGTCCTCGTGGGCCACAGTTACGGCGGTATGGTCATCACCGAAGCGGCCCCTCAGGTCAAGGGTCTGCGCCGACTCATCTACGTGGCAGCCCTCGTCCCGCTCGTCGGTGAGAGCGCCACTGACGTGTCCCGACTCGTTCGCGTGAGAACAGAACTCGACGATGCCATAGAGGTAGAAGGCGAGCACCTTCAACTCGCTCCCCGCCGTGCCGAGGCCGCTCTGTACGGCGAATGTTCATCCGAAACCCGCGAATGGGCGATCTCGCAACTCAGCTCCCAGACGGTCGCAAGTTTCCGGTCGCCGCGAACTTCGGCTACGACTGATGTCCCGACTTTCTACGTCAAATGTCGCAACGACCGCGCCATTGACCCCGGTCTCCAGAACCTGCTCGCGACGCGGTGCGATGAACACCTGGAGTTAGCGAGCGATCACTCCCCTTTTCTCTCGCACCCGCACGATCTCCTCGGAGCGCTCGTGGATTGAGCCTTCAAGGGTCGTTTATCTAACTGCTAACATCGGAGAGCCTTTGGGGGTATAGCTCAGCTGGTAGAGCACTTGCATGGCATGCAAGGGGTCCGGGGTTCGAATCCCCGTACCTCCACGAAGGAATTCCTTTCATCTAAAGACTTTTCGGCTTTTTCGAACTCGGCCAAAATGTCGCGCGACCGTTGTGTCAGCGTTTATGTCAGCGTTTAATTTTGCGAGTTCAAAATGACGAGTCGTCGGGGCAACCACGAGGGCTCGATCTATCGACGCGCGTCGGACCAGAGATGGGTCGGCCAACTCCTTCTCGGTTACGACGGCCTCGGACGACCGATCCGAAGGTTCGTGACGGCCAAGACTCGCAGCGAAGTCGCCCAGAAGCTGAAGCAACTCCGTCGACAGTTCGACGACGGTCTCACCGTGCCTGACGCGGGTCTGAAGCTGGAAGCGCTGTTCGAGCGATGGTTCGAAGACGTCCTTCGCCACCAAGTGGCCCCGAGCACGTTTAGCAACTACCGAGCCGTAACGGTCAAACACATCGTGCCGGCATTGGGCAAAAAGAAGATCTCAGCCCTCATGGTGACCGACGTGGATCGCCTTCTCTCATCGAAGATCGACTCCGGCCTTTCCACTTCGACGGTGCGCAGGATCCGAGCGGTTCTCTCGCAATGCCTCGATCAAGGGATCCGCTGGGGCGTCGTCTCGCGCAACGTGGCGTCGCACTCGAGGGCCCCTCGTGAGACGAGAAAGGAAGGCCGGACCCTTTCACCGGAGCAGGCCAAGCAGTTCCTGGCGTACCTCAAGGGACACCGCAACGAGGCGCTCTACGCCGTCATGCTCTCGACGGGGCTGCGCCGAGGTGAGGCATTGGGGCTCATGTGGAAGGACCTCGACCGAGATTCGGGTGTCTTGCAGATTCGTAGACAACTAAAGCGAGAGGGCGGCACTCTGGTGACCGCGGACACCAAGACCTCAAGAAGCCGCAGGTCGGTCAATCTGCCGCCACCGATGCTCAAGGCATTGCTCTGGCACGAACGACGACAAGAGACGGAAAGGACCGCACTAGGCACCTCGTGGATTAACACGGACTTCATCTTCACCAGCGCCGTGGGAACGCCAATCGACCCGAGGAACTTCTACCGCGAGTTCACGAAGATCTGTCGAGACGCCGGCATGGGTGATTGGCACCCCCATGAGCTTCGTCATTCGGCGGCCAGTTTGATGCTGGCCCAAGGTGTCAAGTTGCAAGTCGTGAGCCAGGTACTTGGGCACGCATCGATACGCATGACCGCCGACGTTTACGGCCACATCCTTGATCCTGACCGTCAGGAGGCGGCCGATGCCATGGGGACGCTGCTCTGGGACGAGGACAGCTAACACGCAGACTCACATTGCGCTTGAAGGAGATCGTCGACGTAGCGCTGGATGGCGTCGCGCAGGACGAGACGCCGTCGACCAATCTTCACGCTCTGGAGTTGTCCACGCATTACAAGTTCGTACGTCGTGGTACGCCCGAGTCCGAGCATGATCGCCGCCCGCTCAACCGTAAGTAGTAGCGGCGTCACCGCGGGCGAATCGTTCGTATTGCCGATGTCAAAGGAAAGACTCATTGTGCTCCCTCGCAGAGGAGCGATATTTTCGCCCTCTACTTAGGTAGCCACTCTTTTCGCGATTTTCGGGACACGACTTTTTGCAATAAGACCGAAATTTCGTATTTCTGCTTCGTATATAGATTTTGATGATCACACAGTGGGCCCGTCCGGACGTCCTGGCGCTACGCGCCCGCCGTCCGCGGGCGCTAGGACTTGCTCGAAAAGGCCTGAAAAGACGAGGCGGGGATTAACTGTTCTTTACGTATTAACCAGCGAGATGCCTGAGCCCGTGACAACCTGTTCACCTCTTAAGAAGTCGGTCAGGCTGTCCAAGGGATGGGGTCCACTTGACTGAACAGAACTACGAGCCCCAGCAAGGAAACTGCGAAACACATCACTAGAACGGCAATCGCCAGAGCAATCTTGTTCACGAACGGTCCCGTAGATTTGGCACGAGGCCCAACGGTCGCGCTAGTTAGAACCTTTACCGGAGAAGATGAGACGGTAACCGAGGTCTTAGTCCCTGAACAACTCCGTGATCGTATACATAGCTACAAGCGGACTGATTGCATCAGTGTCTTCCTTGAGATTCAAACTTGCGATTGAAACTTAGATCTCAATGACCGATATTTCAAGCGCCGCTGTATTCCAATGGAGAGGGCAACTAACCCTGCGAAGTAGAGAGCGAAGCCCGCGTATTCAAATGGCCGTAGAAAAGTGGTGCCAATTACTCCGATGAGGGTAAACGGAATTGCAGCTGCAAAAAAGATTGCCGCAGCCCCTGCCCAGAGAGCTGACGCCCACCAGAACGCTGTAGCCGAAAACCCATCGTTAGCAACTCCACTTCGAAATCTATCTGGATTGGCTCGCATCAACCGAGTGAGAGAATTACGTAATAAGGACCGCTCGATGGGCCACACAACATTACTGACTTGATCAACACCAAGGGACAGATCGTTGCCATCCGAATTCATCGACATGGATAGATCACTTCTTTTTGACAATCTTTAGGACGACTTTCTTCGCAGCCGACTCGACTGTGTCGTGCACTTTGACAACCAAGGCGGCGATGTCAGTGGTGACGGACGCTCCACCAAGGGTAATCCCAGCACCCCGAAGAACCGATGCCAGTCCGGGCGCAGCTTCAGAAAGCTCAAGTCCTGTCCCGAGAATGCCCGCAGTGGTCGCGACACCGCCAACTGCGAACCCTACACAAGCGAGTCCCCCGTCACGCTCGCATCCAATTCCACTAACGACCGTTCCAGCGAACCCAACGGCCGCTCCCGCGGAGGTAAACAGTGGATCGCCTGTAACGACGCCAATTCCAGTTAATGCGAACGAACCTGTATCAAGGACAAGACCACCGAGGGCAATTCCATTTGCTTCCACAAAGTTCCCGACGTCGCCAAAAGTGCTGCCCAATGAATCACCTGCACTAGTGATGTCGTGCCACACGCCGCAGGCAAACCAACACAGACCTAGTGGGTCCGATCGATTCAACGGATCATCATTCACGAACGCATAAGGCTGGTCCGTTGTCTGCACGTCGGGGTCAACTGAGAGGAACTGATCGGTCGAAGGGTCGTAATAGCGATTGATTGAGCAAGCCGGCGCGAACGTCGTAGTTCGCATCCAAATCGATGGCGTTGACCAGGCATGACGGTCAATTTCCGATGTGTATCTACCCTGACGAATCCGCTTATTGAATAGAGTCTTAATTGAAAAATGTTAGCGATGACTCTGTGGAATAACTGGATCAAGCCACGATATGAGCCGTTCCCAACCTTTACAGGACCTTCAATCAAGAACCCTAT
>Ga0302278_10006605_pt1 | contig 10962 bp, 10 predicted proteins | sample III_Bog_N3_2_FD_194543 | JGI IMG/M metagenome (GOLD analysis project Ga0302278, IMG submission 194543) | Peat permafrost microbial communities from Stordalen Mire near Abisko, Sweden - III_Bog_N3_2 | ecosystem: Environmental > Terrestrial > Soil > Wetlands > Peat | place: Sweden: Abisko... | reverse complement strand
TGTATCGATGAGCTCGGTGGCCGCGCCGAAATGTCCGCGTTCATGCAACAATCCGGCTTCGCCTACAAAATGTCCGCCGAGAAGGCCTATTCCACCGACTCCAACATCCTCGGCGCAACGCATGAAGCGAAAGACCTTGAGCACCTTTCAACATCTATCAAAATTGTTGCCCCTATCATGGGGCTGGCCTCATGGCGCGACGATGTCGAAATCCAGCGTGAACAGGTCGCGGTCCGCTTTGAAGAGGGCTTTCCCGTTGCCCTGAACGGCCGACACTTCGACGAACCGGTCGAGCTTCTTCTCGAAGCCAATCGCATTGGGGGCCGGCACGGGCTAGGCATGTCCGATCAGATTGAGAATCGTATTATCGAGGCCAAGAGCCGCGGCATCTACGAGGCGCCCGGGCTGGCCCTTCTCTTCATTGCCTACGAGCGTCTCATTACCGGCATTCACAATGAGGACACCATCGAGCAGTACCGCGACAATGGCCGCAAGCTGGGCCGCCTGCTCTACCAGGGGCGCTGGTTCGACTCGCAGGCCATTATGCTCCGTGAATCCGCCCAACGCTGGGTTGCGCGACCGATTACCGGCGAAGTCACGCTTGAGCTGCGCCGCGGCAACGACTACTCGATCCTCAACACGGAGTCGCCTAACCTGACCTTTCATCCCGAACGCCTGAGCATGGAGAAAACCGAATCAACCTTTTCGCCTCGCGACCGCATCGGACAATTGACGATGCGCAATTTGGACATCACGGACACTCGCGACAAGCTGCTTACCTACGCGGCGGCCGGACTGATCACCCTAAGCAAAGGCAGTGAGATGCCCAGATTGAATAGCACGAATGAAAAAGAATAGCGTGAGGTACGCCTGAATCAATGTCCAACGAACAACAATCTGTGAAGATGTGGTCCGGCCGCTTTCGTGAGCCGCTCGACAACGAATTCGAAAAATGGCAGCGGTCCATTGTTTTTGATTGGCGGCTTCTCCCGCAGGAAGTGGCTGCAAGCAAGGCGCATGCGTCGGCCCTTATCGCCGCAGGCATCCTGACTGCGGATGAAGGCGCCGAACTGCGCGCCGCGCTCGACTCGATTGGCGCCGATCATGCCTCGGAAGCTGGCCAGGGCCTGGTGCGCAATCACCCGTCTGCCGAAGACATTCATCACTTCGTCGAGCTTTCATTGGTTGAGCGCATCGGTTCGCTTGGCTTGAAGCTGCACACCGGCCGCAGCCGCAACGAGCAGATCGCAACGGATCTGCGCCTCTACGTGCGTGAACAGATCGGCCTTGCCGTCGAAGCGCTTGCCGCATGGGCCAACGCGCTTGTGGCTCAGGCGCACGCAGCTGCTGAGTCCGTTATGCCCAGCTACACGCACCTTCAGCGCGCTGAACCCGTGCTGGTTGCTCATTGGCTGCTTGCCTACGTTGAGATGGTGCTTCGTGACGCCGCACGGCTCAAGGATTGCGCTGCACGGCTCAACTACTGCCCACTCGGCTCCGGCGCAGTTGCCGGCGCGACGCTCGCGCTGGACCGCAACATAGCCGCGCGCGAGTTGGGATTCACCGCGCCCACAGCCAACTCCATCGATGCCACCAGCGATCGTGATTTTATTCTGGAGTATCTGCACGCGCTCACGTTTGTTGGGCTGCATCTGAGCCGATTTGCGGAAGAGATTACGCTTTTTGCCACCGCGGAATTCGGTTTTGTCACGCTGCCCGAGGCATTCTCCACCGGTTCCAGCGCCATGCCGCAAAAGAAGAATCCCGACTTGACCGAATTGATTCGCGCCAAAGTCGGACGCATTCACGGCGCGGCGCAGGCGGTTACTCTGCAACTGAAAGGCCTGCCGTTGGCCTACAATAAAGACATGCAGGAGACACAGGAGCCGGCCTTTTCAGTGGACTTTGTGCCGCAGATGCTTGGGCTCGTGGCACGCTTCACCGCTGCCATCGAGTTCAATCGCCAGCGCATGGCGGAAGCAGCGCAATCGGGCTATCTGAATGCAATGGCCGCCGCCACTTACCTTGTCCACAAGGGCGTCCCCTTTCGCACCGCGCACGAGAAGATCGGAAATGTGGTGCGCTTTGCCTTGAAGGAAGGCGTTGAACTGCGCGATCTCAGCATCAACGAGTTGCGCGTCTTCGGGCCCGAGTTCGATGAGGACTTTTTCGACGCCATCACGCTCACTGCGACGCTGGACTGCCACGATGTAACCGGCGGCACCGCGCGAGCTCGCGTGCATGAAGCTCTGGAAGCCGCTACGGAGCGCATCGGGGCCCTGACCAAGATCAAGACTGGGGAGGCCGTCCATGCTGGTGCGTAAGGCTCTGCTCCAGGACGCCACCAACGTCTACGACCTGGTGAATTCGCTCTCGACCGACGGCACGCTGCTGAAGCGACCGTTCGCCGAGATATGCGAAAACATCCGCGACTTCACGGTTGCCGAGTCCGATGGCGGCGTCTTCCTGGGCTGCGGCGCGCTGCATCTCTACGGCCCGCATCTTTCTGAAGTACGTTCCATTGTGGTGAGGCCCGAGGCCAAGAGCAAGGGCGCTGGAGGCCGCATTCTTGGCGCGCTGATTGAAGAGGCAGAACTGCACGGGATCCAGTCCGTGTGCCTGTTCACGCGCATCCCCGACTTCTTTTTCAAGTACGGTTTTCGTGCAGTCGAGGATAAGTCCGAGCTACCTGACAAGGTCTTCAAAGACTGCCAGACCTGCCCACGGCTGCACCGTTGCGACGAGGTAGCCATGGTTCGCGGACGGATTCCACGGATCTCGATTCTCGGGCCGCGCCAGGAAGCGCAGCAGTTAGTGCGGCTATCCGGATAACTGTGACTTAGTCAGAATTGAAGCGGCAACCACGGTCTGGCCATAGCTCAGGCCGCCATCCCCGGGGCTGACGCTGCGATGCTGCAAAACGGTGAATCCTTCTTCTTCGAGTCTGCTTCGCAGCAGCCGCGCCAGCCGCCGGTTATGCATGCAGCCACCACTCAGCGCGACCGTATTGATATCGGTTTCAATCCGAGCATTCGCCGCCGCATTGATGAACCCCTCTGCAATGCCGGCGTGAAACCTGGCCGATATGCGGCTGGCCGGCACACCACGCCAGAGGTCTTCCAACACTGCTTTCCACATCTTCCCGGTTCGAATCACAGCCTCACAGGCAGAGCCTTCATCTGCCGCATGCAGCTCCGGAACATATGGTCCCTGCTCAAATCGGTCGGGCTCATTAATCGCAATGCCTTCCAGCTCAATCGCTGCCTGTGCATCGTAATCCACCACCCGCCGATTCAGCACCACAGCAGCGACCGCATCAAACAACCGCCCCAGGCTCGATGTCAGCGGCGAATTGATCTGGCGCTCGATCATTCGTTTCAGTACGCGCGCCTCGCTCCGCTCTGCGCCGAGCAGCGCCAGAACCTGCTCCGACTCCACATCGAAGCCCTCAGCATGAAGCGCCGCAAGCGCCATGCGCCACGGCTCCCGCACCGCCGCATCGCCGCCGGGCATCGGCACATATTCCAAATGTGCAAACCGCTCAAAGCCATTCAACCGCGCAATCAGCACTTCCCCGCCCCAGATCTTTCCATCCGTCCCGTAGCCGGTGCCATCGAGCGCAAGACCAATCGCCTCGGTAACTCCATGCTCCGCCATGCATGCCGCCACATGCGCATGGTGGTGCTGCACGCCGATGATCCGCAGCCCGCGCTCTGCCGCCCACTGCTTGGCCCACGTTGTCGACAGGTACCCCGGATGGAAATCGTGCACCACAGTTTCCGGTTCGATCTCGAATGTCCGCATCAAGTGATCCAGCGACTCGCGGAAAAAGTTGAGGCCGGTTAAGTCTTCCAGATCGCCGAGATGCTGGCTTTGGTAAACCATTCGTCCTCGCGCCAATGCAAACACATTCTTCAAGTGCCCTCCCACGGCCAGCAGGGGCGGAGAATCGATAGGCAGCGGTATTCCCAGCGGCACAAACCCGCGCGCCCGCCGGATCAACTGCGGCGCTCCATCCACCAGGGCCGCCACTGAATCGTCGCACCGCTGCAATATCTCCCGGTCGTGCATCAGGAATGCATCGGCAATCGCGCCCAGCCGGTTGCGCGCCTCAACGTTGTCGATCGCGATCGGTTCCTCGCTCCTATTTGCTGAGGTCATTACGAGCGCCCTCACTCTTGCATCGGCGAAGAGCAAGTGTTGCAGCGGCGCATAGGGAAGAAACACGCCCAGCCACGGAATCCCTGGCGCAATCGAGAGCGCAAGACCACTCTGCTGCCGCGCCTGCGCCAGCACAATCGGTCGCGCGCTGGTCGTCAGCAGAGCCTCCTCCTCTGGCGTCAACACGCATAGTTCCCGCGCAGCCTGTACATCCCGGACCATTACCGCAAGCGGTTTTCCGTACCGGTGCTTGCGCTCCCTGAGCCGAACAACCGCAGCCTCATTGGTCGCGTCGACACAAAGGTGGAATCCGCCAATGCCCTTGATGGCCATGATTTTGCCTGCGACTAATCGATCGATGCACGCAGTCACAGGATCGTCAACTTCAATCGAAGTTCCATCCGCATTCTCCAGCCAGACGCTCGGCCCGCAATCCCAGCACGCATTGGGCTGCGCATGGAAGCGGCGATTCAGCGGGTCGTCGTACTCCGCCTGGCACGCCGGGCACATTTTGAACTTCGCCATCGAGGTCTGCGGCCGGTCGTAAGGAATCCGCCGCGTGATGGTGAACCGGGGACCGCAGTTGGTGCAGTTCAGAAACGGATACCGGTACCGCCTGTCTGCGGGGTCGAGCAACTCGCGCAGGCAATCGGCGCATGTGGCTGCATCCGCGGGAATCCCTGTGCTAACTCTGCCAAGCACCTCGCTCGGAACAATCCGGAAGCCAGCCTCGCCGGACGCGGGCAGCTCTCGCACTGTAACGGAGTCAATCCGCGCAAGCGGCGGCGCTTCTGCACGGACCCGGCCAAGAAACGCTTCAACCCGCTGCTCCGGCCCCTCAATCTCGATGGTCACTCCGTCGGTATCGTTGCCGATGAAACCGGCCAGGCCCTCTTCCATCGCCAGCCGGTAAACAAACGGCCTGAAACCCACGCCCTGCACCACCCCGCACACCAGCAGACCGCGCCGCATATGCTGCATCTCTTCGAATGGTTGCCTGGGTTGTGTCACTTTCATCTCAATCAATTCTCACACCGCACACAAGCATAGCGCATGGTGCAACATTCTTCCGCATCTTCCAAAGCGATTCGAATAGGGGGCAACCAATTGTTTTGCTTTCTCATTCCAAGTTGAAGCGGAAAGGCAGCGAAGCGCGCCATGAAGGTCTCGAAGAACCAAATCCTGGATCCTTCGCGGCAGCTGCCTCAAATTAAACCTGAGCGCCAAATCGGCATGTCTCAGAGACTAAGGAAAAGGTGAAATCAATGAAAAAGATGATGCTGTCGATTGCTTTATTGGGCTTGTCAACCCTCGCCTGGGCTGACTCCCCGTCGGAAGCAGCTGCAGATCGCCTCGAGCATGCCGGAGCCGTACTGCACGAAGTCATGGCCGCGCCGGACAAGGGCATTCCGGAAGAAGTGCTCGAACACGCCAAATGCATCGCTGTCGTGCCGCACTTGATTAAGGGCGGATTTGTGTTCGGCGCGGAGGGCGGCAAAGGTGTCGCCACGTGCCGCACTGCAGATGGCTGGAGCGCGCCCGCCTTCTTCACCATCGGCGGTGGAAGCTGGGGTCTTCAGATCGGTGTGGAAGGCATCGATCTGGTAATGATCATCCAGAGCGACCGCGGAATGGAGCACTTGCTTTCCAGCAAGTTCCAAATCGGTGGCGATGCCTCCGCAGCAGCGGGGCCGGTTGGGCGGCACGCGTCCGCCGATACCGACTGGAAGCTCAACACCGAGATCCTGACCTATTCCCGTGCCAAGGGAATCTTTGCAGGACTCACACTGAACGGTCAGGTCATCTCAAAGGATGAGGACGCCATGACCGCCATGTACGGCGCCGATGTCAGCACCAAGGCAGTGCTGCACGGTGAAGTTCCTCCACCCCCCGCAGCCAGGCCGTTCCTGCATGCCGTTCACGAAGCAAAAGAACAGGCCATGGCAGCGCAGTAACCGACACCACGCTTCAGTTGAATGCTGAACGCCCGGAATGACGAGCGTCCTTCCGGGTGTTCGGTATTGAGAGGAAATCGACAATGCTCTGGGCAATCTTTGTAATCTTGCTCGTACTCTGGCTCCTGGGATTCAGCTTGCACGTCGCAGGAAGCCTCATCCACCTCTTGCTTGTTGTTGCTGTGGTGGTTCTCATCATCAACCTGATCTCTGGCCGCCGCGTCGCTTGAGGCCGAAGCCTGGTTGAGTCCAACCATTCCGCCGCCTGCCTATCGATTCTTGCTAAGCTCTTCTTTGGGAGAACTGTCAGCATGAAATGGGGTGGGCGGCGAAGTATCGCTTTGGGTCTCCTCGCCGTTTTTCTTTCGGGTTGCTTCTGCCCCGCCGTCGTTTCGGCTCAGCAGGCAGACAACTCATCTGTTGTTCAGCACATTGACGCGGCAGTTCAGGCCAGGTTCGAAAACACCCTCGGATACTTCGTGACCGAACAATACGCCGTCTTTAGAAACAACGATTTAGTCCACCCCGCGGCCCAGATGACGGTAAAAACCACTTACCGGAAGGAGACGGGCAAGAGTTACGAAATCCTCTCGCAGAGCGGCTCTGAGTTGATTCGAAGGCTGGTTCTGAGCGTGATCCTGGAAAATGAGAAGCGGATTAATTTGCCCGGCAACCGGGAAGGATCGTGGATCACTTCGGCAAATTACCAGATGAAGCTCAAACCCGGCGGAACCCAGCAGATGGATGGACGGGACTGCTTTGTTCTGGACATAGCGCCGCGCCGGAAGGCGCCGAATCTTCTCGTGGGAACGCTGTGGGTGGAGGTGAAGGATGGTTCGATCGTCAAGATTCAGGGAACAGCGTCCGCGAGCGCATCGGTGTTCACGGGACCAACGGAGATGATGCGGCAGTACTCGAACTTGAACGGATATGCCATGGCCACCCATGCCAGGGCCGTTTCCAACAGCTTTCTTTTGGGAAAGACTGTCGTGACCATCGACTACCGGGATTACCAGGTCCAGCTTCGTCCCGGCGGGTGAGCAATCGGCCCGTTCCCTTCTCGGAGTTTGGAATCTCCCACCGGCTGTCCCAGCCTGGATAACAAGAGTCAGCCGCTGCATTCCGCAATTGAATGGGGTTGAACGCCCCTGTGCCATAAGGTGAGATGCTTTCCCGCGCACCGTGACCGTTATCACGGCTGGAGGATGGCCCCGGCAAGTACAAATAAGGACAGGCAGCCAGCAGGGCGCAATCGTATCCTGCTCCTGTCCATTCAGGAGGGAATCGTGCCCGCATTCACACCTCCGCCGCTACCCAGCGACGACAAACGTTGGAAGATCGTGAACGGCACCATGCGCAAGAATGGGTTTGCCCGCCACGCACTCATTGAAACGCTGCATACCGTGCAGTCTTCTTTTGGGTATCTTGACGACGACTCAATCCGCTTTGTGGCGCGCTCACTACGTGTGCCGCTCAGCCAGGCATACGGCGTGGTCACCTTCTACCACCACTTCAGTCTCAAGCCGCCCGGCAAGCACACCATGACCATCTGCACCGGCACGGCGTGCTACATCAAGGGGACCGACAAGCTTGTTGCCGCTGCCGAAAAGCGCCTTGGAATTCCACAGGGCCAGACCACCAAAGACGGCCAGATCAGCCTGATGACAGCTCGTTGCGTGGGCGCCTGTGGCCGTGCTCCCGTGGTGCTTACCGATGGCGAGTTGCAGGGTCAGATGACCGGCGAGCAGATGCTCGATCAGTTGGAAAGGTGGGCCGTCGAATGACCATCGAAGAACTGGATCAAATAGCCGAATCGGTACACGCGGAGAATGCGAAGTTCGACCACGAGATCAACGTCTGCATGGGCACCGGTTGTCTAAGCCAGCACTCTGACAAGCTGCGGGACGAGCTGACGAATGTTGTCGCCGCATCCGGAAAGAAGGCATTTGTTCGCCGCACCGGCTGCATGGGATTGTGCGCCGCCGGGCCGCTGGTGCTGGTGGACCCCGAAGAGACGCTCTATCAGCACGTGAATGCCGCGCACGCCGAGGCCGTTGTCGCAAGCCTGGGCGGCGAACCCATTGCGGCACTGCAGTGCAACCTGCGCGAACACTTCGACCAGCAGGTGCACGTTGTGCTGGAAAACTCCGGCCACATCGATCCGGAAAAAATCGACGACTACATTGCCCGCGACGGCTACCAGGCGCTGGTGAAGGCGCTCACCGAGATGTCGCCCAACGAGGTGATCCAGCAGATTACCGAAAGCGGGCTTCGAGGGCGCGGCGGCGGCGGGTACCCCACCGGACTCAAGTGGGGCACGGTTGCCAAGGCCAGCGGCGACCTGAAATACGTCATCTGCAACGGCGACGAGGGCGACCCCGGCGCATTCATGGATCGAAGCGTTCTGGAGAGCGATCCGCAGCGCGTGCTTGAGGGCATGTGCATCGCGGCTTACGCGGTGGGCGCAAGCAAGGGCTACGTCTATGTCCGGGCCGAGTATCCGCTGGCCGTGGCGAGGTTAACCAACTGCCTGCGCGATGCGCGGCGTCGCGGCCTGCTCGGCAACAACATCTGCAACACGCCCTTCAGCTTCGACGTGGAAATTCGCCTGGGCGCGGGAGCCTTTGTTTGCGGCGAGGAGACGGCGCTGATCGCATCCATCGAAGGCAAGCGGGGCACGCCCAAGCCGCGGCCGCCTTATCCGGCTGTCAGCGGCCTGTGGGGCAAGCCCACGCTCATCAACAACGTTGAGACATTCGCCAACATCGCACCTATTATTCGCAAAGGCGGCAAGTGGTTCGCCTGCATGGGTTCTGAGCGAAGCAAGGGCACCAAGGTCTTCGCGCTCACCGGGAAAATCACCAACACCGGGCTAGTGGAAGTACCCATGGGAATCAGCCTGCGCCAGATTATCGAGGGAATCGGCGGCGGCGTGCCGGACGGGCACACCTTCAAGGCGGTACAGACGGGCGGACCTTCCGGCGGTTGTCTTCCCACCGAATTGCTCGACATTGGCGTCAGCTACGACGCCCTGCTGAAGGTAGGAGCGATGATGGGCTCCGGCGGCATGATCGTCATGGACGACACCTCCTGCATGGTCAACGTCGCCCGCTTTTTCATCGAGTTCTGCATGACCGAGTCCTGCGGCAAATGCATACCCTGTCGAGCTGGAACGGCGCAAATGCATACCTTGCTCACACGGATCTGCGCCGGCCACGGAACCATGGCCGACCTGGATCTTCTGGTGGACCTGTGCGGAACCATCAAGGAAACCAGCCTTTGCGGGCTTGGTCAGACGGCGCCGAACCCGGTTCTCAGCACACTGAAATACTTTAAGAACGAGTACATCGACCACATCGTCCACAAGCGCTGTGCGGCCGGTGTTTGCAACATCGAAGCGCCTTCGGCCGTTGAACCCCCGCCGACAACGACAGCTTCTCTGGAGGTGTTGGCATGAGCCCCGCCGCGGATGTCAAAACGCTTGTAATCGATGGTCACGAAGTCAGTGCCCGGGCCGGCCAAACCATTCTGGAAGTGGCGCGTGAACATAACATCGACATTCCCACCCTTTGCCATCTCGATGGGCTGAGCGATGTGGGCGCATGCCGGCTCTGCGTGGTGGAGATCAAGGGTGTCAATAAGCTCTTACCCGCCTGCGTCACAACGGTCTTTGAAGGCATGGAGGTCACCACCGTCACCGAGCGGCTGACCAAGCACCGCAAAACCATTCTTGAGCTTCTGTTTGCCGAGCGCAACCACATCTGTTCGGTTTGCGTTTCCAACGGACACTGCGAACTGCAGACGCTGGGCCAGCAGCAAGGCGTCACGCATGTTGGGCTGCCCTATCGCAACCCCGAGTTGCCGGTAGACGCGTCGCACGAACGATTTACTCTCGACCACAACCGCTGCATCCTGTGTACACGGTGCGTGCGCGTGTGTGCTGAGATTGAAGGCGCCCATGTGTGGGATGTGATGGGACGGGGCATCGACTCGATGATCATCTCCGACCTCAACGAGCCATGGGGTGAATCCAGTTGCACACGCTGCGGCAAGTGCGTGCAGGTGTGCCCCACCGGAGCGCTGTTCGACAAGAGCAAGATCGGCTCCGACCATCCCAAGTACCCCGATTTCCTGCCCTACCTGAAACAGATGAGGGAAGCGCAATGAGCAAACTGAAATTGGCAACGGCCTGGCTGGATGGATGTTCCGGCTGTCACATGTCGATTCTCGATATGGACGAACGGCTGATCGATCTGGCTGAGCTTGTCGATGTGGTCTACAGCCCCATCGTGGACACCAAGGAGTTTCCCGAGGATGTGGACATCGCACTGGTTGAGGGTGCGGTTGCCTCGGTGGACGATGAAAAGAAGATCCGGAAGATTCGCGCCCATTCCAAACTCCTCGTCGCGATGGGCGATTGCGCCGTGGCCGGCAATGTGCCTTCCATGCGTAATCCCATCGGCCCGGAAGCCATTTTGAAACGGGCGTACATTGAGAACGCCGACGCCCAGCAGCAGATCCCCTGCGTCGTCGTGCCCCAGTTGCTTCAGGTGGTGCGTCCCATTCACGAGTTCGTCAAGGTGGACGTCTTCCTGCCCGGCTGTCCGCCCTCGGCCGATACCTTCCACACGGCGCTGACAGCGCTGGTAACCGGTGAATCGCTGGACATTCCGGCCCTCACCCGTTTCGGAGCGTAAGTCCACCAGGAGCCTTATTCATGACACAGACGATCACCATCGATCCGGTAACGCGCCTGGAAGGGCACGGCAAAATCACCATTCAACTGGATAGCCAAGGCCAGGTTGAGGATGCGCACTTCCATGTTACGCAGGTACGGGGATTCGAG
>Ga0302278_10006595_pt1 | contig 10988 bp, 12 predicted proteins | sample III_Bog_N3_2_FD_194543 | JGI IMG/M metagenome (GOLD analysis project Ga0302278, IMG submission 194543) | Peat permafrost microbial communities from Stordalen Mire near Abisko, Sweden - III_Bog_N3_2 | ecosystem: Environmental > Terrestrial > Soil > Wetlands > Peat | place: Sweden: Abisko... | reverse complement strand
AAGGCAATCGCCATTCCTGTCGAGTTGTCGGCAATTGGGAAGTTTCGGCCCATGCATGCAGCGCTCATGCGGTAGATTTCGTGCTAATGCCAATTTGTGCGACGGGTGCGCCTTTCTCGCTTATCTTGCTCATTTTGGCGATTGAAGAATTGATAACTTGCGCGCTTTCAATGGCAGCTCAAGTCGGCCCTTTCAAAGCATTTAGATTTTCGGGGCGCGTTCAGGCAGAACATCGCTGTCCAGAATACGTTGAGATTTCTCGTCTGAGCGAAGGCTTCCAGAACATTGCATTCCCTCAGCGGCTGAAGCCGAGGTTTCAGCTCGCCCTTGAAGTACGGGCTGAAGCCCGTACCCTTCATGCCCCGTACCCTTCATGACCGGTACCCTTCATGACCGGTACTCTTCATGCCCCGTACCCTTCATGCCCCGTACTTTCATGCCCCGTACCTTTCATGACCGGTACTCTTCATGCCCCGTACCCTTCATGCCCCGTAGCTTTCATGCCCCGTACTTTCATGCCCCGTACCTTTCATTTCCCGTACCCTTCATGCCCCGTACTTTCATGACCGGTACCCTTCATGCCCCGTACTTTCATGACCGGTACCCTTCATGCCCCGTACTTTCATGACCCGTACCTTTCATGAAGAGACAAGTTGATGGACAGGTCTTACTCCATCACTTCAGGGCTTGCTGGATTCCTGCTTCCACCAGCGGCGTCATGATGGCGTAGCCGGCGGGGTTGGGGTGGACGCCATCGCCGCTTAACTTGGCGGGCAGGCCGTTGCGGTCGTCTTTCATGGCGGTGTGGTAGTCCACATAGATATAGCTCTTGGCTGCTGCGTAGCCTTTGATCCACTCGTTCAGCTTCACTACTTTGGGCGCGGGCGCAAGACCGGGGCGCCAGGGAAAGTCGAACGCCGGCATTACCGAGCACATCACTACGCGAATGTGATTAGCAGTGGCGAGTTCCGCCATCGACGTCAGGTTGTCCTCAATCTGCTCCAGGGTTTCGGGGCCGGTGTTGCCGGCTATGTCGTTGATGCCGGCCAGAATCACCACGACCTTGGGTTGAAGGGCGATCACATCCTGGCGGAAGCGGAGCACCATTTGCGGCGTGGTCTGGCCGCTGATGCCGCGGTTGATATAGGGTTTGCCGGGGAAGAAGCCTTTGGGGCCATCGAAATGCCAGCCTTCGGTGATGGAGTCGCCCATGAACACGACGCGGTTCTCTCCGTGAGCGGGTGGCGCCAGCTTCAAGTTGGCCTCCTTGAACCGGCCAAGCCAGGGCCAGTCTTCTTTGAGCTGCTGTTGGTGTTTGACCTCCCAATCGCTCACGGGAGGCGGCGCTGGGGCGGGCGCTTTGGTTTCCGGCAGGTTTCCAGGCTCCTGGGCAGGGAGTGGGGCGGGAATCAGCAAGCCGAAGAGGGCAAGTCCGGCAAGAAGTGCGGAATGCGGATGGGTTCGATTCATGGGTGAAATCTCCGTTTCCGAGCGCGAACGAGAGGAATAGTGCGAAGAATCTTCTCGTCGTTTGCGGATTCGATTGTAGGGAATCGGGTTGGAGGTTGGCGAATTGTGTTTTGCGGAACGCCTGTTTCCACTTTTCGCCTTTTCCACAATTGAGGTCCAGACATGCACCGATGCGTGTTGGCTCCCGATGCGCTAGGCTTGAATCCAGATGAGTGTCTGCGAAATTTGCGATGGGGTAGGGCTGGTGCGGGTGGTGAATGCGTCCGGCCAATGGGGTTCACGCGCCTGCGAGTGCCAGGAAATGGTGCGCGAAGAGAGGCGGCTGGCCGCGGCGCATATTCCGGAGCGCTACCGTCATTACACGCTGGACGGCTACGAAACGGCCTTTCGCGGTGCCGATCCGTCGCTGGGACGGGCCCATTTGACCGCGCGCAAATTCGTTGAGGCTTATCCGGTAGATACCGCGGGCAAGGGACTGCTTTTCACTGGGTCGATCGGCGTGGGCAAGACGCATCTCGCGGTCGGTGTCCTGCGGCGGCTGGTGCAGGAGCGAGGCGTCAAGGGCCTTTTCTGCGATTACCGCGAGTTGCTCAAGAGCATCCAGAACAGTTACAACGCGCAGGTGCAGACCACGGAGCTTGAACTGCTGAAGCCGGTGTTTGCGGCGGAAGTGCTGGTGCTGGACGACCTGGGCGCGCAAAAGCCGAACGAATGGGTTTGGGATACGGTTGCGCTGATCCTGAACACCAGGTACAACGACAAGCAGACCACAATCATTACGACAAATTACCCCGACCTGGGAGCTGGCGGCGGTGGTCAGACTGAGGTGGAACGTGCGGCTCGGGAACAGACCCTGGGCGACCGTATCGGTGATCGGATGAGGTCTCGGCTGGCTGAGATGTGCGTTCGAGTCGAGATGACGGGCGAAGATTTCCGCCAGACGGTGAAGCGGGCGCGGTTTGGGTGACCGCCGGGTGTGAACCGGCCAATTCCGCACATTGGAGAGGACATCGTGCGCAAGACTCTTGAAGTCGTTGGGATTGGACTGTTGGGCCTGCTGGCGTGGATATCTTATTGGGCGATTTACGGCCCGAACCCGCTGCCTCAGCGGATTCCTACGCACTTTACGGCCGATGGACAGCCCAACGCGTGGGGTCCACCGTCGTCACTCTGGCTGCTGCCGATTGTGGCTGCGGGGGTTTATCTGCTTATTTCGGTGGTGTCGCTTTTTCCTGCGTCGTTCAATTTCCCAGTCCGGGCTACACCGGTGAATCGGGCTCGTCTTGAGGCGCTTACACTGCAGATGATGTCCTGGATCAAGGTAGAACTTGTATGCCTGTTTCTGTTCATCCAGTGGTCGATCATTCAGTCCGTTCGGGGTGGCAGGGCCGCTTTGCCGCCAGTGATGGTGCCGCTGTTTCTGGTTGTGGTGTTTGCGACGGTGGGGGTGCATCTGGTGGCTGTTTTTCGAGCAGCGAAAGCGCGTCCGTCCGCTAGTTTTGCCGGGCCTGAAGACCGTTTAAATTAGACGCTGTTCAGAGTGTTAAAACCCCTGCTCCCTCCGACGCGAGTGGGCCGGATATTCAGAATACCCAGAGGCTGATCAGGACCATCAAAATGGCCGCGACGGTGACTGCCTGATAGGGCAAATCTTCGCGCTTATGTGCTGGTGGTGCTGCAACCAGCGGCGACAGAGAGGCTGACGATTTTTGAGGGGAGGGCTGCATTCGGGCTTGCCTTTCTGTGCTTTTGAACTGGATTACGCAAACAACGGATGGATCGTTCCTTGCTCTTGCCTGTTTAGACGCTTCTCGCCGATTTGAGATGCACAACATACTGTGAAGATTTGGGGTGAATTGTGACAGGTGAACCTGTTTGGCCAAGGGCCAAAAGCAGGCCTCAGTTACTAGAACGAGGGAAGTCCGAGATTTCCTTTCGGAACAGTTGTAGAATCCGGTTGTGAGCACTGGTCCGCAACTCGTCCCCTCCGCCTCCCGTCCTGCTGAGACGCGGGAGCGCAACTGGCTTCCGATGGCCATCGCCGCCGCGGTGGTTTTTGTCGTGGCCGCTATCGCAGTTCTGGCTCTCGAACACGACAAACCGAAATCCTCGGTTACGCCTATAAATGCGCCTCCAGATGCCTATGCGGCCGACCTGCCCATCACCGGGCTGGCCATGAGCGAGTCGTCGAACCTGGCCGGAGGCAAGGTTACTTATCTTGACGGCCACGTTGCCAATATCGGGGAACGCACTGTCACCGGGATTACCGTGCAAGTTCTTTTCCGGACGTACGCGCACGAGGTTGCACAGAACGAGACGCAGCCGCTGAAGTTCATTCGCATTCGCGAGCCTTATGTAGATTTGGAGCCTGTCTCTGCTGCTCCGCTCGGCCAGGGCGAGCAACACGAGTTCAGACTGATTTTCGACAAGGTGAGCCCGGACTGGGACGGTGCTTATCCGGAAATTCGGGTGCTGCATGTGGACACGAAGTAGGGTCCCGGCGCACGGCCTTGGGCGGGGAGGAATCCTACGGCAGGGTGCGCGTCTCTTCGGCATATGTGAGCTAGATCACCCGGTTCGCCGATTTTGCCCATTAGAATCGAAGCAATATGGAAACCCAGAATGTGATTTCAGCCGTCCCCGACACGATTCTTGACGGCAGCCGTTTTGTCCGCGCCTGTTTGCGACGCCCTGTCGACCGAACGCCTGTCTGGTTTCTGCGCCAGGCCGGGCGCTATATGCAGGAATACCGCGACGTGCGCAAGCACCACACGCTGGTGGAGATCTGCAAACAGCCGGACATTGCTGCCGAGGTGACCATTACCGCCGCTGAGAAGCTGGGCGTGGACGCGGCTATCATCTTTGCCGACCTGCTGCTGCCGCTTGAGCCCATGGGCCTGCCTTTCGAGTTTCAGGCGGGTGAGGGGCCGGTGGTTCATCACCCTGTTCGAACGGCTGAGGATGTTCGTGCACTGCGCACGGACCGCGCCGACGATCTGGCTTATGTTGCGCGCGCCATTCAGAAGGTGGCCACGCATTTCCGCGACCGCCTGGGAATCATTGGCTTTTGTGGCGCGCCTTTCACGCTGGCCAGCTACATGATCGAGGGTGGCGGGTCAAAGAACTATATCCACACGAAGCAGATGATGTATCGCGACACGCTGACATGGCGTTTGCTGCTCGACAAGATCGTCAAAGTCCTTGAGCATTATTGCCGGCTCCAGGTTCAAGCCGGAGCGGACGTGATTCAGATTTTCGACAGCTGGGTTGGTTCGCTGGGGCTGGCCGATTATCGAGATTATGCGTTCGAGACTTCGAAGCGGCTGGTTCGCTCTGTGCAGCAGATGGGTGTGCCGGTCATCTACTTCGGTGTCGAGACTGCCGGTCTGCTTACTGACATGGCGGCTACAGGCGCGGATGTGATTGGCCTGGATTGGCGTCAACCGCTCGATGAGGGCTGGCGCGCGGTAGGACAAGGCCATGCGGTGCAGGGCAATCTGGACCCGATTACACTGTTTGCTCCGCTTGAAGTTCTGGAGTTGAGGGTGAGGGAGATTCTTCGCGCGGCTAACGGACGCCCTGGGCACATTTTCAACCTGGGCCATGGAATTGTGCCGACTACACCGGTTGAGAATGTCCAGGCGGTAGTGAAGATGGTGCGCGAGTTCAAGTTGGAGAATGCGAATGGCTAAGCGCGCGGTTCTGCTGCTGGCCCACGGGACGCCGGAAACGATCGAGCAGATTCCCGAGTATCTGCGCAATGTGGTCAGCGGGCGTCCGCTGCCGCAGGCTGTGATTGAGGAGATTCAGCATCGCTACTCGCTGATTGGACACAGCCCGCTGACGGAGATCACGCTGGAACAAGGCCGGCTTGTTGGGGCGAACCTCGCAACGGTTGGGGAGTCTGTTCCGGTGTATGTGGGCATGCGTAACTGGCGGCCTTATATTCCTGATGTCGTTCGTCAGATGAGGGAAGATGGCGTGGAAGAGGCGGCGGTTCTTTGCATGGCGCCGCAGAATTCGCGCACCAGCGTTGGGTTATACCGCCGCGCAGTGGAGGCTGAAGCGAAGGGAGTCCGCATCGATTTTACCGAGGGCTGGGCACACCATCCGCTTCTGATCGAGGCTTTCGCCGAGCGATTGCGGCCGGCATTGAGCAAGCTCAGCGCCGAGGTTGGACACCCCGTGCCAGTCTTGTTTACCGCGCACAGCGTTCCCTGCAGGACGATACAGACGCCCGCGGCGAGCGAAGGTCAACCGCGGCTGTGGCCGGGTCAAGGCGTCGACCCATACGCGGAAGAGGCAAAGGCTACGGCTGCATTGGTTGCGAAGAGAATCCCGGAAATTGCTCAATGGTGGTTTGCCTTCCAAAGCCAGGGCGCCAGCGGCGGTCCGTGGATTGGCCCCAGTGTCGAAAGCACGCTCGATTCCATCGTTGCCAGCGGGGTCAAGGCGGTTATTCTCCAGCCCATCGGATTTCTTTGCGACCATGTGGAAATTCTTTTCGATGTAGATATTCTGTTTCGGGACTATGCAGCCAAGCTGGGTTGCAGGCTGGAGCGGCCGGAGTCGTTGAACGCATCTCCGACGCTGGCCAGTGCCGTTGCGGATCTTGCCAGGCAAGGATTTGCTCGACTGGACTCGACTGTTTTAGAAATTGCGCCGAGGTAGGGATGTGGGCCGATTCGTTTTTCGGTACTCCTACGCGCGCAATCCGCACAATGGTACTTTCGACGTATAAGAATCTCCGCCCGGAATGCCGAAGAACAGGCTATGCTGTTTATTCGTGAGGCTTTGGGGCTAAGCTCATTGGGGCAAATATGTCCTCAACTGAGTTATCGGAGGCCGCAGCCGGGAGAATTGAAATGCACTGCAAGGCGTGCGGAAGCAAGCTGCGTCGAATACCGCGTAAGGGGTTTTTGCAACTGAAAATTTACCCATTATTCGGATATTATCCGTGGGAATGTCCAGTCTGCAGAGAGCTGAACCTGGTGAGGAAGCAGCATCAGCGCAAAAGCCAAACTGTGCAAGAGAGCGGCGCCGACTGAGAGTTGAGGTTTCCCGCCCTTGCGACTGGAAAAATCCGACCCAGAGGGTACCCCGACGGGGCACGGAGCTTTGTTTGGCGTTCATCTCTGGCCGCAACTCGACGCCGCAACTTGAGATGCTCTGGATGGCGGATTCGTGATGGCTTGAACTTCAAGGGCGCCGAACTAGTTCCGGAAAAAGTTCTTGGCCAGGAAGATTACGTTGGCAGGCCGCTCAGCTAAACGCCGCATGAAATAGGGATACCACTCGCGGCCAAAGGGTACGTAGACGCGAACGTTATAGCCCTCGTGAACGAGGCGTCGCTGCAAATCTCGCCTGACTCCATACAGCATCTGAAACTCGAAGTGGCCAGGCTCGATGCCGCGCTCTTTGGCGAAGGATTTGGCCGCGGCAATCATCGCTTCGTCATGCGTTGCCAGTCCGTGATAGATGGGGCTCTCGAGCAGCATATGGCTTAGATGGATGTAATTCTTGTCCACGTCCGCCTTGGCGGGGAAAGCAACTTCGGGCGGCTCTTTGTAGGCTCCCTTGCAAAGCCGGACGCGAATGCCGTCAGCGATTAGCTGCTCAATATCTGCCTGCGACCGGAAGAGGTAGCTCTGGATCACAATGCCGATGGAGCCGCGCAGGTCGGCCCGCGCATTGAGCCGGCGCACGATGTCGAGCGTTACCTGGGTAAGGGACGAGTCTTCCATGTCGATGCGCAAAAAATTGCCTTTGGAATGAGCGTGCTGGGCAAGGCTCTCCGCTATGCTTTCGGCCAGGGCGGGCGAGAGTTCTAAGCCCATCTGCGTGAGTTTTACGCTGATGTTCGCGTTTACTTTGTTTGCTTCAATCCAGTCAAGCAACTGGTGGTAGATTTCAGCGGCGCTGTGTGCCTCAACCTCGGAACTGACGCTTTCGCCGAGAGAATCCAGTGTGACCAGCATTCCCTGGTGGTTCAGGGCCTCGGCCACGCGAAGGGCGTCGCCAATCTCCATTCCCGCGACAAACCGCGAACTCATCCGCCGGCCAAAGCGGGTGTTCTCACAAAAGCTGCGCAGGGTTCGATTTTTTGAGAGTGCAATGAAGGCGGAGCGTAAAACGGGCATTAGGCGATCCTGGGGCGAGAGTCCCTGTTTGGGATTTCCGCCGTACCCTTCAGTTTCGCACAATCGGGTGGGTCGGCTTTGACTTCCGCCGACTGACGAAGGGATCAGATAGATTCTGATTGATTGGTCCGGATTGTCTGCTTCAATTGTTTGCTAATCAAGCCGCGAATAGGTAGATTGACTGGAACTCGCGATGGAGAGCCTTTGTAAGCCGGAAATCTTCAGTCGCGAAGCTTTTTCGGAGAGTGGGTCATCGTCATGCATAAGATATTCACGCTGTGGAAAGATTCGCATTGGTTGTGGTTTACAGCTTTTGCGATGACCAGCATGTCGGTCCAGGCCCAGTCGATTATCCCCGCTACGGTGGGGGAAAGCTTGTCGGGCAAACGCATTGTCATCGCCGATGCCATGCATGGCCATACCAGCATTTTGGTCATGGGTTTCAGCAAGGATGGAGGGATGCGCTGCGGGGATTGGGTCAAGATGATTCATGCCGACTCCGGGCTAAACGGGGTGGTCGTATATCAGGCGTCGATGCTGGAAGGGGCTCCTGCATTGATTCGGCCTACGATCAAAAGCGCTATGCGCAAAGGGATGTCGATGGCTGAGCAGGATTCATTCGTAGTTCTAATTCAGGATCAAAATCTATGGCGCACGTACTTCGGAGTTGCAAACGATAAGGAGCCCTATGTTGTCCTGATGGATGCTGCCGGGCAGGTACGCTGGCATGGCCATGGCGACGCAAAATATCTGGAACCGCTGCTCAAGGCCGCATTGCAGTGAATCATCTTCGCGCCTTGGAAGAATCAGCCCGACGCTAAGCGGGCCAGCGATAGTGGCCTGCTGCGCGGTGCGGCGAAAATTCCTCGACGGGGCTTTCTTCGGCACCGCGGCCGATGTTGTGGACGATGCGGGCATGAGGGCTGGCGCTCACGACAACTCCGATATGCGGTAGCCGCGCGTCGAGCAGCCAAGTCATGGTATCACCGACTGCGAGCGGATTCGGAAATGCGTCTCCTGCTACTGTGCCCGTCGGTGCCCACACTCGGGCTCCGGCACGCGAGAAATAGGTCTGAAGATTCAGCACACGCCGATGGTCGATGTTCGGATCAGGCTTTCGCGAGCCCCATGCTTTGCGGGCCGGATAGGCTTCGAAGTCTTTCACCATGTCTTCGTGGACGAGCTTTTGCAGATCGAGGCTGAGGCCGTCGCGTGCCGCACGAACCACCACGTCGGCACAAACTCCGGTAGATCGTGGAACGTCTCCGCCGGGATATTCGAGATGTGCCCAGGTGGGGTCGTAGCCAAGCGTGACACCCACTTGCGCTCGCGCTGCTTCTGCGAGGCGCTTGCCGTTTGTCTGCGCTAAGGGCGCTGAGATTGCGCTCATTTTGGTGCAAGTCCCCGTGGCGACGCAGAAGGCCGTTAGTTTGCCGAGAAATATTCGCCGGTCCATTTTTGCGCCTTCCTTGTGCGGCGGGCTCGCTTACTGCAACTGTACTTCGACCACCGTGCTGCCATGTGCGGGCAGGGTCACGGTCACATCTTTTGACGGTTTGCTCGTCTCCGTAGTGAACGCATCCTCGACTGCGTGCTTGCCATTATCCAGCCCGAGCTCTTTCCAACTGGCGCGCAGAGTGACGGGCTTGCTGTCGAGGTTGAAGAAAGCGAAATACTCTGCATAACCGCGTGCGCCGGGCGTGTTGATTGTGGCCCTCCAGACGCGTGCGTTTTCAAAGCCAGCAGGCAGGCTAGTCGCGTCTACAGGACGGCTGAAGGTTGATGCTTGATCGATGAAAAGGAGCGTCTGGTTGGTGATGAGGGAGCGGGTGTACGCGTCCAGTTTGGTGAGGTTTGCGCCTAGTATCAGCGGCGAGCGTGTCATCGCCCAGAGTGAGTACTCCGTGCGCTCCTCGTCGGGAGTCAAGCGAGACTGGCGTGCGTCTCCCCAGCCGGGATGCGGTCCGAGATAGCCAAATGGCAGCATGTCTTCGTCCGGCCAACTACCTGGGCCAACATACGGAACCCACTTCGCAAGGCGGTCGAAGGCATCCCGCGTGCCGAAGGGAAACTCGCCTGCGCCAGGCTTGTGCTCGGCGGTCCAGACATCCCAGTGGTCGTCGGAGATGCGCCACATCTGCGCTTGTTTTGCCACAGCCGCCGCGTTGTCGAGCGAAGTAGGACCAGGGGAGAGACTCAGAACAATGGGGCGGCCGGTTTTGCGGATTGCCGAGGCAATTTGCGCGATCTCTGTCGGGCGATAGGGGTGGTCGCTGATGCAATCGACCTTGATGTAGTCGAGACCCCAGGAGGCATATTTCTTGAGCATTGAGTCGTAGTACGCTTGCCCGGCGGCATTGTCTTTGATGCCCCAGTTGCCTTCGTCCCACGGGCAAGGAGAGTCCATATCGGCTGCGTCCGCGGCATGGAAATTTGAGCCGGCGATGGGCAGGTTCGCTTTGACCACCTGACGCGGAATTCCACGCACAATGTGAATTCCGAATTTAAGGCCTTTGGTGTGAACCCAATCGGCCAACGGCTTGAATCCCGCACCGTCGGCTGAGGAAGGGAAGCGGCTTGCAACGGGAATTAGAATGCCGTTTCCATCCCACAGATATTTCCGAGTCTCGAGCGTTTTGGCGAAGGGATCTTCCATATACCAGCCTTCGTCGATGACGGCATACTCCCAGCCGAACTGGCGCAGGCCGGCAAGCACAGTCGCGTTGGCTCGATAGTCGGCCTCGTTGATGGTCAGGCCGTAGGCGTCCCAGCTATTCCATCCGAGCGGGGGGGACGGGGCGGGGTTCTGTGCGGATAGTCGAATAGTGAGGAGAGCTGCGACGACAAAGACAGCGGCGGGAAATATACGAAGACGTGCCATGCGGAAATCGTATACCAAGGGCGTCGTTGCCGCACCTGCGAGTCATAGGTAGCTTAGCCATTCGTCGTTGCGGCGCTGCTTGAATGCCGCAAACCAGGCGCACAGCGGATACATTACAAGTACGACCAGCGCCCACGCCAGATATACAGCAGGCAGGCTTAATCCCCATCCCGGCGGGGCGTTGAACGGGTATTGGCTTAGGTTCTGGGACTCGAACATTCTATGCGCACCGCCGAAGTGCACCGCGCAGACCCCTACCGCAATGAGGTGAATGAGGGCGAAGTGAAGGACGAAGTAAAACAGCGGCACGCGGCCAAACACCACCGCCGGCTGCAGCCACTTTGGCGTCTTGCTGTTGAGTGCGCGCAAAAGAAGTAATGCAGGGCCCAGAGTCATCAGCAGGAAAAGCAGCGAGGGCGGATACTTGGTGGTGTTCAGAAAGGAAAGGGCGGTGAATGCTGCGGATTTTTGATGCTCCCAGCGCGAGGGATCTCCAT
>Ga0302278_10006594_pt1 | contig 10988 bp, 9 predicted proteins | sample III_Bog_N3_2_FD_194543 | JGI IMG/M metagenome (GOLD analysis project Ga0302278, IMG submission 194543) | Peat permafrost microbial communities from Stordalen Mire near Abisko, Sweden - III_Bog_N3_2 | ecosystem: Environmental > Terrestrial > Soil > Wetlands > Peat | place: Sweden: Abisko... | reverse complement strand
GAGGTCCGTGGACCGTGCCGCCATGACGCCAGATTGGCGAACGGACGCTGCCCACGCGGGCGCGGCCCGTACCCTTCTGCCGCCAGAGCTTTTTGCCGGAACCAGAAACAAGTTTCTTGTTCTTGGTGGCGTGCGTGCCGGCGCGAAGCGCCGCACGATAATGCTGGACGGATTCCCAGAGCAGATCCTCGTTCACTACGCCGAATACTTCCTCGGCGAGTTCGAGCGATCCCACTTTCTGGCCGGCCAGGTTCAGAACATCAATGGTAGCCATTTCGTTTCCTTTACAGGTCCGCATCTTCGGCGTCCCTTTTGGTTGCCTTCCGTCAATATGCATCCGCGGAAAGGTTTCGTGATAAAACTTGCGCTCCCCGGCAGCTATGTTCCGCCGGGGAAGCGAATTTACTTACCCTTTGCGGCGCGCTTGGAGGCCTTCAACGGGTTGACGGCCGTGCCCTCGCCGCTGAATCCACGACGCTCTCTCGGTGGCTTCTTCGCCTTCGTGATGACTAGGTAGCCGTTCCTGTGACCCGGCACCGCGCCCTCCACCACCAGCAGATTTTCTTCCTTGTCCACGCCCAGCACGCGCAGGTTGCGCGTCGTTACCGTGACGTCGCCCATGTGGCCGCTCATGCGGGTGCCTGGGAAAACGCGAGACGGATACGACGATGCGCCAATCGAGCCCTGCACCTGGAACATGTGGCCGTGCGCGCCCGGACCGCCGGCGAACTTGTGGCGCTTTACTACGCCCGCAAAGCCGCGTCCCTTGCTCGTGCCCGTAATGTCCACAAACTTCGTGCCGTCGAACAGGTCCACCAGGATCTTGTCGCCGACCTTTACGCTCCAGTCAGCGCCCGCCTCATCCTCCACCACGGCAAATTCCTTCATGAACTTCACCGGGGGAAGGTTGTGCTTTTCGAAGTGGCCCTTCATCGCCTTGGTCAGGCGCGAGTCCTTCACAAATTCAACCAGGCCGACTTGGGCGGCGTCATAGCCGTCCGTCAGCGCGGTCTTCAACTGGGTGATTACGCAGGGGCCTGCCTGCAGCACGGTGACCGGGCGAACGTCACCCTTGTCATCGAAAAGCTGCGTCATGCCGACTTTCCTGCCGAGAATTCCGTTTACTGACATTTTCTTCTCCATCATGCCCGCGCGTCGTTTGCGCAGGGGCACTGTGAGGGCTTCGCGCTCAGGGCGCGGAGCCGCTTTTATTTGTGTTCTTTACCGTAAGCCTTGATTTCGACGTCGACACCGGCGGGAAGATCAAGCTTCATCAATGCGTCGACCGTCTGCTGCGTCGGTTCCAGAATATCAAGAAGACGCTTGTGCGTGCGAATTTCAAACTGCTCACGCGACTTCTTGTCCACGTGCGGCGAACGCAGCACGCAGTATTTATTCTTGACCGTCGGCAGTGGAATCGGGCCGGCAATCTGTGCGCCCGTACGGCGCGCCGTCTCTACGATCTCGCCCGTGGACTGGTCCAGAACGCGATAATCGTAAGCTTTTAACCGGATGCGGATTCTTTCTTTGCCAATCACTGTTTGAACCCTCAAAGATCGTGCGGTCTTATAGTCGCCGCGACTTCTTTTATTTATGCAGAGTGAATACTGCGGGCGCCCATCGCGGGCGCCCACCTTAATTTCTACAGAATTTCCGAGATCGTTCCGGCGCCCACCGTGCGGCCGCCTTCGCGAATCGCGAAGCGCAGGCCCTTTTCCATGGCAACCGGCGTAATCAGCTCGATCTCCAGCGTAACGTTGTCGCCCGGCATCACCATCTCGACGCCTTCCGGCAGCTTCGCAACGCCCGTCACGTCCGTCGTCCGGAAGTAGAACTGCGGACGGTAGCCGTTGAAGAACGGCGTGTGACGGCCGCCTTCGTCCTTCGACAGAATGTAAACTTCACCCTTGATCTTGGTGTGCGGCGTAATCGAGCCCGTCTTCGCCAACACCATCCCGCGCTCCACGTCGTCCTTGCCGATACCGCGCAGCAACAGACCCGCGTTGTCGCCCGCCAGACCTTCGTCCAGCTGCTTCTTGAACATTTCCACGCCCGTTACAACCGTCTTGCGCGTGTCGCGGAAGCCCACAATCTCAACTTCCTCGCCAACCTTCACCTTGCCGCGCTCAATACGGCCCGTAACCACCGTGCCGCGGCCCGAGATCGAGAAGATGTCTTCAATCGGCATCAGGAACGGCTGATCAATCGCACGCGCCGGACGCGGTATATACGAATCCACCGCCGCCATCAGCTCGTCAATCTTGGCTTCCCATTCCGGCTCGCCGTTCAGCGCGCCCAGGGCCGAGCCGCGAATCACCGGCAGGTCGTCGCCCGGGAACTTGTACTTCGACAACAGTTCCCGAACTTCCATCTCCACCAGGTCGATCAGCTCCGGATCTTCCACCGCGTCGCACTTGTTCAGAAACACAACGATCGAAGGAACGCCAACCTGGCGCGCCAGCAATACGTGTTCCTTGGTCTGCGGCATCGGACCGTCGGTCGCCGCAACCACCAGAATCGCGCCGTCCATCTGCGCCGCGCCGGTGATCATGTTCTTGATGTAATCGGCGTGACCCGGGCAATCCACGTGCGCGTAGTGACGGTTCCCCGTCTCGTACTCCACGTGCGCCGTCGCAATCGTAATGCCGCGCTCGCGCTCTTCCGGCGCATTGTCAATCGAGTCAAACGAGCGGAACTTGTTGTTCGGATTGTGCTTTTGCAGCACCTTCGTGATCGCTGCCGTCAACGTCGTCTTGCCGTGATCAATGTGCCCGATCGTTCCAACGTTCACGTGCGGCTTACTGCGGTCAAATTTCTCTTTCGCCATTTTTCTCGAGCTCCGTCTTGTTTTATCGCTACGGGCCGCTGCCCGGCCCGCTTCGGCCCCTACAAAGGGCGCTGTGCGCCGCGTAATCCTGCCACGCGGCGCGGTTGAACTTTATCTGGCCTTCGTCCCCTGCGTCTTGGCTACGATCTCTTCGGCCACCGAACGGGGGGCCTCTTCGTAGCGCGAGAAGTGCATGGAGAAGGTCGCACGGCCCTGCGTATTGGAGCGCATGTTGGTCGCGTATCCGAACATCTCAGCCAGCGGAACCATCGACTTGATCACCTGTGAACCAGCGCGGTGCTCGATACCCTCGATGCGTCCGCGGCGGCTGTTCAGATCGCCAATAATGGTGCCCATGTACTCTTCCGGAACCACAACCTCGACCGACATCACCGGCTCCAGCAGTACCGGACTGGCCTTGCGTGCCGCTTCCTTGAAGGCCATCGACGCCGCAATCTTAAACGCCAGTTCGTTTGAATCCACTTCGTGATAGCTGCCGTCGTACAGCGAGGCCTTCACGTCCACCATCGGATAGCCGGCCAGTACGCCGCCCTCCATGGCTTCCTTAATGCCCATCTCGATCGGCTTGATGTATTCCTTTGGAACCGAACCGCCCTTCGTCGCATCCTCAAACTCAAAGCCCTTGCCGGGCTCGTTGGGACTGAGGCGAATCTTCACGTGACCATACTGTCCGCTGCCGCCCGTCTGACGGATGTACTTGCCTTCCGCCTCCGAGTTCTTGCGAACCGTCTCGCGGTAGGCCACCTGCGGCTTACCAACGTTGGCCTGCACGTTGAACTCGCGCATCATGCGGTCAACAATGATCTCCAGGTGAAGTTCACCCATGCCGCTGATGATCGTCTGCGAACTGTCCTCGTCGGTGTGTACGCGGAACGTCGGATCTTCCTGGGCCAGCTTATGCAGCGCTACGCCCATTTTTTCCTGATCCGTCTTCGTCTTCGGCTCGACCGCCACGTGAATTACCGGCTCCGGGAACTCAATCGTCTCCAGCAGAATCGGCTTATCTTCGTTGCAGATCGTGTCGCCCGTGGTCACGTTCTTCAGTCCCACGCAGGCGCAAATGTCGCCCGCCCGGACTTCCGTGATCTCTTCGCGCTTGTTGGCGTGCATACGCAATAGACGGCCAATCCGCTCGTGCCTCATGCGGTTGGCGTTGTACGCCATGTCGCCCGTCTTCAATACGCCCGAATACACCCGGATGAACGTCAACTGCCCCACGAACGGATCAGTCATGATCTTGAACGCGAGCGCCGAGAAAGGCTCGTCGTCTTTCGCATGACGAACTTCTTCCGTGCCGTTGTCCGGATTCTTGCCCACCACCGGAGGAACGTCCAGCGGCGAAGGCAGGAACTCAACCACCGCATCCAGCAGCGGCTGTACGCCCTTGTTCTTGAAGGCCGTGCCCAGAATCACCGGGAATATCTTGATCGCGATCACCGACTTGCGCAGTGACGCCTTCAGCTCTTCCACGGAAATCTCGTCGCCCTCAATCCACTTCGCCATCAGCGCGTCGCCATCGTCGTTTTCCACGATGGTTTCCACCATCAACTGGCGCATCGCCTTGGCCTTCTTCTGCAAGTCGGCCGGAATCTCTTCGACCTCGTAGTCGGCGCCCATGGTTTCGTCGTGCCAGTAGATGGCCTTCATGTTGAACAGATCGATGCAGCCCTTGAACTTCTCGGCCTGCCCAATCGGCATCTGGATCGGCACCGGCTTTGCTGCCAGCCGCTTGCGGATCGTATCCACCGCATGGTCGAAGTCCGCGCCCCTCTTGTCCATCTTGTTGATGAAGCAGATGCGCGGCACCGAGTACTTATCGGCCTGGCGCCACACCGTCTCCGACTGCGGCTCCACGCCATGCACGGCGTCAAACACGGCTACTGCGCCGTCCAGGACGCGCAGCGAGCGCTCCACTTCGGCGGTGAAATCGACGTGACCCGGCGTGTCGATGATGTTGATCGTGATGTCTTTCCACATGCACGTGGTCGCCGCCGACGTGATCGTGATGCCGCGTTCCTGCTCCTGCGCCATCCAATCCATCGTCGCCGTGCCTTCATGCACTTCGCCAATGCGGTGCAGGCGCCCGGTGTAGAACAGAACGCGCTCGGTCGTTGTCGTCTTCCCGGCATCGATGTGCGCCATGATGCCGATGTTCCTGCAACGTTCTAATGGAACTTGTCGAGCCAAAGCTTCTACCTATCCCTTTTACTCATCGCACGGGCGCTGGGGGCATGCCCGTGCAGGTTTCTTGTTGATGGCAGCCTTTACACTGCTCCTGCCGCATCGCTTCGCGTTCGCTGGAAACCCGCGGGGGCTGCCCGCGGGACCGTCCTACCAGCGATAGTGCGCAAAGGCCTTGTTGGCCTCGGCCATGCGGTGTACGTCTTCCTTCTTTTTCATTGCCGCGCCCTTGCCGTTGGCGGCATCGAGCAGCTCGTTGGCAAGCTTGTCGATCATGCCCTTTTCAGGACGGCTGCGTGAGTACGAGATCAGCCAGCGGATTGCCAGCGATGTACGACGCTCCGGATTCACTTCCACCGGAACCTGGTAGTTCGCGCCGCCCACACGGCGGGTCTTCACTTCCAGCAGCGGCTTGCAGTTCTCAACCGCCTTCTTGAACAGCTTCAGGGCCTCGTCGCCGCCCTTGGTTTCAAGTTGCGTCATCGCCTTGTAGAAGATGTTCTGCGCCGTGCTCTTCTTGCCGTCCCACATCAGGTTGTTGACAAACTTATTGGCCAGCGTCGAGCCGTAAATCGGATCCGGCATCGGCTCGCGCTTTGCAATATGGCCTTTTCTAGGCATCTAAAAACTCCTCTTCCCTGCCAGTTCGGCGGTACTCCCGGACATCTTCCATTCAAGATTCCGGGTGGCTAACAGCGTCAGCGACCGGAGGGCCATCTTCTGGCCCGTACCCATCGCTTCAGCCGATTACGTTAGGACTTCGGCCGCTTGGCTCCGTACTTCGAGCGGCTCTGTCTGCGATTCGCAACGCCCACCGAGTCCAGCGTGCCACGGATTACGTGGTAGCGGACGCCCGGAAGATCCTTCACGCGGCCCCCGCGGATGAGCACAATCGAGTGCTCCTGCAGGTTGTGGCCGACGCCAGGGATGTAGGTCGTTACCTCGATCCCGTTCGTCAGGCGCACGCGGGCAACCTTACGAAGAGCCGAGTTCGGTTTCTTTGGCGTCTGGGTATAGACGCGGGTGCAGACTCCACGCTTCTGCGGGCATGCCTGCAATGCAGGACTCGCCGTCTTGTAGCGCGGCGCCTTGCGACCCTTACGCACCAGCTGATTAAACGTAGGCACTCTTGAAGCTCCTTTATTCGGACGCACTCTGGCGCCACTGGCGGCCACACCCGTGTTTCACGCGGGCACCGCCGCTCAGAACCCTTTTCTACTCAGGGCTGGCTAAACATTCCCGCTCGCGCGGCGCTCAACCATACTCTCCGCAACCACAACCGCGGGGAACTTTACGTTTCCTGGATAGAGGCAGCGACGGTGGTGCTTGAACCCCGTGCAATCGCCCGAGCCTTTTCGCTCGGGTCTCCGCCGGGAGCATTCCGTTTCGCAACCTGAACCTGCATACCCCGTAGCAAAGCGCCACGGGCAGCGCAGATTCGTTTCAGCGAGGAAGCCCTTAAAGCTAGCGCCGTGAAGCGCCATCGGGCTGATCTTACTTAACAGCTCGACCAGTATTGCACAGACAAGCCAGACAGACTCGCAGAACCTCTAAACTATACCAACACCTTCCACAACCGGTCAACCAAACTCCCCCTACTTTCGCCCGACTATTTTCACTCCACCGATGCCACATCCTCAACCCGCGCTTTTTGCGGGTTTGGGATGGGGGCGTTGCCTTTGCTCTGATACCCCATTTCTGCCTTCTTCCAAAAGAATCGGAATCCTTCCCCGTCGATACATTGCCTTTCTCGTCACTCTCGAACCATCCAACCCGTTTACCACCCCGCCAATTGTTCAGCAGATCAATGAAACATTGCCATATCAGTAAACAGTGATTAATCAGATAGTCAATCCTTACCCCTCTTTTGCGAAAGACCAAAATCGCAGTCGCCTGCACCGCACAAAAAGCCGGGAGGCTGCCCTCCCGGTCATTCCCTGTAAACGTCCTTGGATTGCCTTAGAACGAAACTGTAACCGCCATCCCAATGCCAGGGTGCGAGCGGCTGTACAGGTAATAGCCATCGTCGGTGTAATCAAGATAAACATCATCGTTTTCATACCACAGCGGAGACCAGTCCTCCGGCCACGGATCAATGAACGTGACCCAATAGCCGTCGTACTGGAACCGTGGATATCCGCCGACAAACACCATCGGGAGGCGGTTGATGCGGAAGAAGTGGTCGCCCCCAAAGTACTGGTGGAAACGCGCGTCAGGAATTCGGTAGCCGTTGTACCCGCCACGCTGAGACCAGGTGCGATGTTCGGTATTCCATGAAGTGGCGCGAGACTGCGTAAAACCACTGCGCACCTGTCCCTGGTGTTGTGGAACGCCGCTGGGATGAACCCCGCCGTTGGTGGGAGCGTTGTGTTGGACGTTGCCATGATAGACGCCGCCGTAGCTCTGCTGTGACCGTTGCGCGGTGGGGCGGGCCTGTTGCGCGGGGTGCGCCTGCTGGGCGGGACGCGCCGCTTGCGACTTGGCCTCCCCTCCACCCTCATGCTCGTGCTGTGCGTAAACAGAAGCAGTGGTCCCGAGGAGCAACAAAAGAACCACTGCGCTGATAACCAATTTCTTTGGCATACGTTTCTCCTTTTGAAAACTGCCTGCAACTCTCTCTGCGTCTTCGAAAACGGAAGCACAGTACTCGCTTTTGCTTCAATTCCAAATCGTTTGAATTGTACTGCCGCTGAGCAATATTGCACACCAGCGGAGGAATGCCACAGATCTCTTCGCGATTCCGCCCTGCTCAGTTAGAATCTCCGGTAAACCATGCGTCATGACGAAATCCTCGGGTTCCTGCACTCTCTCCTGCCCCCCGGTGTGGAACCTTCGTTCACCTGGGCCGCCCACTGGGAGCTTGCATTCTGGGTCCTCACCCTGCTGATTGCGGCGCTGCTATGGCTTACTCGACCATCATGGCTGGCGACGGCGGAAGATGGTTTCCGGCGCATCAGCCAGAGGCGAGGCGCTTGCGTCCTGGGAGTCTTCGGCGCGGTGCTCGTCATCCGGCTAGCCTTTCTGCCGCTGATCCCTGTCCCGGTGCCAAATCCACACGACGAGTTCAGCTACCTGCTGGGAGCTGACACCTTCGCCTCCGGTCGTCTCACCAATCCGCCGCATCCAATGTGGGTTCATTTCGAGACCTTTCACGTCAACATGCAGCCAACGTATCAGTCCATGTATCCTCCGGCGCAGGCGATGGCGATGGCGCTCGGCCAGAAGCTGACGGGCGTACCCTGGGCTGGCGTGCTGTTCAGCGTTGCGGTGATGTGTGGCGCGTTCTGTTGGATGTTGCAGGGCTGGATGCCTCCGCAATGGGCATTACTGGGTGGCCTGTTCGTGGTGGTTCGTTACGGAATCTTCTCTTACTGGGTGAACTCCTATTTTGGCGGAGCGGTGGCCGCCATCGGAGGAGCGCTGTTGCTCGGCGCATGGCCACGGCTGCGCCGCGAACTGACCTTGCGCTACGTCGTGGTGTTCGTCATTGGCCTGGCAATCCTTGCAAACAGCCGGCCCCTTGAAGGATTTCTGTTCAGCGTTCCGTTTCTCATTGCGCTGCTCTACAAAATAGTCCGTTCACCTCTGCCCAGAAGGCAGTTGATTTTCCGGATCGTCGTGCCGGGCGTATTGCTCCTCTCCATCGCCGCAGGGTGGATGCTCTATTACAACTGGCGAGGCACCGGTAGTCCTTTCACTATGCCGTACGTCCTCAATCAGGCGAACTATCACGTCAGCCGTCCATTTCTATGGCAGAAACCCTATCCACCGGCTCACTACAACCATCCTGAGATGCGAACCTTCTACCTGTTCCACGAATTGCCCGACGTTCTGTACTCGCGCTCGCAATGGGGCATTGAATTCCTGGTGTCGCGGAACTTCTGCTGTTACTACACCTCTCTGGTGTGGCCGTTCCTTCTGCTCTTTGTGCCCGGCCTGCTGCTGGCTGCATGCAGCCCGGAGTTACGTGTGGTTCTCTGCGCCACGCTGCTAATGACAGTGGGACTTGCGCTCCAAATCTGGCCCGCCCACGGACATTACGCCGCTCCGGCGGCAAGTGCAGTTCTGTTGATCATGCTGAACGCGTTACGCGCTCTTGGCTCCGCCAGCCAGCCGCTTCGCTACCGGTTGTTGATGCGCGCCATCGTACTCAGCATTTTTCTCTGGATGGTGGTGCCGATTGCCGACCGCCTTTGGAATCCCTTTGCATTCAATACCGATTTTGTCGGGCCTGACGACACGATTCCACGCCAGATACAGGGCGCTACATTGCGGTCCCGCATCAACCAGTTGCCCGGCCAGCACCTTGTTCTGGTGCATTACCGCACCCACGACGTGGACGATCAGGACTGGATCTATAACCGGGCTGACATTGACGATTCCAAGTTAGTGTGGGCCCGCGACATGGGCCGGGAGGCGAACCAGGAACTCCTGCGCTACTACCCTGGACGACATGTCTGGTACGTGGACCGCGGCAGCGATTCCCTGCTGCTACCCTACACAACTTTCCTCTCGCTGACCGATCCCGCCAACGTCTTGCCTCACACACCCATTCAACAGTAAGCGGCCCCGGCATAGGGTCGAACTACTGCTTTGACTTGCTCGCGGCGCTGGGCAGGGTGAATCCGTACTGCGAGAGCAGGCTGACGATCTCCGGTTTGCGGATAAAGTCGAGGAAGAGCGCGGCAGTGGTCTGGAAGCTGGAATTTCGACGTAGTGTCCGGCATTCTTCATCTGGGGGCTGAGCACCAGCGAGAGTGCAAGAATACCTGCGTCGGCGTTTCCGGATTGCACAAACTGCGCGGTCTGAGAGATGTTTTCTCCCATCACAAACTTGCTCTGTAGCGAATCGTAGAGCCCCTCTTTTTTAAGAGACTCAACCGCTGCGCGGCCGTAGGGAGCGTGCTGCGGATTGGCGATAGCAATCCTCTTCGCCTGGGGTGACTGCAACGCGCGCAAACCCTGCGAGAGATTCAGTGAAGAGTTGTTGGGCACATAGAGAACAAGCTTGCCGACTGCGTACTTGTATATCGTTCCGGGCTGCGTGAGGCCTTCTGCTTCGAGTCGCTGCGGGTACTGCACATCGGCGGAAAAGAAAACATCGAATGGCGCGCCGTTCTCAATCTGCAAAAGAAACTGGCCGGAGGAGCCAAAATTGATCTTCACTTTCCGGCCTGTCTCTTTTTCAAACTGGGCAACGACTTGCGGAAAGACGGAAGAGAGATCAGCAGCGGCGGCAACCACAATTTCCTGCGCGCTGGCCAGAGCGGCGCAGCAGAAGAGGATCAAAACAAGCAGAATTTTTTTCATGATTTCAACCTTCCCTCGAATAAGACATTTAACCGGCGTGGTGATGGGTGTGCTGCACGCGGCACTGCAAATAAGCCCACGCGCTGCGAATGATTTCTTCCAGTTCCGGACACTGTGGCTGCCAACCCAGTTCGGCGTGCGCTCTCTCTGGCTCAATGGTGGCGGGAATGGCGTGCCCCGTCACGCGCCGCGCACACTCGATCACTTCCTTCACGCTGAACCCCTGCCCGTTGCCAAGATTGTAGATCAGCCGCGTGGGCTCCTGCCGGGCGCGCAACGCATCCAGCGCGAGTAGGTGCGCGCTCGCCAGATCGGAGACATGCACATAGTCGCGAACGCACGTTCCGTCCGGCGTCTCGTAATCGTCGCCAAAGATGCTGATATGGTCGCGCTCTCCGCTGGCGACCTGCAAAATGATCGGGATCAGGTGAGATTCCGGATCGTGACGCTCGCCTAGAGTTTCGGTCGCGCCTGCGGCATTAAAGTAGCGAAGGCTGGCGTAGGAGAGGCCATGTATCCGGTGAAACCAACTCAGCATCTGCTCCACCAGCAGCTTGGATTCGCCATACGCATTGGTGGGCAGGAGCTTATCGCTCTCGCGGATCGGCGTGCTCTCCGGATCGCCATACAGCGCAGCCGTAGAAGAGAA
>Ga0302278_10006590_pt1 | contig 10990 bp, 8 predicted proteins | sample III_Bog_N3_2_FD_194543 | JGI IMG/M metagenome (GOLD analysis project Ga0302278, IMG submission 194543) | Peat permafrost microbial communities from Stordalen Mire near Abisko, Sweden - III_Bog_N3_2 | ecosystem: Environmental > Terrestrial > Soil > Wetlands > Peat | place: Sweden: Abisko... | reverse complement strand
GACGCGAGCAAACTGAATATGTCGGAGCCAAGGCGTGAGTTCGCGCGCCTGGTCCTCGCCCTGGGCGGTCAACGGGATGTCTGTCCTACCGGTGTGCTGGCCGGACAGCGACCACTCGGTCTGACCGTGCCGGATGAAATACAAACTCAGCCGCGGGTTCGGTGCCGGCATTATGTCCGCTCCATGGCGGCCGTGTATTCGCCCCGCAGCGCGGCCTTGTTGCAAAGCGCTCGATGGCACAGCGCCCGCTGTGCCGCCACGACGTGGTTTTCCTGGCCGCGCCAGATCTCCAAGGCCGGCTGCTGGATCGCGCGGGCAAACGAAAACGCCAGCGGCCAGGGCACATGCGCATCCGCAGATCTGGCAATGAGGTTCATGGCGTTCAGGCGGGCCGAGGCGAGTTCACTGGATTGCCCGCCGGACAGGAATGCGATCCCCGCAACGGAAGCGGGCACGACCCGGAGAAGCGACTTCACCGTGGCGGCGGCAACCTCCACCACCGTCTCCTGCTTTGGGCAGTTCAAACCCGGAAGTACCATGTTGGGTTTCAGTATGATGCCCTCCAGGAAGACGTCCTGGGCGTAAAGCTGGTTGAAAACACAGTGCAGCGTTGCTGCGGTAACCTCCTGGCAACGCTCCAGTGTGTGCGTTCCGGCCATCAGCACTTCCGGCTCGACAATGGGAACGAGCCCCGCTTCCTGGCACAAAGCGGCGTACCTGGCCAACGCGTGGGCGTTGGCCTCGATGCAGCCCCGGCTAGGCAGGCCATCGGCGGGGGAAATGACGGCCCGCCATTTGGCAAAGCGGGCGCCCATCTGGAAATAGTCCCGCAGCCGTGCGCGCAATCCGTCCAGGCCTTCGGTTATCATTTCGCCCGGGTGGCCTGCTAGGGGCTTCGCGCCGGTATCGACCTTGATGCCGGGAATAATGCCGGCATCGGTCAGAACCCGGACAAATAGCGTGTCATCTTTCTTCCGTTGGCGGATGGTCTCATCATAGAGAATCGCACCGCTGATGCTTTCACCGAGACGAGGCGTGGTCACGATCAATTCGCGATAGGCGCGCCTTGCCTCTTCGGTCTGCGGAGCGCCCACCGCGGCAAACCGCTTGTCGCAGGTGCCATTGCTCTCGTCCATCGCGAGAAGGCCCTTGCCACTATCCACCAGTTGGCGGGCGGTGGCAGCGAGTTGCTGCACAGTCATTTCGCTGCGCCCCACTTCCAGTTCCGGATTTCCGGCAGGTCCTGGCCGTGCTGGTCGATGTAAAGCTTGTGCTCAACAAGCTTGTTCTGGGAGATCTGCTTCAGATAGGTACCCTTGCTGCCCAAATGCGGTAAACGGTCCACGACGTCCTGTACCAGATGGAAGCGGTCGAGATCGTTCTGCACCCGCATATCGAAGGCTGTGGTGATCGTTCCTTCTTCCTTGTAGCCGTGAACATGAATATTTCTGTTGGTCCGGCGATAGGTCAGGCGGTGCACCAGCGATGGATAGCCATGGAAGCCAAATATGATGTGCTTGTCCTTGGTGAACAGGGAATCGAAGTCGGTCTCATTCAGTCCATGCGGATGCTCGCTTGCCGATTGCAGCTTCATGAGATCAACGACGTTGATCACACGGATCTTCAGTTCGGGCAGATATTCACGCAGGATGGACACGGCCGCCAGGATCTCCAGCGTCGGCGTGTCTCCGCAACAGGCCATTACCACGTCGGGTTCGCTGTCCTGGTCGTTGCTTGCCCACTGCCAGATGCCAAGACCTTGCGTGCAGTGCACGACGGCCTCTTCCATAGTCAGCCATTGCGGCAGAGCGTGTTTTCCGGCGACCACCACGTTCACGTAGTGTCGGCTGCGCAGGCAGTGATCGAACGTTGACAACAGGCAATTCGCATCGGGCGGCAGATAGACCCGCACGATATCGGCCTTCTTGTTGATGACGTGGTCGAGGAACCCGGGATCCTGGTGGGTGAATCCGTTATGGTCCTGCTGCCAGACGTGGGAGGCGAGCAGATAGTTCAGCGAGGCGATTTTCCGGCGCCACGGCAGCTCCAGCGTCACCTTTAGCCATTTGGCATGCTGGCTGAACATCGAATCGACAATGCGAATGAACGCCTCGTAGCTGTTGAACAGCCCGTGACGCCCGGTCAGCAGGTAGCCTTCCAGCCACCCCTCGCACTGGTGCTCGCTGAGCATCGAGTCGAGTACCCGGCCGGTGGGCGCCAGGAACTCGTCATTTTCAAGCTTCTCGGCGTCCCATTGGCGGTTAGTGGCCTCGAAGACAGCGCCAAGAAGGTTCGAAAGTGTTTCATCAGGCCCGAAGATCCGAAAATTGGCTGGGTTCAGCTTGACGATGTCCCTGAAGAACCCGCCCAGTATGAGCGTATCCTGAGCATCGACGGCGCCGGGCGAAGGTACGTGTACCGCGTGGGTCCGGAAATCGGGCATTTGCAGATCGCGCAGAAGGATTCCGCCGTTGGCATGAGGATTGGCTCCCATCCGGCGGTTGCCCTTTGGCGCGAGTTCGGCCAACTCATCGATCAGCCGCCCGCTTGCACCGAATAACTCCTCCGGTTTGTAGCTTTTCATCCAGCTTTCCAGCAGCGCGACGTGTTCGGGGTGGTCTTGATCGACCAACATCGGCACCTGATGTGCCCGGAAGGTTCCCTCGATCTGCAGGCCATCCACGATCTTCGGCCCAGTCCAGCCCTTCGGCGACCGCAGCACGATCATCGGCCAGCGTGGGCGGGAGGCGTTTTTGGTGGCCCGCGCAGTCTTTTGGAACTGCAGGATATCTTCGACCGCGTGTTCCAGCGCGGAAGCCATAAGCTCATGCATCGTCGCCGGATCGTCACCCTCGACGAAGTAGGGCGTCCAGCCGCAGCCGCGGAAAAACTGTTCCAGCTCCTCGTGTTCGATGCGGGCTAGTACTGTCGGGTTGCTGATCTTGTAGCCGTTCAAGTGCAGGATAGGCAGCACGGCCCCGTCCGTGATCGGATCAAGGAACTTGTTGGATTGCCATGCGGTCGCCAGTGGGCCGGTTTCCGCTTCGCCGTCGCCGACAATGCAGGCAACGATCAAGTCCGGGTTGTCGAACGCCGCGCCGAACGCGTGGCTGAGGGAATAGCCTAGCTCGCCGCCTTCGTGGATCGACCCCGGCGTTGTCGGCGCGACATGACTGGAGATGCCGCCGGGAAACGAGAACTGCTTGAACAGAGTTTTCAGTCCGGCTTCATCCTGGGTGACATCCGGATACACCTCGCTCCAGGTGCCTTCGAGATAAACATTGCCGACCAGGGCCGGACCGCCATGACCGGGACCCGCGATATAGATGATGTCCAGATCGTGCTTCTTGATTACCCGGTTGAGGTGGACGTAGATAAAGTTCTGCCCCGGGGTTGTTCCCCAATGGCTCACCACCAGCGGCTTGACGTGGGACAGCTTCAGCGGCTCGCGAAGCAGCGGATTGTCATATAGGTAGATCTGGCCAACCGACAGATAGTTGGCTGCCCGCCAGTAGGCGTCGATCTTCCGCAAATCCTCCTTCGCCAATGCCGGTTCGCCATTGGGCGCGAGGGTCGCTTTGTTATTTTCTTGAATCTCTTTGGCGATCGTGGCTGCGTCCATTTTCGGCTCCGTTGTCTCCGTTGTGGTTATCGTCGAGCTGTCCGGAACAGCGCTCTGCGGCCATGCGCTCAAATCGCGAAACCTTGACTGGCCCGCACCAAGTTCTCGCGCGATCCTCGGTAATTTTGGCCAAGCCGTGCCGTCCCGGACTATAGTCGCCGCGAAAGTGCGCGGTACAGGGTCGGAAAATACCCATGCTTGAAATGTCCGAGGCGCCGGGCAGTACGAAACCGGCGGATGAACTGAGGGTTAAACAGGCAACCGCGCTTTGGAGTTGCGTGCTGCCGCCGAAAGACTGCGTAATTTCCGAGCCTGCCGTGGCAACAACGTGAAATGTTAAGTCGCGCTCCGTAGCGACACCCACCCACTGGTTACCGGGTCAGGCAGGTGCGCGTCGAAACTGATCCATCGACTCTGGTAAGGAGCAAACTGATGCTGATTGCAGGTGATATCGGCGGCACCAAGACACGGCTCGCGCTGGTTTCGCCGGAAGCCGGCCCGCGCCAGTTCGTCGCGGAACAGGAGTTTCATAGCGCTGACTTCAACGGGTTACAGCCAGTGGTTGAGGCGTTCCTGGCCAAGACCGGCGTGCGCCCGACGTCGGCCTGTTTCGACGTGGCCGGACCGGTTATCGACGGCCAGGCGCGCATGACAAATCTGGCCTGGGATCTCAATGAAGCCGAGCTATGCAGAGGTCTCGGTCTCGCGCGCGTTACCCTGTTGAACGATCTGAACGCCGTTGCGCATGCGATACCGCATCTGAAGCCGGAGCAATTGGTCGACATCAACCCCGGCAAAGCAAAACTGCACGGGGCGATCGCGGTGATGGCGCCAGGAACCGGGCTGGGGGAGGCGTTCCTGATCTGGAGCGGAACGGCCTATGTCGCCTGTCCTTCCGAAGGCGGCCACAGGGATTTCGCGCCCGCCGACGAAGTGCAGGCCGGGTTGTGGTCATATCTCACCGATCGGTTTCGTCACGTGGCTTACGAAAGGGTTGCCGCCGGTATCGGCGTGCAAAACGTTTACGACTACGTCCGCTCCTGCGATCCTTCGTCGGAAAGCCCCGCCTTCGCCGCTGCCCTGCAGGCTGCGATAGACCGTGCGCCCTTGATCATCGACGCGGCGTTGCAGAACCCCGATAACAACCCTCTCGCGGCTCAGGCGTTGCGTATCATTATAGATGTCTGGGGAGCCGAAGCCGGCAACCTGGCGCTGACGGTTCTGGCAACGGGCGGCGTCTACCTGGCCGGAGGCTTGCCGCCCCGCGTGTTGCCGCAGCTGCAGGACGGGTCTTTCCTTCGCGCCTTCTGCGCCAAGGGACGCTTTGCCAATCTCTTGCGCGACGTCCCGATCAAGGTTGTCATCATCAATGCCGCCCTCCTCGGGGCAGCGATTGTTGGACTGGAGTTGGCGGCAAAACGCTGACGGCCGCACGTCACACCTTTGATCAGCGGGCCGCGTCAGCCCTAATCGTTTTAGGTCAAACACAGCGCGCGCCTCACGTGAGTAGTTTCCGAACCTACGTCCGCGGTTCGCCGGGGCGTATGATTGTCCAGCGGACAACTGAGACGTTGGCGTCACTCGTCGGTGGTCGAGATTACGATTGCACTTCGTTGATCGATTGTGATCTTGCCGTCCTGGAGACGGCAGGTAAGTCTCCAGTGACAAAGGCCCACCTTCGACAACGAGTTTGGCTATTGCAGAACGATAGACGCATCGGAAGATATTTCGATCGGTAAAAAAAGCACTCTGGTCCCGCAGGCATGAAGACCCATTGGCTCAAGGAGTAAAGCGGATGCAGATAGGTATGATTGGGATCGGCAAAATGGGCGGCAACATGTCTCGCCGCCTGATGAAGGCAGGAAACCAATGCGTGGTATACGCCCGCACCGCAAAGACCCGCGAAGCGCTTGCAAAGGATGGAGCCACGGCGGCGACCTCGATTGCCGATCTGGTAGGCAAGCTCGGGCAAAAGCCTCGCGCCATTTGGCTGATGCTGCCTGCGGGAAAGGTCACTGAAGAGATGGTGGAGCAGCTCGACGGACTGCTGGAAAGGGACGATATCGTCATCGATGGCGGCAATTCTTTTTACAAAGACGACATTCGCAACGCTAAGAAGCTGGCGATAAAAGGCATTCACTATGTTGATTGTGGCACGTCCGGCGGTGTCTGGGGTATCGAACGCGGCTATTGCATGATGATCGGTGGCCCAAAGCAGGCTGTGGATCGCCTCGATCCGATCTTTTCGGCGCTGGCACCTGGGATCGGCGTTATTCCCCGCACTCCGGATCGCGCGGACGGCGATTCTCGCGCCGAGCGCGGCTACATTCATGCCGGTCCCTCCGGCGCCGGGCACTTCGTCAAGATGGTGCATAACGGCATCGAGTATGGAATGATGCAGGCTTATGCCGAGGGTTTCGACATCCTGCGTAACAAGGATTCGAAAGATCTGCCCCAGGACGAACGCTTTTTGCTCAATCTGCCCGATATCGCCGAGGTTTGGCGGCGCGGCAGCGTCATCTCGTCCTGGTTGCTTGACCTCGGCGCTGCCGCGCTCGCGAAGGATCCGCAGCTGAAGGCCTATTCCGGCTTTGTGCAGGATTCCGGCGAAGGCCGCTGGACGGTAGAAGCCGCCATCGAGGAGGCTGTCCCGGCGGACGTGCTCACGACCGCGCTCTATGCTCGCTTCCGCTCGCGGCAGGAGCATACCTTTGGAGAGAAAATGCTTTCGGCCATGCGCTACGGCTTCGGTGGACATATCGAAGGCGAGGAGCCCATCGACCCCGAACCAATCGTCAAACCGGCGACAGGACTCGTTGCAGCACAAGACGCCGCAGAGTAAGCCATGCTCGACGACCCTTCCGTTCCGGCACCGCAGGGGGCCGAGCCGCTGCCGCGGCGCCAGCCCCGCCCGGCCCGGCCGATCATTGTCGCACCGTCGATTCTGTCTGCGGATTTCGGTCGTCTCGCCGAGGAGGTTCGCGCCGTCGATGCCGCGGGGGCGGATTGGATTCACGTCGACGTGATGGATGGCCGCTTCGTGCCGAATATCACAATTGGGCCGGTGGTCGTCGAAGCGTTGCGACGCTGCACGCAAAAGCCGCTCAATGTGCACTTGATGATTGTCGAGCCCGAGCGATATCTCGCTGATTTTGCCAAGGCGGGCGCGGATCATCTCCTGGTGCATGCAGAGGCATCCGCCACGATCCATCTTCACCGGGTGCTGTCGAAAATTCGCGAGCTAGGCAAGAAGGCCGGTGTGGTGCTTGATCCGGCAAGCCCGATCTTAATGATCGAATATGTCCTCCATCTCTGCGACATTGTTCTCATCATGACCGTCAACCCCGGCTTCGGCGGTCAGAAATTCCTAACCGAAATGTTACCGAAGATCCGCTGCTTGCGCCGGCTCTGCGAAACGCGCGGCCTCGATCCGATCATCGAAGTTGACGGTGGGGAAAATCATGAAAGCGCCGGGCGGGCGATCGACGCGGGCGCGAACGCCATTGTTGCCGGATCCGCAATTTTTGGATCAGCCGACTATGCCGGCGCGATCGCCGCTATCCGCAGCTCACGCGGGAGGATAATCGCGTGAAGCTGATGGCCGCTGCGAAGGTCGAAGTCCTCTTGATCCCCGGCACTAGGCAGTCGGGTTGCGGATTTGATGCTGGATTTGGCGACAGCGAAAGAAAGGGTATCCGTCATCGCGGTTTCCGGTAGTCCGATCTCGCAGGGACTGTATGAGCGCATGGGTACAATGTTCTCAACAAGTAAGTCTCAGGGCAAAGGCGAGGATCGGCGATGTCGAGGCGGAACCAATTAACAATCGAACCGTTCGTCCTAGAGTGAAAGGTATGTTGTGAAAATCGCACAAATTGCGCCGCTTATGGAAAGTGTTCCGCCTCGTCTTTATGGCGGAACGGAGCGTGTCGTCTCATATCTGACGGAAGAGCTCGTCAGGCTCGGGCACGAGGTTACCCTTTTTGCGAGCGGAGATTCCATAACCTCGGGGCGCTTGATAAGTTGCGCGAATACCGCGCTCCGACTCGACCCGCATGTCATCGACCCCATACCATATTATATGTTGATGCTAGATCGGGCGCGTCGCTGTTCTTCCGACTTCGATATTATGCACTTTCACATCGACTATCTGCATTTCCCGCTGTTTCGGTATCGGGCATCTACTACCGTAACAACCCTTCATGGACGTCAAGACCTTCCCGACATCAAGCCCATATTTCACGGCTTTAACCAAATGCCACTGGTTTCGATTTCAGACCACCAGCGGATGCCCGTGGAAAACGCCAACTTTGCCGCCACAATCTATCACGGCTTGCCGTTAAAGCTAATGCAACCAAATTATCAGCCCACCGGCGGTTACCTTGCCTTCATCGGTCGAATTGCCTCTGAAAAAAGACCTGATCGCGCGATCGAGATCGCACGCAGGCTTGGAATTCCCCTCAAAATTGCGGCAAAAGTCGACCGGGTCGACGAGTGCTACTTCCGGGAGACGATTGCGCCATTGCTTGACGGTCACGACGTAGAATTCATTGGAGAGATCAACGAGCAGAACAAGAACCAGTTTTTGGGAAATGCTTTGGCATTGCTGTTTCCGATCGACTGGCCAGAACCATTTGGCCTGGTGATGATCGAGGCGATGGCGTGCGGCACCCCGGTACTGGCGTTCCGCCGTGGCTCCGTCCCAGAGGTAATTGATGAGGGTGTCAGCGGCATGATCGTCGATTCGATGGAGGAGGCCTTGGCCGCAATTCCGAACTTGTTGAGAATGGATCGCAGGGCTGTCCGCAAACGTTTCGAGGACCGGTTCTCTGCGACGCGAATGGCGAATGACTATCTCAAGCTCTATCGAAACCTTATGGACATCACGCGACGGCAAAAAACCGAGAAAGAAATGCCAATTCCCGTGACGTTCGAACCACGTGAAGCCGAGTCTTTGAATTGACGGGGCCTTTTGAACAAACGTTATCGCCGAAATCTCACTTTGACACGGCATTCGATATTTCGGCTACGGCGGCTCACCTCACGTCCGAGACAAACCCTTAAGAGCGGTAACGCCTTTGCAGTTGTCGATAGTCATGGGGATATTGGAGTAGTCGCAGGGGGAGTAGATGGAATATTCCATTGTGACACCCGGTATCTTTCAAGACTTGAGGTTTTGATTGACGGGGCGCAGCCTTTGTTGCTGGGCTCCAACATGCGCGATGATAATACATTGCTGACTGTGGATCTTACCAATGCTGACCAATATTTAGAAAATGAACTCATATTACAAAAGGACACGCTTCATATCGTTCGAACGTTCTTTCTGTGGCAGGGTGTTGCATACCTGCGACTTGGCATTCAAAATCATGGAGACGTGAAGGTTTGCTGCACTGTCTCAATCGTCTTTGCCAATGATTTTGCAGATATTTTTGAAGTTCGTGGGACACGACGTGCGGAGCGGGGCAAGCTGCGGTCCCCGGTAATTGACCTGCAAAGCATCGTTCTAGGCTATCTTGGCCGCGACGGTATCGAACGCACGACGACGCTGAATTGTAATCCGAGACCAGATCGCATCGGGAGCGGGACCGTATCTTACAGGGTGTCCCTCAGTCCCCAGAGCCGTCGTTCGATTTTCGTATCGATAAGTTGCAACAAACCTCCAATCGCTAAGTTGAAGTCATTTTTTGAGGGACTTAAGGAAGCGTCAAGGGAGATTAGGGCCGAGAAACGGAAATTCATATCGATCGGTACGTCCAGTGATGTCTTCAATCAGGTCCTTAAGCGTTCCCTGAATGACCTGCATATGCTGACCACATTGAGTAAGGAAGGCTCATACCCTTATGCCGGTGTGCCTTGGTATTCTACGACATTCGGGCGCGATGGATTGATCACCGCGTTGGAGTTGCTCTGGTGTGCACCGCATGTCGCCAAAGGAGTGTTGACAAGATTGGCCGCTTTTCAGGCGATTTCGAACGACCCGGCAAACGATGCGGAGCTTGGAAAAATCGTGCATGAGATGCGCGATGGCGAAATGGCGGCTCTTCGTGAAATTCCGTTTGGAAGATACTACGGCAGCGTAGATGCGACCCCTCCTTTTGTGCTGGTAGCTGGTGCTTACGCTGAGAGGACGAATGACCTTGAAACGATGAAGGCGCTTTGGCCGAATATTGAGGCTGCGTTAGCCTGGATCGATGGGCCAGGTGATCCTGACGGGGACGGGTTTATAGAATATGCGCGAGCAACCTCTGATGGCCTCGTCAACCAGGGTTGGAAAGACTCGCAGGATGCAATTTTTCATGGGGATGGGAATCTTGCGGAAGGGCCGATTGCTCTTGCCGAAGTGCAGGCCTACGTTTTCGCTGCAAAACAATCGATAGCATTGTGTGCGCGGCGGCTTGGGCGTTCGGATTGCGCCGCTCAACTCGAGGCCTCAGCGCAAAAACTCAAGCAACGCTTCGAGAAGGCCTATTGGTGTGATGAGATCGGCATGTATGCGCTCGCGCTGGATGGCGAAAAACGCCAATGCCGCGTTCGGACGTCGAATGCAGGCCAGGTTCTGATGAGCGGGATTGCGTCGCCTGAACGAGCTCGCATAGTTGCAGATGGTCTCATGCGACCGCAATTTATGTCCGGATGGGGGATTCGCACTGTTGCCGTTGGGGAGCCTCGGTACAATCCGATGTCCTACCACAATGGCTCGATTTGGCCGCACGACAATGCGCTGATCGCAATGGGCTTTGCGCACTATGGCTTTAAGGCCGAAGTGGATCTCGTCTTCCAGGGCTTGGTGGGGGCAGCGTCCCGTATGGAATTGCGTCGCCTGCCCGAGCTATTTTGTGGTTTCCGCCGCGTTCGTGGAAATGGCCCGACCCGTTATCCAGTAGCTTGTAGCCCACAAGCGTGGGCAAGCGCCGCGCCGCTCGCCCTTCTGCAGGCATCGCTTGGGATCAGGTTTGACTTGGACAAAAACCGGATCAGACTGATCAGTCCAATGTTGCCGCCATTTCTGGATATGGTCGTGCTACGCGACGTTCGGATTGCCGAAAATCTGGTGGACTTCGCGGTATATCGTTGTGATCAGACCATCTCGATCGAGATACTTCGCAACGAAGGCGATGTCGAGATATCAATCGTCTACTGAGGTCCGAGCACGGAAACACGAGACGGTAGTGGTTTTGTTGAAATGGTGACAACGATGGACTGTCGTCACGCATTCCGATTCGCCAGTGAACAGGGGTGACGCTCAGGAGTAAGTTAGGTTCCGGCTGTAGATATCTGGTTGCCAGTAAGTGCGGAATTGATCAGAGCGGATGGAACTTCCATTACCGTCCCGCAAATTAAGGCGACCGACACCGTGCTCCTGGTTGA
>Ga0302278_10006588_pt1 | contig 10993 bp, 11 predicted proteins | sample III_Bog_N3_2_FD_194543 | JGI IMG/M metagenome (GOLD analysis project Ga0302278, IMG submission 194543) | Peat permafrost microbial communities from Stordalen Mire near Abisko, Sweden - III_Bog_N3_2 | ecosystem: Environmental > Terrestrial > Soil > Wetlands > Peat | place: Sweden: Abisko... | reverse complement strand
GGCCTAGGAGCTCTTCGCGGCGGCCAAAGCCGCATCGATCTCGTCGCCGATGGAAACACCGAAGTGGACGTACACATCCTCCACGCTCTTCAGAGGCAGCCAATACCCCTTGACGCGCCGCTCGCCGCTCACGGAAGCGCTCGATATCGCCTCGCCCTTGCGCAACGCCTCCAAGGCGCGGCAGTGCCGGCAATGGCCGCCGGTCGTATTCTCGGGGTTCAAGCTCGAACACTTGGCCCCGAGGGGTACCCCGGCCGCGCGGGCGGCATCGTTGACGGCCAGGATCGTGCGGCTTTTATGCAGCAGCATCACCGGTTCCGGAAACGGCCCCCACATGCAGTGGAAGGCGTCGACAACATGCTGGTCAACCATTGAAAGCCTCCTTCATCCCCGCCGCTGGACGGGGATATACATAAAGACGGACCGGCTCCGGTTTTATTGCCTTACACCGTTGCGGTCGAGTTTTTCCCGTAAACGCCGGAACGATCACCCTCTCGCCTCGCCGTCGCCTTTGTCTTTGCAGGCATAGCTGCTGAAGGATTTTTCCCCGACCTCTTTCCACCAGGCGTCGTATTCTTTCCACGCCCCCATCCCTTTGTGGCGGCCGGGGTGCCAGCGCCGGCCCCGGCCGTGCCCGAGGCCGCCGGTGAGGATGCGCGCCAGCAGGAGCAGCCCGACGCTTTGCCAGTAAGTTACCGGGTGGACGGTGAAAAGCTCGGGCAACAGGGCGTTCCACAGGAGCATGAAGACGTATCCGAAAACCAGGGCCAGAGTGCCGGCGATGAGCACGCCGAAGGCGATGTGAACGGTGACGAGGTAGAACCGGCCGTGATCGCCGTGACGGTGATGAAACATGTGCATGGCCTCTCCTTTTTTATTGCGGGTTATGGTCTTTGAGGAGTTCCCGGAGACGGACGTTGGTCCGGCTTTTGCGGGACAACAGCGTGCCGAGGGGTTCTCCCCACTGCTCGGCGAGATCCCGAAAGCTCCGGCCTTCGATCTCGGTGGCGATCCAAAGCGCGCGCTCCTTTGCGGGCAGCGTGCCGATGGCCCAGAGCAACCGCTCCCGCATTTCCATGCGGGCCGCGCCGCGTTCGGGCGTGTCCGTATTGGCGGGAAGGCTGCGCGCGAGGGCGTCGGCGGTTCCCTCGTCATCGAGAGACACCGTCTCGCGGGTGTTGCGCCGAAAATCGATAATCTTGTTTTCCAGCGACCGGTAAGCATAGGCCAGGAGGTTTTCTATCTCCCCGAAGACGTCCGCCCGTTTGAGCATCCCGTGGGTCACGTCGGCCACGATATCTTCCACATCCATGGCGGATATTCTGGACAGCCGGGTTCGGACAAAACGGAAAAATTTCGTTTTCTCCCGTTCCATGGCTTGGGCGAAGAGCGTCGCCGCTGACTTCATTCTCGCGGTCCTTTGCCGGTTCCCCCGGCGCTTCCCAACACGTCGGTGCCCGCCCTCAAGGAGTAAGACGCCACGGCGAACGGATTATTGCATGGAAAAAAGACCCCGCCCGGCACAAGCGCTTCCCGGCATCCCGGCGCCATGCGGGAGCCGGGCCGAGGGGAGAACGTCCGCGTGGGAGGCGAAAACGCCGGGCGAGGCACAAAAGAAATCGGCCGGGGGGAGTGTCGGGGTCAAAACGGCTGGAGCGGATACATGGCCGCACGGCGTGGCGATCGTGTTGGCCGGTCGCGTTCTCCGCGTTCCCGGCCCATTTGGGCGCACGAAAAAGCTTCCCCGCGCGCCTCACGCCAGCCAGAGCGCCGTCTGCACCAGCACGGCGAACAGGACCCCGCTGACGGGCACGAGCAGGCGCAGTCTGGCCAGGCGGGTTTCGTCCCAGGGAAGTCCCGCCGGGCCGAGCCGGGGTTTTTGCGTCGGCGCGCCGAAGTAGCGGTCTTCTCCGCCCATGGAGGCATCGCACAGCCAGGCCGCCGCGGCCATGGGCCAGCCGGCGTTGGGGCTGGCGGACTTGGCGGCGTCGCGGCGCAGGTTGGCGAAGGCCTGGCGGACATTCAGCTTGAGCGCCAGCCCGGCCAGGAGCATGGTCAGGGCGCACAACCTGGCCGGAATAAACGCCAGCGCGTCGTCGCTTCTGGCGGCGGCCCAGCCCAGGGCGCGGAAGCGGTCGGTCTTATAGCCCCACATGGAGTCGGCGGTGCTGACCGCCTTGTAGGCCCACAAAAGTCCCGGCCCGCCGAGAGCGAGGTAGAAGAGCGGCGCGGCAAAGCCGTCGCAGAGATTTTCGCTCAAGGTTTCAGCCAGGGCCCGGCGCAGGCCGTTCGCGCTCAGGTGCGCGGTGTCGCGGCTGACCAGCAGGCCGACGGCCGTTCGGGCGGCGGACAGGTCGCCCTGATTGATAAGACGTACGGCCTTTTCGCCTTCGCGGATCAGGCAGCCCAGGGCCAGCCCGGAAAACCCGAGGTACACGGCGATAAACTCCCCGAGCATGGGCGTTTTGGGCAAGACGTACGCCAGGGCGCCGCACAGGCCGGCCAAAAGGACGACGCAGGCCAGACCGTAGAGGCGGCGGGCGGTCTCCCCCCGGGGGGCGCGCTCTTCCAGGCGGTCCAGGGCGAACCCCACCGCGCGCACCGGGTGGGGCAGGAAGGGCGGGTCGCCGAAGGCCAAATCCAGGGCCGTGGCCGCGAGCGGGAGCCAGTTGGGCAGCATGGGTGTCTTTTTTTCGCGTCGGCAAGCGCGGGATCAGGTTGCGATCGGGACCAGCACGTCGATCGGTTCGACGAGGCTTTGGTTCCTGGCCAGCCGGTGCAGCCGGGTGATGACGAAATCGGTGAATTCGAAGCCCTTGGCCAGGACGAGCACGCCCGTCGTGGAGCGCAGGTCCACGGCCAGAATCATTTTCTCGCTCAGATCGGCCGTGGCCACTTTGCGCGGCAGGTATCCCGCGACCCGGAAGACGACCTTTTCGAAAGCCTCCAGGGCCTCGGCTCCGTACGCCGCGCTCGCCGGCCGCAGCGAGACGACCGCGTCTTCCTTGCTCAGGCCTTTTTGCAGGGCGTCGTCGAAATCCCCGACCAGGCGCAGGAGCCTGGCCCCGAGCGGGGCGCTTGACAACGACTCGATCGGGTCGGCGTGCCGGGAGATGAGTTCGATGATGTCTTCCAGGCGCGGGATGTTTTCCAGCAGCCCGACGGCCACGCTGACGTGCATGCCGTAGATTTGTTTTTCCTCGGGGCCGAGCTCCTGGCCGGAGTATTTTTTGGTCAGGATATCCTCGGGCACGGAAATGCAGCCGATTTGGGAGAGCATGGCCGCGAGTTCGAATTTCCAGGCCCCGTGCGCGCCGAGTTCCTTGGCCGTGGCCATGACCAGGCGTTTTAAGCGTTCGGCCCGGCCGAAACCCTCGGGGCTGACGAGCGAGAGGATCTCCGTGAGGACCTTGACGCTGCCGCGCAGGGTGCCCCGGAGCAGCTCCTTCTCGGCCGTGACCAGCCGGTATTGCTCCCGCGCGGCTTCCAGGGTCCGGATCAGGGTCTCGGTGTCGCAAGGCTTGGTCAGGAAGCGGAAAACGTGACCCTCGTTGACCGCAGCCATGGCCGCATCGAGATCGGCGTGGCCGGTGAGCATCACCCGGGTGGTGTTCGGGCTGAGCTCCTTGATTTTGCCGAGCAGCTTGATGCCGTCCATGCCCGGCATGCTCAGATCGGAAACGGCCACGCAATAGGGACCGCCTTTCGCGATCGCCTCCAGGGCCTTTTCCGGCCCCAACGCGGTCTCGATATTGAACCGGCGGCTTAGATTGCGCCGGAACGTGTCCAGGATGTTGGCTTCGTCGTCAATGAACAGAATTTTCGCTTCCAACGAGATCCTCCTCCGGGAGCGCCGCGGCGCAGGCTTCGCGCCAGACGGCGATTTTTTCCAAGCACCCGACGGCGCCGAGATACTCCGTATCCAGGGCCCGGCGGGCGAAGCCGGCATGGATGACGACCTGTTCATGGGCCAAGACGTTGGCCGCGTGCACCGCGGTCAGCGGCGAAAAATCCCCGCCCGCCGCGTTCGCCGGTTCGTGGTGGTGGAGCACGGCCGTGACCACCTGGTCGGAAAGTCCCCACAGCCCGAGCAGGTAGGCTCCGACTTCGGCATGGCTGGTCTTGAGCAGTTGCTTTTCCACTTCCCACACGGTCCGGTTTTCCGCCCGGCAGCGCGCCAGGACCTGGGCGTACCGCGCCTCGAAATTGACGGCCAGGACGAGTTTGCCCACGTCGTGCAGCAGTCCGGCGATGTGGCATTCGTCGGTCAGGCTGTCCGGCGCGCCGTTGGCCTTGGCGATGGTCCGGGCGAAAAGCCCGGCGGTCAGACTGTGGCCCCAGAGCATTTCCAGGTCAAAATCCGGGAAGGCGGCCTTGTTGAACTTGGTGAAAAAATCCAGGTAGACGATCAGGGATTTGATGATTTCGGTTCCCAGCAGGTTGACGGCGTGGGCGATGCTGGAAATGCGTTCGCGCTGGCCGAAAAAAGCCGAGTTGACCAGCTTGAGGATGCCCGCGGACATGCCCACGTCGAGCGAAACCAGATCGGCCACGCTCTTGGCCGAGCAGGTGTCCTTGGCGATTTCCTCGATAAGCTCCAGGTAGATGCGCGGCGCCGACGGCAGGCTGTCGATTGTGGAGACGACGTCCTTGACCGCGTCCTCCAAAAAAACGTTTTTGAGCCTGGCGGCGCGGCGGATAAGGCGCTTGAGCTCTTCCGGCTTTACCGGCTTGTGCAGAAACTGATGGGCCGGCTTGACCGTGCGCATGATCATCTCCTGGTCCGAATGCCCGGACAGGATGATCCTGACGGTTTGGGGATAGAGCCGGCGCACCTCGCCCAAAAATTCCGCCCCATCGAGTCCCGGCATGCGCATGTCGGAAACGGCCACGTCAAAGGGCCCTTCGGCCATCATGGCCAGCCCTTCCCGGCCGCCGGGCGCGAAGGCCATGTCCCACTCGTCGCGCATGTCGTGGAACATCCGGCGCAGGGCGTCCAGGATATTTTGTTCGTCGTCGACAAAGAGTACGCGGCTTTTCACTCGTGGCCCTCCCGTTAGGCCGGGTCGCCAAGGGGAATGCGATGGTGAAGACCGTTTCGCCGGCCAAAGCACCGGCCAAGGCACCGGCCGAACGCGCGAAGCCGCCGGCGTCTTAAACCGAAAGCCCCCCGGGCAGGGGCAAAGGCGCCAGGGCCTGGGACAGGACCTGGGCCGTTCCCAGGATGATTTCCTCGCCGAAGGCCGGGCCGAAAAGTTGCAGGCCCACGGGCAGGCGGCTGTCGCGGCCGAGCCCGACGGGCAGGGACAGGCCGGGCAGGCCGGCCAGATTGAGCGATATGGTGAAAATGTCGCTCAGGTACATCTGCAAGGGATCGTCTTTTTTCTCCCCCAGTCTAAAGGCGGTGAACGGCGCGGCCGGGCCGCATAGGACGTCGCAATGCTCGAAAGCGGCGAGGAAATCCCGGCGCAACAGCTCGCGCACCTGGGCGGCCTTGCGGTAATAGGCGTCGTAGTAGCCGGCCGAGAGCACGTAGGTGCCGAGCACGATGCGCCGCTTGACCTCGTCGCCGAAACCGGCGCCGCGCGAATTTTCGTACAGCGAGGCGAGTTCGGCGGCCGCCGGATCGCGGTAGCCGTAACGCACGCCGTCGAAGCGCGCCAGGTTGGAACTGGCCTCGGCCATGGCCACGATGTAGTACGTGGCCACGGCGTAAGGGGTATGCGGCAAGGACACCGGAACGATCCGCGCCCCGAGCTTTTCGGCCGCGTCCACGGCGACGCGGCAGGCCTCCCTGACCTCCGCGTCCACGCCATCGCCCCAGAATTCCTTGGGCAGCCCCAGGCGCAGACCGCGCAGATCGGCCTGTTCGGCCCGGGCGGCCACGGCGGCCTCGTAATCCGGCACGGGACTTGGCGCCGAGGTGGAATCGGCCGGATCGTGCCCGGCGATGACCGAAAGCAGGGCCGCGCAGTCCAGCGGCGTTCGCGCCATGGGGCCGATCTGGTCCAGGCTCGAACCGTAGGCCACCAGCCCGAAACGCGACACCCGGCCGTAGGTGGGCTTGAGCCCGACCACGCCGCAAAACGAGGCCGGCTGGCGGATTGAGCCGCCGGTGTCGGTGCCGAGCGCCCCAAAACATTGGCGGGCGGCCACCGAAGCCGCCGAACCGCCGCTCGAACCGCCCGGAACCCGGGAAAGGTCCCAGGGATTGGCCGTGGCCCCGAAGGCCGAGTTCTCGGTGCTCGACCCCATGGCGAACTCATCCATGTTGGACTTGGCCAAAATGATCGCCCCGGCCTCGCGCAGCTTGGCCACGGCGAAGGCGTCGTAAAACGGCACGAAATTTTCCAGGATGCGCGAGGCGCAGGTGGTCGGCGCATGCTTGGCGCAGATGGCGTCCTTGACCACGATGGGCACGCCCCACAGGGATTTTTTCGGGTCCGGGCCGCGGGCGTCCAGGGCGGCGGCTTGCTTGCGCGCCTGTTCGCCTTGGACGGACAGCAGGGCGGAAATTTTGGGTTCCGTGGCCTCTATTTGCGCGAGGCAGGCGCCGACCGCCTCGCCGGCCGTGATCTCGCCCCGGGCCAGGAGGTCACGGACCTGGGTCAGGCTGAGAAGGTGCATTTCGGACATCGAATCGATCCTTTTGCCTTGCGAAATGACGGAATTTAGACGATCCGGGGCACGATGAAGAATTCGCCGTCGGTCTCCGGGGCGCCGGCGAGCGTCTCGGCCCTGGTGTTGGCTTGGCACGCCACGTCCGGCCGCGTCACGCCGGCGAGTCCCGAGGGGCTGTAGAGCGGCTCCACCCCGGCGGTGTCCAGGGAATTGAGCGTATCCATGTAGGCCAGAATGTCGCCGATCTGGGCGGCGAAGCGTTCGAGTTCTTCGGTCGTGAAAGTCAGCCTGGCGAGCCTGGCCACCTCGGCCACCCGGGCGGGGGTGATCTTCACTGTTTTTCTCCCTGCGCCGGGGCCTTGGACTCCTCCCCGCCCCGGATGGTGTTGAGCCGCTCGCGGAAGCCTTCCTTGTCCACGGCCACCAGCCCCTGGACGCTCGGCCGGAACAAAAAGAGCGCCTGCTTGGCCTGGCCGGTCTCATCCCAGGACAGCGGCGCCACGCTCCAGTCCATGTCCTTGAACTCGGTCAGGCGGCGGTTGATCTCTTCCGGCGCGAAACCCGGCGCCACGGCGCCGAACTTGGCGGCGAAGCGGATGAAATCGTAGCCCAGGGCGGTCCAGAAATCGGCCGGTTCCTGGGAGGCGTCGAGCAAGGCTTGGCGCAGGGCCTGGGCGGCCGGGGCGGGATTGTCCGGCCACCAGGCCCCGGGGCAGACCGCCAGGCGGTAATAGCCGGCGTTGATCCGCAGCTGCTTCGCCGAGGGCTGGCTTAAGGTCTCGCTCCACAACTCCGGGCCCAGGATAAGCAGCGACTGCATTTCGTTGTAGGACAGATACGGGATCAGCCCGTCGGCCCGGCCGAAATCGTCCGGAATAAAAATCGTCTCGAACTGGGGCTTGCCGTCCACGAGCATGCTCTTGACCACTTCGTCCCATTTGGAAGCGTCCTTGGGCGGATAGGCGGCGGTCGCCGCCATCTTGCCGCCCTGGATCAGCGCCTCGGCACTGAAGAGCTCGGTCATGCGCGCGCCGAAGCGGTCCTGCGGGGCGAGCACGGCCATGTTCTTCAGGCCGTACTCCAAGGCGAATCCCACCAGGGCGCTCACCTCGTCGCGCGGGCCGCTGAAGAAACGCCAGGCGGTCAACCCTTCGCGCTCCTCGCCCAGGCTCGGCAAAAACGTGAAAAAGGCGCGCGTGGACGTGGCCCCGGACTCTTGGGCGCGCTTGAATATCTCGATCTGCATCGGGCCGCCGACCAGGGCGACCTGCGGCGGCAGGGCCGAAAGCGCGTCCAACCAGCCCGGATCGGAGGAATCGATGAAATGCACCTCGAGCGAGACGCCCTGCTTGGTCAAAAGCTCGGCGGCGAGCTGCGCGCCCCGGGCGACCTTGTCGCCGACGCTTTTGAGCGTCCCGCCCCGGGGCAGCACCAGGGCCACGGCCAGGGCGCCCGGCTTGACCTCGGCCGGGGCCTGGGCCTGGGCCGGCGGCGCCCCGCGCCATTCGGTCAAAAGACGCGCGAGTAAGCCCTTGTCCGCGAATTCACCCTGGCTGGACAACTCCCCGGCCAAACGCTCGAGCTCGATATATTTTTCCGGGCCGCCCCGCGCCTCGCGCAGGGCACGCTCGAAGACGATCAGATCATAGGGGAAACGCAGGCGATTGGACGCCTCCAGCCGGGCGGCGAGCTTGTCGAACACGGGCCGGGACAGCCCGGAAAGTATGCCGGCCGTGCGTTCCTCGAGATTCCCCCGTTCCCGGACGTCCGGGGCACGGTCGTAGACGTCGCGGATCACGCCCACGGCGCGCGTGGTTTCGCCGCGCACGGCGTAACGCCGCGCCAGCTCGAGCCCGGCCTGGGAAGAGACCTCCCAGGGGACGCCCGGGCGCAGCATCAGCCCGGCCAGGTATTCCCCTGCCTTGGCCTCGCCTCCCTGCTTGGCCAAAACCTGGACGTACAGATAATGCCAGAGCCAGTTGTTTTTGGCCTCGGGCAGGCGCTTGGCCCAGGCGGCCAAGGCCTGGTCCGCGAGACGGTAGTCTCCGGCATAGACCGCGCCCTTGGCGGTGCGTTCCAGGGCTTCGGCCAAAAATTTCGGCGCCAGCCCCTGCATGTCCGCGGCGCGCTGATAGAGCTGCGCGCTCTGGGCGTAGCGGCCGGCGTCCCAAGCGACGCGAGCCTCCTGCATTTCTTTGGGCACGACCTCGGCGGCCGGGGCGGGCGGGCCGCCGAAAAGCCCGGCGCAGCCCGAGGCGGACAAGAGGATGAGTAAAATGCCGAAAACAACGAATCGGCCGGCGGACGGTCCAAGGACACGGGAAGAGTGGCGGTTGGTCATGGCTTTTCGGGGCGGCCGGTTGTGGCGCTGCGCGCCGGGCCGGGATTGGCCCCAAAAGCCGCGTTCCCCGAGGCTGCATTGTCTACACCACTTGCAAGGCCCTGTCAAAAAGCGGCCGACCCCGGGCTTTGCTCTCCGCGCGCCCCCGGATGCTTGACATCCGGCGAGGTTGGCTTTTAGTTTATATCTCGTTCGCGACATTGCGGGGGAAGGCGGACGGGAACAGGGGGGCACCCCGGTTCCATGCGGCCCCCCGGGAGAGGACAACCCGGGCTGGCGACACCCGGGCGCTACCGGCCCGGGCGTTACGTTACCACGATGCGCCGGAGAGCCCTCCGGCCAAGCATGGGGGTTGACCATGAACTACCCGGGAATGGCGCTTTCGCCCCGCACCATCTTCGCTGGAGCAACGGCCTCCATGGCCGAATCGGCGCCGCGTGACCCAGGCGCCCGGCTCGGCGCCGGCACGTGTGCGGCCGGGGCCGATCACAACGCCCAGGCAGTCAGGCGCCCAACGCGGTCCATGAACCGCAATCAACGCCGCAACACGAAATACTCCCAGGGACGCAATGCGCTCCGCGATTGCCGGGACAACTGCAACACCCTGTTTACCCAGTGTTTTAACATCGCCAATACGATCCATCATTGAGCCGGCAACGGGTGCGCTCCGGACTTTCCCCTCGGCCGGCCGCCGCGTGCGCGCCTCACGGCCGCCGGAACCGTCCGCCTGATGCCCGGCCGCGCCGATCGGCGCGAACGGACGTCGCCCGGGGCAAGGCTTCTTTACGAATCGCGCGAGTCGCGACGGGCAACCCGGCCCGCCGCCCGTTCGCGCCGTGTTTCGCGGCACTCCCGGAATAACCGGGCCTGACAAAAATAAACCCCAACCCATCCGGATTGCCTATGTCTTCAAAATGGCTTCATATCCTGCTCGCGCTTTTGCTCACGCTCGGTTCCGGCGTTGCCCTCGCCGCCAAGGACGACGACGCCAAAACCCATAAAAACTCCAAGGAATCCAAATCGACCAAGGGCGAATCTTCGAAAAAGGAAGACAAGTCCAAAGCCAAGGGAAAAGACGACAAGACCAAGGGAAAAGACGAAAAGACCAAAAGCAAGGACGGCAAATCGTCCTCGAAATCCCACGGCAAGGAAAAAAGCTCCAAAGAGGACAGGGGCAAGTCAGGGAAAAAAGAGAAGGGGCGGGAGAAGGAGCAGGAAAAGGAAAAATCCAAGCACTCCACATCCTCGGCGCGCCATGAATCCGAAAGCAAACGCGGCGGCGACGACGACATAGAGGAACCGGCGGCCAAAACCGCGCCGCCCCCTCTGGCCCAGCCCTCCAGGGAACAACGGCCCGATACGAACCTAAATGCCGAAGCCTTCTTCAACAAAGGCGTGGATAACGGCAAGAATCACCAATACCAGCAGGCCATCGCCCAATTCGACCAGGCCATCAAACTCGATCCGGCCAACCCCGAATACCACACCAACCGGGGCCACGCCTTCTACTACATGAAACTCTACGGCCGGGCCATCGAAGACTATACCGCCGCCATCAAACTCGCCCCGGACGCGGCGCTGCCCTACTCCATGCGCGGACTCAGCTACGCCCGCTCCGACCAAAACGCCAAGGCCATCGAAGACTTCAACCAGGCCATCAAACTCGACGGCTCAAACGCGGACTACTATAAAGGCCGGGGCTTCGCCTATTCCAACCTGCGGCAAAACGACAACATGTGCGCGGACTACAAAAAAGCCTGCGAACTCGGCGACTGCGAAATGTTCGAAAGCGCCAAACACGAAGACCACTGCAAAAGCAAAACCACCGAATAAACCGTTCGCGGGCGCAACGCCGCTTGAAATTGCAACCCGGGCCGGCTTTTCGCAAAGCGAAAAGCCGGCCCCGCGCGCTTGGTGCCGCAAATGCGGGGAGCATCCGCCGGTCCGAATCAGGACCGCGAAGACAGGCTAATCGAGCATGTAATCCATCGGGTCCTGCAACGCGCCGCCCTTGTGGACCTCGTAATGCAA
>Ga0302278_10006586_pt1 | contig 10998 bp, 9 predicted proteins | sample III_Bog_N3_2_FD_194543 | JGI IMG/M metagenome (GOLD analysis project Ga0302278, IMG submission 194543) | Peat permafrost microbial communities from Stordalen Mire near Abisko, Sweden - III_Bog_N3_2 | ecosystem: Environmental > Terrestrial > Soil > Wetlands > Peat | place: Sweden: Abisko... | reverse complement strand
GCCCGGGGGGGATCATCCCCCCCGGCGGGGCTTGGGGCGGAGCCCCAGAGAATAAATAGGACGCCCCTTTCCCTGCTCTCCTCTACGCCGCCGCCTTGGCCTCGGCGCAGAGGCAGTGGTCCATTTCCTTGATCTTGCCGTTGATGCGTTTGACCAATTGCCTGAACTCCACCATGTCCTTGGTGCCGAATTTGATCCGGGTTTGGACCATGCCGGCCAGGTCCATGATTTCGTTGTAGAGGTACGGCAGATAGAGCGGGTCCTGCTTGAGGAAGAACTGGACCTGGGCCAGGGTGGCCCGGATCTCGTTCTGGTAGCGTTCCGGTTTCTTGAAAAACTTTTCCAGCTTTTTTTGCACGTTGCGCATGGAACTGGCCCAACTGTTGCCGCGCGCCTGGTAGATCGGCCGCGCGCGCGGCCCGCGGGCGCGCTCCAAGGCATCGATGAAGCGGTTGCGCGCGTCGGTGCCGCTGGTGAGCAGCCCGCGTTCCAGCACGGCTTTGATGGCCAGGTTTTCCGCGCCCTCGATGACCGCCCCGCCGCCGTAGATGTTGTAGTAGGCGGCGTCCGGGGTGGCCTTGATGTCGCCTTCCAGGTCGCGTTTGGCGGCGATGAAGCCCATGTGGGAATAGATTTTTTCACCGTAGAGGTTGGTGAGCGTCAGGTCTTTGGCGGGATCGTACTCCCCGTTCGCGGCGTGGTGGCCCTTGGCGTGGCTGAACGCCCCTTTCCAGGCGAAATCCTGGCCGGCCAGGAGGAAGCGGCGCACCCCCGCCCATGTCAAGAATCTGGCCAGGGTCACGCCCACGTTGCCGCCGGCGTCCAGAACCAGCTCCTCTTTCTGCATCACGAACGTGGCCAGCCCTCCCATGGTCCACAGCGGAATGGTCGGCCCGGGATACAGGTCGAGCACGCCCGGCTGCATCTTGGTGGAGTAGATCAGCGGAATGTCCTTGGCGAAATTGATGTCGCTGAGCCCGCGCATGGCGTTGTCCATGGAATGGCGGAAGTCGATGGCCAGGCAGAAGTCGGGTTTGAGCCCCAGGCGTTCGAGCGCGGGCAGGGTCTGCAACGCGCTGGCCACGATCGCCCCTCCCCGGTGTTCGATCAGGGCCTGGGCCTGCTCTTCCAGCGACGGACCCGCGCCCAGAATCACGGCCGTTGCGCCCTCGCCCATGCCGTGCATGACCTTGAGGCTGCCGTCGAGCATGGCCCGGGAGTAATTCTTGAGTTCGTTGGACACCATGGTTTCCTGCTTCAGGCGCAAGGTGGCCAGTTCAACAGAAAAATTCTCCAGCTTTTCCCGGGTGATGCGGGTCCATAAATCGTATTCCGGGCCCAGTTGCTTCAGGGAAATGTCCGGGCGCAGGTGGATTTGGCCGAAGATGAAGGCCACGTCCAGAGTTTTGATGCCCTCGGCGATGACCTCCTGGTTCGGCGGCAGGAAATGGAGCTTGCCGATCTCGAAAAAGGGGACGAAATCGGTTTGCCCCAGGCAGGCCAGGAGGATTTCCGGCCTGGGTTCGACCACCAGCACCTTGTGGGAGTTGGGTGTTTTGCTGAGCACGTAATTGACGCCGTAGCCCACTCCCGCGCCCACGATGATGGTGGCCGAACTTTCGGCTTTTTCCTTGGGCAGCCAGTCGCCGTAGACCGCCCGCAGCGGAAGTTTTTCCAGGATGCCCACGCCGTTGGGCAGGCGCCAGTCGACCAGGCCCACGCTGTTCAAGAATATGTGCTGGCGCACGTCCTCGGGATTGGCCGGCTTGACCGAGGCCAACCATTTGAGGACCGGGGCGCCCATGCGGGCAAGGCAGGCCAAATTGGCTTCAAGATATTTATTGATTTCCATGCTACTCCCCTTTGTCCGCATGAATTAGCAATATCCTTGCCAATGGACGCGGCGGGCCGCGCCGGGGCGGGGCCTTTCCCGGGCCGGCGCATAAATAGTTGTAAGACACGACCAGCCGGTATATATCATGCTCGGCGGGAGGCGGTATGCCCGAACTGACATGGGACCAATCGAAATCAATCGGTTTCGAATCCATCGACGAACAGCACAAGAAAATATTTAGCATTTTCAATGCTTTGTGTCTGGCGCTGGAAACCAATCAGGAATGGCCGGCCGTCAAAAAAGCCGTCGACGACCTGTTGCAATACGCCGGCACCCACTTTCGGGATGAAGAACGCATCATGCGGGATTACGGCTATCCCGACGAGCGCAAGCATACCCGGGAGCATGAACTTTTCATAAACAAGCTCGGGCAGTTCGAGTTCGGCAAGATGCTGAACGATCCCGGCCTGGCCAACGAGATATTCATGTTTCTCGCCGACTGGATCGTCGAGCACACCTCCACGGAAGACGTTTGCCTGGGCGTATTCATCCAAAAGAAACTCGCCGAGAAGTAACAATCAAAATATATCGGTCCGGCGGCGCGCGCCGGAAATCCGACTCTCGGGTGACACGATGATCCACCACAATATTCTCGCGGCCGTCGGTTCCACGCCGCTGATCCGAATCAACCGGATTTTCTCCAAGCCCGGCGTGACCCTGGCGGTAAAGCTCGAGAGCCGCAATCCCGGCGGTTCGATCAAGGACCGGGTGGCCCTGGCCATGATCGAGGCCGCCGAAGCGCAAGGCCTGCTCACCCCGGACAAGACGATCATCGAGGCCACCTCCGGCAACACCGGCATCGGCCTGGCCATGGTCTGCGCCGTGAAGGGCTACAAGCTGCGCCTACTCATGCCCGCCTCGGCCTCCGAGGAGCGCAAGCGCATCATGCGCGCTTACGGCGCGGACATCGTCCTGACCCCGGGCCACCAGGGCACCGACGGCGCCATCGAGGAAGCCTACCGCCTGGCCCGTGAAGAGCCTGACGCTTACGTCCTGATGGATCAGTTCAACAACCCGGCCAGCATCGAAGCGCATTACCGCTCAACCGCGGTCGAGCTCTGGGAGGCGACCGGCGGCCGGCTCACCCACGTGGTGGCTTCGCTTGGCACCTCGGGCACGGCCATGGGGCTGGTCAAACGGCTCAAGGAATATTCGAGCGCGGTTCAGATCGTGGCCGTCGAGCCGCACCCGGGCCACAAGATCCAGGGCCTGAAAAACATGCGCGAATCCTACCCGCCCGGCATCTACAACAAACGCGCGCTCGACGCCGTGGTCGGAATCGACGACGAAAGCGCCTTCGAAATGTGCCGCCGCCTGGCCAAAGAGGAAGGCATCTTCGCGGGCATGAGCTCCGGGGCGGCCATGGCCGCCGCCGTGCTCCTGGCCGAAAGCCTGGACTCCGGCCTGGTGGTCGCCATCTTGCCCGATTCCGGGGAACGCTACCTGTCCACCAACCTGTTCGCCCAGTCGCCCAAGCGCGGCGTCGCCGTCATGGACGTGGCCAGCGGCGAAAAAGTCCATCCCGCCGCCGTCGGCGGCGTCATCGGCCTGTTCACCGTGGGCCCGAGCCTGGGCGAGCCGGGCGAACCCGAAGCCTGGCGGCGCATCCTGATGCTCGACGTGCTCGGCCGCTACCTCGACCGCGAAGGCGCGCAGGTGAGGCTCGCCGCCGGCCTGGCCGACCTCGACGACCGCACCATGAGCGCCGCCCATGAGGCGAAACTTTCGCAAAAGGACTATTCGGCGGGAGCCAGGGCGCAAATCGACACGCTGGCGCGCGCCTTCGGCCTGTCCCAGGATTTCTCCTTCGTCCCGGCCAGCCGCAGCGCGGACACGCTCCTGAGCCTGGCCGACAAGCTCACCCACAAGGGCTTCGCCTACGAGCGCCTGCGCAGCCTCTATTTCGACGTCACCAGGGACAAAGAGTACGGCGAACTCCTGCACACCGATCTCTCCAAGCTCTCGCTCGGCAAGACCGTGGACCTGGAAGCCTACGTCAAGGACAATCCCAAGGACTTCACCCTGCTCAAGCGCGCCTCGCTCCAAGACCTCAAAAAAGGCGAGGTGCTCCAGACCGCCTGGGGCAACGTGCGGCCGAGCTGGTTTTTGCAGATGGCCGGGACGGCCCTGGACGGCCTGCCCCGGCTGTCCGTGTTCATGGCCGGCGAAGCCCACAGCTTCCCGCACATGGAAAACCTCCGGGCCATCTGGAAGCTGGGCGCGTCCGTTTCGCCGGCGGCCTGGATGGTCTGCCGGGGAGTGACCGGGCTCACCGACATCGCCGCCCCGGGCCTGCCGTTTTTGGCGCTTCGGCTGTGGCTTTTGTCCTCATCCTACCGCAAGCCGCTCTTGTATTCCCCGGCCTCGCTGGCCATGTGGCTGAAAAACTGGCGCAAACTCCTGGAGACCGCCGCCCTGCTCTCCGAGGCGGTATCGAACAAGGGCAAGGCCTCCCCCGAGGCACAAGGCGAAAACGCCAAGCTGGACCAAGCCCTGGCCGAAGCCGTCGAAGACGACCTGTCCTTGTCCCGGTTCTGGCCGGCCTTGTTCGATTTCTGCCGCGCCGCCAACACCTTGCTCTCCTCCGGCCGCCTGGACGGCGCAAGCGCGGCGAGCATGCTCTCGGCACTGCGCCGGACCGACGTCGTGCTGGGCGTGCTCGACGAAACCATGTTGCCGGTGGCCGCCTCGGCCTGGCCCGAGGCCGTTGCGCACCTCGCGGGACAGCGCGCCGAGGCCAGGCAACGCCAGGACTTCACCCGCGCCGACGCCATCCGCGAGGAAATCGCCGCGCTCGGCTTCCGCCTGGAAGACACGGCCCAGGGCGCGCGCCTCTTTCACCTGTGATACGAATTGGGGAGGGGAAGCGTTTGCGGCGCGAAGACGCTTCGCGGCGCAGAGTACGAAAAGAAGCCTTTTCTCCCGTGCGCGTATGAAAAAAAGGTTCCCCTCCCAACCCCTCCCCTCCCAAAAACTTGAGGCCGTCCCGGTTTACGGACCCTCAATCCGCTTGTGACCCATATTTTCATTGGTTGAGGGGCATTCCCTCGGCTCGACGCGCGGGCCGGAATCGGGCTTTTCAAAACGAAGGCCGAAAGCGGTGGCGCGGGCGGCCGAGCCGGCGTAAAGTTTATTCCAAAGTCGTCGATAAGTGCTGCAAGAACCCGGGTGAGCGCCAGCGCTAGGGTGTTGGGAGACGGCATGAATAAAATATTAAAACGAATCGTGGTGGCCAGCCTGCTTATCCTGTTGGCCTCGCTTTTCGCCTGCGCCTCGGGGCCCGCCCGCAATACCGGCCCCGTGGCCGCGCCGGTTCCGGAGCCGACCCTGATCGCCATCCGCGACGCCGGATCGCCCTCCTCGGCCGATAAAACGCCGACGCCTTATAGCAAGTCCAAGAAAAAGACCGCGACGAAAAAAGGCAACGCGGGCAAAAAGCCCGCGTCCAAACGGGCCGCCCCCTCCGGCGCCCGCCCGCCCGATTGCCCGAAATGCCCGGATCAGGGCGCCGACCAAGGCACCGGCACGAGCGCCGGCATGGCCGCCACGGCCTCCACGGCCTCCAATCCGGTGCTCGACGCCCTGGCCAAGGAACTGTCGCTGGCCCTGGACGCCAACAAGGCCTCCGACCAAGAACCGGCGGCAAAAACCGCGCCGACGCCCGCGCCGACAGCCGCGCCGACAGCCGCGCCAACGCCCGCGCCGCGGTAGGGGAAAAACATGTCCCAGACCTCCTTGGCCGCCTTGATCTTGATCGCAAGCTTCACTCCGGCCCTGATCTACGCCTTGGCCTTGGTCCGCCTGCAAGCCGGCTTGCGCGCGCGTGAAAAATCCGGAGCGCGCCCGGACTGGAATCAGCCATGAACCGCTCTCTCGCCTTCATTCTCCTGCTCGCTTCCGCCCTCGCCTCCAGCTGCGGCTACACCGGCGGCGGCGGCGGCCAGAACCGTTGGGCATCGCCCCTGATCAGCTTTCCCTCGTTTTCCGAGGACGGCGACAACTACTCCCGGATGGCCCGCGAAATCGCCCGCGAACTCGACTCCCAGATCGTGCCGCGCATGGGCATCGTCGGCAACCGCAACGCCTACTATGTGGCCGTGACCGTGCCGGAGAACCTGCACACCATGGACAAATCCTCGGCCATGGCCCGCCTGATGGCCCAGGAAATCGCCAATGGACTGGTCGCCCTGGGCTACAACGTCCAGGATATGCGCAAGGGCCGGGAAATCCTCTTCGACCAGAAACAGGGCGAATTGTACCTGACCCGCAATACCCGGGGCCTGGCCAGGCCGGATGTGGCGGCCACCTTGGTCGTCGTCGGCACCTTCTCGCCCGCGCCCGGCGGCACGCGCTTTTCCATCGAATGCCTGGACGCGCGCAACAACAACATGGTGGCCATGGCTTCGCGCACCGTGTCGGCCGGGCCGGGATCGGACACCGCCTTCGGCGGCGAGCCCCAGAACAGCGGGCTTTCTCCCTCGGTGATCACCACCCGGGGCCTGCGGCCCATGGACTACAAGCTGCAATAACCCGCCGTCCGCTCTTGCCAGCGGAGGCGTCCGGTGCTATCTTAGGACTGTCGGCCAGGCTGCGCGCCTGGCCTTTTCCATTGGTTGACGCCGCACGGCGCTCCGCTTGGGTCTTGAGGCCCCGGCAGTTCCCGGCCCCCATGGGCTTATTGACAATTACAGGATGTGGTTTCCCTCATGATTTCGCACAAGCCCGAAATTCTCGCCCCGGCCGGCGACGCGGCCTCCTTTCTGGCCGCCCTGGCCGCCGGAGCGGACGCCGTCTACGCAGGCCTGAAAAACTATTCGGCCCGCATGCGCGCCGACAATTTTTCCCTGTCCGAACTGGCCCGGCTCACCGAGCTGGCCCACACCATGGACCGCAAGGTCTATCTGGCCATCAACAACATGCTCACGCCGGACGATCCGGTCCGGGCGGCGCGGCTGATCGCCCGCCTGGCCCGCTCGGTCGCCCCGGACGCGCTGATCGTCGCCGATCCCGGACTGCCGCGCCTGGCGCGCGAAGCCGGATTCACCGGGGAAATCCACCTCTCCACCCTGGCCAACGTGACCCACCCGGCCGCGCTTGCTTCCGCGCGCGCCCTGGGGGCCGCGCGTATCGTCCTGCCCCGCGAACTCTCCCTCGACGAGATCAAAGCCATGGCCACCGCCTGCCCGGAAGGCATGGCCCTGGAAGTCTTCGTCCACGGCGCGCTGTGCCACAACGTCTCGGGCCGCTGCTACTGGTCAAGCCTGCTCGGCGGCAAATCCGGCCTGCGCGGGCGCTGCGTCCAGCCTTGCCGCCGGGTCTACAACCGCCGCGACGTCAAGGAACGCTTCTTCTCCTGCCAGGACCTGGGGCTCGACGTGCTCACCCGCACCATGCTGAACGTGCCCCAAGTCACCGCCTGGAAGATCGAAGGCCGCAACAAGGGCCCGCACTACGTCTACTACACCGTGGCCGCCTACAAGCTCATCCGCGACGAAGGCACCGACGCCCCGGCCAAGAACAAGGCCATGGACTACCTCGCCCAAGCCCTGGGCCGCGCCACCACGCACTACGGCTTTTTGCCCCAGCGGCCCTACAATCCGGTCAAAATCGGCGAGCAGACCTGCTCCGGCCTGCAAATCGGCAAACTCACCCGCGAAGGCATGCGCAAATACTTCACCCGGCCGCGTTTCCCGCTTCTGGCCGGGGACCTTTTGCGCCTGGGCTACGAGGACGACGCCTGGCACCAACTGATCAAAGTGACCAAAAACGTGCCCAAGGCCGGACGCTTCGACGTGAAAGTCGAAGGCGCGGCCAAGCCGGCCGCCAGCTCGCCGATCTTCCTCATCGACCGCCGCGAGCCGGAACTGGTCCGGGAACTGAACAAGATGCGCGCGGCTCTCGACAAGATCGAGGAACCGCCGGTCGAGTCCGTCCCCTTCGAGCCCGCGCCGCCAAGGCCCGCCCGGGTCCCCAAACACCCCAGGATCATCGACGTGCACGTCTGGCGCAAAGCCCCGGCGCAGAAACCGGGCCTGGACCAAGGCTCCTGGGTGCACCCCCGGAACGCCCACGAACTCCATGTCAGCCGGTCGAGAGACGCCCAGTGGTGGCTGCCGCCGGTCATCTGGCCCAACGAAGAAGGCGAATTCGCCGTGCTGATCTCGGATATGGTGCGGCGCGGCGCGACCTATTTCGTGCTCAATGCGCCCTGGCAGGTCGGACTTCTACCGCAAAAAAAACTCGGCGACCTGCGCCTGATCGCCGGGCCGTTTTGCAACCTGGCCAATGCCTTTGCCCTGGAAGCCATGAAGGGAATGGGATTTTCAGCGGCCTTCGTGTCCCCGGAACTGCCCAAGGAAGACCTGCTCGCCCTGCCCGCCCTCTCGCCCCTGCCGCTTGGCATCGTGATCAAAGGCTTCTGGCCGTTCGGCATATCGAGAGTGCTGGCGCACGAGGTGTCCACCTGGGAAAACCTCTCCAGCCCCAAGGGCGAAGTGCTCTGGACGGCCAGAAACGGCCAGAACTACTGGATCTACCCGGCCTGGGAAATGGACCTGACCGAACACAAAGAAACGCTGCGCGAAGCGGGCTACACCACCTTCGCCACCCTGCGCGAACCCGCGCCCAAAACCCTGCCCAACCTCACCCGCAAAGCCGAATTCAACTGGCATAACAAGCTGCTGTAGGCATGTTCTTGAAAGATGAATAAAAGCAAAATGCCCTTTGGAGATATGTCAAATAACTCCAAACACTTAAGACAAAAGTATATTTATCTAATTTACTTGTCAGGCCGAATATCTTAACAGTAAAACCTTAGGATATTCCAGTTGGGGTGATTGGATAGTTGAACCCCACGGAGAACATAATGAGATATACCGACGAACAACTTGAATCTCTTCTTGCCGGTATCGAGTCTGATCGTGCTGAACGAAAGGAGTCCTGGAAAGGTGACGCACCAGATAGCGGGCGACAAGCCACCTGCGCATTCGCAAATGATTTGCCCGATCACCGAGAGCCGGGAGTTCTTTTTATTGGAGCTCGGGATAATGGCAGCCCATCCAATTTGCCCATAAGTGATGAACTGCTCCGAACGCTTTCCGACATCAGGACAGACGGCAATATATTGCCACCACCGTCAATCCTGGTGGAAAAACGCACATTACGTGGTGCCGAAATGGCGGTCGTCACCGTACAGCCGTCAGATACTCCACCTGTACGATATAGAGGTCGAATCTGGGTTAGGATCGGACCGAGACGGGCTATTGCTACTCCACAAGAAGAGAGAATTCTAAACGAAAAACGCCGCTTTCGAGATCTTCCATTTGATGTCCAGCCGGTTCCTACATGCAATTTATCTGATCTTAATCGGTTATTATTCGAACAAGAGTATTTACCTAATGCTTTCGCTCCGGATGTTATAGCAGCCAATGAACGCTCATATGAACAACGATTAGCGTCATGTCGAATGATCGCCTTCACAGATGACCCAACACCGACAATCCTTGGTATTTTAGTTCTTGGGATATCTCCACAAGACTGGATACCAGGCTCATATGTTCAGTTTCTTCGTATTGCTGGAAACAATATGAGTGATGACATTCAAGATGGAGCAAGAATAGACGGAACAATAAATGAAATATTACGCGAATTGATGAAAAGATAGAATCTCATAATCGTATTTCAATTGATGCAACGGGGTATAATATAGAACATAGAATAACTCCATATCCTCGAATTGCACTTCAACAGTTAATACGTAATGCAATAATGCATCGTATTTACGAAAGCACAAATGCCCCAACGAGAGTATATTGGTATGATGATCGTATTGAGATCATGAATCCAGGTGGACCGTTTGGTGTTGTCACCAAAGAAAATTTCGGTCAACCCGGCATCACGGATTATCGCAACCCTAACTTGGCAGACGCAATAAAAGTTATGGGATTCGTGCAAAAATTTGGGTTAGGCATACAACTAGCAAAAAATGAATTAAAAAAAAATGGTAATCCAGAACTAGAGTTTCAGATAGAACCAATGCAAGTACTTGCCACGATCAGGAGGCGTCCATGAGCATTCCAACTTTAACTTTCTTTAATAACAAGGGAGGGGTTGGAAAAACATCCCTCATTTATCACTTATCATGGATGTTTTCCGAACTTGGCAAGACTGTCGTGGCGATGGACCTCGATGCACAGGCAAACTTGACCGCTGTCTTTCTCGACGAAGACGAACTCGAAGATCTCTGGGAATTCAAGTCCGGCCCTGAAACAATTTACCGAGCCATACAACCCTTGACTCGGGCAGGAGATTTATTGGAGCCGACTCTGAAAAAAATCACGGATAAGCTTTATCTTGTTCCAGGTGATGTAGGTTTGGCTAACTTTGAAGATACCCTTTCCGAAGCATGGCCACAAAGTATGGGGGATAGCAATCTATACCGCCCATTTCGTATTCTGACCGCTTTTTGGCAGATCGCTCAAAAAGCTGCAGCTAAAATACAGGCCGATATCATACTCGTGGATGTCGGCCCCAACCTCGGCGCGATAAACCGTTCAGCTTTGATTGCCTCAGATTACGTGGCCATTCCTCTCGGAGCTGATCTCTTTTCCCTTCAGGGTTTGAAAAATCTCGGTCCTACATTGCGGTCATGGCGCAACCTCTGGAGAAAAAGACTGGCAAACTGGAACTCTCCGGATTTTAATCTACCACGTGGGACTATGAAATCACTCGGGTACATTGTACAACAGCATAGCGTACGGCTTAGTCGACCAGTAAAAGCCTATGACAAATGGGTCAATCGGATGCCGTCTGTTTATCATGAATATGTCCTTGAAGATTCAACTCAAGCCACCACGCCAGCAGAAGACACTCAATGTCTCGCCATGCTGAAACACTATCGTAGTCTAATGCCAATGGGACAGGAATCACGGAAGCCAATATTTAAACTTACGCCAGCAGATGGCGCAATTGGCAGCCATGCACAGGCTGTCACAGAAGCTCGAAATGACATCAATAGACTTGCGGAAAAACTTCTCAACGGTATTGCAACAACGCCTTCCGTATAAGGAGGTTAGGCCATATCCTTACTGCGGGGTCTGGGGCGG
>Ga0302278_10006583_pt1 | contig 11002 bp, 8 predicted proteins | sample III_Bog_N3_2_FD_194543 | JGI IMG/M metagenome (GOLD analysis project Ga0302278, IMG submission 194543) | Peat permafrost microbial communities from Stordalen Mire near Abisko, Sweden - III_Bog_N3_2 | ecosystem: Environmental > Terrestrial > Soil > Wetlands > Peat | place: Sweden: Abisko... | reverse complement strand
TCGTCGAAGCCAAGCGCGCGGGAATCCCACTCACGTGCGTCGAAACCCGCTTCTCTAGTCTCCTCGAACCCGATGCGCAACAAAATCCCTGAATCCCTGATTCCCCACCGATCGCCGATGGCGAGTCGGGACACCGGGGAAAAGGCGGGGAAAGTAATCGATCAGTCTAAAAACGGCAGTTGGAGACGCGATTGAGGTCAACCGGACGCAGTACACTGCTGCTTTCTTTACGCAGGGCAGTAGAATCAGCGTGTTCCGAGCCGTGACGTTAAGGGAACCGTCACGAAAATCAACTGCTCGCAGTTTACGGTTCCGCTGACAACCTGGTTTCCGCACAACCACTTCCAGGCCTCGCGTGACGTTACTGGATCTTCTCGCCCTTGCGCTTGACGTCGATATTCAAGCGCTTGATCTTCTGATTCAGCGTGGAAAGCGGCACGCGCAGAACCTCCGCCGCGTCGGTCTGGCTCCAGTTGAAGCGCTCCAGATGTTCGATGATCGTGCGGCGCTCGAAATCGGCCACAATCTCGAACAGCGACGCGTCCGCCGGGAGCGCCCCGTTTTCGCTGCGCCGGATCCGGATACCGCCCGCATGGAGCAGATAATCCGGCAGAACGTCCAGCGGAATCACCTGCGTGGCCGCCAGCACCACGGCGCGCTCCACCACGTTCTCGAGTTCGCGCACGTTGCCGGGCCAGTTGTGATCCATCAGCAACTGGAGGGCTTCCGGATCGAACCGCAGAATGGACCGCCCCGAATCGTCCAGAAACTTCTCGTTCTCCTTACTGAACTTCTCAAGGAAGTGCTGAATGAGCAGTGGAATATCCTCACGCCGGTCGCGCAGCGGAGGCAGGTTGATGTTGATGACATTCAACCGGTAATACAGATCCTCGCGAAATTTCTTTTCCTCGACCATCCTGCGCAAATCCGCATTCGTCGCAGCTAGTATCCGGACATCGACCCTGACGACTTCGTTCGATCCGAGCGGCGTGAATTCCTTCTCCTGGATAACGCGCAGCAGTTTCGCCTGCGTCTCCGCGCCGATCGTGCCCACTTCGTCGAAGAAGATCGTGCCCTTGTTGGCAACCTCGAATGCGCCCTTCTTGTTATTGATTGCGCTCGTGAAAGCGCCTTTCACATGCCCGAAAAGTGTCGATTCCAGCAGTTCCGTCGGCAGAGAGCCACTGTTTACCGGAACGAATGCATGGTCCACGCGCGGCGAATTCGCATGAATCGCCTTGGCGATGAGTTCTTTCCCTGTGCCCGTTTCGCCGGTGATCAGAATGGTCGACCGGCTCGTCGCAACCTGCGTCACCAGATCGAACACCCGCAGCATGCGCTCGCTCTTCCCCACGATGTTGGGAAAACTGTAGCGCTGTTTCAGCGCGCGCTTGAGCTGGGTGTTTTCATCGATCAGCCGCTGCCCCGCGATCACGCGGTCGATTTCGATGAGCAGCTTTTCGTTGTCCCACGGCTTGGCGAGGTAATCGTTCGCGCCCAGTTTTACCGCCTGTACGGCCGCCTCGACGGTGCCGTAGGCCGTGATCATGAAAATCGGCGTGTGCCGGTCGCGTTCCCGCACATCGCGCAGCACTTCCATGCCGGATTTCTCCGGCATCATCAGGTCGAGCAGCACGAGATCGTAGGCGCGCTGCTCCAAACGGCGCTCGCCATCCGTGCCGCTCGGGGCCAGATCGACTTCGTAGCCTTCCAGATCCAGCAGCGTTTCGAGGCTTTCGCGAATCTCCACTTCATCGTCGATGACGAGGATGCGGCCCTTGCCGCCTCCTATCGCCTGTTCTCTTGCGGATGCGATCATGCGTGCACCGCCCTGGTTATGGCTGGAAATTCGAGGTGAAAACATGTACCCTGACCAGGCCGGGATGAAGCCTCGATGGCTCCCCCGTGTTCCTGAATAATGCCGTAAGTGACGGAAAGCCCGAGGCCCGTGCCCTTCTTCGAACCTTTCGTCGTAAAAAACGGATCGTAGATGCGGCTGAGGTGCTCCGGCGCAATGCCGCCGCCGGTATCGAGCACGTCCACCTCAACACCGTTTTCGCCGCGCCGCGTGACGATTTCGAGAACCCTGTGCCGTTCGCCCGATAGCTCCGGCGGGGCCATTTCCATAGCGTCGCGGGCGTTCAGAATCAGATTCAGAAAGACCTGCTGCAGCTTGCCCGCGTTGCCCTTGACCGGCTCCAGATCCTCGTCCAGATTCATCCGGACCTCAATCGACGACTTGCGCAGCTGGTGTTCCAGCAGCGACAAGGTCTCCTGAACCACGCGGTTCAGCTGAACTTCCGCGAGTTCCGCGGACGAGGTGCGCGAGAAGTTCAGCAGCGAGTTGACAATCTCGCTCGCGCGGAAACTCTGGCGCGAAATCTTGTCCAGCATGCGCGACTTCTGCTCGTCGCCGGCTACCTGCTTCGAGAGCATCTGCGCGTAGGTCGAGATCACCGCCAGCGGTGTATTCACTTCGTGCGCCACGCCCGCGGCCAGAAGCCCGATGCTCGACAGCTTGTCCGCCTGCACCAGGCGGCTTTCCAGTTCGGCGCGGTCCGTAATATCGTCGAATATCACGAGGCGCCCGATCTGCTGCATCTCCCTCGAAACCAGCGGTGCGATGGCGATGTTGAACGTCGCTTCACCGCGGCCGTTGTCGAGACGCGAAGCTTCGAGCGTGAACTTATCCAAATGATGAATACGCATCTCGCCGCGAGTACGTTCTAGCTGCTCGACGAGAGAAGAGGGAAACAACTCGCGGAGCGACCTTCCCACCGCGTCGGCCCGACCGATTCCGCTCAACCGCTCCATCTGTGTGTTCCAGCTCTCGACGCGGTCGTCGAGGTCCGCCGCCAGGACGCCCACGTTGATGGATTCGACGATGTTTTCGCTGAACTCTTTCAGACGCTCGTATTCATCGACCTTTGCTTTGAGCGACACATAAAGGTTGGCGTTTTCGATGGCGATGCCGACGTAATTTGCCAAAGTGAGCAGTAGCTCGACATCGTCGCTCGAAAGGAATTCGCCGGTTTCCGTCCGGCTTACACCCAGGAATGCGATGGTGCGCCCCCGGACCGAACAAGGGACGTAGTAGTTCAGATCCAGATCGGCGATCGTCTGGCGTACCGGCGCCGGCCAACTGCTGGCCACCGCATCGAGATGGTAACGGGTGCGCTCAAAAAACAGGTACGGACTGCGCTGGGGCCAGTCGAGAAAACTCAGATCGAGCGAATCGAGCGAGTTCAGGGGCCGCGCCGCCGAGCCCATCGACTTGCGCAGCCGCCATCCGCCATCCGGTCCGTCGCAATCCCGGAACAGAAACGCCACATGCCGGATCGAAAGGGTCTGCATGAGCCGGTCCGCCACAGACTGCAGCATGGGATCGAGATCCGTTTCCGAGTTCAGTTCGCGGGCGAATTCCTCAAGCGTGCGCCGGTAGTCGTAATGATCGCGGTAGAAATGCCGGTCCAGTTTCTCCTGAATCCAGTTGCGCAGCGGCTGAAAGAGGAACGTGGCGATCAGCATCACGATGATCATGCCGGTGTTCCCGAGCGGCTTCTGCACCATACTGCCGACCTTAAACACCACCGAATAGAACGCCGTGAGCATTACGAGCGTGGTCAGCGTGTACGCAAAACCGCGCCGGAAAATTACATCGACGTCCATGAGCCGGTAGCGGATAATCGCCCACGCGATGGTCAGCGGAATCAGCGGCAGCGTGACCACCGCGTAATTCAGGTACGGGCTCATCGGGACGTCGAGCACGAATGGGAGCGCGTAGAGGATTCCGAACGGCGCAAAGCCGAAGATCATGCCATTCCGCAGCCACTTGAGCTGCTGCCGGATAATCGCGTCGTCGGCATGCCGGTAGCCGGTCTGCAGCACAATACCGCTGAGCACGTAAGCAGCGGTCAGCAGCCCCATCCAGGCACGGTTAATCCCGTCGAGAACATCCGCCCGCGAATTCCCCGGCGAAGCCAGAACGCCGTTGGCGAATCCCGCATAAATCAGCGTCAGCGCGATGCCGGGCAGATACATGGCAACCGTCATCCAGTTGCGGTACCATCGGCGGCTCTCCGGGAACGTGGCGCAGAAGTGCAGAAAGAGCACGGGGGCCAGCCATCCCGCTATAAAGTTGCCGTAATCGACGACCTGATCGAAGGCGTTAAGTTTCAGCGTGGCGTGAAAACAGCAGAAGATGAACGAAACCAGGCAGAACACATAGAAGTGCCGCGCTTTGTACGCGCTCCCGCGCCGGAAAAAGATGAAAAGCCCGATTACGAGGTAACAGACACCCACCACGTACTGGTAGCTGACGGCCACCCCGCGGGTAGCCTCGTGAACGTAAACCGTGGCCTTCACGGCAACGCCGTTGCGCTGGTACTCGTAAATTTCCTGCGACCATGCACCCGGTGACGCCTGTAGTTTGGCCACATCTTCCGTGTTGTGGACCGGAACTCCCTGAATACTCAGCAGCGCGTCCCCCATGCGGAGTCCGGCCAGATACGCGGCACCCTTCGATTCGACGCGCGTGGCCACCACCCGCCCGTGCTGGACTCGCCAGACCACTCCATCGTCGGGAAGCCGGAAAACCTGCTGTTGCTGGTAGTTGATTCCAGCGGCAATCGCGGCTGCTATGGTCAGCACCGTAAGTATCGCCGTCGAAAGCTGAAATCGAAGTTCCTGAAGCATCCTTGTATTTAGCGACGTTCACGGTCGCCGGCGGCCAGGCGCCACACTTCCACACAAAGACACCTGGACAGTCGTCCGGGTGTAGTTGCAGTTATCGTGCCACCAATTCTTATTTCAGCACAAGCGTAACTCACTGAAAATACGAGCGGTTCGGTTACAACCATGACCGTGGATTCCATTTTTGGAATCCACCGCTCTCCGCCGGTGGTGAGAACCGGAAGCGCCCGCGCCCGAAAGTTGCTAATATCTGGAGCATTATGATGCTTTCCAGGCTGATCGCCGGCCTCACATTTGCCGCGCTCGGAGCCTCCGGCCAGGTCGGCACAGCGCCCGCCCCTTGTCCCGACGTCACCGGCACGACTTCCGGTTACGTCATCGGTCCGCTCGATGTGCTTACCGTTCAGGTCTGGGATAACGAGAAGCTCAGCCGAACGTATTCCGTGCGCCCCGACGGAATGTTCTCCATGCCTCTCGCGGGCGAGATCGTTGCCGCCGGACTCACTGTCGCCAAACTGGAACAGTCGATCACGGCCAAACTGTCGGAATTCATGATCAACCCGATCGTCACCATTGAGGTGCCCCGGGTCAACAGCAAAAACTACTACGTAGAGGGCGAGGTCATGCGGCCTGGCCAGTTCCCGCTCATTCAGAATCTCACCGTGTTCGACGCGCTCTCTGCCGCCGGCGGGTTCCGGGAATTTGCTCGGAAAAACAAAATCTATATTCTGCGCGGTTCACAGCCGATCAGGTTCAATTATGACGAAGTCTCCCGAGGGAAACGCATGGAGCAGAATATTCCACTGCAAAACGGGGATCACATCATTGTGCCGGATCGAAACTGAGCCGGAGAGCCCGGCATCAACAAGCCCTCCGCGCCGCGGGCATTGTGCGCCGCGCATTTTCCGATCCCGCACACGGCGCTCCATGTGAGCCGCGTGCGTAAGTAAGGGGCAAATCGGGCCATTTCGGCGGCAAACCGCCCGCTCAGATCCGGGTGTCCGGCCGCAGTTTCCGCATCCAGGCGACAAATTTCTCCGGAACCGCCATCGTCGAAAGCCGGCTCTGCCGCACCAGCGCCCAATCAGCGAACAGTCCCGATTCTTTGATCTCCCGGAGCGTCACGGGCGGTTCGATCCGGCACCGGAAGCGGAAATCGGCTACCGCCAGTTTTGGGTTTTTCGTATCGGGGCGGCCATCCTTCACGACGTCGGCCATGCCCACGATGGCGGCTTCACCCATGCTGTGATAAACGAAGACCGAATCGCCGGCCTTCATCTCCCGGATGGCCCGCAGCGCCTGCGGATTCGTCACTCCGTCCCAGACGGTTTCGCCGTCGCGCTCCAGCTGCGCGATCGGATAGGTCTCGGGATCCGTCTTTGCGAGAAAAAAGTTACCCGTTGGCAGTCCTGTGTCCCCCTGTTTACAGAAGTATATTCTTTACCCGGTTTTACCCTGCTACGATCATAAGAAGAGCCATGAAGCAGCCGCTCAGGACCGTCTGCGCCCTCTTGTACGCGGTATCGTGTTGCACGGGCCAGGCCACTAACGCCAACCAGAAGCCGCCTTCGGTCGTAAATACCGTTCCGGCCGCGCCATCTCCCACGCCCGCAGGGGGCACCGTACCTGTATCGAATCTGCCTCCTCCCGCCGTCACTGCGCCCTTTGCTCCCCAAGCCGCACCGCCGCCAGGAAACCAGGATACCAAACCCGCCGCGGGTGCGCAGCAGGAACCCGCTCCGGCGGGCACGGCCATTGTGGCCGACCCGAATGCGGGGAAACCCAACTGTGAGACCGACATTCCTCCCGCGCCCGATTCGTCGTCCGCCAAGCCGTATGTGATCGGCCCCCTGGATGTGCTCGACATCAAAGTCTGGGAAAATCAGAATCTGAGCGGATACTCCGACGTCGGGCCCGACGGCATGATCTCCCTGCCGCTCATCGGCCAGGTTAAAGCGGACGGGCTGACTCAGGCCGAGCTCACCAAGGTGATCCGCGACCGTCTTGCCAGTTCCGTGACCGTGTGCCCGCCGCACGTGAATGTGCAGGTGGTTCGGGTGAACAGCAAGAAATTCTATATTTATGGCGGCGTCTTTCGCCAGGGCGAGTTTCCACTTACCACCGAAATGACCGTGATGGATGCATTCGCGAACTGTGGCGGCTTCAAAGATTTCGCCAATCTGAAGAAAATCTATATCATGCGCGGTACCAAGAAATTCGATTTCAATTATAAGGATGTAAGCCATGGGAAAAACATCTCTCAGGACATCAAGCTCCAGAACGGAGACCGCATCTTTGTGCCCGAGTAACGGATGCCTGAGTAACGGGTGCGTGAGTAATGGGTGCCTGATTAACGGGTGCACAATCCGCATCGGGCGAATCGGAGAAGTGAAAAAATGACTGCAGCACAACCTTATGTCTCGGTGTCGCGCCGGGCGCTCGATCTCGAAGATTACATCAATGTCGCCCGCCGGCACTCGGGCTGGATATTCGGCCCTCTTTACGTCGGTCTGGTGATCTCGATCGTGGTGGGCTGTTCTCTTCAGAATGTCTATGAGGCCCGCGCCACCATGCAGATCCGGCCGTCGCAGATCTCCGACAAACTGATCGAGAGCACGGTCAATCAGCAGTTGACGGAACGTATCGAGCAGATGAAGAGTACCGTGACCAGCCGTCAGAGCCTCGCGACCCTGATCCAGGACCCGCGGCTGAACCTCTATCCGGACGAACGCGCCAAGCTTCCCCTCGAAGATGTGGAAGACGAGATGCGCAAGAACATCAACATCCTGATCGCGCCCGAGAATATCACCAAGCGCGGCGTCTCGGTCTTCACGATCGCGTTTACCTACCGCAAGCGCAAAGAGGCTCAGGCGACGGTTCAGTCTCTGGTAACCCAGTTCATCAACCAAAGCACGGTCAGCCAGCGCGACCAGCAGAACACGCTGAAGGAGTTCTTCAGCGACGAAATGAATCAGGCCAAAGCCGATCTGGATCACAAAAACGAAGCGCTCACGAACTTCCGAAAGACTAACGAAGGCCGCCTGCCCGAAGAAGAGCAGATGAACGTGGCGGCGCTGAACTCGCTCCAGAACCAGGTCAGCAACATCAATGCGGAGCTGGGGCGGCTGCAGAACGACAAGGTGAATATTGAAACGAATATTACCTACCTGAAGAGTGAGCTCGGCATGACCGAACTCCTTGCCGACGATGCGCCGACCATCATGTCCAGCCCGGTTTTTCGCCAGAATGAAGATCTGTTAAGGCTGAACAAGGAGATCGACGCCGACGAACTGCAGCTGAAGCAATATCAGCGCGTCTACCGGGACACGTACCCGAATGTGCGCGATCTGAAAAACGCGATCACCGTGCTGAAAGACCAGCGCGACGCCCTCATGGCGGCTCAGGAAAAACAGCGCGCCGCAGAAGCCGCCAAACCCGTCGCGGAACAGCAGAAAAAGCCCACCAACGCCAAGATGGCGATCTCACGCAACCAGATCGAAGGCGACATCGCCAAGAGCCAATCCCTGCTGGTTAACAATCAGCACGATCAGGAGTTTCGCCACAAAGAACTGGAAGCAAAAAACAAGCAGATCGAGGCCTATCAGGCCCGGCTTGCGGCAACGTCAGTCCTTGAGGCGGAATACGCGGACCTCAAGCGGGAAGCCGTTATGGCGACCGACAAATACGAAAAACTCCAGCACAGCCAGGATCTGACGCGCGAGAACGCCGAACTGGTGAACCGCAACGCTACCGAATTCCTCGAACTGCTCGATCCGCCCACCGTTCCTCAGAAGCCCACCAGTCCGAACCGACCCATGATTGTGGGCGCGGGCGTGGGCCTTTCCCTTATGCTGGGGCTGGCTCTCGCGGGCGTTCAGGAAGCTAAAGATTCCTCGCTGAAGAACCTCAAAGACGTCAGGGCTTACACCAATCTTCCGGTTCTCTGCAGCATCCCGCTGCTCGAAAACACGCTGCTGGTGAAACGGAAGCGGCGCATCACATATCTCGCCTGGTCGGCGGCTGTCATTGTGGGCATTCTGGCCGTTGGCGCTTCGCTGATGTATTACCTCGAAGTAGTTCAGAACGCCTGATGCGGAAGGACAATATTTAATGAGCCGCGTTCACGACGCCTTGCGCAAGGCCGAGCAGTTACTGGAAGCGCCTACCGGCGACCTCGACGCAGATCTGGCGGCGGACTCCCGATCGCTCGTGGTTCCCGACGAGTCGGAAGTCGCCGAAGCGCCGCCGGAGGTCGAGATACCTCGCCCATCCAGCGTCTCAGCCCGCGGCATTGCGCGCACCGAGTCGCGCGAGCTTCAGGTGGACTGGCGGAATTTCCTCTCCCGCTGCAAGACGATCGCCTTTAAGCCCGCACCGGAAGCGCACCTCATCAACATCGAGCGCCCGCATGAAGTTCCCGGCGAAGAGTTCCGGACTCTCCGGACGCGTCTGAATCACATGCAGAGCCAGCAGGATCTGCACACGATTGTCGTAACCAGCGCCTCGCCCGCCGAAGGCAAGACGTTCACGGCGATCAATCTGGCGCTGGCGCAGGCACAGCTCGAATCGCCGGTCCTGATCGCCGATCTCGATCTTCGGCGCCCCGTGGTGCATAACATGTTCCAGTGCGAGAGGTCCCCCGGATTTTCGGACTTCCTGCTGGCCGACCGTAAACTTGAGGACTGTGTGCGCCGCATTGAGGGGACGAATCTCTATTTCATGCCGGCCGGTACCCAGGTGCGGAACCCCCTGGAACTCCTCAATATGCGCCAGGTCAAGTACTCCATTGACGCCTTTCGCAAGGTTTTCAACTGGGTGATCCTGGATACGCCGCCGCTGCTGTTTTCCGCCGATGCGAATCTTCTGGCAACGCTTACCGACGGGACTCTGATCGTGGTCCGCATCGGGTCCACCACCTACGATTCGGTGATCCGCGCCATGCAGTCGTTGTGTGAGAACAATGTGCTGGGAATCGTGGCCAACGGCGCGCGCGCGGGCGAGCTTTACAGCAAGTATACGTATTACTACACCAAGAGCGAAGGCGATACGGTGGTCGAAGAAGAAGCCGAAGAAGACGAATAACTTCGAAGCGCAGGGACCGCCGGAAGCGGCCGTAACTTGCGCGGGTTCCTAAAAAGCATCACCAGCCGAGGCGGTGACGTAAGGCGTCAATATGCCCGATATGATGGTCTCCGTGCCAGGCATAAAGCGCCAGATTCTGCTCCAGAGACACGGGGCCCAGTTCGGGATGCCGGAAAGTTCGCTTCCAGTCCGCCTCGCTCATCCCACGCATTAAAACCACCCAGCGGCGGTGCAGGCAATCGAGCAGAGTCAGCGAGACATCGGGGGGCGTATTGCCGGAATCGCTCAGCAGCGCCCATGCAGCTTCATCGTAGGGCTTGATCGTCGGCTCAGCTTCAGTGAGCGCCAGTTTGAACCGGATGTAGCTGTTCATGTGGCTGTCGGGAACGTGGTGAACCACCTGCCGCACGGTCCAGCCGCCTTCGCGGTAGGGAGTATCCCAAATTTCGTCCGAAATCCCCATCACCGAATCCCAAAGCCGCGCCGGCGCCGACGCAATCCTCGCAATATAACTCTCGCGCTCTTCCGCGGAAACAGCCGTTGGAAAGCTGAATTTTCCGATCGGATATCGAAGATCTTCCGGCATCAGACGCTCTCGCCCCTCACCAGATCTTCCCACGTCTCGCGTGTCCGCACGACCCGCCATTTGCCGCCTTCGACCAGCACTTCGGCAGACCGCGCCCGCGAATTATAATTCGACGACTGTACGAAACCATAGGCGCCGGCGGCCGAGATCGCCATGTACTCGCCTGGCTGCACGTCCGCCATGGCGCGGTCGCGCGCCAGAAAGTCGCCCGTCTCGCACACCGGCCCCACCACGTCCGCCACAATCGCGGCTTCGGGCAGGTGATTCAGCGGAAGAATTTCGTGATGCGCACGGTACAGCGCGGGCCGGATGAGATCGTTCATCGCCGCATCGACAATTACGAATTCCTTCGACGGGCTCTTTTTGCGATACAGCACCTTCGTGAGCAACACGCCCGCCGAGCCCACAATCGACCGGCCCGGTTCGATCATCACGGTCAGGCCGTCGCGCCCGATCCGTTCCCGCAGGGCGCCAATGAAATCGTGGATGGCAGGAGCGCGGTCCGCTGCCTGATAAGCGATGCCCAGGCCGCCGCCCAGATCCACATGATCGATCCCGAAGCCTTCGCTCTGCAGACCCTCGATCAGCGCCAGAACCTTTCCCGCCGCTTCGAGAATCGGGGAATAATCGAGGATCTGCGAG
>Ga0302278_10006581_pt1 | contig 11003 bp, 10 predicted proteins | sample III_Bog_N3_2_FD_194543 | JGI IMG/M metagenome (GOLD analysis project Ga0302278, IMG submission 194543) | Peat permafrost microbial communities from Stordalen Mire near Abisko, Sweden - III_Bog_N3_2 | ecosystem: Environmental > Terrestrial > Soil > Wetlands > Peat | place: Sweden: Abisko... | reverse complement strand
CGTGACGTGGCGCGCTGAGTTCACCGAACGCGGAACGAACGTTCCGTACTTCGTTGGAAAAGGCGGCATCACCCCCCCGGGCGGCAACAACGGCAGCCCGTCCAGCTTTGTTTGTAACGACGGTACTTCCTCGGCAACAGGCGCCTGCGGCAACGACGGCGGACTCTGGACGCCGGATCTGAAGAAGCAGGAACTGCGGTGGACTTTTGCTTTGATGGTCCACCTGTAATTCCATAACCATTCCGGTTCTGTTCTATAGGAAGCGCAGGCCGGGAGCGACTGTGGCAGAGTGCCGACAAAGTGCTCTGCCACATTTGTTTTGAGGGACAATAGTAAGGAAGAACCTAAGTTATGCGCAGAAAACTCCTCTGTTGTTGCTTTGTTCCGGCTTTGATGCTGCTCGGCGCCGATCCGCATTGGATGAGCAAGAGAATCGCCGAATGGAGCGACGAGGACGTCAAACAGATTCTGACAAAATCGCCGTGGGTCAAGGAGAACACCCCCGGCAAGATCGGCGTGATGACTTCCGGCCAGCGGCGCGACAGCGGCGATATGCGCGCGGGCGGCGGCGGACAGGGCGGCGTTGGGACGGATGCCGCGAACGGTACCGGGATCTTGGGCGGGAAATCCGTAGCCGAGAAGAACCGGGCGAACATCGTCGAAGCACCACTGTCGCATAACAGACTACAGATCCGCTGGGAGAGCGCGATGCCGATACGGGCGGCGGAGTTCCGCGCCAATGAACCGGACGTGCCCGATCTCGAAGGAGAAGAGTATGCGATCGCCGTTTATAACGTGTCGTTGAAGACGGCGATTCTGGAGTTGAAGGGCCTGACTGAAACGCTGAAGCGGACGGCAACGTTGAAGGTGGAAGGGCGATTGAATCTGAAGCCTTCGCGGGTGGCTGTGATCGAGCCGGGTGGCGGAACCATTAATGTGGTTTATCTGTTCCCGCGCTCCGCAAGGCTTAGTCTGGAAGATCCGCGCATCGATTTCGCGGCCCAGATCGGGCTGGTATTTGTGGCGCAGTCGTTCTATCCGCAGGAGATGCGTTTTCAGGGGAAACTGGAGCTCTAGATGTTAGTAAGACTTTTAGCCGGCGTTTTGGTTTGTGCGGGCCTGTGCGTCGCGGGAGACGGAGCCCGTTTTCAGGTGACTGCCCCGGAAGCTACGGCCACCGTATCGGAAGCGAATTACTGTTTTGTCAAGAAGCGCGGAATCCTTTCCGAACAGATGCCGGTACCAACGCTGACACTGCAACTGAAGGTTCGGGTGGCGTTTACGAACCAGGGAGTTCGGCCTCTGATTCTGCCGATCGATCATGACAGGACCGTGTTTCTGGCAATGACTCCGGGAGTCATGAAGCCGATGAAGAAGCCGGTGAATCTGCTGGAGCCGAAGATCAATGTGATGGCGCGCCTGCCCGCGGACGTGAATCCGGATAACCCTACGGACCCGGTAAACGATGAATTCGTCATCGTACGCGCGCATGGCTCAACGCCTCTGTATGAAGAGGAGATCGACCTGCCGGTTTATAAGAAGAATCCGCACGACACTACCGATTTGCGGGGTAAACGGATTTACTTCAAGCTTCAGGTGGAACATCAGGCTATGACTCCGGGTTTGGCGGCGGGCCTGTCGGACCGGTGGGCGCGTTTCGGCGTGCCATGGACCGGGACGTTGCGCACCAATATGTTTGTGGTCGATGTGCCGGCTGCGCCGCAGGCTCCGGAGTGTGTGGATAAGCGGTAGGCGGGGCAGGTTGTTCATCTCCGTTGTTGCCGGTCCCGGCCGCGTGTCAAATGTGCAGCGGACGGGTTTGCCTGCTCTCCGGCCGTCTCGGCAAGGCAAAACTGTCTGCCCCGCCTTGAAATCCTCACACAAGAAGTCAACAAAAGTTCGGTAAGTGCGCCCTTCCGAAAACTTAAGTGGCACCGGGCGAAAGCGCCTGTTCTACAACTGGTATCCGAAATCTCTATCAGACGCATTAATTCTTTAGAGAACTTAACAGGGTATCCTTAGATTCCACTCATGCCTTTCTCATGTGCTCTTTCCTAGAATCGAACTGACCCAAAGGGTTTAGTCCGATGCACAATTCACTCTACCTATCATCTTTCTTTCTCGTCGCAGCCACGTTGATGGCGGGCACTGGCAACCAGGAAGGCGCGGCGGTCTTCAACGCCGATGCACGTATGGTGCTGGTTCCTACGACAGTTATGGATCGGCGCGGCGCCATTGTCAGCGGCCTGCGATCGGAATCGTTTCTCGTCAGCCAGGACAACCAGCCGCAGCGTATCTCGTCGTTTGGCGAACAGGATGTTCCCGCATCCATAGGTGTCGTCTTCGATTGCAGCGGCAGCATGAGACAGGTATTGCCAAGAGCCAAGATGGTACTCAAGACCTTCTTCGAGGCATCCAATCCCGAGGACGAGGCCTTTCTTTATACCGTGGCCTCCCGACCCAATCGCGATTCGGGCTTTACCCAGGACCTGAATTCCTTACTGGAACATATGATTTTCACGGATGCGGGCGGAAGCACCGCACTGGTGGATACCATCTTCGCGGCGCTGCGGCAGAGCCGTTCGGCCCATCACGAGAGAAAGGCGCTGCTGGTGATTTCCGATGGCATGGACAATCACAGCCGCTATTCGAAAGGCGAACTCATCTCCGCCGCGCTCGAAGCGGATCTGCAGATCTATTCGATTACCGTCTACGATCCGCCGCTCACAAAGAAGCCCATCGAACTGCGCGAAGAGCGCGATGGCATGGCATTCCTGGAAGAGGTCACGCGGCGGACAGGCGGCATCCAGGCTGTAGTTCGCAACGCGAAGGAAATGGATGAAGCCGCGCAGTCGGTGGCGAGGGCCATCCGCGATCAGTATCTGATCGGCTATGTTCCCGGAAGCCTGCCACAGAACGGCAGCTGGCACTCGATCAAAGTATCGTTGAATGTGTCGAATGCGAAGGCGTACGCGCGAGCTGGATTTTTCGCGAAGTAACCTGGTCGAGGTTGGAACGCTCGCTGCCGCAGAGCCGGGGCGTGTCGCGGAAACAGGCGGCAAGCTGTGTGATGGTCGGCAGCGCGAGCAGGAACAGCAGGATAAACAGAGAACAAACGATCAGAGCGTTCATGAGAGATAGAGTCCTCGGGCGGCAATAGCCACCGGTTGTGCGACCAACGGAAGATCGGGAACCGGGGCCGGGCGCGTATGCGCGGCCGGATCCGGCGGGATCTCTTGTATGTAGCCGCCTTCAACGGAGAGAATCCGCCAGGCTTTGATGATTTGTCCGGCGCGTTCCCTGGATAATTTGTAACGGCGCGCTACCTCGTGGATCGACCATCCATGTACGAAGTAGAGCACCGCAAGACGCCACTGAATGTCCGCTCGTGGCTGATCGCTGTAGATCGGAACCTGAGCCGGAAAACTGACGTAGTTTTCTCGGATTGCTCTTTGCAGTTCCGGATTGCGAAGAATATTCAGATCCATTGGTTTACCCGGTTCCGGTTGGCCCGCATCCGATGCCCCCGACTCCGTACGGCAGTCATGCGCTCAGCTTGGTAATAATGGGAAGCATTTCGGGACGTGGAGCCTGCGCGGGGTCCACAAAACGATAGCCGACATGGGTATCCGTGAGAACGTATCTGGGTTGAGCCGAGTCCCCTTCGAGCTTGCGCCGCAACTGGCGCACAAAAGTGCGCAGATATTCCACCTGATTCGCGTACTCCGCGCCCCACACAACATGCAGCAGGCGCGCATGGGTGATAGGCAGGCCCGCGTGAGAAATCAGATAGTAGAGAAGGTCGAATTCCTTGGGCGTAAGGTGAATGGCGTCGCCATTCTTGCGCACCAGGCGCCGGGCCGGATGAATTTCAATCTCGCCGACTTTGATCACTTCCTCGGCGGGAACGGCCGATGCTTTGGATCGGCGGATGGCGGCGCGGATGCGCGCGGTGAGCTCTCCGATGTGAAAGGGTTTGGTGACGTAATCGTCCGCACCCGCTTCGAGCGCTTCGATCTTGCGTTCCTGATCGTCGTTGACGCTGAGCATGAGGATCGCCATGCCCGGTATCAGACGGCGCATCTCGCGGCACGTCTCGATGCCGCCCTTGCCCGGCATGTTGATATCCAGCAGCACACCGTCATAGCGGACAATCCGGCACAGCGCTATGGCTTCGTCGCCGGAACTGGCTTCGCCGATGTCGAAACCCAGCGTAAAGAGCGTGCTGTGAAGCGCGCGCCGGACGGAAGCCTCATCGTCGACAACTAAGATCTTGCCTTCCTGCTTGTTCATCAGTCGTTCTTCCGCCTCCAAAGGCCTGAACAACAACGGTCCTGGTTAGCAACTGGTAACACGTAAGTCACTCAAAAGGGTAAAATGCGGTGCCTAAGAAAGGCATGAGGACAAGATGAGGAATGGGTAATTATTGCGCCGATAGAAAGTTTAAATTGACTCAGTTGGCGCGGAAATACGTAGGGTCAAGAGAGCCCATAATTTCTTTATATCAGGGAGTACTTATTAAATAAACATGAAATCCTGATGTTCTGGCCGCAGGCCAATAGGCGCACTACAGGGCCTAGCGGAAGCGGTAGCCGAACCAGCTGTCGGTCAGGATGTAGGTGGGCGCGGTGGGATCGTCTTCCAGTTTCCGGCGCAACTGGTGAATGAAGGTTCGGAGATATTCCATCTGGCCGACGTATTCTGCGCCCCAGACAGCGCTCAGCAGGCGGTTGTGGGCTACCGGCTTGCCCGTGTTCGTCATGAGGATGTGCAACAGGTCGAATTCCTTCGGCGTGAGGTGTACTTTCTCGCCGGCCTTGAAAACGGCGCGCCTTTCGGGATCGAGCGTAATGTCTTCGATCCGAATGCAATCGTCCTGCTGAACTACCCGCGGCACGTTGGCGCGGCGCACGGCCGCACGCATGCGCGCGGTGAGCTCGCCCACATGAAAGGGTTTGGCGACGTAATCGTCCGCGCCCGCGTCGAGCGCTTCCACCTTGTCGTCGGGTGTGTCCCGGACGGTCAGCATCAGAATGGGCACACCGGGGGCGAGGCGGCGGATTTCGCGGCAGGCGTTCATGCCTCCCATCCCCGGCATGTTGATGTCCAGCAGGATGGCATCGTAGTGCGACTTTTCGACCATCACGAGGGCTTCTTCTCCGGTGGTAGCCTCAGAGACTCCGAAACCCATGGAAGCCAAGGTCAGCCGAAGGGCATGGCGAATGCCTGTTTCGTCGTCTACGACAAGAATCTTGTGGTCGATCATTTGGAATTACCCTTATTACCGGGAAGTGCGAAGAAGAAAGTCGTCCCGGAAGTTTCGCCGCTGACGACCCAGATGCGTCCCTGATGGGACTCAGCGACTTTTTTGGCGATCGACAGGCCGAGGCCGGTGCCGGGCGCGCGGTGCTCAGTTCCGGAGCCGCGGTAGAAACGCTCGAAAATCCGCTCCCGGTCCGCGGCGCAGATGGCTGGACCCATGTTGTGGACGGCTACAACCGTTTCCGCCTGGCCCTTCGTTACGGATAATTCGATGGCTGACGCGGGCCTGGAATATTTGATGGCGTTGTCGATCAACTGACTGAGTGCGGTCGATACCAGCTCGGCGCTGGCGGAAACCTCGGCTGCCGCTACTGCGGAGGAAAACTTCAAAACCCGGTTTTGCCGCGCCTTGGAAAATCCATCGAGTGTCTGACGTGCCACCTGCACTATATCGCAATGGCCGTGGCGTTCGGGAATCGCCGCCCCTTCGAGGCGGGCGGTCTGAAGGAGGCGTGTAGCCAGTTCGTTCAGTTGCGCCGATTCGTCGTCGATCAGGCTGACGAGTTCGGATTGCTGGGGATTGAGCGAACCCGCTTCGAGCAGACCGGTACTCACCGCGCGGATTACCGTCAGGGGTGTCTTGAATGCGTGCGCCAGAGCGTCGAGCACGGCGGCCCGGAGATGCTCACTCTGGCGCGCCGCCTCGGCGCGCGTCTCCTGCTCGAGGGACCGCGACCGCGCGAGCGCCACGGCCGCGATTGAGGCCACAGCATCGGCAACCAGAGGATTAAGGTTCTGGGCTCTGACCGCGATTGCGCCGGTGCCTTTGTCGCCGACGCGGAGCATGCGCGACCATTCGTGGACCAAAGGATCGCTGTGTTCCTGGCCGTCAATCCACGTGCTTCGGACCACACGCTCGAGGTTCGGGTCGGGCGTTCCGGCGCAATAGACCTGAGCCTTGGCGAAATCGAAGACGGCGACCGAATCCACGCCGATCGCGGTACGTACGAATTCGGCGATCTGGTCGCCCGCGGGCGACTGGGAGTCGAGCAGCAGGATTTGGCTGGCGAGGTTGTAGAGTTTCTGGATGTTCCGGCGTTCGCGATCGGCGACCAGGGCGTGATGCTGCGCCTGGGCGGAGAGGCGGCTTACGATCAGACCGGCGACCTCGAAGGCCATAAGGGCCGTCCAGTCGGACGTTGCGGTGACGCGGAGGCTGAACAGGGGCTGCGTGAAGTAGTAATCGAGGCAGAGGACGGAGGCGAGCGATAACGCGGTTGCTTCCCAGATTCCCCAGCGGAGCGCCGCCACGACAATGATCAGGAAGTAAACGAACGCTACCGCGGAAAAAGTGGTGTGGAAGGCGAACGCCGCCATTGTCACGACGAAAAAAACGGCAGCGCCGGTCAGATATTCCAGTGCGAGTTGGGCGGGGGTCGAGGAGGCGTCGCCGGGAGACGGAGAGCCAGCGATGGCGGCGGGCGGCAACTCCCGCGTGGGGGCTAACCGGACTTCCGCGTCCTGCCTTGGCTGCGTCTCAATGTTCACGCTGATATTAGCCTAATCAAAACCACATGAGAAAAGCATAAGAAACTGAACTGAGAGAGGCCGATGAAACGCGAATTCGTTATGAAGACGATAGAAAAAACCGGGGTCCAGGGCCTGTTTGGGTGCCTCCGATGGAACCGGGATGCTGGACATTTACGTTCAAAAAATGTACAGTAACTTGCACAAACGCGTAACGGCGTAATTAAGAAGGGGTTTCCATGTCCAGAAAGCTCGCCACCTGGCTGAATGTCTCAGCTGCGGCGTTAATTGCAGTTCTCTCCCTTGTTCCGGCGCCCTTGCGCGCCCAAACCACGGCAATTGCTCAGGTGAGCGGTACCGTAACCGATGCGAGCGGCGCGGCCGTTGCCAGCGCGCAGGTTTCCATGACCGACACCGAAAAGGGTCAGGTACACACGACTACCAGCGATGCGGCCGGCCATTATGTGCTTCCCAACCTTCCGGTCGGCCCCTACCGCTTTGAAGCCAAACTCAACGGTTTCAAGGATTTCGTGCAAACCGGCATCGTGCTGGTGGTTAACAACAATATTCAGATCGATGCACCGATGCAGGTCGGAAATATTTCCGACAAGATCGAGGTGAGCGCGCAGGCGAACCTCGTAGAGACGAAGGAAACGTCGGTTGCGTCGGTAATCGACAACCAGAGAATCGTCGATCTGCCGCTGAACAACCGGCAGGCGACGCAGCTGATCCTGACGCTGGGCGCGGCAGTCAACGCGGACGGCGGCGACACCGGCAGCAAGACGTTCTGGAATGCGACACGGATTTCTGTGGCGGGCGGACAGGGTAATGGTACCGCGTACCTTCTGGACGGTGGCGACGCGACGGACGCCATGTCGAACGTCAATATGCCGTTCCCGTTTCCGGACGCGCTGGAGGAGTTCAGTATTGAGACGAGCGCCGTTTCTTCACGCTTCGGCACGCATCCGGGCGCGACGGTAAATGTGGTCACCAAGTCCGGCTCCAACGAATTTCATGGCGACGTGTTCGAGTTCATCCGCAATGGCGACCTGGATGCGCGCAACTTCTTTTCCACCAGCGGCGCGGACACACTGAAACGCAATCAGTTCGGCGGCGTGGCGGGAGGCAAGATTATTAAGGATAAGTTGTTCTATTTCGGCGGCTTTCAGGGTTCGCGCAATCGTTCCAATCCTCCGCAGCTGACCACGCACATTCCCACCGCGCAGATGCTGAGCGGCGATTTCAGCACCATCGCCTCGGCGGCGTGCGGCAAGGCTGTGCAGCTTGTCAATCCCAACGGCAACACGCCGTTCTCGGGGAACCAGATTCCCCTGTCTTTGTTCAGCCCGGTGGCGGTGGGAGTGACGCAGTATCTCCCCACCGCGTCGGCCAGCAGCTGCGGCACGGTCACCTACGGAATTCCCCAGACCGGAGACAGCGAAGAGTACATCGGGCGCACCGATTACATCATTAACGAAAAACACACGCTGTTCGGCCGATATTATGCCGACGACTGGCGCAATCCGCCGGTACTGGTTGGGAAAAACCTGCTGACATCCACGTCGCCGGGCAATTTCGAACTGGCGCAGGAAGCGACGATCGGCGACAGCTACACGTTTGGCCCGGGAACGGTGAACTCGTTCCACCTGGGTTTCAACCGCATCCGCGACAACCGCGGACCGACGGCTTTCGACGTCAACTGGACGATGCTCGGATCGAACATGTACAGCGCGGTGCCCAACTTCCTGCCGATTTCGAGTATGACGGGCGGCTTTACCACCTATTGCGGAACCTGCGCGGCAGGGCATTTCAACAACAACAGCTATCAGTTGGCCGACGACGTGGATCTGATCCGCGGGCGGAACCAGATCTCGATCGGGTTCAACATGATCCGCGTTCAAAATAACACGGTCTCCGGGTTCGACGAAAACGGTTATCCGGTTTTCAACGGGCAGTTCACGGGGCTCGGCATGGCCGACTTCCTGCTTGGGCGGATGAGCGATTTTCAGCAGACCAATCCGACTCCGGACGATCTGCGCCAGTGGGTGATGAGCTTCTACGCGCAGGACAGCTTTAAGATGAGTTCGAAGTTCACCTTCAACTTCGGTCTGCGCTGGGAACCGACGTTCGCCGACCCCGACAAATACGGGCGTGGCACGTCGTTCAGCATGGCGGGTTTCCTTGCGGGCACCCACAGCACGAAGGATCCCTCGGCGCCTCCCGGACTGTCTGTCCCTGGCGACCCCGGAATTCCGGCTGCCAACTGGAACGGAAGTTATGGAAACTTCGCGCCCCGTATTGGCGGCGTCTGGAATCCGCATGGCGACGGCCGCGACACGCTGCGTATCGGCGCGGGGCTGCTCTACGATTCGACCGAAACCTGGTTCAACGAACGTGAAACCACCAATCCGCCGTATGGCAACGATATCGACGTGGGTTCCACGGGCACGCTCTCGAATCCGTGGGCCGGCTATCCGGGCGGCAATCCGTTTCCGCAGCACGGGAATCTGTTCTTCCCGCAATTCGGTACCTATATCAACATGCCGTTGAATCCCAAGCCGACTTACGTGATTCAGTGGAACGCTACTTATCAGCGCCAGTTCGCCCATAACTGGCTGGCTTCGGCGAGTTACCTGGGCAACAAGACAACGCACCTTTGGATCGCGGAAGAAAGGAACCCGGCGATATACATTCCGGGCAACTGCACGGCGGGCCAGTATGGTTTGACGGCGGCGGGCGCGTGCTCGACGACTTCCAACACCAATCAGCGTCGGCTTCTCTACCTCGATAACCCGGTCAGCGGCGGATATTACGCCAGTATCGACACCATGGACGACGGCGCGGTTGCCCGCTACCAGGGGCTGGTGCTCTCGCTGCAGCATCGCTTCAGCAACAGCTTCCAGGTGAATACCAATTTCACCGATTCGTACTGCCTCTCCGATTACGATTTCGGCGCGTCGCTGGCGGGCTCTACCAATTCGCAGGTGTTCAATCGCCATGCCGACTGGGGGCCCTGTATTTCCGATACCCGTTACATCTTCAACATCACGGGTGTGGCCATCAGCGCATTCCACACGGGCCACGCAATGCTGGACAAAGTCGTCAATAACTGGCAGCTTGCTCCCAACATGCATGCCGCCAGCGGCCAGACGCTGAACGTCACTTCGGGTAAGGATAACTCGCTTACGGGCCTGGGCAACGACCGTCCGGATCAGGTGATGTCCAATGTTTATGCGACGAGTCCGAATTGTTCGTCGCAGGCAATCTGCGTTCAATTCCTGAATCCGGCGGCCTTTGTGCAGAATCCGATCGGCACGTATGGCAATGTGGGGCGCAATGCGCTAAGGGGACCGGGCATGTTCAGCTTCGATACCTCGCTGGTGCGTACATTCAAGATCAGAGAGCGCTTCGGGCTTGAAGCCCGTTTCGAGGCGTTCAATATCCTGAACCATACGAACTTCGTGGGAGCGTTCGCACCGGCCGGACAACCGGCGGGCGCGAGCTTCGGCACGGCCAGCACGAATCTGAGTTCGTCGAACTTCGGGCAGATCACCGGAGCTTACGATCCCCGCATCCTGCAGTTCGCGATGAAGCTGCACTTCTAGGTGGAAACTCGGCGGGGGCGTTCTTTGGGCGCTCCCGTCCGACAGCTCACGGGCGATATACCGTTACGGTATTCGCCGCAACAAAATCAGAATTTCGAATCGACGGGTCCGAACCGAGAACACCGCGAATAAGGAGTCTACCGCAACGGAAAGATCGAATTGGTGGAACCGCTGGCGGAAGCCTCGTATCCCCGCGTGATTGTGACGTGGGTCCATCCCGAAACGGCGGTCGATCTGCGCAAGGCAGGTGTAGACGAATCGCAGGCCGCCGATCTACTCCATCGTCTGGCAAATTTCCGCGAGGACTGGGATCGGCCGGAAATGGCGGCATACGATGAAGCCCTGCCGCGGTGACGTCGTCCTTTCTGCTATTCCCCGATTCGAACCTGCGCACAGCCAAACGCCGACCCGCACTGGAGGTTCAGGCGGACCGGCTAAGCTCGGGGTTGCCACAAACTATCGTGGCAATGATCAGCAGCACCATGGCGAGGGCTGGTCACTTGAGCAGAGTCGCGGTGCGGTCAGGCACTCAAACGGCCAAGCAATCGGGCCTGTTGATGATCCGACGATCATGAGCGACAATCCGGCCACGATCCACCCTTCGGAAAT
>Ga0302278_10006577_pt1 | contig 11008 bp, 11 predicted proteins | sample III_Bog_N3_2_FD_194543 | JGI IMG/M metagenome (GOLD analysis project Ga0302278, IMG submission 194543) | Peat permafrost microbial communities from Stordalen Mire near Abisko, Sweden - III_Bog_N3_2 | ecosystem: Environmental > Terrestrial > Soil > Wetlands > Peat | place: Sweden: Abisko... | reverse complement strand
CCCCTCATAGTTAGCCTGGTAACAACTGCCGTCCGGGAGAGTAAGTGGCCCGAAGACCCCTTCGCCATAGCAACTGTTCTCAGATTCCACGGTATACCCGTAGCTGTAATTCTGCTGGTAGGGGCTCCCCGACAGGGCGGGACTTGAAGCTGAGGCGATGGTAGGTTGGTTGAAGGGTACGGGGATGACCTGGTGGCGGCCCAGATTGCCCACATAGCCAACTTCAATGGCCAGGTCGTTCCGCGGCTGCCACTGGAAATCGAGAGTGTAGTTCATGGTGTATGGCAGCTTGTTGGCTCGATCATAGACGCCGAGTGAAATCGGCTGGCCATTATGGATGACCGATCCGTCGGGATTCGCGCTGGTTGCCGGGCAAATCCCCGGAATGCCGCCAAGGCCGGTATTCACGATGCTACAGGCGTTGGGAAGATAGTTACTCAGATCCGAGGCCTTGGGGCTGTTGGGGGGGGAGTACTCAAGGCTGGTCCCATACGGATTCTCAAGATTGCCGGATTCGGCGGTCGGGGGGCCGGTGGGAGGGCCGAACAGACCGTTTCCACCGCAGGTTGGAATGTAGTACTGGTAGAGGGATTGCGAGGATGATGGGCACGTCGACGTGTTGACGAAGGGAAGCTGCTGGTTTACGCCGAAGGGGCCGCCGGTGACCGTACCAATTGCGTAGCCGGGAGAGAAATAGGTGAACAGCTCGCCGCGGTCGTAATACATGCCGCCGCCCGCGCGAACCACCAGCTTGCCGTGTCCGAACCCCGGCTGCCATGCCGCGCCAACGCGGGGACCGATACCCCACTGCCGGCCTGTGAGGGTAGTGTTGCTGACACCCTTGGTGCCGTTTGCGTTGTTGCCGGCGATGATCAACCCGGGGTTGTTGATGGTGTCGGATCCAACGCTGTAGCTGTAGAGGCTGGGATCGAAGTTGAAGATACGGCCGTATTTCTCGGTGAGGCCGCCATCCCAGTCATAGCGCACGCCGGCCGTCAGCGAGAGAGTGGGTGTGATCTGCCACTTGTCCTGCAGATATGTGCCGAGCTGATTCGAGCGGTAGTAGCGGCTAGCATCTCCCTGCAGGAACGATGTGACATAGAACCCGCTGGCTGAGCTGCCGGGAGATACAAAGCCCTGCATGAACTGACTGAAGTCGTCCGTCGCAACCGTGCCGGTTCCGGTGCGCTTGTCAATCGTGTCGAGTTGCGTGTACGTAAAGCTGGCGCCAAAGCTGATGGTGTGCTTGCCCTTGATCCAAATTGCGTCGCCGCGGGGGGCGATACGGTTCTGGAAGACGCCGGTGTTGGCGGACTGCGACTCCGCGTTGGGACCGATGTTCAGATATTCAGGCGAAACCCCGGACGGAGTATTTACCCCGAGTATGTTGTAGATCGACACGCCGGGGAAATAGCCCGATCCGAACACGTTGATGGATCCTGTGCCCGCGGTGCCGCCCGGGATGGAACCGGGGCCGAATGGCTGCTCGTTGTCGCCCCAGTTCTTCTCGCGAATGAACCCGAGGGTCTGTGTGGTGCTGAGGTTTTGCTTCACGATCAGAGAATTGGTGAGGGAGAAGACCTGCGCGCCGGAGTCAAGATGCTCGCTGAACCCGGGAACGCTGGAGTATGAAAAAGGCGAAATGGTGGGATCGTGCTGATAGAAGTACTTGAGGCTCAACGTGTCTTTTTCGGTGGCGTTGTAGTCCAGGTCGCCCACTGCAAGATCAGCCGTAAACCGGCCTGTGCCAGGGATGAACGCGTTGTCAAGATGGGCAATCGTGGGCGAAGCGCCGCCCAGCGCATCGTTGGGGATCAGCCACTTGCCGGGCTCGCCGGGAAGCGACGGCGAGTTGAACAATATCAGGGCAAGCGGGTCTACCATGGCGGGTGTGATGGGGTTATTAAGGTAAGTGCTGGCGCCGAAGGAGTTGTTGCTCACCGTCGCCATGCCGCTGGCGGAACGGTCGTCGGTCAGGCCGACCGGAACATCCAGGAACGAGTCGCCCAGTTCCGCGTCGGAGACATGCAGGTGTTGATAGGCAATGAAGGCAAACAGCTTGTTCTTGATAAGGGGACCGCCAAAGCCGCCCCCAAGTATGTAGCGGTGTAACTGCGGAACCTTGTCGAATGCCGGAACGTCAGGATCCTGGTTGAAAAAGAATGGAGCGGCGTTAATCCAGTTGGTGCCGCGGTGCCCGTAGGCTGTGCCATGCCAGTCGTTGGTGCCGGACTTGGTGCTGAGATCGATGTGCGCGCCGGAGGTCGATCCCTGCTGCGCGTCGTACATGGAGGCGTTCACGCGAACTTCGGAAATGGTCTCAGGCGCCGGGGTGGGAATGGCATTGCCGATCGAGAGGTAGATGGACGCAGCCGACGGGATGACGCCGCCGCCGCCGCCGGGGCTGGTTTGGACGCCGGTGGAGTTGATGACGCGCGACGAGGCCACCTGGCTGGTGCTCTTGCCGTTGAACAGGTTGCTGGCGTCAACGCCGTTCAGCAGAAACGAATTCGATGTATCGCGCTGGCCGTTGGCCCAGATGGGCGCGTTGCCCAGACCGGAATTAACACCCGTTCCGCCGCCCAGTTCGGCGCTCACACCAACGGACTGCGTTGCAAGGCCCGTAAAACTCCCCGTCGCCAGGGGCACGGATTCAATCTGCGCCGGGTCCATTACGTAGCCTACCGTGGTATCCACCGCGTTCATCAGCGGCGAGGAATCGACTTCGACGGTGGTGGTGGTCTGGCCGACCTTAAGCGACGCATTGACCGTGCCCGTGCGGTCGGCCTGCACCGCGATGTGCTGCGTCTTCTGCATATCGAATCCCGGGGCCGAATAGGTGAGCGTATAAGTCCCGATGGGCAGGTTCACAAACGTATACGAGCCGGAACCGTTGGTCGTGGTGGTGCGCGTAAGAGAGGTCTGTTCGTCCACCAGCGTTACCGTGGCGTTGGGAATGACCCCGCCCGTGGCGTCTGTCACCTCACCGGTAATGCCGCCAAGTGTCTGCTGTGCCAACGCGGGAGAACAACACAGCGCAATGGCCGCCGCGAACGCCAGCAGCCTGGGAAGAAAAGAAGAGAATGTACGCATGGAATACCTCAACTGGCCAGCCTCGTCAATGGGATTTCGTCACAGTTTTCTTGAAATATCGAAGAACACTCAACTGAATGGAATCTCAGACGTTCAGGATCGTTCAACTACTAGATAAGAGGGAACCTCCACGAGTGGTGCTCGCTTGTTGTCCGGTTCCATCTTGAAAAAACGGGTTAATTTAGAATATAGATTTTCCCATAAAGATCATCTAAAGATTCTTGGGCCCCGGGGTGTGCAAAACCCGGTCCAAAATGGTCATTGCGGTGGCAAATTTGAAACATGGGCCTGCACAATCCGCCAGCCCTCCGCCAGCCTGACCCACACCTGGCTCTGCCGGCCGCGAATCTTTCCAGCCTGCGCGTCGCGCTCGAATTCCAGTGTGATTGAAGCAAAATCGCTGCCAAACGCCGTAATATCGAGCCTTGTGACGGTGCGGGCAAGGTTGGATGCGGGGCGCGATTTTCGGAATGCCTCAAGCTCATCGGGGCCATAGAGATTCTCGGTGACGCCAAAGCGCGTCACTTCAGATCCCGACCAGAACATTTCTACCAGGATTTCCACATCGTTCGTCACAAGTGCATGTTCATAACGCGAATAGAGAGTTTGCAGCTCGGCGACTACGGCGGGATCGTTGATGGTCATGGGATTGGAAACAGCTCTCTGCCTGGCAGGATTTGCTTGCTCAAGGCGGCGCTTACCGTGTAAACAGGCTCGTTAACCACCTGGCTTAGACGGAGTTTGAGCGCCACGCTGCACAGGATATATGCGTGAACCTCGCTGAATCCCCAGCGGCTGACGAGCAGGTCGACCATTCGGCTCGTGGCAGCGCGAGAAGTATCCCCGAGATCGGTTCCCGATTCCACCACCACCCAGGCGTCGGCAGTCGAGTCTGGAGCGGCCACCTCGCTGGCCTCCACCAGCGGCCCCGAGAGCGGCTGCTGCTTATGCAGCTTGAAGCGCAGCGTCACGTCCAGCGGGCACTCGATGCCGTTGATGCAGACCTCCCCATCCCCCTGCGCCGCGTGCCCGTCTCCGCAACTGAACAGCGCGCCGGGATGGAAGACCGGCAGGTAAAGCGTGGAGCCGGCGCACAGCTCGCGCACATCGAGATTGCCGCCGAATTCGCCCGGTGGCCGGGTGCGGAATGCGCCGGCCTCCGCGCGGGAAACGCCCATGACTCCCAGAAACGGCCGCACCGGCACCACCGCCGGCTTTAATGAACTGGTAGCCTCGCCGTCCAGATGCCAATGGAAGAGATAGGGCTCGCGGAAACGATCCTTCAGAAACCCGAGGCCTGGAATCACGCTGGACCAACCCCAACCGCCGTGTCGAGTGGCCAGCACATCGATTTGCAGCGCGTCGCCAGGCTCTGCCCCCTCCACGTGCACAGGGCCGGTGAGCGCGTGAATGCGGCTGCGGTCGATGCCCAGATACTCCGCTGTGGTCATGCCGGGATGCACCTGGCCGCCACTCGCGTCCACACACTCGAATGCCACCTCGTCGCCCGGCTCGATGCGCAGGCGCGGCGTCAGCGATCGGTCCCAAACCGAGTGAGTGGGTTCGGCGGATAGCTGATGCTCGGTCATGATTCCTTCACCCGCACGGTCATTTGTACTTCAACCAGTGCATTGCGCGGAAGTGCGCTCACACCCACGGCCGCCCGCACATGGCGTCCCGCTTCCCCAAACACGCGAACCAGCAGATCGGAAGCCCCATTGATTACCGCGGGCGAATCCGCGAACCCCGGCACGGCATTCACATAGCCGTTCAGCGTCAGCACCTCGGCAACCTTGTCCAGCGTGCCCAACTCCCGTTTCAGGATCGCCAGGTGGGTCAGCGCGCATGTCTGGGCCGCGGCGTAACCATCTTCGATCGAGCGGTCCCCGCCTGCGGTTCCGGTAATCGTGCCTTCCGCGCCGGCGGAGATAACTCCGGAAAGATACACAATTTCGCCAACCCGCTTGGCAGGCACGTAATTACCTCCCGGCCCCGGCAATTGCGGGAGCGCCAGCCCGAGGGCAGCGAGGCTTTCTTCTGGAGACGGATGCGTCATTTGCATTTGAATGTAGCACGCGCGGGGGAATGTTTTCCTTTGGATATTCTTCTCCGGTCAAGTTAGCATGAGGCCATGCTTCGAGCACTGTTGCTTCTGCTGGTTAGTCCCGCGCTCATTGCGCAGCCCAGAGCAGACACGCGTGACATTCTGCATCGCGGCCGCTCGTCGCCCGCCGACCTTGAAGTTGCTGTCGAACTTACCGAACCGCCGACTCGCGCGACTCGCTACATTCGCTATGAAGACCTGTTGCGCATGCCGCAAGAAACCTACACCGTGAGCGACGACTCCAATCTTTCCGCCAAGACCGTGATCAGCGGCGTCTCACTGGAAACATTGGCGCGCGTACTTGCTCAGCCGCTGGCTTCTTTCATAGTTGCCATCTGCGACGATCAATATCAAGCCCACTATCCGCGCGACTATGTCGCCGCCCATCATCCGCTGCTGGTCTTGCGCATCAACGGCCAGTTGCATGACCATTGGACCCCCTCGCTGGAAGGCTCGCCGCTTGGTCCCTACCTCATCTCGCATCCATCGTTCAAGCCGGCATTCAAAGTGCTCTCATACGACGACGAGCCGCAGATTCCCTATGGCGTTGTCCGCATTGAATTCCATCGGGAGACAGCCGTCTACGGTGCGATTCAACCCGCTGCAAAATGGCGCGAGATCGAAAAGGTTCAGCAGGGATATTTGATTGCCCGTCAGGATTGTTTGCGCTGCCATAACATGGGCGCGGAGGGCGGCACAAAGGCCGGCCGCTCCTGGCTCAAGCTGGCAGCACGCGCCAAGGATGATGGTTCCCGCTTCAAGCAGACAATTCGCAACCCAACGACGGTAAATCCACGCGCGCAGATGCCGGCTCACTCGGGCTACGACGACGCTACGCTCGATGCGCTCACAGCTTACTTCAAAACCTTTTCGAGTTACGGGAGTCAGAGATGATTACGCGCGCCGCAAAACTCCTTCTGCTGGCCGGCATTGGCCTTTTCTATTTGCTGGTTGTCTTTAATAACCTCACCGATTTCGACACGAATTATCAATTTGTTCGCCATGTGCTGTCGATGGATACAACCTTTCCGGGAAATCATGGCATGGGTCGCGCCCTAACGCAGCCGCCCTTTCATCTTGCGTTCTACTTCGGCATTATTGCCTGGGAGATCGCCAACACAATTCTCGTGTGGTGGGGACTGGCGAGGCTTGCTCGCACTCTGCGCCTCAATGCAAGCGCATTCAACGCGGCCAAAGGCGTGGCGGTCATGGCGCTCGCTCTGTCCATGTCGATGTGGCTGGTGGCGTTTCTCGACGTGGGCGGAGAGTGGTTCCTGATGTGGCAGTCGCACACATGGAATGGGCAGGAGGAAGCCTTCCGCATGTTTGCTGTAGTTGGCGTGGTGCTGCTGATCGTGATGAAGCCGGATGTGGAAGGCCAGCCGTGATTGCGCCTGTTCCCGCTATCGTGCTTGCAGCCGGAGCCAGCCGCCGCCTCGGCCAGCCTAAGCAGTTGCTTATCCTGGGCGGAGAGACTCTTCTAGCCCGAGTCATCCGGCTTGCCAATGAAGCCGGCGCCGCTCCGGTGTATGTAGTGTTAGGCGCGCACCGCGAAACGATTTGCGCAAATATTTCCCCGAGCAGTTGGAAACAGGCTGTCCCGGTTTTCAGCAAGGACTGGGAGCAGGGAATCGCAACCTCGATTCATGCAGGGCTGAATGCGCTGAAAGAAAACGCCCCCCAGGGATCTGCCGCGTTGATTCTGAGCTGCGACCAACCCCGTCTTACGGCGGCACACTTGCGCGCATTGATCGACAGCTTCAACGCCCAATCCGAGTCTTCCATCGCGGCGTCGAGTTATGCCGGAGTTATAGGCATTCCGGCGGTATTTCCCCGATCTTTGTTTCCCGAGTTACTCGAGCTGAGCGGCGACAAGGGCGCGCGGTTATTACTCAATCACCCGCCGTGCCCTCTGATAGCACAGCCCTTCGAAGGTGGGGAAATAGACATCGACCTGCCCGATGACCTGATCGAGCTTGACTAGGATCTGTTTCAAAATCCGGGTTGTATCAGGGCACGACTTCAGTCGTGCCGCCAATGCCTCGGAATCTGCGCGGGCTTCAGCCCCTGCGGGATCTACAGCAAGCCTGCCGAAGTGTGTTGAAACGCGCTCTAACTGCTACCGCTCGATGGTCGCTTCGATATACCCATGAGGCTCGTCAATGGGCACGAAGATGTGGTTGGGATTGTCCTGGCCGAACGGACTGAGGTCGGCGAGCAGGTGGTGCAGGTTGGGCATGATGAGCGTGATGCTCGCAATCTCCGGCGCGGCCGCCAGCGCGGCTTTGCCCATGTCAAAGAGTGTGTGCTGAACGCTCATGCTGTCATGCGCCGCAAACTCCTTGAGCAGGGCCCCGGCGATGCGGGAACGCACATCTGTATAGTTTGGCGAAGCCGTTCCGTACTCCCACGTAACCGTGGCGCGGGTGCCGAAGATTCGATCGGTGGCCGGCTTAAGCGTTGTCAGCCTGTCTTTGATGTAGCCGGTGAACGCCGATTTTGTCGTCTTCAGAATCACCAGGCCGTCAATCCCCGACCGAACCGTCCACTCTCGCCCCTGATCGCGAACAGCGCGCACCGTCTGTAACTCCGGGCCGCCAAGCTTGAAAGTGGTAGCTTCAGGCACGCCGTCCACCTGCAGGCGTTCCCATGCCTTTTCCTCAATCTCAACCAGGGCGCCGCTCACCTGCGGGTTGTTGGCCAGCAAATAGTCGCCTAGTTCGGTCGCGAATTCCTCAATGGTGGCCGCCCTGGAATCGCGAGCGATGGAGTAGACCGTGTTCTTCATCGTGTCTGTGGGAAGAATCTTGCTGTTGTCGGCCGCAGTGAAACTGGTCTCGAAATCGCCTTCCAGCAGCACCCGCACGGTCCATTCATTAAAGTCGTGACGGTCGCCGCGACGCGTGATGCGCGACAGACGCACCCGCGATTTTCCGTAACGGTTTTCTCCCAGTCTTGCCATTCGGTCAGCTCCCTCGATAGGTCGTGTAACTGTTGTCGCTCAACAAAAGCGGGAGATGATAGTGTGCGTCATCGTCGATGCTAAAGGTGATGGACACTTCCGGATAAATACTTGGCCGGCTTTGGCGTCTGAAATATGCGCCCGTATCGAAGGTAAGCCGATACGTTCCTGCTTCCTGACGCCGCGTGAGTTCGCGGCACCGTCCATCCGCATCGGTTGCGCACACCACAACGTCGAGCCATGCATCGTCTTGGCGCTTTTCCAGCCGCAATGCGATGCCGACGGCCGGCTTGCCGAGCACTGTATCAAGGACATGCGTAGAAATTGTACTCATTCGATTAGCCACTTTCCCAAGCGTATTTGCGTAATCTGCCGCTGCTGCTCTGCGGCCTCTTGTAACTCCGTCTCTCTCGTCCTGCCAAGCCGCCGGCGGAGAATCGCGAGCATCTCCTCGGCGCTCTTCCCGGTTGCACACACAATGTATGTGAATCCAAAGCGCTCTTCGTAAATTGCATTGCCTTCGGCCAGTTGGTCAACTACGCGCTGGGCTGCGTCATTGGCCGACGACTGTTCCTGGCGCGACCAGGCAGCCGACTTGGCCGTTGCATGCGCGGCCTTTCGCTGGCCAATGCGCGGATGGCAAGCGAATGCCTCCATCCAGTCGGCCTCTGTCATTTCGCTCCAAACGCGATCCGCCGCTTCGCTTAACTCGGCGATGCCGGCAATGGGACGCAACGCAACCATTGCCGCGGCCCATCGCCGAGATCCGCAGCATGCAATCATCGCATCCATCGCCGCTTCCGCGCTGGCTTCGTTCCAGGATTGAAGCGTCGAATTCAATTAGGGCTCCCATCCGATTGCAATTCGATCAGGAATTCTTCCAGCAGATTTGCACCCACCTGTTTGCGATACTCTCCTGTCGAACGAATATCGTCAATGGGCTTCGCTTCTTCCAGAAACACGTTGCGTGCAAACTGGATTCTATTTGCGTCAATCTGCTGGTCAAGCAAAGCGTCCTCGGTGAGATAAAAACGCGCGGGATAGGGTGCAAGACTTGCTGCCGCAAGGCGAATCTCGCGAACGACTCCATCTTCGAGAAGCGCCGTTGCCGCCAATGCAACCTTTGAGATGGCCATGGCGCGTCGCGTTCCTACCTTGCGCAGGTAATGCCTGTGATGCGCGTATCTCAGCGGCATGTGGACAGCGTAGATCAGCTCATCCTTTTCCATTGCATTCGATTTGTAGCCGGTGTGAAAAGCCGAATAAGCGACCCGGCGGCTGCCGCGCACACTCACCAGTTCGACCTCCGCGTCATAAACCAACAGAGCGGGTGAAGAATCGGCGGCTGGTGAACCGTTCGCCAGATTGCCGCCAACCGTAGCGCGGGTTTGGTTGGCGATGGAGCCGATCCAGCTTGCCGCTTTCCCCAGCAGCGGCAAGTGAGTTCGAATGCCCGAGTGTGCGCGCAGATCGCTGAACGTTGCACAGGCGCCGATGGCGATGCTCCCGGAAGTGGCGTGGATAAAGCGAAGATCGGCAATGCCCCACAGGCTGACGAGTTTATGCGCGCCAAGGCGGCCGGCCGCATGAGCCACCATCAACTCCGTGCCGCCCGCAATCGGAGTCCATTCTCCCGGCGCGGTCCCCAGTAACTCCAATACCGCGGCCAGGGTGCCCGGCGCGGCTAACTCATATAACTCCGGATTACCGCGCATGGGTTGCCTGTTCGCTTTGATCGCCGGTCGCGGCCGCAATGACCGACTCGAAGATTCGCATGAACCCCGTACAGCGGCACAGGTTCCCCGCGAGACCCTCGCGAATCTCGGCCATGGTGGGTTGCGGATGGATAGACAGCAGTTGCGCAGCGGCCATCAGCATGCCCGGTGTGCAGATTCCGCACTGTGCGCCGCCGGAGTTGAGGAATGCTTTTTGAAGTGCATGCAGTTCGCCATCGATTGCCAGGCCTTCGACGGTTTGAATGGTTGCGCCCTCCGCCTGAAGCACTGGCACCAGGCAACTGTTTACTAACTCGCCGTTCATGCGCACCGAACAGGAGCCGCATTCGCCTTCGCCGCAGCCTTCTTTGGTGCCGGTCAGTTGCAGATCCTCCCGCAACACATCCAGCAGCCGTTTCATCGGCGGCGCATCGACGCAACAACTGGTGCCATTGATGGTAAAGCGGATCGTGGGCCAACGGTCGCTCATACGGTTGCGGTCTCCGCGACTGGCTGAAGCGCATGGAGCTTTGCGAACAGGTCCTCCGGCAACAATGGAATGGAATGAAAGCCAACGCCCGTCGCGTCCCGAATCGCATTCAGAATTGCGGGCGCGGGGCCATCGTGCGGTAATTCGCCTATCCCTTTTGCGCCGCAGCCCCCATGGCGAAATGGAATCTCTTCGAAGTACACGTGTATGGGAGGCACGTCCTCGGCGGTGGGCATTATGTAGTTGGTCATCTGGTTATTGGCCATGTGTCCATTCTCCCAGACCACTTTTTCATACAGCGCATAGCCGATGGCCTGGGCCACGCCACCCTCGATTTGCCCACCTGCCAACACCGGGTTGAGCACCCGGCCTACCTCCTGCACCGACCAGAATTCCTCCACCTCGGCGGAGTACGTCACCGTGTCGACGGCCACCTGCGCAACCTGCACAGACCACACATAGGCCGGGTAAGCTTCGCCGCGATACTTCTGATCATCCCAGAAAATCCCCTCCGGCGGCTCGTAGCGGCAAAGCGATACAACCTTGCCCTCCACTGCGCGATAACGTTCACATGCCGCGAAAAATTCCTGGACCGTGAAACTTGCACCCAGTCCCGCATGTTCGCAAAGCATGGCTACAAGCTG
>Ga0302278_10006576_pt1 | contig 11011 bp, 6 predicted proteins | sample III_Bog_N3_2_FD_194543 | JGI IMG/M metagenome (GOLD analysis project Ga0302278, IMG submission 194543) | Peat permafrost microbial communities from Stordalen Mire near Abisko, Sweden - III_Bog_N3_2 | ecosystem: Environmental > Terrestrial > Soil > Wetlands > Peat | place: Sweden: Abisko... | reverse complement strand
CTTCGATCTCGCGTGGTCTGGTCTCAAAGACGAGGCGATTCTGCTGCTGCAGGCCGTTCTCAGCGCATCGTCTTTCGACCATCCAATGCTCTGGTACACGCTCGGCTGGCTGGCCGTCTCACTGGGCAACGAGCAATTGGCCGCGGAAGCACGGGCTAGCGCTGAAGCAGCTTCTCCGCTCTACTGTTTCCCGGCGCGAATCGAAGAGATGATTGTGCTCGAGGATACGCTGCTCCGCCAACCGGCATCGGCAAAGGCTCTCACCTATCTCGGCAATCTTTACTACGATAAGCGCCGTTACCAGGCGGCGATCGAATGCTGGCGCAGCTCAGTTGAAATCGACGACAGCTACTCGATCCCCTGGCGGAATCTGGGCATTGCCGAGTTCAATATCCTTCACGATGCCGTAGCTGCTTATCGAAAGTATTCCCGGGCCTTCGCCGCCGCTCCCACAGACGCCCGCCTGCTCTATGAATGGGACCAATTAAAGAAACGGGCCGGTCTTGCAACAGCACAGGAGCGTTTGACGGTACTCGATGCCCATCGTGACTTGGTGGCGCAGCGCGACGATCTGAGCGTAGAGCACATCACGCTGCTCAACCAGATTGGAAAGTGGTCCGAGGCGCTCGAGGAGCTTGAAAACCGGCGCTTCAGTCCATGGGAGGGCGGTGAAGGATTGGTCTCCGCTCAATATGTCCATTCCCACCGGGCGCTGGGCGCGGCCGCTTTGTCTTCGAGCGATGCGCACAGCGCGCTCGAACACTTCGAGGCCGCCCGCAACTATCCATGGAACCTGGGCGAAGGCAAACATCTGCTCACCCTTGAGCGCGATCTCGACTACCTTTCGGGATGCGCCGCGCAAATGCTGGGCGATGCGGGCGGGGCCTCGAGCTATTGGCAGGCCGCTGCCGCGCCGTTGCTCGCGGTTGGCCTACACAGCTACTTTCAGGCCTTGGGAGCAATGGCTCTGGGCGAGGTTGAGCGGGGACAGAAGATTCTCCACGCCCTGGCAGAGTTTGCAGAACGGCAGAGAGACACCACCGTAAAGATCGACTATTTTGCAACTTCTTTGCCGAACATGCTGCTCTTCGAAGACGATTTGCAGCAGCGAAACCGAGTGGAGTCTTCATTCCTGAGTGGGCTGGCTGCACTCGGCCTTAACCAATTTGCGCAGGCACATGAGTGTCTGCACGAGGTCATTGCCCTCGATCCTAACCACCTTTTCGCTCTTTGGATACTGCAAGAGACCGCAGCCGGCAACTGGCAGAAACTGCAAACAACGCAAGAAGGTGCAAGACCATGATCGGTGCGGTTTCCACGATTGCAAACGAGACCACAGGCGACAGCCGCCGCCACAGCGTATACACATGGCTGGCGGCCTCCTCTGGCGCCTTGGGTGGCCTTCTCTTCGGCTACGACTGGGTTGTGATTGGCGGCGCCAAGCCGTTTTACGAGATTTTCTTCCAACTCGATAGTCCTGCCCTTCAAGGATGGGCGATGAGCTGCGCGTTGATTGGTTGTTTGGTGGGCGCCATCACTTCTGGAATGCTAAGTAATCGCTTCGGGCGAAAGAAGCTGCTGACGCTCTCCGCGCTGGTCTTTGCCGCATCCTCGCTGGGCACCGGCCTTGCCCATCATTTCCTTGTCTTCGTTCTATGGAGGATGCTGGGCGGCTGCGCCATCGGACTCGCCTCAGGCGTCTCCCCGATGTACATCGCCGAGATTTCTCCGGCCCATCTGCGCGGCCGCATGGTTTCGCTGAATCAACTGGCAATTGTCTTTGGCATTTTGCTGGCGCAGCTGGTGAACTGGCTCATCGCGCGCCCTGTGCCGCGCGGTTATACGCCCATGCAGATTCTAAGCTCCTGGAACGGCCAGACAGGCTGGCGATGGATGTTTGCCGTCACCGCGGTGCCCTCAATTCTTTTCTTGATCGCGTCGTTACTGGTTCCTGAAAGCCCGCGCTGGCTGGCCTCGCGCGGCCACTCGGTGCGTGCTCAGCGCGTGTTGCAGAAATTAGGCGGAAACGCCTATGCCCAGCAAGTGATGGATGACTTTGCCCGCGCCTCCAGCCTTGAAGAGCCGCGTACCGGGCTGCGCAATCTTTTATCTCCAGGCATCTTCAAGCTCTTGCTTTTGGGCGTCGGGCTGGCTGTTCTGCAGCAATGGTGCGGCATCAATGTCATCTTCAATTATGCTCAGGAAATCTTTGCAGCGGCCGGCTACCAGGTCTCGGACATCCTCTTCAACATTGTCATCACCGGCGCAGTGAATGTTGTCTTTACGCTTCTGGCGCTGGGCGCAATCGACCGCTTCGGCCGCCGGATTCTGCTGCTTACCGGCGTCTCCGGTCTCGCACTGATCTATACCCTGCTGGGACTCCTCTACCATCTACACATGCAGGGCAAGCCAATGCTGTTTTTGGTGCTGGCGGCCATCGGCTGCTATGCCATGTCGCTGGCCCCGGCCACCTGGGTGGTGATTGCCGAGATTTTCCCCAACCGAGTGCGCGGCACAGCCGTAGCGGTTGCCGTCTCAGCACTGTGGATAGCCTGCTTCGTGCTCACCTATACTTTTCCTCTTCTCAACGCCGCATTGGGCGCAGCGGGCACCTTCTGGAGCTATGCCGCAATCTGTGTAGCAGGGCTGCTGTTTCTTTTCTTCAAGCTGCCTGAAACCAAAGGCAAGTCGTTGGAGGAGATTGAGGCCAGTCTTGCCGCAACTCAACATCGCCGATCCGGCGCATGACATTCCGCATTCCATTCGAGGTTCCCATGAAACGACTGGCACTCTTTGTTTTCGCTTTAACGCTTGTCGCCGGTTTCAACGCGACGGCCGGCGCCGCTTCCTCCTCATCAAACCGATTTGTTCACGCAAGCGGAAAGACCCTGGTGGACCCCGAAGGGCACAATCTGCAACTGCGGGGCATTAACATCGGCAACTGGATGGTGACGGAAGGGTATATGTTCGGCCTGGAAGGCGGACCACAGTCGACGCGAGAGATCGAGGCCCTTTTCAATGAATTGCTCGGCCCGGCCGATGCTGCGAAGTTCTGGAAAGCCTACCGAGATGCCTACATTACCGAAGACGATATTCGTTACATCAGCCAAACCGGGGCTAATTCCATTCGCATTCCAATGCACTACAAGTTCTTTACAACCGGCAATGACGAAGGATTCGTTTTGCTCGATCGCGTTGTAGGCTGGGCGGCAAAGTACCACTTGTATGTCGTTCTCGATATGCACTGCGCACCCGGTGGCCAGACCGGCGCCAACATCGACGACAGTTGGGGCTATCCATGGCTCTATGACTCGGAAGAGAGCCAGGCTGCTGCCGTTGCTGTCTGGAAGCGGATCGCCGAACATTACCGCGACAATCCCACAGTTCTGGGCTACGACCTGCTCAACGAACCCATTCCGCACTTTCCGGCGCTGCAGAAATACAACAGCAAGTTAGAGCCGGTCTACAAGAAACTAACCGCAGCCATCCGCACCCTGGATAAAAATCACGTAATCATCCTCGGTGGCGCGCAGTGGGATTCCAATTTCGATGTCTTCGGCACTCCCTTCGACTCCAACGTGATGTATACCTTCCACAAATACTGGACCGCGCCAACCGAAGACGTCATTCAGCCGTATCTTGATTTCCGTAACAAATACAACGTTCCCATCTGGCTCGGCGAGTCGGGCGAGAATAACGATGCCTGGGTACATGATTTTGTTCAGGTGCTTGAAAAGGACCAGGTCGGCTGGGCGTTCTGGCCCTACAAGAAGATGAGCGCGACGTCGTCTTTTGTAACTTGGCAAAAGCCTGTCAATTGGGACGAGATTGTCGCTTTCGGAAAAATGAAAGAAGGTATGGGGGATACCGAGAAGCGCATTGCCGCCCGACCCTCGCGGGAACAGATACAGGCCGCGTTCCAAAGCCTGCTTCAGAATATCCGTCTCGCTCATTGCCAGACCAACGCCGGTTACTTGCGAGCCTTGAATTTGACCGTGCCCGGCAACTAGCGGGCGACCTCATCTTCTCATTGCAAAGCGCAGACGATTTCTATAGCCTGAGGCGCGCATGAACTTCTTCCGCAAAACCGTTCTGATCGTTGCCGCAATCCTGATGGCTTCACTGCCCGCCGCTGCGTCTCACATGGTTACCGGCAACGGCTTTGGATTCGCTGTGGTGGTGCCTGAGACAGGTACGGTGAGCAAGTTCTATGCGCACCCCTATTGCTACACCCGGCACGATCCGCATAACCCGCTCAACGAAGGCATTGAAACCACCAACTTCATCAAAGAAATTGGCTGGAGCGGCGCAAGCGCGCAACCAACGTCGACGGAATACGAGCAAGATTCGCAGGTCATTTATTCCCGCGGAAGCAATGGTGAGGGTACCTTCTTCATGCCCTTTGGCTTGCAGCACGCCGCTCTCGTTATTGACTGGGAATCAACCTCTGCGCAAACGCAGGGCGGCTGGCATGTGGAATGGAACCAGCCTGTCAAATCACAAAAGACCTTGCGGCTCAATGGCCGCGAATTCCAGCTTTTGAAATTCGAAGGCCTTCAAGAGTCGCTCCTGCTTATTCCACTCGACCATCGGCAAGCAACGCCAGTGCAAGTAGGGCAGTATCTTACGGGCGCACGATCATGGGCGCTCGTCTCGTTAGAATACGATGACGAGTTGGAACCAACGGTCCGCGACTTCAACCACTGGCGCGGAGATCTCTCGGCGCGAGATCTCACAAAACGCGAGATCGCAGAACTTGAACAATGGAGAGTCAAGCCAACCGTTCATTTCAAGGATGAGGAAGAACAGCATCTGTGGCGTCAAAGCGAAGTCCTATTGCGCATGGCGCAGAGCCGCGAACCGAATCGACCCGGACGTTACAGCAACGGCCTTATCGTTGCCGCACTGCCCGATGGCTTGTGGTTTACGCCGTGGGTGCGCGACATGTCTTACGCCACGCTCGCATTTGCTCGCATGGGCCACCGGGACGAGGCGCGCGCCGCGCTGCTGGCCTACTTTAACGCACAGCCTACCGGAGTAATGCGCGCCGACACGCGCGACGCCGACTACCAGGTTTCGGTTGTGCGCTATTTCGGCGACGGCTCTGAAGAGCCATTTTTCACCGGAGAAGGCAACCCCAATATCGAGTTCGACGATTGGGGACTCGTACTGTGGGTGCTGGGCGAATATGAGAAGCAATACCACGATATCTCATTGCTGAGTGTTCCTACCTACCGCGGCGGCCTTTATGAGAGCGCTCGGGATTTCGTCGAGAAGCCTTTGCTGGCAAATCTTGATCCCATTGGCCAGGGCCTGATCGTTTCCGCCGATACATCCATCTGGGAGGAGCACCAGAAAGACAAGAAACGCTTCGCATTCTCCACGGCTATGGCCATTGTGGGTCTGAAGAACTTTGCCGCCTTCGCCAAAAGCGAGGGCGACGAAACTACCCGGACGAAGATCCTCAATCAGGTAGCGCTTCTTCAGCGGGGGTTCAACGCAGCCTTTATCCGCGATGGAAAACTGCACGGAACTATGGAGTCAGAAGAGAAAAACGATATCGATGGAGCACTTCTGCCCATTATCAATCTTGGCGTTGTAACTGATCGGGCCGTCATACGCGACACGATCAAAAGAATGGAACTGCTTAAAGTGGCTTCAGGAGGTTACCGGCGCGTCCGCAGCAATTACACCGACCCCTCCATCTTTGAGTATTGGTACGAGCGGCAGGAATTTCTATTTGTCGATTTCAGTCTCGCGGAGCTCTATCGGCGCCTGGGGAGAAATGCCGAAGCGGATGCAATCCTCAAGCGAATCGTGACGAAGGCCGCAGCAGACCACAACCTCGTCCCAGAGATGTATGTCGCTCTGCCCTGCCAATTGTTTCCCGGAGAGATAGGCGATCCAACTGGAGCCTTGCCCATTGTGGGATATGGATCGGGCGCTTATATTCTGCACATTCTCGAACGCGAAAAGTTGAAGAGCGCCACAAATTGAGCGACGCCGAGTTATTCACGCAAGTTCAGAACATGAAGGTTAAATGCACACAAACTGCAAGGAAACGAATCGAATGGCAAAAGCATGCAGCGGAGCTCTATTGCCGCGTTCGCTTCTGTCTCTGACAGTCGGCTTAGCCACTGTAGTTGCAAATGGCCAGAAGGTAAGCGTCGTGCTCGATGGCAATAGCCCAGGCCGGGTCTTTGACGGCATTGGAGCGGTCAGCGCCGGTGCTTCTTCGCGACTGTTGATTGACTATCCCGAGCCGCAGCGGAGCCAGATTCTCGACTACCTGTTCAAGCCGGGATACGGCGCGGCGCTGCAGCTTCTCAAGGTTGAGCTGGGTGCAGATGTCAACTCCACCGACGGCTCCGAGCCCAGCCACATGCGCGCCGCCTCCGATCACAACTCGACCCGCGGCTACGAATGGTGGTTGATGTCAGAGGCGCACAAGCGGAATCCTCATATCGTGCTCGAGATTCTTCCTTGGGGCGCTCCTGCGTGGGTCGGCACCGAAACAGCAGGCAAGAAAACCCTCTACTCCTCAAAGATGGCAGACTATGTGGTGGACTTTATCCGCACGGCGAAACGCGATTACTCGCTTGACATTGCTTACGCCGGCATCTGGAACGAGAGAGAACCCGACGGCGCCTATATCAAGGATCTGCACCAGCGCCTGAAGGCCGCTGGTCTGGCGACCAAGATCGTCTGCTGCGACACCGATTGGTCGCCGGCCGATCATATGCTCAAGGATCCAGAACTGGCCGCGGATGTTGCCGTCATCGGCGCGCACTATCCGCGCGATGACAAAGGCAAGATCACCACTACTGAAGCCGCTCGCAAGACTGGCAAGCCGCTATGGTCGAGCGAAGATCAGCCCAACGAAGGAGGCGGTCCCTTTGTCAGCCGCGACTGGCCTGTCGGCGGCCGCATCCTCGCCCATTATTACAATCAGAACTACTTGTTGGGTTCGATGACCGCCACTGAGATATGGAGCCCCGTCACTTCTTATTACGACAATCTTGCGGCTCCCAACTCCGGACTGATGTACGCCAACACCCCATGGTCAGGGCACTACGACGTTCAATCAACGATCTGGGTCACTGCCCACACTACACAGTTTGCCCAGCCAGGATGGCAGTATCTCGATTCCAGCTCAGGCTTTTTGCCGGATAAGGGGAGCTATGTTGCCTTGCGTTCCGAAGACAAAAAGAATTGGAGCGTGGTCGTGGAAACGATCGACGCAAAGCACTCGCAAACTGTCATGTTCCGGCTTACAGGGGGATTGACAGCCACTCAGGTTCATATCTGGGAGACAAACAGCACGCACATCTTCGAGAAGGTCAAAAGCATTAAGCCGGTAAACGGAGCGTTTGAGTACACATTCCAACCGGAATCGCTTTACACGCTGACCACAACCACCGGACAAGGGAAAGGAATAGCCCAACCTCCACCTGCGTCGGCATTTCCGTTTCCTTATGAGGATGACTTTGAGAAGGTGTCTCTGGGGCATTCGCCCAAGTATCTGTCAGATCAGGACGGCGCCTTCGAGGTCCAGCCCTGCGCAGGTCGTGATGGCCGGTGCCTCGAACAAGTGGTTACCACCAGGCCCATTGCCTGGGCGTCGACACCCGATCCATACACGCTGGCGGGCGATGCCGGCTGGGCGGACTACAGTGTCGCCGCCGATGTCCGCTTTTTATCCGCAGCGCCGGCAACCATCATGGGACGCATCGACTCCGCAGACAACTTTCAGGACTACCAGGCGCACTGTCCAAGCGGCTATATTTTGCGCGTCAAGCCCAACGGCGCATGGGAATTGTTGTCTGAGTCGTTCAACAAGCCTGCGGTGACACTGGGTTCCGGATCGGTAAAGCTCGATAGCAGCACATGGCATCATTTGGAACTGCGTTTCCACGGCAAGCAGATCATCGCCTCGCTCGATGGAACGCAACTCACGTTGGCTGAAGACACCGTCCACACTCACGGCATGATCGCCTTGGGAACCGAGTGGGACCGCATCCAGTTCGACAACCTTCGCGTTACGCAGTAGATTGTCCGCGCGCAATGCCTGCCGCACCAATGAAAAAGGGGAGACGGCAGGCAATGCTGCAATCTCCCCCAAGGGTGTATCGATTGGGATCAGAATTCCAGCCGTAGCTGCCCCTCTCCGCTGCGTCCGCCAACGTTATAACTGCTGATCTGCTGGGTACCAACCTGTTGCCCGTTGGAGTTGGTCGTATACCAACTATACTGCTGGCCTACACCAGGTGAGCCCTGCAAACCTCCAGGGAATTGGTGTCGTAAAGGCCATCGCTGTTTGTGGTGAAGTCCTTTGAAACTCCTGTGTCGGTATTCATCACCGTAACCGTGACCGAGGGAATCAAGGCTCCGCTGGGGTCGGTCACCGTGCCACGAATGTCGCCGGAGTTAATGCTTTGCGCATAACATGCCCCACTCCCAAATATTACTAGAAGTATGGGCAGAATCCATCGCGTCGTCTTTCTCATGTGCCGCCTCCTGAAATGTTGACTTGTACTGTTTCGCCGGCGCTCTGCTTGCTCCATGTCCACGATCGATTCTCCTCGCCAGCTTCCCTCGAAAATGCTCTTTTTCCAGATCGTTGGCAGGAACCATATGACATCTCCACGTCCAAGGGGTTCGGAAATCGGCCTTCCCGCAGATGGTTTTTTGTCTCGCACTCCTTTGCCGGGCTACTCGATCCGAGCATAGGAAACCGATTTCAGAAAACTATCGTTCTGGAAATTTATCCCTGTCAAGCGGAAACTGGGAGGAGACTGCGGCCGCAGGGAAGTGAACTATAGGATTTGCTTTGCCAGATCGCACTGAAATTACAATCGACTATAAGTGATTTATATTGAGTAATATAAGGCATATAATATAGTTTTGACCCCGGGCATTCGAAATCGGCTGCCGCTGCGCTGCCTCACCTGCCTTCCGTTTTTCCCTGCTGGCCGACGCGCACCGAAGACGGGCAATGGGAGATAATGAAACGGCTTTCCTAATCCTCATCTCGGGAAATTTCTTGTGCATTTCACCAGCGTGAATGAGACTTGCTTATGGCCTACACAATGAAAGATGTCGCCCGGAAAGCGGGCGTCTCGCCGGCAACGGTCTCACGGGTGTTGAACAATACACACTATATTGCTGACCAGACCAGGGCACGCGTTCTCGCGGTTGTCGATGAGCTCAGTTATTACAAGAATGTCCATGCGCAGCGGCTTTCTACCGGCCATAGCGATCTGTTGGCGCTGGTGATTTCGGAATTTGCGAATCCCTTTTATCCCGAGGTGATCCGCGGCTTTCAGGCAGCTGCCTGGGACCACGGCCTCGACGTGCTTCTTCTCAACACTGAATACAGCCGCACCCGCACCGATTCGCTCATGCGCAAACTCGTCGAAAAGGACGTCAGCGGCGTTGCAATTCTGACCTCCTCAATTGAAATGGCCGCCGCCGCGCCCCTGTCGGAAGCAGGCATTTGCATGGTATTCAGCAATTTGTATTCGGCAGGCAAATTGGTCAGCAACATTAACGTGGACTACAGCCGGGGGATTTCACAGGCCATCGAACATGTCGTTCGTCTAGGACATCGCCGCGCTTCGGTGATTGCCGGACCAGAAGGCAGCCGCACCGCGGAGCACATCAAATCCGCACTGGTAAAAGGATTGGCTCAGAACAAGCTGCGGCCATTTCCGGTCATCCACTGCGACTACCGCATCGATGCGGGCGCCTCTGCGGTGAAGGCAATTCTTGCGGCGCCTGAGATGCCCACCGTCATCTTTTGCGGCAGCGATCTGATTGCCTTGGGGGCAATGAGCGCCTTGGAAGAAGCAGGCGTGCGAGTGCCTGAAGAAGTCTCTGTGGTGGGCATTGATAATATCGCCTTTGCCAGCCTGGCGCGTCCTTCGCTTACCACCATCAATGTACCGCGCGAAGAACTCGGCACAACGGCTTTTTGCGCATTGGAGAAAATGATGCAACTGAAACGTCGCAAAGGGGCCGAATACACTCTGGAGACAGAGTTGGTGGTGCGCAAATCCACTGCACAAGCATCTGATCAACGGCGTGTCAGGGCGAGATAAAGTTAGCCGGGCAGTACGGTTTCGGCAGGGCTGTGCCTAACCTCATCGAAAGCCATCAAAAGAACCGCGACGAGGGCCAGCACCATTCCCGCCAGATTGTATTTGCCGGGAATCTGTTGGTAGATCAGCAACGAAACCACAATCGTGACCAGGGGAAACATACCGTTGACCATGGGAACCACCACGATCGCGTTTCCATACCGAACCGCATAGACAAACAGCAGACAGCCAACCGCGTTGAGCGATTGAATAATGTAGGTGATACCGAACCCCAGGCCGGAGCCGGCGTGGATGCCGGGTCCCATCGCCAGCGCTACCGGGCTCAGCGCAAGCCCGGTGAGAGTCATGTAGACGAAAAGCTCCTCGGCGCTCATGGCATTGGCCGACGACTTCATGAAGTAGGCTTGCAATCCCCACATGAAAAAGATAGCGATGGTCCACACCAGCCACATGCTTCCATGCACAGGGCTATTGATTGGCTCCTGCAGCGAGACAAGAAAAATTGCCGGCAGAGAGAGCAGAATGCCAGTGAGCGCCAGCGGATAAGTTCGCTCTCGAAGAAGGACCCATGAAAGCACAATCGTTACAGCAGGGGATAGGCAGACGATGGGAAAGATCAGATACGCAGGCCCCTGGTCAAGCACCCGAAACAAGATGAGCTGCCCGGCCGCTCCTGAAAAACCAACTGCACAACCATAAAAGATCGAGCGCCCCGAGCGGGTCAGCTTCCAATTCATTTTGCGCAAAACAAATACGCAGACCGGAATCATGGTCAACGACCAGACGACATATCCCAGCGTCGGCGGGAAAGGCGGATCAAGCCGCTTCTCCGGAATCTCGGTAAGCGCTCCCCATAGTCCCCACAACACCGGCACTGCCAGCGAAAGCCACAGCCATTTTGGCAATTTCAT
>Ga0302278_10006574_pt1 | contig 11016 bp, 7 predicted proteins | sample III_Bog_N3_2_FD_194543 | JGI IMG/M metagenome (GOLD analysis project Ga0302278, IMG submission 194543) | Peat permafrost microbial communities from Stordalen Mire near Abisko, Sweden - III_Bog_N3_2 | ecosystem: Environmental > Terrestrial > Soil > Wetlands > Peat | place: Sweden: Abisko... | reverse complement strand
AATGGGATACGACCGGATACAGTCAGAATCAGGCATACTTGGTCTCTTCCCTTGCCGACTTCTTTCTCGGTAATTACGACACCGCCTCGATCGCTTTGGGCGACCCAGACCGTCAGGTCTTCGTCAATACATTTGCGCTCTTCGCTCAGGACTCCTTCCAGGTCAACCCGAAGCTGAACCTCAACTATGGACTTCGCTGGGACTATGAAGGTCCGCTCCACAACAGCGCCAAGGATCTTTCTGTCTTCCGTCCCGATCAGGGCGGGATCGTTTTCCAGGGGGAGCAAACCAGTTCTCTTTACGATCCGCTTTACACCTCCGTCAGCCCCCGTGTCGGCGTCTCATACCAGCTTTCGCCGAAGGCGGTTCTCCGCGCAGGTTCCGGACTCTATTTCGACACTCCCAACCTGAACCCGTTCCTCGACAATCGTCCAGGCAATGGTGCTCCCAACGGGGTGGAGGGCAATCCCGCCGGAAAGAACCCTGTAACTACCTACACCTTGAACGCAGGAACGATTCATTCCGGGGTTGATGTCTTTCCAACCTCTTCCACCTGCACTGTGACACCTTCCAATGTTTCTCCCTGCAGCGTCTTCTCCATCGCCAAGGATTTTCGCCCCTCCTACAACTTGAACTACAACATTCAGGCTGAATACAGCGTTACCGACAAAATCGTCGCCCAGCTTGGATACGTTGGCACACAGGGCCGGCATCTGCTTTCGATCCTGGATATCAATCAAGCGAAGCCCCAGGTCAACCCTTCGGCATATCAGATCCAGTCCAGCCGCCCCTACTTCAGCACCTTCCCAAACTACAGCTTCATCAACCAGATCGAAAGCATCGGAAACTCCAATTACAGCGCCCTTCAGGCCACCCTGAGGGTCGCCGATTGGCATAGCCTAACCGCGCAAGCCGCCTATACCTGGTCCCACACCTTCGACGATGTCACCGCCTATCGCGGCGCCTTGCCCCAAAACAGCACAAACTTCAAGGGAGACTATGGCAACAGCGACTTTGACCAGCGGAACATCTTTGTAGGATTGCTTTCCTACAGGGTCCCGGGAGCATCCGCCCTGAAGGTCCTCACCAACGGATGGGAGTTGAACAGTCTGCTCACCTTCCATGGCGGTTTGCCGTTCAGCGTCTTTAGCTCGACCGATAACAGCGGCACGAATGAATTCGTGCAGCGCGCCGTTCAGGTCTCCAATCCCTACGCCGGCGCAAAGAAGCAAAAGGTCTTTGCAAATTGGCTCAACCCCAGCGCCTTCATCGATGGACCGGCCGGTTCGTTCGCCGGCACATCGCGCCGCAATGCCTACTACGCTCCTGGCTACTCCGATGTTGACTTTTCGGTGTTCAAGAACACAAAAATCACCGAGAGGATTAGCACCCAGTTCCGCGTTGAAATGTTCAACCTGCTGAACAGGACCAACTTCGCTCCTCCATTGCAGGGTAACTTCAACCCCAACTTCACTCCGAACGGAGCCTTCCAGCTGTTTGACACAATTGGCGATTTCAACGGAGCTCCCGGAATCGGCGCTGGCGAACCCTTCAACACTCAATTCGCGTTGAAAGTGATCTTCTAAAGCCAGCCCCGAGGTTTGCACCCCAAAGTCCCCCGCTTCGGCGGGGGACTTTTTCTGCCAGCAAGAGCGCAATTCCTCTCAAGCCGCCTGCGCCGGTCGCCGAGGCATCCTGATTGCGGAGCCTCGGTTCAAGACTGGATTTCCCGTGAGACTGTTCTCCGCCTTCAATCGTCCATTGCTACAGAACCTCGCTCCCACTCCGAAGTCCTCCAATGGAGACCGCGCCATGACACGTCTGCCGTTCGCCGCCGCCACCCTTGCCCTGCTCCTTCCCTTCGCAATTCCTGCCCCTGCGCAGGAGACCGGCCCCTACAAAGTCCTCAAGATCCAGCTCGTCGGCGGCGACGGTGGCTTCGACTACGTCACCGCCGACCCCGACGGCCGCAACCTCTACGTCGCCCGCTCCGGCCCCACCGGCCACATCGGCGTCTTCAACCTCGACACTCTGGCCCCGGTCGGCGACATTCCCGGCGTCAGCGCCCACGGCGCGGCCGTCGACACCTCGACCGGCCACGGATTCGCCACCTCCAAGCCCGTCACCATGTTCGACGCCAAAACCTTCGCCATTCTCAAGAAAATCGACGTCCAGGGCAATCCCGACGGCTACCTCAACGACCCCTTCAACCACCGCTTCTACATCCTCAGCCACCAGGAGCCCAACATCACCGTCCTCGACGACAAAGACGGCTCCATCCTCGGCACCATCTCGATCGGCGGCGCCCCCGAGCAGGCGGCCACCGACGGCAAGGGCAAGATCTACGTCGACATTGAAGATAAAGACGCCATCGCCGTCATCGACGCCAACACCATGAAGATGACCGGCAAATTCGACGTGTCGAGCAAGGGCGGCGGCTGCGCCGGTCTGGCGCTGGACGCGAAAAACGGCATTCTCTTCGCCGCCTGCCGCGACAAGAAAAACATGATCGTCCTCTCCGCCGCCGACGGACACATCCTCACCGACCTCCCCATCGGCAACGGCTCCGATGGCGCCACGTTCAACCCCGCCACCATGGAAGCCTTCAGCTCTCAGGGCGACGGCACGCTCACAGTGATCAAGGAAAACTCGACCACCGACTTTGCCGTCGAGCAAACCGTGCCAACTCCAGCCCGCGCCAAGGTTCTCACCCTCGACACCAAAACCGGCCAGATCCTCACCATCACCGCGGAATACGGGCCCGTGCCCGCAGCGACCCCGGCCAATGCGCCCCCGTTGCCCCCAGGCGCGCCCGCCTGGATGCGTGGCCCGCGCGCCCCGATGATCCCCAACTCGTTCCAGATTCTGGTCATCGGCAAATAAGCCGCCAGGCGAATCGACACTTGCAAGTGAGCAAACAAAATCCCCCGCCGAAACGGGGGATTTTGTTTGCCTTAAACATTCCAAAGATTTCAGCAGCCTCCGTTACGAGAGATGCGTAAACGGAGTTTCCCGAAGCCGCGGAGGCAGCTCCATCGGAACCAGTCCTGCCGTTGAGGAGTTCATCACGTCCAGGAACGTCTTCTGGAAGACAGCCATCTCGTCGCGGGTGCCGACCGTGATGCGCACCGAATTCGGCCATGCCGGCCAGATACGGCCGATGTAGACGCCTTTGGCGGCCATCGCGGCCAGCACTTCCTTGCCGGGGCGCTTCACATCGAGCATAAAGCAGTTGCTCACCGAAGGCGTTACCGCGTATCCCTTGCTCTTCAGCCAGGCCAGGTTCTCTTCGCGGATGTCGCCGATCAGTTTCTTGCGCGTGGGGACGAGATCCTTGTCGATCAGGCTCGCCTTGGCCGCCGCCAGCGCCGTAATCGGCAAAGAGTTCCCGCCACCGAAACGGTGTATCTGCGTGAGCAGGTCGGGGCGTCCGATGGCAAAGCCCATCCGGATCCCAGCCATGCCATATAGCTTGGAGAAAGTGCGCAGCACAATCACATCTTTGCCGTCCTTCACCATGTCCAGGCAGGGAGTGGCGTCGGAGAGATGAATATACGCCTCGTCGATCATCACAATGGTGCCCTTGGGAGCGTTTGAAACCAGATATTCGATATCCGCGCGGCTGGTCGTCGTTCCGGTGGGATTGTTCGGGTTGCAGATGTAGATCACGCCGGGATTGCTCGAGGCGGCCACCATCGCGCGCACATCGTGGTTGGCAGCGCCCTTGGGGTCGGCAAGGGGTATCTTGAGAACCGGCGCGCCCGAGATGCCGGCCGCCCACATCGGCGCCTCATATCCGGGGTCTCCCACCACCAGCGGCTTGTCCTTCGATGTAAACGCCAGCACCGTGTAGTGCAGCGGCTCGCTGGAGCCGGCATACGGCATCACATGATCCGTCCCCAGCCCTTCGATCTTGGCAAACGTCTCGGCCACATCCATTTCCATGTTCATGCGGTAACGGCCGCCCTTTGGAATCATGGAAGCGATCGCCTCGCGCGCCGCGTCCGACGGCCCAAGAGGATTCTCGTTGGCGTCGATATGAATTCCCTTGTCTGGATCGGAGAAGTGCGGCCGCTGCGCCATGGCGAGGTGGGCTTCGGTCAGAATCGGTACGCTGGCGAGGGCGGAGGTGGCTGCGGCAATGCGCAGAAAGCTGCGCCGGGAGACGCTACTACAAGCAATCGGATCGGTGGTCTCAGAATGCATCGATGTCACTCCTCAAAAGAAAACGAACATGAACAGGATTGAGCGTCAGGGACGCTCACAGGCGTGAAGGGATTGGCTGGGTGACCCGGGCGGAAATTCCCCCATACTTTAAAGTAGCCTCCCCGCGCGGAGATGACAAGCGGGAAATGAAGATCGATCCCGGCGCTGGAAAATGCTATGCTTGTCTGGGTTCGGAAAACGATTTCTCAGCCGCCGTTCTGACTTCCCCAGTCCCGCCTCCGGCCCCTGGGAAATTCATCCTCGGCCGCCTACACCAAAAAAGAAATCCCCGAATTTCGCTTGACAACCATATAGGTAAAGCCATTTACTAAGGTCGCATCCCCAGAAGTCCGGAACGCGGCCCACACCGCTGAAGTAGAATTGCGCGACTGGCTTTTTCGGCGCGAATCCGAATCCGAACCGGGAAGGCCTCGGCGGAAGAGACTGACTCAGAAGAAACCGGGAACGAAACACTCCCATGGCGGTGATCGAAATGCATGGATTGGCACTAGCTTCAATCGTTTCCGGCGCTCTAGCCTCGCCGGTCAGGCTGCTTCTGGCGCTCGGCTCGCCCTCCCTGGCCCACCTCAGCCCCCTCGACCTGGCCGTCATCGCCATCTACTTCGTCATGGTGATCTGGATCGGCTTCTACCTCAAAAACAAGTCCAACACCAGCGAAGAGTTCTTCATGGCTGGCCGAGAAATGACCGCCTGGATCGCCGGCTTGAGCTTCGTCTCCGCCAACCTCGGTTCGCTCGAACTCATGGGCTGGGCCGGCTCCGCCTACCAGTACGGCATCCTCGCCGCACACTGGTACTGGGTCGGCGCAATCCCCGCCATGCTCTTCCTCGGCATGGTCATGATGCCCTTTTACTACGTCTGCAAGACACACTCGGTCCCCGGCTACCTCAAGATGCGCTTCGGTCCGGGTTCCAGCATCGTCTCCGCCTTCTCCTTCGCCTTTATGACCATCCTCATGAGCGGCGTGAACATGTTCGCCATGGCAGAGGTCATGAAGGTTGTTCTCGGCTGGGATCTCAACTTCTCCATCATCGTTTCGTCCGTCGCCGTAGCCGCCTATGTCGCGCTCGGTGGCCTCCGCGGGGCCATCTTCAACGAAGTCCTCCAATTCGTCCTCATCTGGGGCGGCGCGCTCCTGGTCCCCATCCTCGGCCTTATCGAAGCCGGCGGCTGGAACGGACTCAAAGCCAAAATCGCCCACAACATGGCGGTCGGCGCAATCCCCTCCGGAGACTACACCCACATGTGGCGCAGCATGGGCCACTTCCAGGACAACCCCATGGGCGTCCACTGGACCGGCATCATCTTCGGCCTCGGCTTCGCCATCAGCTTCGGCTACTGGACCACCGACTTCCTCGTCGTCCAGCGCGTCCTCGCTGCCAACAGCCTCCGCTCCGCCCGCATGGCCCCCATCATCGGCTCCTTCTTCAAAATGGCCGTCCCCTTCATCGTCATCCTCCCCGGCCTCCTCGGCCTGGTCGTCCTGCAGAATGGCGACGGCAGCTTGATGAAGCTGGTCGGCGAAGACATCGTCAAAGCCAACCCCGGCGCCGGCCTGCACAGCTACAATGAAGTGCTCCCGCTCATGCTGGTGCGTTACTGCAGCCCTGGGCTTCTTGGCCTGGGCATCACCGCTCTCATCGCCGGCTTCATGAGCGGCATGGCCGGCAACGTCAGCGCCTTCTCCGCCGTCTGGACGTACGACATCTATCAGCCCCTCATCAACAAGAAAGCCCGCGACGAACACTATGTCGCCGTCGGCCGCTGGGCCACCATCCTCGGCGTCATCATCTCCATCGGCACCGCCTATCTGGTCATGAGCGCCCACGGCATCATGGATTACGTCCAGGCTCTCTTCAGCTTCTTCATCGCGCCGCTGCTTGGCGCGGTCCTCATGGGCATGTTCTGGAAGCGCGCAACCGCCGCCGGAGGCTTCTGGGGATTGCTCACCGGCACTCTCACCTCGGTCGGCCTCTTCGCCTGGGTCAAAATCGACCCCTCCGCTCTCAAATATGTGGCCCTCTCGCCCTACGCCAAAGATCTCGCGGAAGACATGTACCGCGCCCTCTGGTCCCTCAGCGTCACCTTCATCGTGATCTTCGTCGTAAGTCTCTTCGGCAAGCCGCGGCCTATCGCGGAACTGGACGGACTGGTCTATGGAGCAACGAAGATCCCCAAACAGGACCCCGTTCCCTTCTACAAGAACGAGTGGTACTGGGCGTTCCTCGCCATCGCCGTATTTCTCGGCCTGCAAATCACTTTCTGGTAAGGAGTTGAGTCATGACAGCCAACCAATCGATTCCATCGGACGAGATCTCCATCTGGTTTTTCATCGGAGTGCTTCTCACCATCTACGGCGCTCTGATCCTGGGCTACGGCATCTGGGAGCTGATCACCGGCAATTTGGCAAATGTCGTGCTGGCCAAGCTTCATGCTCCCGTTTGGTGGGGAGCGATGATGCTCGTGCTGGGCCTCCTTTACGGCATCCGCTTCCGCCCGGGAAAGGCCTGACCGGTCCATCGGGTCTTTGGCCCCGTGGCTGTAACTGACAACCTATAAATCTGTAATCTTAAGGAGCAAGCGAACATGGCAGCGCAAAGAACAATGACCTATGGAGTGGTAGTGGGCAATCGCGGATTCTTCCCAGGCCACCTGGCAAAAACTGGCCGCGAAGAGATGATCGCCGCAATTGAAGCGGCCGGAGCAAAGGCGATCGTGCTTTCCGCCGAGGAGTCGAAGTACGGCGCGGTGGAAACGTTTGCTGAAGCCCAGCGCTGCGCCGATCTCTTCAAGAAACACGGCGAAACCATCGACGGCATCATCGTCACCCTGCCCAACTTCGGCGACGAGCGCGGTGTGGTCGACGCCATCCGCCTTTCCGGTCTCAAGGTGCCCGTCCTCGTCCAGGCCACTCCCGACAAAAGCGACGCCATGACCATCGCCACCCGCCGCGACAGCTTCTGCGGCAAAATGAGCGCCTGCAACAACATGATGCAGTACGGGATCAAGTATTCGCTGACCACGCTGCACACCGAGTCGCCCAAGTCGCACGAGTTCAAGACGGATCTCGAGTGGTTTGCCCAGGTCTGCCGCATCGCCAAAGGCCTCAAAAACCTCCGCATCGGCGCCATCGGCGCGCGCCCTTCGGCCTTCAACACCGTCCGCTACTCCGAACGCATCCTGGAAACGCACGGCATCTCCATCGAACCCATTGACCTATCCGAAATTCTCGGCCGCATTCGCCGCATGAGCGACTCGGACGATGCCGCGCAGGCCAAGCTGGCGGCAATCAAGAGCTACGTCACCACGTCCGGCGTCCCCGACGAGGCGCTCCTCAAAATGGCCAAACTCGGCGCGGTCATCGACACCTGGATGCAGCAGACCGCCGTCACCATCAGCGCCGTCCAGTGCTGGACCTCGCTCGAGGAGTTCTTCGGCGTCGTCCCCTGCACCATCATGAGCATGATGTCCAACGACCTCATCCCCTCCGCCTGCGAAGTCGACGTCCCCGGCACCCTCAGCATGTACATGCTCGCCCTCGCCTCCGGCACCCCCTCCGCCCTGCTCGATTGGAACAACAACTACGGCAGCCACCCCGACAAGTGCGTCTGCTTCCACTGTTCCAACCTGCCCAAACACTTCTTCAAAGAAGTGCGGATGGACTACCAGGAGATCATCGCCGGCACCGTCGGCAAAGACAATACCTTCGGCACCTGCGTCGGACGCGTCAAAGCGGGCGCCATGAGCTACGCCCGCTACTCCACCGACGACCGCCGCGGCGTCATCCGCGGCTACACCGGCCCCGGTCAGTTCACCGACGATCCGCTCACCACCTTCGGCGGCGCGGGCGTCGCCGAGATCCCCAAACTCCAGAAACTCCTCAAATACATCTGCCGCGAAGGCTTCGAGCATCATGTCGCCGCAAACTTCAGCGATGTCTCCAAAGCCATCCACGAGGCTTCGATCCGCTACCTCGGCTTCGAAAGCTACTATCACCCGGAACTGGAAGACTAACCCGATACGATAGACTCAGGGCGCTGACTCCTTCGACCGGCGCCCTGTATTCTATGGAGCCCGTTTTCGATGGCACCTCTGATGAAGTCGCTGTTTTGAAAGGGCGTGGCTTTAGCCACGCCGCAAGTCCAGCTCCATCAGCCGGGCTCTAACCCCTGATGGAGCCGCTGGAGGACTTCGGGGATTTTTTCAGAGTTTTCCCATAAAAACTGCCGGTACTGGAAGAGGACCAAAGGAACATGAGCACGCGCATCCGCAAACCACTCGTCGTCAACGGCGCAACCATCGTCACGGAAGCCGCATGGAATGCGGAGTTGGATGCCAAACACGACCAGGTCGTCAATTGGCTGCGTGCCGAAGACCTCGAAGGTGTCCTCCTCAAGCGCCACGAAAACATCGCCTGGCTCACCGGCGGCGCGGTCGAGGCCCGCGTCCTCACCCCCGGCGAAACGGCTGTCGCTTCTCTCCTCGTCACCGCCAAGGGCCAGCGCTACTACCTCACCACCGCCAACGAAGCCCCCCGCCTCCACGACGAAGAATTCGGCGCGCTCGACTTCGAACCCGTCCTCTTCCCCTGGTACGACGACGGCACCGACGAGGCGGCGCTCGAGCTCGCCGGTCCGCATCTCGCCACCGACGCCTGCATCCCCGGCTTCCGGCCAGCCCACCTCTATCCGCTCCGCGCCAGCCTCCAGGAAACCGAAATCGACCGCTTCCGCTGGCTCGGCGCGGAAACCGCCGCCGCCACCGCCCAGGTTCTCCAGCAGCTCAAGCCCGGCATCACCGAATTCGACATGGAAGCCCAGGTCGCCCAGGCCCTCCTGCGCCGCGGCATCATGCCCTCCGTCTACCTCATGGCCGCCGACGACCGCATCCTCAAGTACAAACACGCCGTCTCCCGCGGCAATAAGCTCGAAACCTACGCCATGCTCAACCTCTGCGCCCGCAAATGGGGATTGACCGTTTCCATCACCCGCTTCGCCCATTTCGGCCCCGTTCCCGCCGATTTGCAAGCCAAGTTCCACGCCGCCGCCCAGGTCAACGCGGCCTTGCTCGATGCCTCCCGCGTGGGCGTCACTTCAGCCCAGCTCTTCAAAGCCGCCGCCGGCGCCTACGCCCACGAAGGCTACGCCGGCGACGAGCAGATGCACCATCAAGGTGGTCCCACCGGTTACGCCGAGCGCGAATGGGTCGCCACCCCGCAGGGCACCCAGCAAGTCGTGAACAATCAGGCTTTCGCCTGGAACCCGAGCGTTCGCGGCGGCAAAGTCGAGGATACAGTCATCCTCCGCGACGGCAAGATCGAGCTGCTAACCCCCACCCCGGAGTTGCCCCCGCTCGAATCCACCGCCAACGGCAACAACTACCCAGCGACTGGCGTACTGGTCCTCTAAACACGTCCGGGCGTGATCAAAATCGGGTGCCCCACCCTCGCCGGGTACTTGTTGTTCCGGCTAGGGTGGGATACTTTGTACCTACAGCCGTTTATCGCTTTTTATAGCTTTTCCGCCCGGCCACTGTTAGGCATCAGCGTAAGCCGCGCCGTGAGCACCACCAGCGCCGCCCAAACCGCATCCGCCCCCAGCAGGTGCAGCACCTGCATCCAAACCGGCGCCAGCAGCCAAACATCCGCCGCCCCCAGCACGTATTGAAGCGCCAGCAATCCCACCACCAGCGCCGAAAGCCGTCGATTGTCCCACGGCCCGCCGCGCCGCGCCGCCCGGATCAGCAGCCAGATCAGAAAGATACTGGCCAGAATTGCCACCACCGGGTGCGTCCACCGCCAGCGCAAAAGCCACACGCTGTTCTCCGAAAGATCCTGCGCCAGCCCGTTGCTCAGCGAGGTCGCCGGAAACAGCGTATCCCCCAGAGCCGCCATCGACCCCGTCACCCCCACCACCATCACCGCGATCATCCCCACCGTCGTCCCAACCGGCGCGCTGACGGTGATATCCCGCCAGCGGAACCCCGCCCGCCGCCCCAGCAAATGCGCCGTCATCGCCAGCGTCGCCACCAGCATCAGGGTATTCGAGAGATGCAGCGCCAGAAACGGAGCACGCAGGGGCGAAGTGCTCTGCGCCGTCAGCCCCAGCTTCACCAGCAGCGCCCCCAGCAGCCCTTCGGTCAGCGTAAAAAAGACCGATGCCGATGCCGTCCACCGCGCTAGGTGGCCGGTCACAGTCTTCCGCCACGTCCACACCAACAGCCCCAGCACAAAGACCAAGTCCAGCCCGGCCGTGATCCGGTGAGCAAACTCAATCATCGTCTGCATAGTCGGCGACTGCTGAAAAACGGTCCCGTTGCAAAGCGGCCAGTGGTCGCCGCAGCCCGCCCCCGACCCAGTCGCCCGCACCACCGTACCCCACAGAATCGTGGCGATGAAGTAGACCAGCACTCCCCAGGCAAAGCGGCGCAGCGCCTTCGAGGGGGAGCGGCTGTTGATTGGGAGCACACGCGTAGTCATAGTTCAAAGGCCTCTTCCGGCACACTCAAGTGTAGACCATCCCCCCTTCCCGCAATTGACCAGCCCGCATCCTCCGCCGGCCAATCGTGTGAAAAGGCATTGAGAGCGAATCCAGAGTTGCTCTACCCAGCGAGAGCGGAGGCATGACTGGATTTTTCCTCAAATTCTCCACCAGCTTCGCCGACCCGCGGGCATGAAACTGATCCCTGATCCCCGATCCCTGACCCCCGACCCCTGACCCCCGACCCCTGATCCCTGACCCCTGACCCCTGATCCCTGACCCCTGACCCCCGACCACTGACCCCCGACCA
>Ga0302278_10006571_pt1 | contig 11030 bp, 10 predicted proteins | sample III_Bog_N3_2_FD_194543 | JGI IMG/M metagenome (GOLD analysis project Ga0302278, IMG submission 194543) | Peat permafrost microbial communities from Stordalen Mire near Abisko, Sweden - III_Bog_N3_2 | ecosystem: Environmental > Terrestrial > Soil > Wetlands > Peat | place: Sweden: Abisko... | reverse complement strand
GCCGAGGTACTGGTTGTAGCGATCCATCATGTCGGCCACGCCGCCAAATCCGCCGAGGCGCTGCAGTCCCTGGACAAGGCCGGAGAGGGATTGGTTGCGGGCGCGGTCGAGCTCGGCCTGGGTGGGGCCGTCTTTACGCAGGGCTTCGATTTCGGCATCGACCGCGGCTTCGAGGTCTTCGAGCTTGACACCAGGGCGGGCGGTGATGTCGCACTCGGCCTTGGAGGTGACCATGAGCGACTGGTTGCCGCACTCGACGCTCTGCGCGACCTGATCTTTGTAGACGAGCTTCTGATAGAGGCGGCTGATCTTGCCGCCGCCGAGGATCTCGACGAACATGTCGGTGTCGGCGTCGCCGGGGTGGAAGGCCTCCGGGGTGAGCCAGGCGATGGACAGACGCGGGAGCTGGACGGTGTCGGTGACGGTCTGGCGGCGCTCGGCGGTGATGGCCGGGGTTGCGACGACCGGCTTTTCAACCGGAGGGCCGGCGGGGATGGGGCCGAAGTACTTGGCGATCTTGTCCTTGATGGTGGCCTTGTCGAAGTCGCCGACGATGGCGATGGAGGCGTTGTTGGGGGTGTAGAAGTGGTGGAAGAAGTCGCGGACGTCGTTCAGACGCGCCGCTTCCACATCGGCGTGGGAGCCGATGACGTTGCCGTAGTACGGGTGGCCCTTGGGAAAGAGCTGATGGCCGACGGCTTCGTCGGCGACGTCGTAAGGCTGCCCTTCATCCTGACGGAGTTCGTTGCGGACAACATCGCGCTGGTTGGTGAGTTTGGCGCGATCGAGGGTTTCAAGGAGAAAGCCCATGCGGTCGCTTTCCAGCCACAGGCCGAGGTCGAGCTCATTGCTGGGGAGGGTTTCGAAGTAGTTGGTCCGGTCGTAGTCGGTGGTGCCATTGATGTCGGTGGCGCCTGCGCCTTCGAGGTATTTGAAGTGGGCTTTTTCGCCGACGTGCTCGGAACCCTCGAACATCATGTGCTCAAAAAGGTGAGCGAAGCCGGTGCGGCCGGCTTTTTCGTTGAGCGGGCCGACGTGGTACCAGAGATCGACGGAGACCAGGGGCAGGCGATGGTCTTCGCGGAGGATGACTTCGAGGCCGTTGGGGAGGGTGTATTTCTCATACTTGAGGTCGGGCACCTTGAGCGGGGCGGCGGCGTTTGCGCCGAGAGAAAGGATGCTAGCGGAAGCGCCCAGAGCCAGCGCCGCGCCCAGAACGAGCCTCAGGCGCGAGGGGGAGATGGATTCGATCATCAGGGATTCTCCAGGAGGTCTTGGTTTCTATCTTCGATACGGATGGAGTTTCGGTGCGGTTCCGGGCAGAGAATTCGCCGGCGCAAGGGGAGCGGTTCCCGACTTGAGGTTCAGTCGTTTGACGGATGCGCTTTCCTTTGAGACGCATTGAAATGCGAAGGGTGATGCTTCGAGCGCGGAATTACGGTCGCGGCAGGGCGAAACGCGGAGATGCGGTCAAGGGTGGGGATGCGTGGGCGTCGGCTATTTCTCCACTTCCACGCCACGCCAGAAGGCGACGTGGTTTTTGATTTTGCGGGCGGCGGGCTTGGGATCGGGGTAATACCAGGCGGCGTCGGGATTCTCCTGACCGGGGCTGAAGAGCGAGTAGTAGCGGGCCTGGCCCTTCCACGGACAGGTGGAGGTGGTGGTGCTGGGGCGGAAAAACTCGCGCTTGAGAGCCGCCTCGGGGAAGTACACATTCCCTTCGACAGTTTCGTAGGTGTCGCTTTCGGCAATTACGATGCCGTTCCAGACTGCTTTGGCCATAATGGTGTTTGAGTCCGTTCTTTCCCTTACCCTGAGGAGAATCGATCGAGAGACGCCGTGAAAATAGCTCGAACGGCTCGCTGAATCGGGCCGTTTGCGCGATTGCGGCCCTGGAGGGTTATTCGCCGATGACGGAAACAGCGGTGACGTGGACGCTCTTGGCGGCCTTGTCGGAGGTTGCGGTGATGGAAACATGCTTGCCGTAGGCCTCCTTGACGGCCTCGGGGTTGTCGATGGCCCAGACTTCCTTCTTGGCTTCGTCGACGAAGACGGGGGCGCTGCCGCCTTCAATGCACTTCTTGGCGCAGGCGGCGCCGGTGCCGGCGTGCTTGGCGCCGCACATGGAGTCGGAGATCCAGCCGCTGATCTTGGTTGAGTCGGCGGCGAAGGCCGAGGCGGAGAGCATGAAACCGAGAGCCATGGAGAGAGTGAGAGTGCGCTTCATAGGGAAAACCTCCGGGATTGGCGACAAGTATCGAACACTCTGAGGATGCTCCAAGACCGGTCCATCTGGCAAGCGGAGATGGATGTTTGGTGAACAAAATTTCGCATCGGCATGGGAGATCGCCTGTGAATTGGCGCGTTTCTCACGAAGCGGATTGGGCCAGACGGCGCTTTTCGACGTTCTTGCACATGGCCTCATAGGTATGCGCGGCCGCGGAGTAGCCCTCGATGAGGCGCAGAGTCTTGGAGAAATACATCGGCCGCTGCTCCTGTATCTCGGGCAGAATGTGGGCGAGTTTTGCCAGGATGAAGAACTGTTCGCCGTTGGTGTCGAGAAAGAGATCGGCGGAGAGCGAGCCGTGCAGGACGAGCGCGGCGGCCATTTCCCAGTAGGAGACAACCTGACGCAAGTAGGCGTTGTGCAGGGAGCCGAAGTTATTGAGGATGGCGAAGAACTCGTCGGCGGTGTTGGGCCAAAAGTCGACTGTAATCCAGGCGCGCGCCAGGCGCATGACAGGTTCGGTCCGGAGTTCGTAGAGTTTGAGGATGATTTCTGCGTCCGCGTTGGTCGCGAGAGTTTTTTGCATGGTTGTTCTCCGGGGATGATGGTAAATGATTCCATCGCCCCGGAGATGCCCGATGTTGGGCACGCGCCTGTGGCCGTTGCATCTGACCGGGTTACTAGGCCGGCTGGAGTTCCTTGCGGCCGGGCTTCTCTTCGACTGGCCCGTGGGTTTCGACGGTGGGCGGAGGGGGCGCGTCGCCGATGCGCTTTTCGTACTCGCAGATCTCTCCGGGCGCCAAAGTGACGAGCGTTGAGACCGTTTCGAGCGCTTTTTTGGCTGCTGACTTTTTGGCGGCAGTCTTCTTGGCGGCTGTTTTGGCGGGCGGCGCCTCGGCTTCCGCTGTCGCGGGTCTGCTGTTGGGGCAGAAGAGGTAGACCCCTGTTTTGAGCGTTTTTTCCAGCAGGTAGGGGCTCTTGCACTTGGGGCACTTTTTGGCGACGGGTTTGTAGTTGGAGGTGAATTTGCACTTCGGGTAGTCGGTGCAGCCCCAGAAGATGTTGCCGCGCTTGGCCCTGCGCTCGGCCAGATCGCCGATGTTGCACTTGGGGCACTTCATGCCCTCGATCAGGTTCTGCTTGACGTACTTGCACTTGGGGTAGCCGGAGCAGGAGACGAACTCACCGTTACTGCCCTGGCGCAGGAACAGTTCCTTGCCGCAGACCGGGCAATTCTCGCCGGTGGGCTGAGGGGCGTTGAGCTTCTGCTGCTGCTTCTGGCTTAGCTTGCGGATGGTCTTGCAGGGCGGATCTTCGTTGAACCCCGGACAGGACATAAAGGGTCCGAAGATGCCGCGGCGCAGCACCATGACCCGGCCGCAGTTGTCGCAATACTCCTCATTCTGCTCGGCTTCCTGTGCCTCGGGGGTGAGCATGTCCGGCTTGCCGGCGGTGTTTTCACGGGTGAACGTACAACTGTTCTTGTCCTTCTTGTTGTAGGCGCTGCAGGAGAAGAATGTGCCGAATTTGCCCCACTTGAGCAGCAGAGGCGAGCCGCAGAGTTCGCACTTTTCGCCTGTTTTGATCTCCATCGCCTTGATGGATTCCATCTCCCTTTCGGCGATCTTCAGTTCCACTTCGAAGTGGCCATAGAAACCCTTGAGCAGATCGGTCCACTTCTCCTTGCCCTCTTCGATGTCGTCAAGCTCGAGTTCGAGTTTGGCGGTGTAAGCGGTATCGAAGATGTAGGGGAAGTTCTTGACGAGCAGGTCGCAGACCACCATGCCGATCTCGGTCGGGTAGAAGGGGCCGCGCGGGCCGCCGGGCTTGGTAACGTATTCGCGTTCCTGGATGGTCATAATGATCGAGGCGTAGGTGGAGGGGCGGCCGACGCCGCGCTCCTCCAGCACCTTGACCAGCGAGGCCTCGTTGTAGCGCGGCGGCGGTTGGGTGAAGTTCTGCTTGGGGGTGAGCTTTTCGGCTTCGAGAGCCTTGACGCCGTCAAGGTTGGGGAGGGACTGCGAGGAATCCTCCTCGTCGTCTTCCTTTTTCTCTTCGGAGACTTCGTAAACCTTGAGGAAGCCGTCGAAGCGCATGACCGATCCGCTGGCGCGGAAGTCGTAGGTTTTTCCGTTCTTGGCCGAGACCGCCGCGATTTTGGCTGTGGTCACGTCGTAGACGGCAGGGTTCATCTGGGAGGCGACGAAGCGCCGCCAGATGAGCGTGTAGAGCTTTAACTGCTCGTCGCTCAGGTACTGGGCGATCAACTGCGGGGTGCGGCTGACGTCGGTGGGACGGATGGCCTCGTGGGCGTCCTGGGCGTCTTTCTTGCCCTTGTAGACGTTGGCCGCGGCGGGCAGGTATTTTGCGCCGAGGTTGGTTTTGACCCAGGCGCGCGCCGCCTCGATCGACTCTGGGGAGCAGCGGGGCGAATCGGTACGCATGTAGGTGATGAGGCCAACGGTGCCCTCGGCGCCGACTTCGACGCCCTCATAGAGGCGCTGGGCCACGCCCATGGTGCGGCGGACGTTGAAGCCGAGGCGCGTGGAGGCGTCGCGCTGGAGTTGGCTGGTGATGAAGGGCGCGAGCGGCTTGCGCTGCATTTCGCGCGACTGAACGGAGGCGAGCGACCAGCGGGCCTTTTCGAGCGCGGCGAGGATCTCGTCCATGGCGGGCTTGCCGGCGACGGCGCTCGAGATGTGCTGCGGCTTCCCTTCCTTGTCCACGCCGTTCGGAACACGGGCGGCCTCGCCGCCGATGCCGATGAAGCGCGCCTTGAAGCTTTTGGCTTTTTGCGTATCGGGGTGAAGCTGGGCTTCGAGGGTCCAGTACTCGACGGGCTTGAATGCGCCAATTTCGCGCTCGCGCTCGACGATGAGGCGGACGGCGACGGTCTGGACGCGGCCGGCGGAGAGGCCGCGGCGGACTTTGTCCCACAAGAGGGGCGAGACCTGGTAGCCGACAAGGCGGTCGAGGACGCGGCGGGTCTGCTGCGCGTCGACCAGATCCTGATCGACGTTGCGGGCGTGCTTGAAGGCCTCCTGCACGGCCTTCTTGGTGATTTCGTTGAAGGTGACCCGCTGGATCTTCTTGCGCTGCGCCGCGTTGGTGCCCAGTTGCAGCGCCAGGTGATAGGCGATGGCCTCGCCTTCGCGGTCCGGGTCGGGCGCGAGATAGATGTGATCGGCCTTGGCGGCGGCGCGCTTGAGCTGCTCGACCAGTTTCTCCTTTCCAGGAGAGACGATCAGGGTCGGCTCGAAGGTGCGCTTTTCGATTTCTACGCCAATGTCGTTTTTGGGCAGGTCCATGATGTGCCCGATGGAGGCCTGCACATCGAAGTCCTTGCCAAGATATTTCCCGATCGTCTTCGCCTTGGCGGGGGATTCGACGATCACCAGTGATTTGCTCATTGCCATCCTTGTAAAGCTACGTGATGCACGAATGCCCCGAAACGATTCCAAGCCCGGTACCCGATACCGTATCACTGTATCGCGTCTGCCGGGTTGGACGGGGGCGGAAAAATTTCAGTTGCGCCGATTTTCGGCGGATTTGGAACCGGAAACGGGCTTCGGCGAACCGAACCCGTCCATATTGATGGTTCCGCATTGGAAGCTACCACGGAATGGGCTTCGATTGCTAGCGCACCGAATCCAGATCGCGGCGAACCGGGGATATCCGCTCACATCGTCCGCACGTAGTTCTTGCCTGGCAGGGCGCGGATACGGCCAGCCGTCTCCAGTTCGAAGATGGCGGTAAATACTTCAGATGAAGTCAGTTGCGTCTCGACGAGGTCGAGGATCTCGTCGATGTGCAGGGCTTCGTCCTGGCGCAGGACTTCGAGGAGAATGGATTCGCGGTTGCCGAGGGCGGGTTCCAGCAGAAGGGATGCGGCGGAGGGGGAATTGGATGCGAAGGAGAACTCCGTTTCGAGTTCCAGGCGCACTTGCGAGGAGAGCGTCTCCCAGACGTCTTCCCAAGTGGCGGTGAGCTGCGCGCCCTGTTTGATGAGGGTGTTGGGGGTCCAGGAGTTCTTGCTGGTGACGTTGCCAGGGACGGCATAGAGGTCGCGGTTCTGCTCGGCGGCGCAGCGGGCGGTGACGCGGGTGCCGGAGTTTTCGCCGGCCTCGACGACCAGCACGCCGATGCTGAGGCCGGAGAGAATGCGGTTGCGGCGGGGAAAGTTCTGCGGGGCGGGAAAGGTGCCCATGGGCAGCTCGGAGACGAGCGCGCCACCGGTTGCGAGGATGTCTTCGGCGAGCTTTTTGTTCTCCTTGGGGTAGATAACGTCGATGCCGGTGCCCCAGACGGCCAGGGTGGGCTTCCTGGCGGCCAGCGCGCCCTTGTGTGCGGCCGAATCGATGCCGCGGGCCATGCCGCTCACAATCAGCATTCCGCGGGCGGCCAGGTCGCGGGCCAGCATTTCGGCGATACCGGTTCCATAGGGGGTGGGGTGACGGGTGCCGACGATGGCGATGGAGTAGCGCGCGAGCAGGCTGACGTCGCCGCGGACCCAGAGGACGGGCGGCGGATCGTAGATCTCCTTGAGGCGCTCAGGGTAGTGCGGGCAACTGTAGGTGACGAGGTTGGCGCCCGCTTGCTGAATGGTGGACCACTCCTTTTCGGCGGCGGCGCGGGCTTTGCCATCGAAGAGGAACTGGGCGGCTTCGGCGGGAAACTTGAGGGCTTCGATTGCGGTCAGCGGCAGGGAGAAGAGCTGCGCCGGGGTGTCGAGCTGACCCATGGCCTGGAGGATACGGCGCGGGCCGAGGCCCGGCGCGAGGACAAGGGCGAGCCAGGCGAGGCGGTCCTCGTCAAGCGCGGCCCTGGCCTCGCCGAGAGCGGGTTGGGGTTTTGTCGCCATCCAAATTTCCTGAGCCGCCTGGAAAGAGCGCAGGAATCTCCTGAGTGGAAAGTTCCCACCACTCTAGCCCAGATTTGGATTGGGCGCAAACCGGATTCAATCGTGGAGGACGACGTTGAGCAGCGACTTGTGGACGCGGATGCGGCCGTTGTACTCGATAAAGCCGAGTTTGCGGAAGCGGTTCATGAAGAAGCTGACCCGGGAGCGGGTGGTGCCGATCATCTCGGCGAGGGTTTCCTGGCTGATGCGGGGGATGAACATCTCCGGCTCACCCGGCTTGCCGAACTCGGCCATGATGAGCAGAACGCGCGCCAGCCTCTTTTCACTGTTGTTGAAGAGCTGATCGACCAGATCGGCCTGAATCCTCATGCCTCGTGTGATCAGGAATGAGATCAGGAAGGTGGAAAACTCGTGCTCTTCGTGGATGAGCTGCAAAATCGCGGACCGCTCGATTTTGAGCGCGACGCAGTCGGTGACCGCGGTTGCCGTGGCCAGACGCAGCCCTGGGATGGCGGAGATGGCATCTTCGCCGAGGAAGCTGCCGGGCTCGAAGATGGAGATGGTTGCTTCTTTGCCGGTGGCGGAGACCACGGTGAGCTTGGCGCGACCGGATTGGAGATAGAATGTGCTGTCGGCGGGCTGGCCTTGGCTGAAGAAGTTCTGTCTGGCTCCGACACGCACCATTTTCCTCCCGGGCCCGATTGTGGCCAGGAAGGCGGTGGGATCGAACTTTGGAGAGGGTAGCGGGGGCATCCTCGACCTCATTGTTTCTTTGTGCGATAAGGGCTCCCAGCAATGTGTGCCAATCAACCTCCATCAAGAGCATTCTGGGGAATGCACTTGAGCACCGGGCGAGGAATCAGAGGAGGGGGCTAGTGAAGATTGCCTTTCCTGCCCGATGCTAGAACCAGTTTTGCCCGGATGGCCTGATTAAGTCCGACTCGTTTTGCTCACTGGCACTGATTATTCTACTCCGATGCGACAAATCTGGACAGGGGCGAAGATGACGAAGTGTTGTTACAGATTGTTTCGCCGGGCTCGCCACTGGTCCGCGGTGATCTCCCATATCTCGGTGGGGAGGCGTCCACTGACATAATCGCTTTCAGTCATCTCCACGAGACGCATGCCGTTTTTCTGGGAGATGCGGCTGGAGGCGAGGTTTCCGGCCGCCTTGGGCACCCGCATGACCGGAAAGCCGAGCGGGCCGAACCAGTACTCGATGACCGCTTCGGCAGCCTCGGTCATCAGCCCCTGGCCGTGCCAGGGAAGGCCGAGCCAGAAGCCGCGATTGTGGCCCTCTTTGCGCAGGAGAGCGATGGAGCCGATCATCCGGTCCGGGGCGGATTTGAGACGGAGCGACCAGTGCCACTCCTCGCCGCGGGCGATGGCCGGGAGGGCGAGATCGCGGTAGTAGGTGAAACAGCCGTCCTCGGGAAACGGCCAGGGAACCTGGCTGGCCAGGTAGCGGACGATCTCCCAGTGGGGAAAAAGGCGCTGCGCCTGCGCGGCGTCGGCGAGTTCGAGGGGCCGGAGCAGTAGTCGCGATGTTTGCAGGGACTCCATATTCCCGATGATGCCATCGGAGTCGCGCGGCTGCAACGTTTCTCGGCGGGCGGCTACGTCTTCCTACGGTTGGGCTTGAGGTCTCCGCGGCTGGATTCGCTCACCTCCACGCCGAAGCGTCTGGCTGCGGCCTTGATTCGTTCCCAGGCCCCGTCGCGCTCGGCTTCGGAGACGCCCTCAACCTGATTGAAGCGCGCGATGGCGTTGCGCACGTGCGCGGCGTCCTCCAAAGGCTCTTTGCGCTTGTCGGGGAAGGCGTACAGCTTGCCAGGCATTTTCTTGCGGTCCTCGGTGGAAAGCTCACTCATAAACTACCTCCAGAACCCATGCTCGCGCATACGGCGCGGGGAGGGCGTTCAAAACTGGACTGCAACGGCGGATTTCTGCCGAGACCCGCCTGGATGAGCGAAAAACAGCGCCATTCGCCCAAGAGCGCGCGGGCGGCTTGGTAATCTGGAGACGTGAGTGATCCTGTGATCCATCGCGCGGCGGATTTGAGACGGCTGCGCATCGCCGCCATCCATTTTTTGAACCCCGCTCCGCTGATGTGGGATTTTGAGCATGAGCCGCTTGCGGCGGAGCTGGCGGCACGCTACGAACTGGCCTGGATGAACCCGGCCGAGTGCGCGAACCGGCTGGCTGAGCCGATCGACGCGGCCGACGCCGCCGATATTGGGCTGGTGCCGATTGCGGCCCTGGCGACGACGCCCGGGCTGCTCATCGTTCCGGGCTGCGCGATTGCGGCGACGCGGAAGGTGCGGTCGCTGCTGCTGGTGCGGCGCGCGACGCAGCGCCTGGGGGAGATCCGGACGGTGGCCGCTGACTCGGCTTCGCGGGCTTCGCTCGCGTATACGCAGGTGATGTTCCGGCAGTGGTGGAATCCGGACGCGGTGTTTGTGCCCCACGCGCCGGAGCTGAACGGGATGTTGGCGGCGGCCGACGCGGCGCTGCTGATTGGCGACCCGGCGCTCTATGCGCTGGAAGACCGGGCCGAGCGCGAGGAGCGGACGGGCGAAGCGCTCATTTACCACGATCTGGCGGCGGAGTGGATTGCGCTGACCGGGCTGCCGTGGGTTTCGGCGGTGTGGGCGGTGCGCGCGGAGGCCCTGGAGCGGAGCGGGCGGACGCTGGAGGAGCTGGCGGAGGACTTCAACGCTTCCCGCGACCATGGGCTGGAGCATGTGGAGGCGCTGGTAGAGGAGTGGAGCGCGAAGATGCCGATCCCGGAGGAGACGATCCGGGCGTATCTTACGACGAATATTCACTATTTTCTGGACGAAGCGTGCGTGGAGGGGATGAGGCGGTTTTTTGAGCTGGCGACGGAGACTGGGGTTTTGCCGGAGTATAGCGTTTAGGCCCACTATCGTAATCAGGCGAAACGTATTCGGGCGATTAGCATTCGCGAAATGTTCTCGTGCGACGTAGGTCGAATTTCTCGGACTGTTCTCGGATGTACTGACATTATGCAGGGTCCTCCCCGAGGGGCTCGGCGGCGGCTCAACCGCGTTGCGGGAGGTCAAGCGATCTAAATGATCGGATGCTCCCTCCAAGTTCTTCCCATCGGACCCCTCGTGAGGGGTGACGAAGGGCAAGGCACCATACCAGCGAGCCATCCGACAGCCTGTAGGCCTTTAAGTCCGTCGATCTCTCAGGGCCGGTAAACTCGGGCAGATTTCTCCAAATCGTTTTCCCAGTGACGATTACTTTGAGCGGGCGAATGTTCTCAATGAGCGAAGTGAACTGAGCCTTGGCTTCTTGCCATTGTGCCTTGGTCGGTCGGCTCTTCCATGTTTTGCCCACAGTCCCTTGCACGAAAATCGTATACGAATAATTGCTCCAGGCTTGTTCTAGCTCCGGTGCGGAGGGTGCTTTCTTCCCGCAAAGCGCGCGGCCCATGACCGTGTAATACCCCCGCTTTCTGAGGTTGTCGATGCCCCAATGGCGAAGGTTTGACGTCGGGTGCGAGGGTCCTGGATTTATTTGCTCTGCCCCCTCTCCCCAGCTATATGCACTCTCGCTGAGGATCAACACCCTGGTATCGTAATATCGCGTGCCGATCATCGGCTCGAAGTATGCTTCGTTCATTCCGTCCCCCATCTTCTCTCGATTAGGCGATGCCGATCATTCCTTTGCATCCATCGGAATTGACATCCGAAACCGCCTCGCAGAGTTTGCGCAAAGCCTCCAAGTTAAGTGTTGTCGCTTTCTCCTCAGCAGGGCCGGTTATTTCGCTTGCAGCAGCCGTTTGTACTCTTCCGACTCGCGAATGGAGATGTAGCCCTCGGGGAGTTCGTCCCAGGGCTCGGGTGGAACTCCCTTCTGCTCATCGAAGAACGCCAAGAGTTGTGCAATGCGTCCGGTGTTGGTTTTTGACGGGAA
>Ga0302278_10006570_pt1 | contig 11030 bp, 7 predicted proteins | sample III_Bog_N3_2_FD_194543 | JGI IMG/M metagenome (GOLD analysis project Ga0302278, IMG submission 194543) | Peat permafrost microbial communities from Stordalen Mire near Abisko, Sweden - III_Bog_N3_2 | ecosystem: Environmental > Terrestrial > Soil > Wetlands > Peat | place: Sweden: Abisko... | reverse complement strand
ATTCCTAAGAATATGGCCCTTTCTGCTCGCCCCCGATGTGCTTTGGGCGCTCTCGCCCTTCCTGCTTCTTCACCACATCAACTACGGCCTCGCGCTTGCTTGCACCACGCTTCTCGTCTATTCACCCTTTGCGCAGCGTTCGCTTGTGCTGATGGGAGCAGGCTGTACGGATCCTCAGGCGCCCACAGCCGCTCGATGAATCCCACCCCGCCGAAGACCTCGCCGAAGACCTCTTCGCGCCGCTTCTCTTCATCCACCTCATCCCCAGCGGCGATTTGCCGATGATCCGTTCTGGAGAGGAATCGCAATGCAGTGGACGATCGGGAAGAAACTCTACCTGGCCTTTGCTTTTATCGCAGCAATGATGATGACCGGGACCGGCTTTGAACACTGGGTGAGAAGCCGCGCGGAAGCCACCCAGCAGGCCATCGCAAAAACCGACACCATGCTCTATGACCTCGAATACCTGATCGCCTATCTCCGGGAGGTCACTGTCGTACAGCGTGCCTTTCTCATCTCCGGAGACGAGGCGCAGATCGCCGGCCTGCCCGCCCTGCGCAAAGATGCCGACGAGGTCGCGGCCCGGGTGCAGGCCGGCATAGCCGCGGACCCCGCTCAGAGCGCCCACTTCACCCAGTATCTGGAGTATTTGCGTCAACGCCGAGCCTTTGTCAACAAGCTCAATGCCGCCCGCAAAAACGAGGGCTTCGAGGCCGCCAAGGCGCTTTTTGACACCGGCGAGGACAACCGTCTGCTGCAGCAGATGCAGGCCGAGTTCGACGCCATGAAAACCGCGGCGCAAGCGGACCTTGCCGCCGAGAGACACACCGACAGTCAGGTGCAGAGCTTTACCAATATCGGTGAATTCGCTTCCCTCGCCGTGGCGCTTCTGGTTCTCTCTGCCGTCGCCGTCGCCTTCACCCGCTCCATCACCCGCAACGTCCGGATTTCCGTCGACATGGTCGGCGCCATGGCCCGCAAAGACCTCTCCGGAGAGGACGGACAGCCCACGACCAGCGACGAGCTGGCTACCGCCATCCAGGCCATCAACCGCATGAAGCACGCCATGACCGAGGCCCTTACCGAGGTCGCGCGTTCTTCGGAACAGGTAGCCGCGGCGGGCGCGCAGATCGAATCGACCTCGAAAGAAATCGCCTCCACCACCCGCGAAGAAAAGAGAAACGTCGAGCACTTTGCCTCTTCGATCGCTGAAATGAACGCAGCCGTGCAGGATGTGGCGGAAAACGCCGAGCGCGCCGCCCAGTCCGCCATTGAAGCCGTCTCCGCCACGATGAACGGCCGCGAAGTCCTGGATCAAACCCGCAGCGCAATGAACCGCATCAGTGACTCCGTCCGCACCGCCTCAAGCGACATCGCCAGGCTGGGCACAGAGACAGAGAGCATCGGCGAGGTCGTTCGCATCATCCAGGGAATTGCCGGGCAAACCAACCTGCTGGCTCTCAATGCTGCCATCGAGGCCGCCCGCGCCGGCGAACAGGGCAAAGGCTTTGCCGTCGTCGCCCAGGAAGTGCGCCAGCTCGCCGAAAGTACCGCAAAGTTTACCAAGGAAATCGCCGCCAAGATCGAGACCGTCCAGCAGGGTGCAAGCCGTGCCGTCCATTCCATGCACAAGGGAGAGGCCGTGGTAACCGAGGGTATGGCTCAGTTTGGCAATGTAAGCATAGCCCTTCAGGCCGTCACAGAGCGCATTCAGGCCGCACAGCAGGGCATCTCCATCATCGCCACCGCCTCGACGCAGCAATCCGCAGCCACTGCCGGGCTTGCCCAGAACATCCATGAGATTTCGTCGGAAGTCAGCCAGACCGTCGAACAGGTGGATCAGACCGCTGCGGCCTGCGCTGAGCTTTCCAAACTCTCATCCGCGCTCCAGCGGATCGTCGACGGTTTCCAACTTCCCCGTCCCGGCCGAAGATAGCTCCGCCAGCCCATTCACGCCTTTTTGCCCCGGGCCTTTATGCCCTACGATAAAGGTCATGCTCCGCGTAAAACTGCTCGATCCTGCCGCTCGGCTGCCGGTTGTCGCTCACCCCGGTGAAGACCTTGGGTACGATCTCTTCGCCCTCGGAGCTGCGGAACTCGCTCCTCGCGCCACTGTGCGGGTCCGCACCGGCATCGCCGTCGAGGCCCGCCATCCCGCCACCGGGGCCGCGCTCGGGCTGCTGGTCCGCGACCGCTCGTCCATGGCCGCCAAGGGCATCGCCACCACCGCCGGAGTCATCGATGCCGGCTACCGGGGCGAGATCCTCATCCTCATGACCAACCTTGGAGACTTCTCCCTGAGCATCAAAGCCGGTGAAAAAATTGCCCAGATGATTCCGGTTCCCGTACTGACAGGAATGATCGAGGAAGTCGCCTCCCTCGAAGACTCCTCCCGCGCAGAGAAGGGGTTCGGAAGCTCCGGGCAGTAAGAATGCGCCGCGGGACATCGCACCCTCTCGCTAGCTTGATACAAGACGGAATGAAGGATTGAAGAACCCGAGGGCGGGCGATTGGCTTTTGTGGTCTCCCATTCATCGAGCAAAAAGCGCTCGATGAATGGGGCACAATGCATTTTTGGGACACCCGACGATTCATGCCCTGTGGGTCGGCGACGCCGGTGGGAGACTAAGCAGTTACTGGAGCCCCAGCCCGTCGTTCTTGTGGTAGTTCGGATACGGCGGGATCGGGATCGCCGGGACCGGGTGCGCCTTCAGTTCATCCAGCACCAGTTGCACCCCGGTTTCCAGTTGCCGATCATGTCCCGCCGCCACATCCTTGGGCAGTTCCTCCACCGTTACATCCGGGGCAATGCCGTGGTTCTCCACTTCCCAATCCCCGTTCAGTCCGTAGATGGCGTAGCGCGGCGCCATCACGTAGCCACCGTCCAGCAGCGGCGGATAGCCTCCGATCCCCACCAGGCCGCCCCAGGTCCGCGTCCCTACCAGCTTTCCAATGCCCGTCTTTTGGAAATACCACGGCATCGCATCCCCGCCCGAGCCCGCGCTATGGTTGATGAGCATCACCTTGGGCCCGAAAATCGCCCCTCCGGGGTGGTGGCTCGGCTTCCCATCGCGCTCAATCGCCGCCGAAAGCGGAATCCGCCGCAGCATATCCACAACATAATCCGCCAGCTGCCCTCCCTCGTTGTAGCGCTCGTCCAATACGAGGCCCTGCTTGTCCAGTTGCGAGTAGAAATAGCGGTTGAAGTTGGTATATCCCGAACCGCCCGTATTCGGCATGTAAACGTAGGCCACCTTCCCGCCTGAAAGCTCGTTCACCTTGCGCAGGTTTCCTTCAATCCAATCCAGGTTCCGCAGGCCGTCCTCGCTGTCAATGGGAACCACGGTGACGTCCCGCGCGTCCTTGCCGTCCGGGTTCGCACCTACGTGCAGCACGGTTTGCTTGCCTGCGGTCCCGTCAAAGTATTCGTAAAGATTGTCGCCGGCGTGGAGTTCCCGGCCGTTCACCGCAAGCAGGTACTCGCCCTCTTTCACGTACACGCCCGGCAAGGTCAGCGGCGAGGCCAGCCCCGGTGTCCAGTTCTGCCCGCCCAGGATCTTCGCAATCCGGTAGCGGCTATTTTCTGTGGTGTAGTCGGCGCCCAGCAACCCGGTCTTTGGCGCAGAATCGTGGGGCCCCGGCCCGCCCACAAACATGTGGCCCACAGTGATCTCGCCCAGCATCTCCTGCGACAGGTAGGTGAACTCGGATCGCGAAGACAGCCCGTCCAGATACGGCTTATAGCGGGCCTCGATCTTGGGGATGCTCAGCCCATGGGTGTGCGGGTCGTAGAAAAAATCCCGCTCAATCCGCCAGGTTTCGTGGTAAATCTGGCGCCACTCCGCGCGCAGATCTTCCACCGTTTCCATGCCTCCCAGGTTCAACGCTTTGCCGGGACTGGAATCGCCCGGCTTCAAGTCGTCGGCGCCGGCAATGGTCCATCCCCCATGCCGCCCAAACAGCACCTTCGATCCGTCCGCCGACACCACGAACGCGTCCAGGTCGCTCAGCACACTCTCCGTCTTGCGCTTTTCCAGCGTAAACCGCCATATGGCGCGAATCCCGGGACCATCCTCCCGCGTCGGCCGTCCTATGGATGGACCCTCCGCAAGGTACACCACACCTGCCTTGCCATTCGCGATTCCGTAGTAATTCCGCGCCGGAATGGGCAGCGCAAGAATGCGATCGCCGATCTTGTCCAGATCCACCTTCACTTCGACAGGCTTGTCTTCGTCCTTCTTGTCCGCATCTTTCTTGTCGGCGTCCTTTTTGTCTTTGTCCTTGCTCGAATCGCCCTTCTTATCCGAGTCTTTCTTGTCCGCGTCCTTCTTCCCGGAGTCCTTGCCGTCATCCTTTTTGTCCGCGTCCTTTGCCTTTTCGTCGTCGCTCTCCGGCGGAACCGGCGATGCGCCGTCCTTGGCCAGCACCACGACATAAGCAGCGCTCGACTGCGCGCGGTCGAGGCCCGAAAGGCTATCGGTCTGCGATGGCCCGTCATCCGTCGAAGCCAGGAAGTAAAGGTACTTTCCGTTCAGGTCGAATGCCGGGCTGGATGCGTCGCTCATGCCATCCGTCACCTGGGTAGATTTGTGGGTTTCCAGCGAATACAGAAAGATCGCGTCCAGTTGGTTCACCAGGTCGCGGTGATACGCAATCCACTTCGAGTCCGGCGACCACACCGGATCGAACGTGCCGCCACCATAGATGCGCTGTTCCACCAGCACCGGCTTGCCCGCCGCGGCGGGCAAGCCCGACGGCACATCGACGTACCACAGCCGCAGGTGCTTGTCGGTATAGGCGATGCGCTTGGAATCCGGCGACCAGGTGGGATGGTAGAAAAAGCTTGGGTCGGGGCCAAGATCGATCACCGTGGGCGGCTTGAACCCAGTCTGGTCGCGCAGGTAAAGCTGGTACTCGCCCGACGCATCGGAAAAATAAGCAACGGTTTTTCCGTCCGGGCTCCAGGATGGATCGCGCTCCGCCACGCCCGGCGTCTCCGTCAAGTTGCGCGTTTCGCCTTTTTCGGCGGGAACCGTGAAGATCTCCCCATGGGCCTCAAACACCGCGCGCGCGCCGGTGGGCGACAGAGCGGCGTTTTGAATCTCTTCCGCGTCCAGTTTCACGCGGCGCGGCGCCAGGTTGGCCAGCTCCCCGTGAACCTGGATGGGCACAATCTTGTCCGTCTTTGCGGCGGGATCGAACAGGTGAATCGAGCCAAACTGTTCGTAAACCAGCCCTCCGGGGCCGGCCTGGAAAGACTTCAGGTCGAAGCTTGTATTGGGCGCCGCCTGGCTCACCTGCTGGCTGGCGACATCGTAGCGGTAAAGCGAAACCGGTCCGCCGTTCTTTCCCGCGCTATCGCGGTCCGACAGAAAGTAGACCGAATCACCCACCCATACCGGGTTCGAATCGTTCGAGTTGTCGCGGGGCACCTTCACCACGTCCAGCGTCTTCAGATTCACAATCCATACCGGCGTGGCATTTCCGCCCACGTAGCGCTTCCAGGCCGGCTGAATGCGCCGAATCGGCACATACGCCAGCGACGTTCCGTCCGGCGAAAACGAGCCTTGCGCGCCGGATGGAAGCGGCAGCGGCTCGGGAACGCCGGAACCGTCGGCATGCACGCGGAACAGCCGGAAGTAGTGCCGGTAGCTGGCCTCACCGCCCGTCATCAGCACATCCTTGCCGTCTGCCGACCACCCCGCCACAAAGCTGCCCGCCGGGTGCCAGGTGAGCCGCCGAGGCACCCCGCCCGTGGCTGCAATTACGTATGCGTCGTTGTTCCCGTTCAGGTGGGCGGAGTAGGCAATCCAATCTCCGTTCGGCGAGTAGTACGGTCCCGCAATTACCTCCCCGTCCGACGTGAGCCGCTCGGCTACGCCTCCTTCGCGGCTCACCGTCCAAATGTCATCCGCATACCGGAAGGCGATCCGGTCCTGGCTGAGCGAGGGGCTGCGCAGAAGAAGGGGCGGTTGTGCGGCGGGCGTCTGGGCCAGGGCGAAGGCGGGGAACAACAACGCAAGAACAAGCAGGAAGCGGCTGCGGATCATGTGCATCTCCGGCGAGGAATCTGAGTGGGAATCGGTGCGAGTTCGAGTTTAGGGAACGGTCCAGCCCATGTTACGTTACGCAAAGGCCCAAAGTTTCTGAAAAATTGCGGCGTCCGGCCTTTTTCGGCAAAGCTGCCGCGTCCCCGGAACTCAAGCGCCCCATTTTGCGTATCAACGCAAGAAACAGACCCGGCCACCGCTGATCATTCCGCCTGGGCGAAGCCTGAACGCCTTGCCAGGCGTCCAATCCAATAGCCACCGGAGATCTCCGCCACCAGAAACCGAACGTCCGGAATACCGTCATCCGTCACTGTAATCTGTAACCTGACCTCTGTAATCTGAAAGCAGACCATGCACTTCACTGAGGCCTTCAAACTCGCGCTGCAATCGCTCTTCGCCAACAAAATGCGCACCATCCTTACGCTCATCGGCGTGGTGATGGGCGTAGCCTCCGTCATCATGGTCATTACGCTTGTGCAGGGCGCCAAGCAGTTCATCAGCACCAAGCTCTCCGGCTACGGCGCAGACGTCTTTACCGTCACCCGCATGTCCAGCGTCATCTTCACGGCGGATGACTACTTCCGCTATCAAAAGCGCAAAATCCTGCGCATCGACGACTACCAGGCCGTCCGCGACAACTGCAATCAATGCACCGAGGTCGGAGCCCTGCTGGCCAAGTCGACCAACGTCGTCGTCAATGGCCACTCCAGCAACAACACCGAGGTCCGCGGCTATACCTGGACCATGGTCTCTCTCAACAACATCGACATCGCTCTGGGCCGCGGCTTTACCCCCGCCGACGAGGACAAGGGGACCCACGCCGCCATCATTGGCTACGACATCGTCGACAACCTGCTCGGCGAGGGCGACCCCATCGGCCGTGAGATTCGCGTGGACGGCATCCCCTACACCGTCGTGGGCGTTGGTGATCGCCAGGGAAAGACATTCGGCCAGTCCCAGGACAACTGGGTCGCGGTGCCCATCACCACCTACCAGCAGATCTACGGATACAACGACTCGGTGGACATTTACGCCCGCGCTACCGGCGGCCCCGAAGTGATGGAGCGCGCACAGGACCAGGTCCGCGTGCTGATGCGCAGCCGCCGCCACAACGCGGTCGGCGTGCCCGACGACTTCGAGATTGAAACCAACGACACGTTCCTGGACATTGCCAACCAGTTGCTCGGCCTGTTTGCCTGGGTCGTCCTGGGCATCGCCTCCATCTCCCTGGTCGTCGGCGGCGTGGTCATTATGAACATCATGCTGGTGAGCGTCACCGAGCGGACCCGCGAGATCGGCGTCCGCAAGGCGCTCGGCGCCCGCCAGCGGGACATTCTGCTCCAGTTTCTGTTTGAGAGCGGCCTGATGGCCCTGCTCGGCGGCGTCTTCGGCGTCCTGATCGGCGTCGGTGTCGGCAAGCTGTTCACCATCTTTGTCGGTCTGCCCAGCAGCGCGCCCCTCTGGGCCGTCCTGCTGGGACTGTTTATGGCCACTTCCGTCGGGATCTTCTTCGGCGTCTACCCCGCCAGCAAAGCCGCCAAGCTGGACCCGGTGACCGCTTTGAGGGCGGAGATGTAGGAGAGCAGTTCGTAGTTCACAGTTCGTAGTTCACAGTTTGGAACGGCACGCACTTGCTTTAATCCGTGTGCAGAGAAAGAAAGTCCCAATGGCGCAATCATTTCGAGAATTGGCAGTATGGCAGCGGGCAATGCAGTTGACGGTGGCGATTTACAAATTGACCCAGGCCTTTCCGCGCGAAGAACAATTCGGCTGTGAACTATGAACTACGAAATGTGAACTGAGGCACTCATGGCGCAAGGACAAACCCGCGAATCCGTCAAAATGGCCTTCGATACCTTGAGGACAAACAAGCTGCGCTCCGGGCTTACCGTCCTCGGCATCGTCATCGGCGTCACTACCGTCATCACCATGTCGTCGGTCATCAGCGGCCTCAACAACCGCGTCTCCGACTGGGTCAGCTCGCTCGGCTCCAATGTCTTCTGGGTCTTCCACATGCCCGTGATTGGCGTGCGCCCCACCATGGAGCAACTCGCGCGCAAAAAGCTCACTTTCGACGACGTCGTCGCCCTGCGCACCCTGCCCCACGTGGTAGCCGTCGACGGCGGACACCAGCACGTTAAAGCGCAGTTCCGCGTTGGCGATGTCGCCGTGAAATACAACGGCAAAAAGGTAGCCGGAACCATTCTCTCCGGCTCCACGGTTCAGGTGGCGGACGTGCTGGATCTGACCTTCATTCAGGGCCGTCTCTTCACCGACGATGAGGACCAGCGCGCCTCGCACGTTGTCGTCCTCGGCCATGACACCTGGGAGGAGCTCTTCGGCGATCAGAACGCCATCGGCAAGGAAGTGAATATCGAGACTGGACTTTACACCGTCATCGGCGTGCTCGACAAGCGCAAGCAGCCCTTCGGCGGCGGCAAAAATCCCAACGACAACGCTGCTTTCTTCCCCTTGAACACCTTCCACAACCTGCATCCGGAAGACAAGGACATGTGGGTCAGCGTCAAGTACGACGACCCCAAGAACAAGGCGCTCGTCGAAGAGGAAATTCGCGAAATGCTCCGCGTCCGCCGCAAGGTCAAGGTGGAGGCAGAAGACGACTTCGAGATCTTCGGCCCGGACTCCCTCTCCAAGCTCTGGAACCAGCTCACCGGCGGCCTGGTCCTCTTCATGATCGCCGTCTCCAGCGTCGGGCTCATGGTCGGCGGCGTCGGTGTCATGAATATCATGCTCGTCGCGGTCACCGAGCGCACCCGCGAAATCGGCGTCCGCAAGGCCCTCGGAGCCACCAAACACACTATCCTCACCCAGTTCACAACCGAAGCCGTCACCCTCTGTGCTGTCGGCGGCGTCATCGGCGTTGCGTTCGGCGCTGTACTCACGTGGATCGTCTACCTGCTGCCTATTGGCCTGCCCGCCACGCTTTCAACCCTCTGGGTCCTCATTGGATTCGGCGTCTCCTGTGCAATCGGTCTGGTCTTCGGCATCTACCCTGCCTGGAAAGCCGCCAACCTGGACCCGATTGAGGCGCTGCGGTATGAGTAGAGCCAGTTGTCAGTTGTCAGTGATCAGTTTTCAGTACTCTCAAGTCGGCTATCCCCGGTCACAGCCAGGATTAGAGTTTAAGATGAGGATGAGCACACGATGGTGAGATCGACACAGATCTCTGCAGACGAGGTGCTCCATGTCGAAGTCTTTCCGGGACTTGCAGGTTTGGCAGAAATCAATCCGCTTGGCGACTACGATTTATCTTCTGTCCAAAGAGTTTCCTCGCGAAGAGATCTACGGCCTGACCAGCCAAATCCGGCGTTCTGCGGTTTCTATACCAAGCAACATTGCGGAAGGACAAGGCAGGCTGACGACCGGCGAGGCAAAGCAATTCCTGGGCGTAGCCCGCGGTTCAAATTTCGAATTGCAAACCCAACTTGAAATTGCGCGCAACTTCAGCCTCGGAAGGCCCGAATTGCTGAGCGAAGCAGAAGGTTTATCGCACGAAGTGGGGAAAATGATCTACGCTCTTCTAGAGTCGCTCAAGGATTCGCACAGACCGTCTGACAACTGAAGACTGATAACTGACAACTAGCTTTTATGCTCTTCTCCGAAGCCTTCAAACTCGCGCTCCAATCTCTCTGGGCCAACAAGCTCCGCTCCATCCTTACGCTCTTGGGCGTGGTCATCGGCGTTGCGTCCGTCATCACCGTCGTGACCCTCACCAACGGCGCCAAGAGCTTTGTCACCAAACAGTTGAACTCCTACGGAGCCAGCGTCATTACCGTCCGAAAGATGCCCGTGGTCTGGAACACAATCGAAGAATATCTCGAATTTCAGAAGAGAAAAGACATTACCTTCGACGACTACAAGGCAATTCTCTCTCTATGCAGGTCCTGCGTGTCCGTCGGCGCTGACCGCTCCACTGTCGGCAAAGTCGTTTACCAGACCCACTCCACCACAGACTCCACTGTCCGCGGAATCACCTGGACCATGCCTGCGATTGCGAATCTCAATATCGCCGAGGGGCGCTCCCTGACTGAATCCGAGGATGAACACAGTGCCCACGTTGCCATCATAGGAACCGACATCGTCGACAACGTCCTCGGCGCCGGCGACCCGCTCGGGAAGGAGATCCGCGTCGACGGCACCCCCTACACCGTAATCGGAGTCGCGGAAAGCCAGGGAAAGACCATGGGCTCCAGCATGGACAACTGGGTGGGCATCCCTCTCACCTCGTTCCTCCATCAATACGGCTCCCACTCCACACTGGAGGTCTATGTGGATGCCGGGGGTGGCGGCGAAGTGATGGAGAACCTGATCGACCAATTGCGCATCATCATGCGCGCGCGCCGCCACCTGCTGCCCGGCACCTCAGACGCCTTCTCGATTGATTCAAGCGCAACCTTTGCCAACATGCTGGGCAAAATGCTCGACAATTTCGGCGCGGTGGTTGTGGCCATCGCCGGCATTTCCCTGGTCATCGGCGGCATCGTCATCATGAACATCATGCTGGTCAGTGTCACCGAGCGCACCCGCGAAATCGGCGTGCGGAAAGCTCTGGGCGCACGACGGCAGGACATTATGCTTCAGTTCCTCATTGAATCGGCCACCATGTCCCTGGCCGGTGGCGTCATCGGTGTCATTGCGGGCATTTCCCTGGCCAAGGCAATCACGCTCATCATCTCGTTCCCCTCTCAGGTCGAGCTCTGGTCCGTTTTCATCAGTCTCTTCGTCGCCACCGCCGTTGGTCTGTTCTTCGGCGTCTATCCGGCAGCCAAAGCTTCGCAGCTCGACCCGATAGTCGCGCTGCGATCGGAGCTGTAAAGGCATTTCGTAGTTCTAAGTTCGAAGTTCACAGATCCCGGGAGTAGGAAGCAGAAGGGAAGTTCGTTTCCATGAGACAGACGTTTCGAGACCTGACGGTCTGGCAGCGCGCAACGCAGTTAACTGTTTCCGTTTATCGATTGA
>Ga0302278_10006569_pt1 | contig 11031 bp, 7 predicted proteins | sample III_Bog_N3_2_FD_194543 | JGI IMG/M metagenome (GOLD analysis project Ga0302278, IMG submission 194543) | Peat permafrost microbial communities from Stordalen Mire near Abisko, Sweden - III_Bog_N3_2 | ecosystem: Environmental > Terrestrial > Soil > Wetlands > Peat | place: Sweden: Abisko... | reverse complement strand
AATCATCGTTTTCTCGATGTGCAGTTGCGCATTCCCTCTGGCCTGGATGCCCTGGAGATGGAACTGCGCAAGGCGCTCAAAGACAACCTTGTCCGCGGCCACGTCGACCTGACTCTAGCGGTCGATCGCACAAGCCAGCAGAAGTCCGGCTACAACCGCGAACTGGTGGCCAATTATGTGGCCGCGTTCAATTCCGCACGCGACGAATTCGGCCTGCAGGGCGAGCCGGATCTCAACGCAATTCTCCGTATTCCCGGCGCGATGCAAATGGAAAACCGCGGCAACGGCGATGAGGATATGACGGCTCTTGCGGCCAGCGTGCAAATCGAGATTGTCCCGTTGATCAAGCAGCTCAATGCCATGCGCAGCCGCGAAGGCGAAGCTCTCGCCGCCATTCTCAACGCCACGCTCGACCGCCTCACTGAATCCGTCGAAGGCGTTGCTGTCCTTCGCCCCGAAATCGAGCAGCGCTACCAGGATCGCCTTACCCAGCGTCTTCAAGCGGCCACCGGTCCTGAGTTCAATCGCCAGCGCCTGCTTGAGGAAGTCGCAGTCCTGGTTGAGCGCAGCGATATCTCTGAAGAGCTGGCCCGCATGCACACCCACATCGGCCACTTCCGCGAGTTGCTGGCCGCCAGCGGCGAAGTGGGCAAGAAGCTTGATTTTCTGCTTCAGGAAATGAACCGCGAAGCCAACACGCTGCTCTCAAAAACCGGCGGCGTCGGCGGCAAGGGAACTCAGATCACCGAGTTAGGATTGGCCATGAAAGCTGAAATTGAAAAGGCCCGCGAACAGATTCAGAACCTGGAGTAACAACACAGTTCTCAGTTTTCAGTTCTCAGTTGTCAGTTTCGATTAAGGAGCGCGAACAGATTTGGCAAACTCGATACATCTCTTCAATCGCCGCATGAAATGCGAATGGTTCGTTTGAAAACTGACAACTGACAACTGACCACTGAAAACTGAGCACTGACAACTACGAACTAAGAACTGAAAACTGACAACTGTCCAAAGGACACCATGGCAGGAATTCTCTTCATCATTTCGGCGCCCTCCGGCTCGGGCAAGAGCACCTTGGTCAGCGAACTGCGCAAGCAGGTCAGCGGCGTGGAGTTCGCCATTTCGTGGACCACTCGCGCCCCGCGCGGTTCTGAGGCGCATGGCCGCGAATACAACTTCACCACCCGCGAAGAGTTCCAGCAGATGCTCGACGCCGGCGTCTTTCTTGAGCATGCTGAAGTCTTCGGTAACTTCTACGGCACCGCGCGCCAATCGCTTGAAGAAGCCCGCGCCGCCGGCCACGACCTCCTCCTCGACATAGATGTACAAGGCGCAGCGCAAGTCCGCTCCAAAATGCCGGAAGCCGTCAGCATCTTTGTCATGCCTCCCAACCCCCGCGTCCTCCGCACCCGCCTCCGCAATCGCAGCCGCGCGGAAGGTGTCGTCAACGAGGAGGAAGTCTACCGGCGCCTCAACGCCGCAAGCAAGGAGATTGAGAATTATCGCGAGTACGGTTATATTCTGGTCAACGACATTCTTGACCGGGCCGTGGCGCAATTGGAGGCTATTGTGCTCGCCGAGCGGTTCTACCGCAATGGTGAGGCAATCGCCTACCGGTCACGACGCGTGCTGGAGGTTGCGGCAGCTTGCCTGCAAGCGAACTCCCAGGAACGTCTGAAGCCTGTGCTGGAGGCGTTTGGCATCTTTGGCTCCTCCCGCCAGCAGCAGTTCGAATTCGACGGTGACCCGGATGAAGGGGAATCGGACGAAGAAACCGATGTAGATGGAGAGGAAACCGATGATTGAGACCAGCTTCGATTCCAACTACCGCAAGGTCCTGGTCGCGGCTCGCCGCGCCCGCCAGATCCAGAGCGGTTCCCGCGCTTTAGTCTCCACACAGTCCACCAAGGCCTGCCGCATCGCCCAGGATGAAATCAATGCCGGCAAAATCGCCTACGTCAAAACCACGACTGAGGTCGTCAAGCCCCTTGTTGAAGGCCCGGCGATTCCGATCCTGCTCATTTAGCGCCTCGCCGCGGTCTTCCTCTTTCCGTTCCGCGCGCTCTATACTTCGAAACGTTCTACAATCGAGCCATGCGTGTCACGGTGGGTGTCTCCGGCGGGATTGCCGCCTACAAAGCGGCGGAGCTGGTTCGCGCTTTGCAGCGCCAGGCCCTTGAAGTCCATGTTGTTATGACCTCTGCGGCTGTCAGATTCATTCAGCCGCTCACGTTCGCCTCCCTCACCGGCCATAAAGTCCTCACCAGCCTGTGGGAAGATGGCAACGAAAGCGAAGCTTCAGCCGAACAGAACGGCATTGAGCACATAGCCGAGGCGCAGTGGTGCGACGCGCTCGTGGTAGCGCCCGCTACGGCCAATATCCTGGCTAAATTCGCGCACGGCATCGCCGATGATTTTCTCAGCACCATGTATCTCGCCACCCAGGCGCCCGTGCTCGTGGCCCCGGCCATGAATGTCAACATGTGGGAGCATCCTGCTACACAGGCCAACCTTGAAATCCTCCGCCAGCGTGGTGTCCGCGTCGTCGATCCCGGTGCCGGCGACCTGGCCTGCGGCATGGTTGGCGCGGGCCGCATGGCCGAGCCTGAAGCCATTGCCGATGCGGTCCTCGGCGCTCTCGGCCGCCGCCACGACCTGGCCGGCGAAGTCGTGCTCGTCACCGCCGGAGGCACGCGCGAAGCCCTCGATCCGGTGCGCTATCTCGGCAACCGGTCAAGTGGGAAGATGGGCTATGCGCTGGCTGAGGCTGCGCAGAGCCGCGGTGCAAAGGTCATCCTCATCAGCGGCCCGTCCGCCCTCCATCCACCGGCGCACTGCGAATTCGTCAAGATCGTCACCGCCGCCCAAATGCGCGAGTCTGTTCTCGAGCGAATGACTGAAGCAACACTCGTCATCAAGGCCGCAGCCGTGGCCGACTACCGCCCCGTCATCGTCTCCGAGCAAAAGCTCAAGCGCAGCGGCCCCCTCATGCTCGAGCTCGCGCCGACAGAAGACATCCTGGCTGAAGTCGCCCGCCGCCGCCGCCCAGGCCAGCTTATCATCGGCTTTGCCGCCGAAACGGAGAACCGCCTGGAAAACGGCCGCGCCAAGCTGCTCCGCAAGGGCGCCGACGCCATCGTCGTCAACGACGTTGCGGGCGAAGGTGTAGGCATCGACGCCGACGTCAACGCAGCCACTTTCCTTACCACCTCAACGGCCATCGAACTGCCCGTCATGCCCAAGCGCAAGCTCGCCGACCGCATTCTCGACGAGATTCTGACCCTCCGCCGCCCGCGTTCGCTGGTTCTTGAGTTCGACGAGCACGTGGACGAAAAGGTCCGCCAGGACCAGGTGCTGCAACAGGCCGTGCAACAGGCCGTTCCGCCACCCGCCAACCGCCGCCTCATCATCGAGGAGTAACAACCTTGGCGCAACCCCCAGTCTCCGCAAACCCAGTCCCCGCAATCATGGACCCGGCAACCCGTGCGGCGCTGATTGAGCGTGTCCGTTTCTACCGCGACCTCGGCCTGACCGAGTTCTACCGCCGCCCCGTAGACCTCGCGCTGCTCCAATCTCTGGATAACCCTCAAGACTGTCATCCTGAGCAAGCGCAGCGCGTCGAAGGACCTGCTTTTTCCATTTCACCCGACACGCCGGGTACTCCAGTTCTCGCTTCTGAGACCTGGGAAAACATGCCCCAATCCTCATCCCAGGAGAACCCACTCATCGCCCCCCGCAAGTCCATCCTCACTCCGCCGCAGGTTCTCCCTGTCGTCCAACCCGCCGACCGCGCCGCCGCGCTTCAACTTATCCGCGAAGACATTGGCGACTGCACCCGCTGCGCGCTTCACAAAGGCCGCAACAAGATCGTCTTCTCCGACGGGCCACCCGACGCGCGCCTCATGTTTGTAGGCGAAGGCCCCGGCGCGGACGAAGATGCGCAGGGAATTCCCTTTGTCGGCAAGGCCGGCCAGTTGCTCAACAACATGATTGTGGCCATGGGACTGCGCCGCGATGAGGTCTACATCGCTAACGTGGTCAAGTGCCGTCCGCCGGGCAACCGCACGCCGGAACCCGACGAGGGCAACACCTGCTCGCCGTTTCTCTTTCGCCAAATCGATGTCATTCGCCCGCAGGTCATTGTGGCGCTCGGCGCAACGGCCGCCACCTACCTGCTCGGCCAGCGCCAGCCCCTGGCCGGCTTGCGTGGACGCGTTCACGCATGGCGCGGAAGCCAGCTCATCGTCACCTATCACCCGGCGTTCCTATTGCGCGATCCGCGCCAGAAAAAGGAAGCCTGGGCGGACCTGCAAATCGCCATGCGCGAACTGGGCCTGAAGCCTCCAGCCAAAGGTTGAGCGGAGCCAGGATTGAGGACGAAGTGGGAAGATGGTCAAAAAACCATCCCTCAGGGACTAAACAGGCCGCGGCGAAAGTCCTGACGCTGGATCAGAACCGCATGATGGAGCGTAGCAGGGGCTGAACAGGCTGCGGAAAAACTCGATAAAAGCGCCATTCACGGCACCGTTTTGAAAGGGCACGATTTTAATCGTGCCATAAACACCCTGAAATGAGCGTCGGCTTTAGCCGCTGAGGGATGTCTCTCGCAAAACCCGATCAAAGATGGAGTTTTTCAGCAGCCTGTGAAGCCCGACTTATTCTATGGCTTTTATTGGCCCGGCTTAAGCCGGGCCCTTGTTACAAAGCCTGTCCGAAATGGGTTTTTCCGCAGCCTGTAAAGCCCTTTTGATTTTCGGTAGCTTAGCGGCACGGATAAATCCGTGCCCTTTCAAAACATCGGGTTCGTCATCAGCCTCGCGTAGCCATCAGGCTCGGTGGAACGCCTGATAGCTCAGAACTCAGAACTGCCTTACTGCGCCCCCTTGGCCTTTTCATACGAAGGTACGAACTTCTTGTTGTTCAGGACATAGGGAACGGTGATGCCGACTTCGGCCGGTTGCCCATCCACCAGGTATGGCTTGTACTTCCACTTGTTCACCGCATGCTCAACCGCATCGCGCACTTCCTCGCTCGGGGCATTTGCGAATTCCAGGTCCGCCTTCACGGTCCCGTCCTTGTGAATCACGACCGGCATCGTCACCATTCCCATGTAGGGATGGCCTTCCGGAGCAATAGGAATGGAGGCGCCCACCTCGAACGTCGATTCGGGAAAAGGCATGCCCGGCTCAACGTGATAAGGCTCCAGAACCGCGTCCTTCCCGGGCTTGGCAAGCCCCGCATCCGGTGTCGTAAGCGGCTCAAGAACCGAGACTTTTATCTCACTTTGCAAGTTGCCGTGCTGCAGGATCTTCACGTCCCTGGCCACAAAATGGTCCTGGAATGGCTGCAAGTCGCCGAACTGCACCACCGTGTCGTTGTTGGACTCGAGCTGCAGATGCATATCATTGTCGAAGCACATGTTAGGAAACTGCAGGTCGGGATTTGACTGGTCGCCGTAGCGCGACGGATTCACAACGGAAACGCAATTCAGGACGGTGCCGGCGGGGCTGAAGCGCTTCCCATCCAACTCGTAATCGGGCTTGATATTGCCGGCCAGGTAGAGCGGGTCAATCGCTGGGCGGCCTACGCGATCGTTCATCGTGGTGGGGTTGAATCCACCTCGGCTCTTGCTGCGATAGCGCTCAAAGCGCGAGAGGCTCAACTCCCACCCGCTGTACTCCTGTTCGCTACTCGAATAGGTGCGGCGCCACTGGTAGCGGCTGGTGTACCACTCTTCCACAGTGCCGGTCTTTGGCTTTTGGGTGGGATCGTAGCCCCACAACGTAAATTGCGCTTTCAGGTGCCATGGCTTCAGGTCGTCGCCTGCGAGGGCGTTGATCTTCATGCCGCCTTCCAGAATGTGGTGCGCGAGGGCACTCACCTGGGGTGACGTGGGCGCCGATTGGCCGGCTGGCTGACCGGTCTGCGCGGGAGGCTGGTTTTGCGCAGACGTTGTGGCGTCTGGTGTGCCGGCACGGCCGCCGCCGCGACCCTGCGCCTGGGCGAAGGGCGATAAGGCAACCAGAAGGATAACAGCCGGAACGCGGAGCGTTGCGGCGAATGAGAAGGAAGAGCCTGCATGCATTTTCATAAGTCCCCGCGTGAAGCGGCCCACGCTGCACACCAGAACAGGGGGGTGAGAGAGTGGGCCGGGAGTTGAATTGTTGAAGCACCTGGTATGGCGCTGGCAAGCAGTTCAGGCCTGGTCACGCCACAGATAAACGCCTCCGAGAAGGCCGGTTTCGTTGGAGACGATCTCCACGTTCTTGGGGGGCAGAAAATCGATCTTCTTGGTGTTGCCGCCGCCGAGGTAGAGATGATCCCAGTTGAAGAGTGCTTCGGTGTACTTGATGGCTTCCTGGAGGAGTTTGTTCCACTCCTTCTTGCCAAATTTGTCCAGGCCGCGGCGTCCGAGGTAATCCTCGTAGGTCATGCCCTTCTTGCGCCAGATGTGATGGCCGAGTTCAAGTCCGGGGACGAGATGACCGCTGGTGAAGAGGGCAGCGCCGAGGCCGGTGCCGAGGGTGAGAACCAGTTCCACGCCGTGACCCTTGATGGCGCCGTATCCGGCCACATCGGCGTCGTTGCCCACGCGGACGGGTTTCTTCCAGCGCTTTTCCAACTCCGCCTGAAGCGGGAAGCCGCCCGCCCAGAGTGGATGCAGGTTGAAGCCGAGATAGGTGCAGCCGAACTTGACCACTCCGGGAAAACCGACCGAGACGCGGTCAAAGGGGGGCATCAGCTTCTTCAGTTCGTCCAGGCTGACAAGCACCGCTTCCGGGGTGGGCACGGCCGGGGTGACCACGCGCTGGCGCTCGCTGATGGGGTTTCCGTGGTCGTCAAGCAGAATGGCCTTGAGGCCGGAACCCCCAATGTCAATGGCCATGGTGGTGGGGCCCGAGGGTTTGTACTTTACACCCGCGGATGGGGCGGGCGCGGCAGACGTCGCGGATTCAGGCTTTGGTGTCATCAGCAATGAATTGTACTTTGCCGGACCGGGATTGCAATTTGCGGAAAACAGGGTGGAATTGAAATTACGAAAAACTGGTGCGTATGCACTGCTTCCCACCCATCGCAAAAGACGCGATGGATGGGGCACCCGGCGGGGGACCGGCGTATTGTTTCCCACCCATTCCGCAAAAAAGACGCGGAATGGATGGGGCACGGAGCCTTGTTCGGTGAGGGGAGGTGTGTAGTGTTGCGGTGGAGATGGTACGCCCGGCTATTTGGTTGCGAGGGGCTGGGGTTGGAATTCCTCGTTCATCCAGCTCTTGATGGCGTCCATGTTTTGCTCGCGTCCCAGGAAGTCCTTCACGAGCTGGGGCGCAGGCTTACTGGCTCCGGGCTCCAGAACGGCACGCCGGTAGCGCATGGCGGTAGGGCCGTCGAGCAGGTTGCCCTTGTCGAACTGCGCGAAGAAGTCGATGGCGATGACCTTGTCGAGGACATAGGTGTAGTAGTTGGAGGCATAGCCGACGAGATGAGTGAACGAGGCATACATGCGATTGCCGTCGACCGGGGTGTAGGGACTGAAGCGGGCGTTGTCGGCTGCGAGCAGCGCGTCGAAATCGATGGAAGCGGGCGCCTGGTCGTGGACCTGGAAGGACAGGCTGGCGTAGAAGAGCTGGCCCTGGAGCCAGCGGGCACGGCCGTAGGCGCTGGCGGCGTTCATTTTCGCGATGAGGCTTGCGGGGAGGGGCTCGCCGGTCTGGTATTGCTTGCCGAAGGATTGCAGGATCGCCGTATCGTGGAACATTTCTTCAAGCATCTGCGAGGGGGACTCGACAAAGTCTCCTTCGACGTTGAAGCCGCCGGCTCCTGACCACTCGCCCTGGCTGCCGAGGATGTGATGCATCAGGTGGCCGAACTCGTGGAAGAAGGTGACGACCTCGCTGTATTGCATCAGGCCGGGGTCGCCCGCGTTGCCGCCGGAGAAGTTGCACACCAGCATGCCTTCGGGAAGCTGTTTTCCGCGAATGCCGGGAAGGACAGGCGAGCTGGAGAACCACTTGTCCTTGCCGTCGCGGGGATGCATGTCGAGATAAATGCGGCCCAGCAACTTGCCCTCGTGGTCCGGCGCGGCGTCGTAGACATCGAAGGTGTCGACGGACTTGTCCCACACGACGGCGTCTTTGACGGGCTTGAAGGAGAGATGGAAGAGACGCGCCGCGGTCTTGAGGATGCCGGCCTGCACCTCGTCATACGGGAAATAAGGACGGACGCTCTGCGCGTCGAAGTCGTATTTTGCGCGGCGGTATTGCTCACCCCAGTAGGTTGAATCCGACTGGCTGATGGCGGTGATACCGGGCTGCTGCGTTTGCGCAAAAGCAAGCAGCAGGTCGTATTCCTTTTTGGCAGCAGAGCGAGAAGCTTCATCGACCTGCTGGATGAGGCGTTCGACACCGGCGGCCGAGCCGATCATCTGGTCGGCGGTGGCCAGGTCGGCATAGTGCGCGTAGCCAAGCGTGGTGGCGAGATCCTGGCGTGCGGCCAGCAGGTCGCGGAGCACTTGGACATTCTTGGGATAGGCGCGCTGGCTGTAGGCAAGGAACATTCTTCGCCGCAAGTCGGCGCTCTTGGCAAAGTTCAGCACCGGCTGCACATCGGGCTGCTCAGTGGTAAGCGTGTATGTGCCGTCCGCGGCGGGTTTGTGAAGAGCAATGTAGTCGGCGGGCAGGCCGTCGAGCTCGGCTCTGGTAGCCGTGATCTTGATGGTGCCGTCGGCCACGTTGCGGCCAAAGGTAAGCGAGAGATCGGTAATCTTGTCTTGAAGTGCGCGAATTTTGGCGCGGGTCGCGTCATCCTTGTCCACGCCGGAGAGGCGGTACTCCAGCAGAGTGCGCTCCAGGTAGTGGCGCGTCGGCGGGTCGTTGGCCGGCGGGGGAATGGCGGAGAGTGCGCTATAGACCTTCTGATTGAGGCTCAGGTCAGTGAATGCGGAGCTGACCTTCGCGGACATGGTCTGGCCCTTGTCGCGCAAGGCCGCGGCGTCAGCCAGCGAGTAGAGCAACGCAGCGTTGTTGCCGGCGATCGACAACTGATTCTGCGCATCGTCGAAGGGGCGGAGCGTGTTTTCAACCGTGCGCGGGCCGGTGACGGCGAGCAGCTTGGCCACGTCGGCCTGTGCGTCGCCCAGGCGCTGGTTGATCCAGGTCTCAAGAGCCGCGGGATCACTGCCCTGGACCCATGCATGGAGCGGATCGGCGACAGGCTGCTGGGCTCGCGAGAGCGGGGCAGCGGCGGTGAACGCGGTGAGCAGGAGGACAAAAGCGGCGGCGGACAAACGGGTAAAACGCATGACTGAGTATCGCATTTGGGCGGAAGCCGACGGAATGGTTTCTGGCGAGATTCAGCGTGCAGCGGGGTTCGGCCAGCGGCTCCCCTTGCGCTGGGTGAAGGGCATTCCCATTACACTGGGAGTTGCCTCCGATGCCCCCATTCTGCGAAGTCGCGCTGCCTGTGCCGCTGGACCGGACGTTTACCTACGCGGTGAGCGCGGACCAGTTTCCGCAGCGGGGCGCGCGGGTGATTGCGCCGTTCCGCAACGAGAAGCTGATTGGCGTGGTTACCGCGCTGAGCGATACGGCGCCAGCGGAATTTGAGACGCGGTACCTTGAGGCGGTTCTGGATGACGAGCCGCTGCTGAGCGAGAACCTGCTGAAGCTGGCGGAGTGGATGGCGCAGTACTATCTAGCGCCGCTGGGCGAGGTGCTGCGCGGAATGTTGCCGCTGGCGGCCGAAGTGAGGCGAACGGTGTATTACCGGATTACGGACCAGGGGCGCGATGTTTTAGCGCGGAGTCTGGACGGGGACGCTTCTCGTTCCCTGGGATCAAAGCGGCCCGGAAAGCTCTCAGGTGAAGAGCAGGATGCGGATCGCCGGGTTCTTTCGCGGCTAGCCGATGGGGAGCCGGTGAAGGTCTCCACGCTGCGCACGGCGACGGCGGCGACATTGCCCCTGCTTGCGGCGCTGCTGCGCAAGAAGTGGATTGCGCGGGAGACGGCGGCAGCGGAGCGCGATGCGCGGCGGACGGAGCGGTTTGCGGTGCTGATTCCTGAGGCGCGGCTGCCGAATTTGACTGAGAAGCAGCAGGCAATTCTGGCCGAGTTGGCGGCGTGCGGCGGCGAGTTGCCGCTGGCGGAGTTGCGTCGGAAGGATTTGCCCAACTCGACGCTGCAGACGCTGGTGCGGCGTGGGCTGGTGCGGATTGAGGAGCGGGCGCAGGCGTTCAGGATGGGTGGTGTGGCGCAGGCGGCTGCACCGTTCAAGCTGAACGAGACGCAGATGGAGGCGCTGGCCAGCGTGGCAACGGCGCTGGGGGGATTCAAGCCGTTTCTTCTGCATGGCGTGACCGGCTCCGGCAAGACCGCCGTGTATCTGGCGGCGATGCAGCGGGCGCTGGACAAGGGAATGTCGTCGATCCTGCTGGTGCCGGAGATTGGGTTGACGCCGCAGACGGCGGGGTTGCTGGACCAGGCGTTTGGACAGCGGGTGGCGCTGCTGCACTCGGCACTGACGCCGGAAGAGCGCAGCGAGCAGTGGCGGCGGATCAAGCGCGGAGAAGCGCAGATCGTGGTGGGTACGCGATCGGCGATTTTTGCGCCGGCGCCACGGCTGGGGCTGATCCTGGTGGATGAGGAGCACGACCAGAGTTACAAGCAGGAAGAAACTCCACGTTACAACGCGCGCGATGTGGCAGTGATGCGGGCTAAGTTCGAGAACGCGGTGGTAGTTATGGGTTCGGCTACGCCGTCGCTGGAAAGCTGGCATAACACCATTACGCAGAGCGGGGCGCCGGGCAAGTACACGCGGATTGAGATGCGCGAGCGAGTTATGAATCGACCGCTGCCCGAGGTTGAGCTGATCGACATGCGGCAGGAGTTTCAGCAGACGGGGAAGGAACAGCTTTTTTCGCGGGCGCTGGTGGAGCAGACACAGCAGGCATTGGAGCGCGGCGAGCAGGCGCTGATTCTGCTCAACCGGCGGGGTTACTCGTTTGTGGTCATCTGCCGGGCATGCGGAGAAAAGCTT
>Ga0302278_10006567_pt1 | contig 11035 bp, 8 predicted proteins | sample III_Bog_N3_2_FD_194543 | JGI IMG/M metagenome (GOLD analysis project Ga0302278, IMG submission 194543) | Peat permafrost microbial communities from Stordalen Mire near Abisko, Sweden - III_Bog_N3_2 | ecosystem: Environmental > Terrestrial > Soil > Wetlands > Peat | place: Sweden: Abisko... | reverse complement strand
GGATGAGGCTAGAATGATGCGCAGCGACGTTGAGATGCTGTTTCCCCGTTCCCCAACTCAACTCCCTGCCATGTCCCGGAAAGTTGGGTCTCCCATGTCTGGATTGCTTGTTCCATTCCGCATGCACCGGAAAGGCTGGATGGTCGTCGCCTTGTGCTTCCTGCTCGAGATTGCCGCCTGGGCAGGTTGGGACGGCCTCGTGGGCGGAGCTGCCCTCCTCCTCTGCCTTCTCCTTCATGAAGTCGGCCACATCCTGGGGGCGGCCGCCCTCAAAGTTCCGGTCCGCGAGTTCGGCATCAGCGTCTATGGCGCATATACCATCCGGGCCCGCGCCCTGCGCGGCCGCGACGACGCCCTCATTTCCCTCGCTGGCCCGCTCATGAATCTGGCTCTAATCGTTCCGTCCCTCTTACTGCCTCACATCGGAATTCAAATCGCGTTTTGCAACCTCGCGCTCTGCGTATTGAATCTTCTCCCCATCCCATCCAGTGACGGGCTCCGCATTGTGCGTTCACTCCGGGGCTCCGGATGGCCATCCAACGCAATCCCCCACTGATCCCGGCTTCTGCAACTCCTCCGTCCCTCAGCAATAGAGACTGGTTTCCTAATGTCTCGAATGCGCTCCGAGCTTAATAAGGATGTTTGATAGGATGAGTTCCTCGGAAAATCGTGCTTAGATAATGTGCTAATTCTGTGCAGGGCCATCTGCGGCAATTCCGTTTACCCGAAGGAACTGCCGGGGAGGTGGGAATCCACCAACCACCCCGCCCTGCCACAGGTACTTCTACTCCGAAACGCTGTCATCCTGAACGCAGTGAAGGATCCGCGGCCGCCCTTGAGAGGCTCACTTTGGCGTTCCTTCCGGCTAGGCGACCATTTAACCACGATTATTGTCCGGCACCATCTTCTCTACCCACAGAAATGTCATCCTGAACGCAGTGAAGGATTCCCTGTTGCCTTTGAGATCTTCAACGTGGCGCCACTTCCGAGTAGGCGACGACACACTCGGAACTTATGATGAAGGGGAGATATACCTCCGCAAATGCTCGAACCGCAGGAAAATGCAACAGTAGCGGATTATTTCAGCGATGTCGCCATTGCCGACTCAATCGTTGGCGTCCTCGCGTCAGGTTGCGCTATCGCGGTTGCTCTCCTGCTTGGCGGATTCATGTTCTTTGAGCCGTGGATGATTTCCGCCCCAGTGGTGCTTCTCGCCACGGGTTTTCTTCGGGCGCGAAGCGAAGGCAATATCTGGTTGAAAAGCATTGTCATGAGCCTCGCATCACTTCTGTGCGCGGCATTCTTCGGAAACATTCCGATGGTCGGAAGTTCTGTGCCGTTCTTGATCTTGCCATGTGCTTGCGGCATTTGGATCGGTCGTCTCAGACGCTCTGTGCCCCCCAAGGAGTGAGTGACCGCCCATCCTTCAGTACCAAAAATGAGGCCAACCGGATTCCCGGTCGGCCTCAACCTGTTGCCGGAGAAAGGTCTCTATCCTGCCTTCACCCTGCATCCACCAACAAATCAGGGCCTGGCGGTGTCGCCAGGCCCTGATCGCTGTCCCTTGTCCTACTGTGCGGGAGCAGCTTCCTTCTTGTGGTGATGCACGGCGCCGAGCGGCTTGCGCACCTGCGGCTTCACTCCGCTCTCGTCAACCGCGGTTGTGCCCTGTACGTCGTTGGTAAACGTGGCGCCTGTGGGCACCAGGTAATCTTCCACCGTTTGCCCATCCGTGCTGCCGGTCAACACAACGACGCGCGAAGCATCAATGCCCTTGTCCGTCACCAGGTATTCTTTGGTGTTCACGGCGCGCTGCGCTGCAAGGTTCTCAACCTCGTGCTCGTGATGTCTGCGCATCTTCGGCGTCTTTTCGTCGGCCGTCGATTCGCCCACAATCACCACCTTGGCATCCGCCTGGTTCTGCAGATCCACTGCAACCTGATCCAGGCAAGCCTTGGCTTCATTGTCCACGCGAGCCGGAGGTTGATTCTTCAGGTTGAAGCTGATCGAGCACAATGCCTGCGAGTGCGGTACCGGAGCCACATAAGGCGCTGCGATCGTCACCGAGGTGTTGGCGGTTGCGGTTTGGCCCTTGTCATCCTGTACATTGCAGGTGATCGAGACGGGTCCAGTCGGTGCACCTGTCGAATCGAATGTGGCCGTGTTGCTCGTGCCCTGGATCGTGCCGGAGGCAGCCGAGTAACTGTAAGTCAGCGGACGGTTCTGCGGGCTCACGCCAGAGGCTGTGATCGTGCTCTTGTCACCCGGATTGATCGAACTCGGGTTTGCCGAGCAACCGATCGTCGGAGGCTCGAATGCCTTCACCGTAAACACGGCGGCGCAGGCTGCGGTCTCCCACGGCTTCAATCCTTCGCGACCTTTCTTGCCTTCCTTCACTACTCCCGTCACCGTGTAGCTGCCCGGCGCGAGTGTTCCCGTGGCGATTGTCACTGTTGTTTCGGTGCCCGTTGCGCCGCTGCCTGACCACGAATAAATCGCATTCAGCTTCGGATCAAGCATTCCCGCGGTCGCGGTAATCGTAACCGGGTCGCCCGGAAAAACAGTCACCGGGTTGGGAGTGCACGAGAGCTGCACCGGTAGAGGAGGAGCAATCGAGCCGGCCCTGAACACGAGTCCGGCGCTCAGACGCAACATGTCGAAATTTACGGTGCCGCCGGGGCCGCTGTAGTTGACGCCGTTGTACGATGAGGTGAAATTCTCATGCGCGTATTGGTAATCGGCCTGTACCAACCGAATCGCTATGTGGTGCGATACTCTCAAATCGAGGCCGCCGCCCGCTGTCACCACCGGACCCCACACATCGGGAACATGATAGGCGCCCGATAGCTCCGCTCCCACTAAGGCGTGAACAAACGGCGTCAGATTGTGCGAAGGCCAGCGGTAAATCACGCCGGCCGACCCGCCGCTGAAATCATTGTTCGGTTGCGAAAACGTGTTATATCCGTCCTCAGGGGTCAGGATATGCTCATCGCCCTCAAGCGTCAGGCCCACATGCCTGTTGAAGTAGCGCGTGACACTCTCCATCGCGGAATAGTTGATCGAGTTGAAGGTATATCCATTCAGTGTTCCCTTGGGCTTCAGATAGCTGTACCCCAGGAAAATATCCCACCTCGACGCGTCGGAATCCTGCGGCGTTCCACTCCCCGCCGCTGTCACCTGCGCCGCCAAGGCAATAGGCAAAAATCCCGCAAACGAAAAGGCCAGGACCCTTCCCACGAATTTCTTCAATTGAATCTGCATGCGTTTATCTCCATTAATGGGTTAAAGTAACCGGTCGAAACCATCCACTCGCGAACAGGACTTCGACCTAAAATCGATTCCGCTTGAAGCCATGTGCGCAACCAGGCGCAACGAGTTTCAATACGATGCTCAATTCATGTCTGTCTGAAAACACTCTTCAGGGATTTACCGCTCTCGTAGGCTCAACAGCGACAAGCGGCGCGATGGACCGGCGCCGCGATTCCATCGGCAGCCGGCATAAGCTGAGTATTCATTGAGCAGGAACGCGTAATCTGTGCAAAGAAGCTCATGCGTAAGTTCATCCGTGTAGAAGCGCGATCACTTCGAAGAGTTGCTTGTGCCTGGAAAAAATCTTCGCGCATCCGTCGAGGAAACAACACCCGGGTCGCGCGTAAAACCTTGAGCTAACTGCTTCAATCACAATTATTTCGAGACCCAAAATCGAACTCGATTTATCGTGTGTTCCAAATTAAACGTGTCTCTTCCGCAAAGTCTTGCATCTCACACTAAAGTTGTAGAAATTCGGGAGACAGTTGTCTTAGCGATCATTGCACTTGTTTCTACTCTCCCGGAAAGCAGACCTTATCATGCGCGGATTCTCAGTCCCATTTCGAATGCACCTCACAGGTTGGTTGATGTTTGCAACGTGTGCCTTCATCGAAATGCTTCACTATGGTGTCTGGTGGGGGCTCGCTGCTGGAGTCGGGCTCGTCGTATCTCTGCTGCTGCACGAAGTCGGTCACATGCTCATGGCCGCTGCGCTTGGAGTCGGGATCCGCGAATTCGGCATCTGTCTATTGGGTGCGTATAACCGCAGAGCCCGCGCCAATTCGCGGCGCGATGAAGTCCTCATCTCTCTCGCCGGACCGCTTATCAATTTCGCTCTCCTCATTCCATGCTTTTTCCTGCCGCACATTGGCATGGAACTGGTGCTTTGCAACCTGATGTTGGGCGTGGTCAATCTCCTGCCGATTCCATCCAGCGACGGATTGCGCATTTTGCGAACAATCTTCGGCGCCTATCCCGTTGCATGCACGGCGCCTGCAACAATACAGCCTGAATTCCAGCCTGAATCAGCCCTGCGCGAAGCCGCCTGAGGCAGGCGTCAACAGGCCGTCGGGTTATAATCTGCCCTATGGCGGCAAGCGCTCACACCAGCCCGGCGGAATCGAGAACTGACCAGACCGTTCCGGAAATCTCCCCCGCCGCGATCCAGGAAATCCCCCAGGAAGCTGCGCGGAAAATGCTTCTGCTTGAGCAGAATCTGCTTGAGCTGCAAACCCTCATGGTGGCCTACTCCGGCGGTGTCGACTCCGCCTTCCTCGCTGCTACCGCGTACCGCGTTCTCGGCTCTCGCATGCTCGCCGTGTTGGCCGACTCGCCCAGTCTCGCCCGCCGCGACTTGGAACAGGCCCGCGCCTTTGCGCTCTCCATCGGCATGCCCTTGCACATCGTCAACACCGATGAATTGGAGCGGCCTGAATACGCCCGCAACGATGCCGACCGCTGCTTCCATTGCAAGGACGAGCTCTTTCAATCCATGCGCTCTCTCGGCGCAACCCTCGGCTACTCCACCATTGCCTATGGCATGAATGTCGATGATACGCGCGACTTCCGCCCCGGCCAGCGCGCTGCAAAGGACCACGCCGTTCTCGCCCCGCTCGCCGACGCCGGTCTCACCAAGATCGAAATCCGCGCCCTGGCCAAGGCCGCCGGCTATCCGCTCTGGGATCGCCCCGCCGCGCCCTGCCTCTCATCCCGCGTCGAGTATGGCCGCACCGTCACCCGCGAGGTGCTCAGCCAGGTTGAACAAGCCGAGGAAAGCCTGCGTCAGCTTGGCTTTCGCGAACTGCGCGTGCGCCATCACGGCCAGTTGGCCCGCGTCGAACTAGCGCGCACTGAACTCCCACGCGCCCTCGCCGTCGACATGCTTGACTCCATCTCCGCGGCTCTCAAGAAGGCCGGCTTCGAATACGTCACCCTCGATTGCACCGGCTTTCGCTCCGGTTCCATGAATGCCATCCTTCCCGTAGAAGTGCTTTCCCGGCGCGGCGCCTAGCTGCTCGTGGTGAAAGTCGGGTTTTGAATGGGCACGACTTCACAGTCTGCGGAAAAACTCGCACGAGGCACAACTCACAGGTGCTTTGTATCAGGGCACGACTTCAGTCGTGCCGATACTGCCCGTAAAAAGAACCGGGCTTTGGCCCCTGAGGGAGGTCGTTCGGCATTTTGGACTTTTACGACAGGCTACTAGCGGAGAGTTTAAAATCAACCTCGATGCGAACTGCCTATCTTGAATGCTTTTCCGGTATAAGCGGCGACATGTTCCTCGGCGCCCTGGTAGACGCCGGCGTTCCCTTTGAATCCCTTTCAGAAACAGCCGCCGTCCTCAATGTGGGCGCCCGGCTTGAAATGCGGAAGGTGAGCCGCGGCGGTATCGCTGCCACCAAAGTCGACGTCATCACCCCGGAACAACACGCCGCCGGTACAGAACACTCCCACGATGGACACGCTCCCCATCGCCATCTTTCCTCCATTCTCAAAATCATCAATGCATCCCCACTCTCTGAATCCGTAAAAGCCCGCGCCACGCGCGCCTTTAAGCTTCTCGGCGAGGCCGAGGCCGCCATTCACTCCATCCCCATCGAGAAGGTCCACTTCCACGAAGTCGGCGCCGTCGACACCATCGTCGACATCGTCTGCTCCGCCGCCGGTGCCGAGCTTCTCTCCATCAACCGCTGGCTCGCGTCGCCCCTCAACGTCGGCTCCGGGACCGTCCTCTGCCAGCACGGAACCATCCCCGTGCCCGCGCCCGCCACGCTGGCCTTGCTTGCCGACGCGCCCATCTATGCCGCCGGCGAACCCATGGAACGCGTCACGCCCACCGGCGCGGCCATCCTGCGCATGCTCGATGTAACCTACGCGCCGCTCCCACCACTCCGCATCAAAGCCTCCGGCTATGGAGCGGGCGGCCGCGAAACTCCCGGCCAGCCCAACCTCCTCCGTCTCCTCATCGGAGAAGAAGCGGAGCAGCCTGCCAGAGATGAATCGATCGCCGTCATCGAGACAGTCATCGACGACTCCACTCCGCAGGTCCTCGCGTACGTCAGCGAGCAGCTCCTCGCCGCCGGCGCGTGGGATGTCTATCGCGCCTCGGTCCAAATGAAGAAGGGCCGCACCGGCGTGCAGGTCACCGTCCTCTGCCGCCCAGATCTCGTCCCCCTTCTGCGCGACATTCTCTTCCGCGAGACCACCACCATCGGCCTTCGTTGGCGGCTCGAAAACAAGGCCTCTCTCCCTCGGGAATTTACGGCCATTGAAACCCCCTGGGGCCCCGTTTGCATCAAGATTGCGCGATGGCCCAACGGTGACATTGCCAACGCCGCCCCAGAATACGAGGATTGCCGCCGCCTGGCCGTCCAGCACGCCGTTCCGCTCAAACAAATCATGCAGGAATCCATGCGCATCTACGCCGCTACCGGCACCGTGCTTACCGTGGAGAAGGAAGGCTTTGATGGATAGCCGAAGCATTGAGACGCTGCTCAAAGAAGTTCGCGAGGGCCGCACCCCCGTCAACGACGCGCTCGACCGTCTGCGCGATCTGCCTTTCGAGGACATCGGCTTTGCCAAGGTCGATCATCACCGCGCGCTCCGAACCGGCATGCCCGAAGTCATCTTTTCCGCGGGCAAAACGGTCGAACAGGTTGCGCAGATATTTGCCCGCATGTCCCAGCACGGCGGCAATGTCCTGGCCACGCGCGCTACCAACGAAATGTTCCTCGCCGTTCAGGCAGTTGAGCCGCGCGCCGAGTTCCATGAGACCGCCCGCGCCATCACCCTCACGCAAAGCTCTGACGTTCCCCAGGGCAAGGGAACTATCGTGGTCGTCTGCGCCGGCACCAGCGACCTGCCCGTCGCCGAAGAAGCCGTAGTCACCGCCCGACTCATGGGCAACACAGTCGAGCTCATCGCCGACGTCGGCGTAGCCGGCATTCACCGCCTGCTCGCGCAGAAATCTTCGCTCCAATCCGCGCGTGTTCTCATCGTCTGCGCAGGCATGGAGGGCGCTCTGCCCACCGTCGTCGGCGGCCTCGTTAACGCGCCAGTCCTCGCCGTTCCCACCAGCATTGGCTACGGCGCATCCTTCGGCGGAGTTGCCGCTCTCCTCGGCATGTTGAATACCTGCTCGCCCAACGTTTCCGTAGTCAACATCGACAACGGCTTCGGCGCAGCCTGCATCGCCTCGCTCATTAACCGTCTCTAGCCCGCATTTCTCACCGCCAGATCGACGCTCTGTAGCGCCGACCTCCTGGTCGGCTGTGCTGGCGGCGTCCTCGCCGCCAGAGCAAAGCCTCGTTTTTCTATACCGTTTACACACACCGTGACGGAGCAAACGGTCTCCGGCGTGGGTCGGGAGACCCACCTACAGCCGGCCAGGAGGCCGGCGCTACAAATTAGTTAGCGCGCCTTGTGAGAAAAGCGGACTAGATGCCTGCGTCCGATTTTGATTGTTGATAACAACAAGACGAATTCTCATCCTGAGCGAGCCGGGGTCCCCGGCGACAGGTTTTCGTCGCTGGGTTGGGAATCGGGCCCCGGGCGCTTTTCAGCCTGGGGGTGGTGAGTCGAAGGATCTGCCTCTGTTCTCTCGGGACTGCTGAAAAGATCTGTGTCGCGGAATGTTTTGAAAGGGCACGACTTCAGTCGTGCCGCAAGAGCGATAGAATCAACGCTGGCTTTACAGGCTGCGGAAAAACTCGATAAAAGCGCCATTCACGGCACCGTTTTGAAAGGGCACGATTTTAATCGTGCCATAAACACCTTGAAATGAGCGTCGGCTTTAGCCGCTGAGGGATGTCTCTCGCAAAACCCGATCAAAGGCAGAGTTTTTCCGCAGCCTCTTTAGCCCCTGAGGGATGGTTTTGAGCTATCTTCCCGTTTGTCAGCAATCTGAAGGGGGGAACCCCCTGAAAATAAGCCCAAAATAGAGCGGCCTTCAGGCCCGGATTTCCGTCACTTCGCCGCAGTCTCCATCGGCTTTACCGAGCTGAACGGCACTTCCATCGTCCCCACCTTGTGCGACGCCTGGTCGTACACGCCCGTCCGCAGCCAGAACTGGCCTTTGGGCACTTCAATGTCGTCATGCAGTTGCACGCCCGTCTGCTCAAAGACCTTGTAGATATTCGGCTTGATCTTCAGTTGAACAATGTGGTCTTTGCGATTCACCACCATCCCATATTTGTCGTAAACAATCAGCGTCAAATTCAGCGATCCTTCATGGTTTCCGTCAGGGTCCAGCTTCAGGTGCAGATCCTTTAGGTCGATGGCAAAATCCACCGAATATCGCTCCTGAGGCCCTTTCCCAACAGCCTTATCGGCAGCGGGTGCATCCGGCTTTTCCGGTACCGGGCGAATCAAAGTCTTGTACAGAATCTGCTCTGTCTGCGGCATGCCAAAGTCCATGAAAGCCTTAAGCGGGTCAACCGTGGTCGGGTCCTCAGTGGACTGGATCACCAGCGCCTGCCGCTGCGCCGCTTGTGCCGCGCCGGGCAAATCCTGGTCCAGGGCATAGTACCCGCGCCGGAACGAAAGCGTGTATTTGTTGGCGCCCGCCACCTTCACGTCGATCGTGCGCAGCGTCCCATCCATCTTCTCGTCCGTGGGCGCATACGACAGCGTGTAAAAGTTCGCGCTCCCTGAGACGACCTTATTGATCGCATCCGACAGCCGGTTGGAGTTGTGGAAGGCCTGGCCGCCCGTTTCCCGCGCCAGCATTTCCATCGTCGAATGGCTGCTGTTCAGATCCCTGGTTTCGTTCATCACCGCGGTTGAAAAGCCGCCCTGGCCCGCATTCGGCGATCCCGCCGTCATCCCGGCCGGTGGCCCCAGCAACTGGCTCGGTGACGAGATCGAAGGATCAAGCTGGCTTTGAGCGGTGTAAAGGTTATTTCCCACCACGCCGTGCGCGTCAATCGGGTAAATGGAGACGCGCGCCGCATTCAGCAGGTTGATGGTCTTCTTCACGTCTGCTTCAAACCGCATCTCTGTTTGACCAAAAAGGGCAAGCGGGAAGTCCCCTGACATCCAGATCAGGTTTTTGCGTCCCGGAAAGCCGCCGAGAAACGTGGCAAGCTGCTGCAGATTCTGCAGAGTACGATATTCGCGGTCGCTGGTCTGCGCATAATGGGTCTCCGTCAGGAATTCTGACATCCCTGAGATCATGCTCGCCGACCCAGCGGTCGTGGTACCTCCCGGCCCCCCACCTACCGGCGCCGACATCATCCCCACCACGTTGCTCTGCGCATTGGCTTCTTCCTGCGACTGCAGAAGCACCGCAGGCTCCGGTTTGGCGTTCTTGTTGTACCCCAAAGCCGCCGCCAGCACCGCCGGATCATCCGCAAATCCCTGCACGAAGCTCAGCCGCAGAGACATAATGAAGATCCCGATCCGCGAGCCCGGCTTCAGGTTCTTCAGGTAGCTCTTGGCCTGCTCCCGCACCACCATTTGGGAGTCCATTGGCGTATTCAGCGTGTCCAGCAGCAATAGGTTCACCGCCGCCGGTTGCGCAATTGGAGAATAGTTGCTGAACATGTTCGGCGGCAGTGTGGGGAACACCACTCCCTCGTTCTTCTTCGCCTCATCCCCCCGGTTGTGCTCCTCAAAGTAAGAGATGGTCTGGAGCTTGCCCTGGTCCAGCACCGTGAAGGCGTCCTGTTTCAAGCCGGTCACAGGGTTCCCGTCGTGGTCTGTCACCGTCACATCCACCAGCACAGCGCGGCTGGTGATGCGCAGCGTCGTCTCCGAGCCATTCGGCTCAGGCTCATTGCTCTGCGCCGCCAGCGCAGACGCAGTTAACAGCCCGCCAAGAACCATGTACGGAATAAAGCGATTCACTTCAACGCCTCTCTCAAACGACCAGATGATTATCACAGCCTTGCCCCGTCCGCGCTCGATGCCAACCCCGGTAGTCCGGCAGTTGCCAGGGTTTTGCGCCATAAACGGAGATTCTCCCTTGATTAGACTGTTTTCTTCCGGTCGCGGTTATGGGCAGTTCCGATGGGTGAATGTCCTGAGTCCAAAGTTCATAACAAAAAGAGAGATTGTTATTCTGAGTCTAAAGTTCATGGCAAAGAGAGAAGCTGTCATTCCGAGCGAAACGGGCCCCGAACGCTTTTCAGTTCCGGGGCCCCCGCAGACAGGTCTTCGTCTGCGGGGTGGAGTTCGGGGGTGGTGAGTCGAAAGCCTGCCCTGAGCGGAGCCGAAGGGAATCTGCTTCTGTTCTGTGTGTCATTCTACAAAGAGCCTGATACTCACGGCACTTACAGGATAAGTTATTCAAGCATTAAGCATATCTTAAGGTTAATAAATAACTCGGTTATTCAGAAGCCTTAAGCTTAAGTAAAGGAAGGCACCTGTCTAATTACCTCAATGCCTCCCCGACCGGGAAGATACACAAGGCAGATGAGGAGATACCGATGAAACAATTCTTTGGTCTTATATGCGCGCTTCTTCTTGTTTCCACACCGGCCTTCGCGGGTAAAAGGTCCTCAACCGTCTCCATCCCGGAGACTGTGCAAGTTGGTTCCACAAAACTCCCAGCGGGCGATTACAAGCTTTTGATCACCGGATCCGAGCCGAATGTTCAGGTCACCCTGACACAAAATGAGAAGCCCGTTGTTACATTCTCGGCAAAGGCTGTGGAAGGCAAGTACCTACCCGGTGTGGCTACTGACTCGGCGGGTGGAACCGTCGTCCTCGAATCAATTCAGCTGGA
>Ga0302278_10006565_pt1 | contig 11039 bp, 6 predicted proteins | sample III_Bog_N3_2_FD_194543 | JGI IMG/M metagenome (GOLD analysis project Ga0302278, IMG submission 194543) | Peat permafrost microbial communities from Stordalen Mire near Abisko, Sweden - III_Bog_N3_2 | ecosystem: Environmental > Terrestrial > Soil > Wetlands > Peat | place: Sweden: Abisko... | reverse complement strand
GTCTTCGGCGCTGGCGTCGTCTCGCAAGTTGGGCCGCTCGCCAAACAACTGGGCCGCCGCGCGCTCGTCGTCACCGGCCGCTCGCCGCAACGCGCGGAAAAATTGCTCGCCCACCTCGCCGCCAATGGCGTCGGTGCGGCGACCTTTCCCGTCGGCGGCGAACCGGACCTCGTCACCATCGAAGCCGGCGTGGCCGCTGCGAAAAAAGAGCAGTGCGACTGCGTCATCGCCTTCGGCGGTGGCAGCGTGCTGGACGCCGGCAAGGCCATCGCCGCCATGCTCACAAACGACGGGGAGCTGCTGGATTATCTGGAAGTCATCGGGCGCGGCCAGGCGCTGGCGCGGCCAGCGGCACCGTGCATTGCCATTCCCACGACGGCCGGCACCGGCGCGGAAGTCACGCGTAACGCGGTGCTGGCGTCGCCCGCGCATCGCGTCAAAGTCAGCCTGCGGAGTCCGTTCCTGCTGCCGCGCATCGCGGTGATTGATTCCGAACTGACTTACGATCTGCCGCCCGCGCTCACCGCCACGACCGGGCTTGACGCGCTCACGCAACTCATCGAGCCATACGTTTGTCTCCGCGCGAATCCGATGACGGACAGTTTTTGCACGGATGGAATTTGGCGAGCCGCGCGTTCGCTGCGCGAAGCGGTCTTCAACGGTCAAAATACATCCGCGCGTGAAGACATGGCGGCGGCGAGTTTGTTCGGCGGACTCGCTTTGGCGAACGCCGGGCTGGGCGCGGTGCATGGCTTTGCCGGACCAATCGGCGGGATGTTTCCCGCACCGCACGGCGCGGTCTGCGCCGTGCTGCTGCCGCATGTCATGGCGGCCAACCTGCGCGCGTTGCGCGAGCGCGAGCCGGCACACAGCGCGCTGGCACGTTATCAAACCGTCGCGTCGCTGCTCACCGGCCAGCCGCAAGCCCCCGCCGTTGCCGGCGTGGAGTGGGTGCAAAAGTTGGTGGCCGATTTGCCAATTCCCAAGCTCAGTGCTTACGGCATTCGCGAAGAGCACGTCGCCGATCTGGTGGCCAAAGCCACCAACGCCAGCAGCATGAAGGCTAACCCGATCATGCTCACGCCCGCCGAGCTGGCGCAGACGCTGCGACTGGCCCTGTGATTTACAACCACGAAACACACGAAATGACACGAAAAGAAAACCGGCCCGTTCGTCAGGTTGAAATTCCTTTGTGTCCCTTTCGTGTGCTTCGTGTATTTCTTGGTTAGAAAATGGAAAACCTTTGGCAAAACCCTTGCGTCATCGCGCAAACGCAGCTCATCGCGCGCAGCCTGAAACATTGGACGGGGCGCGATTTGCTGCCGGAAAATTTCCCGGCGGCGGAATTTGCCGAGAAAGTTTTCGCCGCGCCGTTCGTCCTCGTCGCGCACGGCACGGAAACCGATCCGGTCCTGAACTACGGCAACGCCGCCGCGCTCGCGCTGTGGGAAATGCCGTGGGACGAACTTACGCGCACGCCGTCGCGCCTCACCGCCGAGGCGCCGAACCGCGCGGAACGCGCCCGCCTGCTCGCCGCCGTGACGGCGCAGGGATTCATTGACGATTATTCAGGCGTGCGCATTTCCAAAACCGGCCGCCGCTTCCGCATCGCGCAGGCGACCGTGTGGAATTTGCTCGCGGCCAACGGTCGGCCGTGCGGCCAGGCGGCGATGTTTCGGACGTGGGAATTCCTTTGAGCTTCCGGCGCGGCGAATTAACCTAGCAGCCGTTCATGGACGCGCCGACGAAGCATTTCACGCCAGCCTGCGAGCGGAAAATTATTTTCCTTCTCGGCCTCCTCGCGGCGGCGCACGTCTTCATTTTTTCCGCCGCGTTTCCCTTTTTCAACGTCGTGGACGAGCAGGTTCACCTCGATCTCGTGGTGCGCTACTCGCAGGCCGACGTGCCGCGCACGCTCACGCCGCCGGCGGCCGAGGCGTTGCCGTTCATCACCATTTACGGCACGCCGGAATATCTGTGGACACCCGCGTCGCCGCCCGACGGCCGCATCGCCCCACCGCCTTGGAAAGAGCCGCCGGAAACCGTGCGCGAAAACCTGCTCGCCAGGGCAGCGGGGTATCGGGCGAAATTTCAAAACCACGAAGCCTCGCAGCCGCCGCTGTATTACAGTCTCGCCGGCGCGTGGTGGCGGCTGGGCAAAAGTTTCGGCCTCGATGGCCTCGCGTTGCTTTACTGGCTCCGCTTTTTCAACCTGCCCGTCATCGTGGCGCTGGTCTGGCTGGGCTGGCTTGCGGCGCGGAAAATATTCCCGGCCAATGACTTCATCCGCGTCGCGGTGCCCGCGCTGATCGCGTTCCTGCCGCAGACGGCGTTTTATTCGATTCAAAACGACGTGTTGTCGCCGCTGACCTTTGGCGCGGCGTTTGTGCTGCTGTTGCAATTCTGGGACGCGGGAATTCCTGCCATCCGGCTCGCGTTCGCCGTCGGGCTCGCGCTCGCGGCGACTTTCCTGACAAAGATCAGCAACGTGCCATTGCTCGCCGTTGCCGGAATTTTTCTTGCGCTGAAAATTCTCCGGCTGGCGCAAAATGGAAAGTTGCGCGCGTCAATTTCAGCCGTGGCAGTGCTGCTTGTCGTCGCCGGTCTGCCGATAATCGCCTGGATGACGTGGTGCAAAATCAACTTCGGTGATTTCACCGGCTCGATCCTGAAAGTTCGTTTCCTCGGCTGGACCGCCCGGCCGTTCGCCGCTTGGTTTCAGCATCCGCTGTTCACGCCACATGGCCTCTGGATTTTTGTGAGCGGCAATCTGGCGACGTTCTGGCAGGGTGAATTTCTGTGGCACCGCAAGCCGCTGGCGCTGCCCGGCGTGAATTTATTTTATGTCGTGCTCACCGGCTTGGCGCTGGCCTTTGCGTTGGCCGGCACCCTGCGCCGTCCGCCGCAGCGCGCGGCGTTGTGGCTCGGCGGGGTGTGCCTCGCGGCGTTGTTCGGCTTTTTCGCGCTGCTCTCGGTGAAGTATGATTTTCAGGACTGCTTTTATCCATCGCGCGAACATCCATTTTTCACTTCCGGCCGGCTGATGCTCGGCGTGCTGATTCCGTTTCTGCTGCTGTTCACCTTCGGTCTGGACCAGGCCATGAGGAAATTTTCCAGCGCGATAAAATTTGCCGTGCTGGCCGCGCTGCTGCTGTTCATGCTCGTGGCGGAGATCACGATTGACTGGCCGATTTTCCCAAACGCCTACAACTGGTTTCACCGCTGAGCGGATGCCGCTTGAATTTCAGCCGGCGCGTTTCGCCCAGCGCAGCTTCGCTGGGGCCGAACGCGGATTGGCATGCTGCTCGGCGGGCGACGGCCGGATGATTTCCGTCGCGATGCTGGAATAAAGTCCGCCGGCCAAGCCGGCATCGAACGACTTTTTCACCCGCCGATCCTCGCCGGAATGAAAGGTGAGCACCGCCACGCGCCCGCCGGGCTTCAGGCACAGCGGCAGGTTTCGTAAAAAATTTTCCAGCGCGGAAAACTCGTCGTTCACCGCGATGCGCAGCGCCTGAAACACGCGGCGCACCGTCAGGTCGGCCTCGCCCCGGCCCAGCCGCGGCTGCGCCGCACGCACGGCGTCGGCCAGTTGCCGCGTGGAGCTGAAGTTTTTCCCCGCCAAACTCGAAGCGAGCTGGATGGCGTTGGGCTCGTCGGCATTCACAGTGAAAATTTCCGCCAGCGCCGCCGGCTTGATTTTTTCCAGCAAAGCGGACGCCGGCTGGCTGCGCTGCGGATTCATCCGCATGTCGAGCGGGCCATCCAGCTTCACGGAAAAACCGCGCGCCGGATCATCAATCTGCATCGAGGAGACACCGAGATCGGCGAGCATCAAGTCCGCGCCCGCGATTTCGTTGGCGGCGAGCACCTGCGGCAGGCCGGCAAAATTGCTGCGGTGCGCGGTGAAAACTTTTTCATCGAAACCCAGCGCCCGCAACCGCGCTTCCGTCTTGGGCAGTTCCACCGGGTCCTGGTCGAGGCCGAACAGTTTTCCGCCGGGCAAAATCCGGGCGAGCAGTTCCCGCGCATGACCACCGTAGCCGAGTGTGCAATCCACCGCAATTTCGCCCGGCTGCGGCGCGAGCACCTGCAAAATTTCCCCCACCATGATCGGCCGGTGCGTGCCCACCGGCGTTTTGCCGGCGGCGATGACTTTGGCCAGCGTCTCCGGATCGTGGCTGTGCTCCTTGTATTTTTCGTCGAAGCGGCGCGGATTTTTTCCACGGTAACGCACGCGGCGCTTGTGCGGCGCGGCGGCGGCGGGCAAATTTTCTTCGGACATGCCGGAAATTCTGCGATGCTTCGCGGGTGAGTTCGAGGCAAATCATCGTGGCCGGCGGCGGCGCGGCGGGCTTTTTTGCGGCCATCGCGGCGGCGGAAGCGGGCGCGACCGTGACCGTGCTGGAAAAAACCGGGCGTTGTCTCGACAAGGTCCGCATCTCCGGCGGCGGCCGCTGCAACGTCACGCACGCCTGTTTCGAGCCGCGCGAACTCGCCGCCCGCTATCCGCGCGGCGGCCAGGCGCTGCTTTCGCCGTTCCATAAGTTTTCCGCGCCCGACACCGTGGCCTGGTTCGCCGCGCGCGGCGTAAAACTGAAAACCGAAAGCGACGGCCGGATGTTCCCCGTCACCGACTCGTCGCAAACGATTGTGGATTGCCTGCTGTCGGCGGCGGAAAAAGCCGGTGTGAAACTGCGGCTGAATTGCGCGGTGGAATCGGCCGTGAAAACTGCGGACGAAAAATTTCTGCTGACGCTTTCCAGCGGCGAAAAAATGACGGGCGATAAATTATTGCTGGCCACCGGCGGTTGCCGCGCGGCGGCGGCCGGGCAGTTGGCGGTTTCGCTCGGCCATTCGCTGGTGCCGCCGGTGCCGTCGCTGTTCACGTTTCAAATCGAGTCGCCCTGGCTGCGCTCGCTCGCGGGCATTTCGCTGGCGGCGGAAGTGGCCGTTCCCGCCGCGAAGCTGCGCGAACACGGGCCGTTGCTGGTGACGCACTGGGGCTTGAGCGGCCCCGCGATCTTGAAACTGTCCGCCTGGGGCGCGCGCGCATTGCACGCCTTGAATTATCAATTTCCCCTGCGGGTAAACTGGCTGCCGGAATCCAACGCGGAAAAAATTATCCGCGAATTCCAGGCCCGGCGCGAATCCGTCGGTGCCAAATTGCTGGTGAACGTGCCGCTCTTTCCGCTGACCGCTCGGCTCTGGGAACAACTGGTGCTGGCCGCCGGAATTTCCCGCGAGGTGCGCTGGTCGGCGCTTACGCGGACCCAGGCGCAGGCGCTGACACAGCAGCTCACCCGCACCGAATTTCTGGTGACGGGCAAAAGCCTGAACAAGGACGAGTTTGTGACCTGCGGCGGCGTGAAGCTGGCCGAGGTGAATTTTAAGACGCTGGAAAGCAAGCTCTGTCCCGGACTTTTTTTTGCCGGCGAACTGCTCGACGTGGACGGCATCACGGGCGGTTTCAATTTTCAGGCGGCCTGGACGACCGGCTACATCGCCGGCAACGCGATGGCAAGTTAACACTTCGAAACCGGCTTTTCCCTGCATGATAAATCGGTGTTTCATCCCTCGGCAGCAGCGGTTAAAATTTTCGCCAACATGAAGCCGTCGCGCACGCAAAACGATTCGCTCACGCCGTCCCAGCGGCTGGCGGTCGCCACGCGTGGCAACGTCCTGGTCATGGCCGGCGCCGGCACCGGCAAAACCAAGACGCTCGTCGCCCGCTGTCTCGACTGCCTCGAGCGCGATCACGCCTCGCTCGACGAACTGCTCATCGTCACTTTCACCGAGGCCGCCGCCGCCGAAATGCGCGAGCGGCTGCGGCGCGCGATGGAACACAAAACGGCGGGTCAAACCAGCAACCAGCAACCAGCAACCAGCAACTTCTGGTTTGAACAGCTCGCGCGGTTTGATCTCGCGCACATCGGCACGCTGCACAGCTTCTGCCTGCGCCTCGTGCGCGAACATTTTTACGAGCTTGGCCTCGACCCGCAGCTCGCGATTCTGGACGAAGGCGAAGCCCGCCAGCTCGCCAATGAAACGCTCGACGAAGAATTTCAAGCGCACTACGCCGGCGATGATGAATTTTCCCTCGCCGTCCAAAACCTGATTCAAATCCACGGCGGCGGCCGCGATGAAAAAATCCGCGCGCTCATTTTGCGCCTGCATCACTATTCGCAAACGCGGCCCGATGCCGCCGGCTGGCTGGCCGGACAAATTCAAAGATTTGCCACCAGCGCGCCAACTGACTGGCAACGCTGGCTGCTGACGGCGATGGAAGAGTGGCGCGATGAATGGCTGCCGGTTTTGGAAAGCTTGAAAAGCGGCAATGAAAAAGCGGCTGAATTGACCGGCGTTATATCGCAGTTCAAAAAAAATCCCGCGCGCGAATCCGCCGCTGAAATTCTGGAGCAAATCCTTGCCGCCGATGGCAACTGGCCGGCTAAACGCAAAACCATTTTGCGCCAGCCGCTGGCTGATTTGTTTGACGAAGCCGCGTTTCTGGCCGCGCTCGCGCCGGTCAAGAACGGCAGCGATCCGCTCGCAGAAGACTGGAGCTGGGTGCGCGGCCAGATGGAAACTTTGCTGCGGCTCGCCCAGGAATTCGCCGCCAAATTCGCCGGGCGCAAGCGCACTGACGGCGTGCTGGATTTTCACGACCTCGAACAATTCGCGCTGAAGCTGCTCTGGGATTTTCCCGGCGACCAACCCACGGCGGTGGCCGAAAGCTGGCGCAAAAAATTGCGTTTTGTTTTCGTGGACGAATATCAGGACATCAACGCCGCGCAGGACAAAATCATCGCCGGGCTGAGTCGTGGCACTGCCGGCAATCGCTTTCTCGTCGGCGACGTCAAGCAGAGCATCTACCGTTTTCGCCTGGCCGATCCGAAAATTTTCCGCGACTACGCGCGCGATTGGCGCGGCGAAAATGGCCAGGTCATTCCGCTCGCGGAAAATTTTCGCAGCCGCGAGGCGCTGCTGGATTTTGCCAACTCGGTGTTCGGCGTTTTGATGCGCGAGGAAATCGGCGGCGTGGCTTACGATGACGACGCGAAATTAAAGTTCGGTTCGCCGGCAACGCGCGCCGATTTTAGCGTCAAAAAAAATCCGTCGCCGCGCGCCGAATTGCTTTTGCGCCTCAAGCCGGGTCGCGACGCGGCGGCGGCGGACGATGAGTTCGCCGAGTTGGCCGACGCCGACAAAGAGGCGCGGCTCGTCGCGCTGCGCCTGAAACAGCTTGTCGCCGCCAGGCATGAAATTTGGGATGACGACGAAAAACACTTTCGTCCGGTCGCCTGGCGCGATGTCGCGGTGCTGCTGCGGTCGCCGGCGGGCAAGGCGGAAATTTTTGCCAAGCAATTTGAGCTGGCCGGCGTGCCGCTGACGGTGGCGCGCGGCGGATTTTTTGACAGCCGCGAAATTCTCGATCTGCTGAGCCTGCTGCAACTGCTCGACAATCCGCTGCAGGATGTGCCGTGCATCGCAGTGCTGCGCTCGCCGCTGGTCGGCCTGTTACTGGATGAGCTGGCGGAAATCCGGATCGCGGCGAAGGATAAACATTTTTGGACGGCGCTGGCGCGCTGGCGCACAGAGCAAAACGGAAAGCGGAAAGCGGAAAACGGAAATTCATTTGCGAAGGTGGCTCTTTTTCTCGAACGCTTTTCGCGCTGGCGCAAGCTGGCGAAGCAGCAGTCGCTTTCCGAATGTCTGGAAGCCGTGCTGGCCGAGACGCTTTATGCCGACTGGCTGCGGGCGCAGCCGCGCGGCGCGCAACGGGCCGCGAACATTGAGCGTTTTCTCCAGCTCGCGCAGTCGTTCGACCAGTTTCAGCGGCAGGGGCTGTTCCGTTTTCTCAAATTCATCGAGCTTCAGCGGGAGGCCGGCACCGAGCCGGAAGTTTCCGGTGCCGCGACAGAAAATGCCGTGCGGCTGATGAGCATTCACCAGAGCAAGGGCCTGGAATTTCCCGTGGTCGTGCTGCCGGATCTCGCGAAAAAATTCAACGAGCAGGATCAGCATGGCGAAATTATTTTCGACGAGGAATTCGGGCTGTGTCCGAAAGTGAAGCCGCCGCACACCGGCCGGCGTTATCCGAGCCTGCCGCACTGGCTCGCCCAGCGGCGGCAGCGGCGCGAACTGCGCGGCGAGGAAATGCGGCTGCTTTACGTCGCGCTGACCCGGGCGCGCGACACGCTGATTTTGTCCGCGACACTCACGCAGAAAAAATGGGAAACGCTGTGGTCGCAGCCGGAGCCGGTGACGGTTCAAAAAATTGCGGCGGCGAACAGCTTTGCCGACTGGCTGGGGATTTGGTTTGCCGGCCAAAATCCAAAGTCCGAAGTCCAAAGTGCCGCGCGCGGTGAATGGCCACAATTAAGCTGGCGGCTGGTGGACGACGCCGAATTGGCGGAGACGGGAAAAGCGGAAAGCGGAAAGCGGAAAGCGGAAAGCAAATTGCCCGCGCTCGACGAAGCGGCGGCGGAAAAACTGCGCGCGATTTTGAACTGGAAATATCCAAATGCCGCCGCCACGAAACGAAAGGCGAAAGCGTCGGTCACGGAACTGCGCCGTGCGGCGGAAGAACTGGACGACGAAGCCGAACCGGTTTTCACGCCGCCGGCTTGGGCTGGACAAAAGCGGAAAGCGGAAAGCGGAAAGCGGAAATTGTCGGCGGCGGATTTGGGCACGGCGCACCACAAGTTTCTCCAGCATTTCACGCTGGAAAAAACCGGCGAACTGGCGGCGGAAGCCGAGCGCCTGGAGCGGGAAAATTATTTGTCGGCGGACGAGCGCACGGTTTTGGATTTGGCGGCGCTGACTTCGTTTTGGAATTCGCCGCTGGGCAAGAACATTCAGGCGCATGCAGAAAACGTGCGCCGCGAGCTGCCGTTCACCGCTCGGTTCAGCCCAGCGGAAATTGCCGGCATCACCGGCGAGAAAACCGCCGGCGGGCTGGAAAACGAATTCATCATTGTGCAAGGCGTGGCGGACCTGGTGGTGCTGCGGCCGGCGGAAATCTGGCTGGTGGATTTCAAGACGGATGATCTTCGCGCCGAAGAACTGGCGGGGAAAATTAAAACCTACACGCCACAGTTGCGGCTTTACGCGACGGCGCTGGAAAAGATTTTCCAGCGCCAAGTCACGCTGCGGGCGCTGCACTTTCTCACGGCGCGGCGGACGGAGATAATTTAATCGGCTTCCAACGAAAGCTGATCCGGCGCGACGGTTTCGGATTTTTCCGGTGCGGTTTCCGGAACTTCGTTGGCCGTTTCCACGGCGGGCACGCTCGCGTCTCGCAGGCGCACGAGCGCGGGGCGGATGAGTCGGCCTTGAAAAGTCAAACCGGGCGCGAGCGTCTCGGCCACGACGGCTTCGGCCGGCGGATTTTCCACGCCGTGGGCGCGGTGTTTTTGCGGGTCGAATTTTTCCTCCGGCACCGCCTGGAATGGCGTGACGCCAACCCGGCGCGCGGCATCCCGGCAGGCATTTTGAAACTGCGCGATCTGCTCGGCAAGTTCCGGCTGGCCGGAACGCGCGGCGGCATTGTGCAGCGCAAAAATGTGGTCGAGAATGCGCGCGACGACCTGTAGCCATTCGCCCTCGGCGCGACGGAGTTTTTCCACCTCCAGCCGCAGCGCGCCTTTTTCGGTGTCATTGAGCTTGAGCTGAAACTCATTGAACTCGCGGATTTCCGTGGTCATGCGCTCGGCGATTTCGCTGGCGGCGGCGACGGTTTTTTCCGTGTTGCCCTTCGTGACTTCCTGCACGAGCGCCCATTGGTCGGTGGCGGCGGCGATTTGGGCGGAATATTTTTTCAGGTCGTTCAATTGCTGCGCGACGGTGCCGACGGCGTTGAGCTCGATCAATTTTCCCGTGGCGCGGTAATCCAGAATAAAAGGCAGACAGCCGAGCAGCGCGCCCAGCGCAACGCCGCCGGTGGCCAGGCCGATTTCCAGGTCCGAGATCGGATGCGCCGCCTTGCAAATCAGGACGGCGGCGGCGGCGAGCAAAAGGGCATTCGCCAGCAAAAACGGCCACTTGGGAATTTTCCAGTCGGGAGCTTCGTTCATGCCGGCATTGTCCGAAAAATGTCGCCGATGCGCAAGCCGGCGGCGCGTTTCGGCTCGACTATCGGCGCGGATGCAAAATCATGGGCGCGTGCGCATCTGTGTCATTTTCAATCCCGCAGCGCGGGGCAACAAGGCGCGGCGGTTCCGGCATTTTTTGAACGAGCTGTCGCAGCAATGTTCGCTCAAGGCGACCACCGGACCGGGCGACGCGCGGCGTTTCGCGCACGCGGCCGCGTCCATCGGCTACGACATCATCGCCGCGGCCGGCGGCGACGGCACGGTGAACGAAGTTTTGAACGGCATCGGCGACGAGGAAAACGGGTTTGCCAAAACCCGGCTGGGCGTGCTGCCGCTCGGCACGGTGAACGTCTTTGCGCGCGAGCTGAAAATTCCGTTGCGGCTCGAACACGCCTGGCAAGTTCTGAAACGCGCCCGCGAAACGAAAATTGACCTGGCCCGCGCGGATTTTTTGGACGAGGGCAAAGCGCAATCACGTTATTTCATGCAACTGGCCGGGGCCGGACTGGATGCGCGCGCCATCGAACTGGTGAGCTGGAAGCTGAAAAAAAACGCTGGGCCGCTGGCCTACGTTGTCGCCGGCCTGCAGGCGCTGGCAGAAAAACAGCCGCGCCTCACCGTCCGCGCGGACGGCAAAAAACTGGACGGTGAACTGGCCTTGTTGGGCAATGGAAAATTTTACGGCGGGTCGTTTGAAATTTTTCCCGGTGCGGATTTAGGCAACGGGCTGCTCGACGCCTGTGTGTTTCCGCGCGTGAACGTGCCGGCGTTTCTCGGCCACGCGCCGGGCTTTCTGCTGCGCCGGAAATTTGCGGAGGAAAAAGTCCAGCGGCTGCGCGCGGCGAAAATCGAATTGACGAGCGAAACCCCCGCCGCGTTTGAACTGGACGGCGAATGGGTGGGCAACTTGCCGGCGACTTTTTCCGTCGAGCCGAAAAAGTT
>Ga0302278_10006562_pt1 | contig 11042 bp, 3 predicted proteins | sample III_Bog_N3_2_FD_194543 | JGI IMG/M metagenome (GOLD analysis project Ga0302278, IMG submission 194543) | Peat permafrost microbial communities from Stordalen Mire near Abisko, Sweden - III_Bog_N3_2 | ecosystem: Environmental > Terrestrial > Soil > Wetlands > Peat | place: Sweden: Abisko... | reverse complement strand
ACGCCGACGGATGGGGATGGCGACGCGTTGAGCATCACCATCACCGGAGCGCCCGCCAACGGGTCGGCAGGCACCGACGGGACGAACATTACCTACACGGCGAGCAGCGGGACGACCGACAGCCTGACCTACACCGTCAGCGACAGCTATGGTGGAAGCGCCACCCAGACGATCTACTACGTCATCAACACTCCGGCAGTGAATAATCCACCCAACGTGGTGAACCAGACCGTGGTGGGCGGCACCGAAGAAGTCATGGAATTTCTGGGCATCCCCGGGTTCAAGTATGCGCTGGATGAGACGCATTACCTGACACCGCCGACCACGTGGACGCCGGTGGTGACGAACACGGCTGCGAGCGACGGCACGCTGCACTTCACCAACACGGTCTCTGGGGTGGGCGTCGGCGACTATTACCGGACGCGGTATGTGCCCTGACCGGAAGCGAACATTTAACCTACAACTGATATGAAAAAAATCCTGACACTGGTGGCGGCGTTGATGGTGGCGAAGTGCGCGATGGGCCAGCCCTACGTATTGAGCAGCAATCTGACGGTGAACGCGGTGATCCCGGACAACGACCCGAGCGGTGTTGCCAGTACGATGACGGTGGGGGGGATGACGGCTGCGATCGCGAACGTGACGGTGACGCTGGACATCACGGGTGGATACAACGGTGATTTGTATGCGTATGTGACGTATGACGGGCAGTTGCTGACGCTGTTGAACCGTGTGGGGCAGGGGACCGGGAGCGATCCGACGTATACGTTTGGGTATTCGGACGCTGGGCTGGATGTGACACTGGCGGACGGGGCGTCCAACGGGAACATCCACAATTATCAAAGTGCGGGTGGGTATGGAGGATTGATTGGCAGCGGAGGGACATTCACGCCGGATTCGACGGGAGGGGCGACGTTTGCGGGCACGTATGGAGGGTTGGACGGGAACGGGACATGGTCGTTGTTTCTGGCGGATTTGTCAGCGGGCAACCAGAGCACGCTGGCCAGCTGGAGCCTGGACATCACCACGGTGCCCGAACCCTCGTCCCTGGCGCTGGGAGCGCTGGGAGTTGGCCTGATCGCCATTCGCACGTTCAAACGGCGGAAATAACCGGATTTAATTGTGAATGAACATTGAATTTCGGACATCATCATTTGATTTCAGGTTTTCGATTTGCGTTTTGGTAACGATGCAAATTGAAGTTCTTCATGATCCCAAAGTTACTCATTCCAAATTCACCGGGTCTCTCGGTCATCCCCTGACCAATTGACCCGGTCACCTTTTTAAACAGATTCACAAATACGATTCAAAATTACTTGGCTGCAAGGATACCTTGCAAAAGCCATAATTCAGTTGGTTTTAGCAAGTATTTGGCACATTTCGGGTCTGATTTCCGCGTTCTGTATTAGACCCTGTAAATATATTAACAGAACAGATTATGCGACGTTTCCTAAAAGACAATCTGCCGTTGGACAACCACTGTTCAAATGGGAAGTCGTTGACCAGCAAAAAATTTTAAACTAAGCAGTAACAAGCGTAGATTGCTTAAAGTTATAAACCCTCCAGACCTATTTTCTCATGAAAAAGACTCAAATAATTCAAATCATCGGCTTGTTCTTGATGGCTGGCGCGTACAATCTGCAAGCTGCCAGCGGTAGTTGGACTGGCATCACCGACGCCACCTGGGCAGGAGCCAACTGGAGTGCATCACCGGTTCCAGGCACCGGGGATACGGCCACATTCAATGGCACCGGGAATGGCAACACCACGATTGATTTGGGTGGTGGTGTCACAATTGCAAACATCCTTTTCAATACTGGCGGCGCGGCGGCTTATACCATTGGCACCGGAGCAGCAGGCAGCGAGACGCTCACGCTCAACGACAGCGCGGCGGTCACGCTGAATTCCACGGTGGCCAACAACCAACTGTTCAATGCGGCGATCACGCTGGGAACCGCGACGACTGGCGCATACGGATTTAACAACAACAGCGGCAGCACGCTGACCTTGGCCGCCAATATTTCCGGCGGCGCGGGCGGGACGGCGGGCACCAAGACGCTGACCATCGGTGGTTCGGGCAACACAATTTTCGGCGGGAATCTCAACAAAGGAAGTGCGAGCAACATCAACCTGGCCAAAAACGGCTCCGGCACATTCACCGTCAACCCTGCGAACAATGTGGGTTCCGCCTCCGGTACCGTCGCCATCAACGCCGGCACGCTGGCAATTGATTTCGTGAACGCCGGGGCAAACGCCAGCCTGTTGAGCAGTTTCTCCCCCGTGACCTTGGCCGGCGGTAAATTGCAGATTATCGGCAATCCGGCCAACGCCAGCACCCAGACATTTGGCGGCGTGACGGTCAATCCGGGTTACAATGTGATTTCCGCCGGGGGAACGACAAGTCCCACTTTGACTATGGCCGCTTTTCCGCAAACGCTCGGATCGCAGACGAGGTTTGACGGTCCGGCGACTATTAATGGTGGCGGCAATGTGGCGGCCACGGCGACGATTACGACCACGTCGCAGATTGGCCAGGCGAGCAATTTCGGATTGATGTGGGGCACTGGCCGCGTTTCGGTGGCGACCGTTGGTCTTTACGACTGGGCCAGCACCTATACCACGGGAGGCGTGTCCGGCTCATCACCTTACACGATCATCGGCGGCAGTCAGGTCCCCGGATTTTATGTGACGCTTGCAACGCCGGCAAATTTGGTCAATGGCGATGACAATGTTGACATTACTGGAACTGGAACGGCAAATGCGTCTGGTTCCACCCAATATGCGGACAGCATTCGATTTAATACTGCGGCGACAAACACTTTATTCGTCGGTGGCAGTCATGGTTTCCTATGTGCCGGTGTTTTGGTGACTCCGAACGTAGGCACCAATAATATCACTATCGCTACTACGAATGGCGGATGGATTGCCGCCAACAATCCCGGCAACAACACCGTTTGCGGTGTGAGTTTTTACCAGAACAATAACCTTGGCGAATTGCTGATAACCGCCCCGGTTGGCCAGTATGGCGGCACGGGCCGAACAGCTTCTTATGTTCAGGCGGGGCCGGGGACCGTGGTGCTTTCGGGAGTGAATACTTATACGCAACCATCTTATTTGAATGGCGGCGTAACTGTCATCAGCGCCGACTCCGGTTTGGGAGCAGTCGGGACTGGTGCGCAAGTGAACCTGAATGGCGGTACGCTGTTAAGCATGGCGAGCATTAATTTGGACAATATCGGGAGCAACAAGCGCACAGTCGCCGTTGGCAACAACGGTGGGGGTTTGGCGGCGGTCACGGGAGCAACTCTGACTATTGACGGCCAAGTAACCGGCATTGCCGGGCAAGGTCCTCTGGTCATCGGCATTCCGGCTTCAAGCGCAAACGGAGGTGTGGCGAGCCTGTTGCCGGGCACGGGCAGCGGCACTGCGAACACCACGCCGGTTTATGCCAACGGCACGGTGATTTTGAGCTTCCCCAACGGGGCGAATGGCAACAGCTTTTTTGGTGGCGTCTCCATCGTCGGCGGAGCCACGTTGAACATCAATAGCCAGTATGCCTTGGGCGGCGCAAATTATGGCGGCCTCACTTTCAACAACGGCACTCTACAATACAGCAATACCTTGGCGTCCGGCGCGGCTGGGACGGCTTTGGATATCAGCGGCGCTCCGGTCACAATGACTGGCAATGGCGCCATTGACGTCAACGGACACACCGTTGCCTTTGCCAACTCAATCGGCAACAGCGGCAGCGGACAGTTGACGCTGACAAATTCCGGGGCGGGCGGCGGGTTGTTTTTGAATGGCGGCAGCACGCATGCCGGCGGCACAATTGTAAACAACGGCGCCATTTTAGGTGGCAGCGGGACGATGGCAGGCAACGTAACTGTGAACAGCGGTGGTAAAACGCAGCCCAGCAGCAGTGCCGGCGCAACAAACATCATCAGCGGCAACCTTACTTACAACACTGGATCCCAGGCCAACTTCAATCTGGGCAGCAGCGCTAACGGCGGCGGCAATGACATGATTATTTTGAACGGCAGCAGCAGCGTCCTGACTTGCGGAGGTGTCAATGTCGGCATTAGTTGCGGCACGACATTGGATTTGACACATGATTATTTGCTGTTCACAAACATTTCGTCCACGGTATCCGGTAATTTCAATGCCACACCGACCTGGTTGGGGACGACGCCCAGCGGTTCAGGATTCTTTTCAGTAGTTGTCACCAATGGGAACGAGGTGGTTCTCCATTATGCCGGCGGCACGCCGCCAACGATTTCCGCCAGCAGTGCAACGCCATCAACGGTTGTTCATAGTCAAAATGTGGTCATCAGCGTGACGGTCACAGCAAACTCTGGCACAATCAACAACGCGACTATAAATTTGACCCCCATTGGGGGTTCGTCCTCGGTGCCATTGACCCTTACGAGCGGTAATTCCACGAGCGGCACATGGACGGGCACAATCACCATTCCAGCTTCCAGCACGTTGGGAACAACGAATTTTAATGTGACAGCATATGATACTGCAGGGAACACCGCCACGGCCGCGGTTTCACTGACCGTCAGCCCGTCAACAGAGACATGGAGCGGACTGGGCGGTGGGAACTGGAGCGACAATGCGGATTGGGCCAGCACCTATGCCCCGGGACTGTTCGGGGACACACTTGTGTTTGCCGGCACGACAGGACTGACTTCGACCATGAACAACAATTATACCATCACGGGTTTAACCTTCACCAATGGCGCGGGAAGCTTTAATATAGGCGCTTCGGGGAGCAGTTTCCTAACTATTACTTCCGGCGGCGTGACGAATAATTCGAGCGGGGCACAGACTTTGAACGTGCCGGTCACTTTGACGACGGCGGAAACCTTGGACGCGGCTGCGGGTGCATTGACTTTGGGTCAGAGCGTCACCAATGGCGGCCTGTTGACCATTACTGACGGCGGTTTTAACACCGCAGTTAACGGTGCGATTTCCGGAAGCGGAGGTTTAACCATGACGGGCACCGGCACGTTGACGCTCGGCGGCACGAACAGTTATACAGGCACCACGACTGTTAACAATGGCACGGTGGTGGTAAACGGGGTAATTAGCAATGGCTTGTCCAGTACCAGCCCCATTTCCATCAGTGACGCCGCCATGACAGTGAACACGGGCGGCTCGATCATCATGGGAAACAATTGGGTGACGGGCGGGCTTATCATCGGCAATGCCTCCGGCAACGCGATTTTGAACATCGCCGGCGGTACGGTGGACGCCAACATGAACAACAATCCTGCCCTGTCAATCGGCAACGTGACAGGTGCCAGCGGATTTCTGTTCATGACCGGCGGCACCTTGGATGTTCCCTTGTCAGAGTTTCACATCGGCCAGGTGACAGGCGCTTACGGAGCATTCGATTTGAGGGGCGGCACGGTGACAGTAGGTGATGGTGCTGGCACGGATGGCTATTTTGTAGTGGGCGCAGTGACCGGCGAGGGCGTTTTCAACATGAGCGGCGGGACGTTCACGGACAACAATGCAACGCTGTCCATTGCCAATAATAATACCACCCCGGTTGGCGTGGTGAATTTTAGCGGCGGCACGTTCGCAGACAATAAGGGCATCCATGTCGGTGAATACGGCACTGGCACCTTGAACGTGTCAGGTGCGGCGGCAGTCAACCTTTCCACAGCGGCGCTTCAGCTTGGTTATGCCACCACCACGTCGGTTGGCACGGTGAATTTGCTGGGTGGCACCATTACAGTTGGTACTGTCAGCAACAACCACGCGAACCCATCAGCAAGGCTAAATTTCAACGGTGGCACGCTTGAAGCCGGAGCGGCCAGCGGGACATTCTTGCAGGGCTTGACCTCTGCGAATGTATACAGTGGCGGCGCGGTGATTGACGACGGCGGATTTGCCATCACCATTGCGCAGCCCTTGCTCGCGCCTGTGGGCAACGGCGTGAACAGCATACCGGTGACCAGTGGAGGTGCGGGTTATCTGGACACTCCCATCGTTACGATCAGCGGCGGTGGCGGTGCCGGTGCCTCGGCGGTGGCAAATGTATCCAGCGGTGCAGTCACCAGCATCACGATTTTGAGTCCAGGCACAGGCTACACTTCGGCCCCCACGGTGACGCTCTTCGGTGGCGGCTACGGCACTGCGGCAACGCTTGGAGCAGCAACCATCGCACCGAACGTGAGCGGCGGCTTGACTAAGCTGGACACAGGCACGCTGACCTTGACCGGGGCGAACACTTACACAAACCTGACAACTGTGAATGCCGGAACGCTGGCATTGCAGTCTGCATCATCGGGCACGGCCGGCTATGTAGTAAATGGCACCCTGGATGTGTCCGTATTAGGCACATTGACGTTGTCCGCCGGCCAGTCATTATCCGGCAGCGGCACCAATAATGGCTCATTTGCCACGTCAACTGGCGTGAACATTTATCCCGGGACGGCTGGGACGGCTGGCACGCTGACCTTCAACAACAATCTTGACCTTAGCGGCGGAGGCACCTGTTATTTTGACATCACCAATTCTGCCAGCAGTGGCGACGATCAGATCGCGGTTAGCGGCACGTTGACCATAAGCGGCGGGGCAATGCATGTGAACGCGTTGAGTGGTGCCAGCCCGCTCGATACGAACAGCGATTATGTGCTCATCGCCGATGCCTCCAGTCCGAGCATATCCAGCCTGCCAACACTGATTTGGGACGGCATCAAGCCGTCCAATTTTGCCAACTTCACACTTCAACAGATCGGCAACAATCTCGTCTTGCATTACAGTTCCACGGCGGCACCGGCGGTTGCAAGCGTTTCATTCAATCCATCAATTGTGGCTCGCGGGCAATATGTATTTGTGGCAGGGACTATAACGCCGGGCAGCGGGACGGTTGACCCGAATGCCGGTGTGACGATCAATTTGCTCGCGTTTGGCGGATCGGCAACTTCGAGTCTGGTTTTGTCGAATGCCAATGTCTATACCAACACCTTTTTGGTTCCCACCAGCACTGCTCCTGGCAGCCAGATTGTGACGGTCAATGTTACTGACAGCACCCCGCTTTCCGGCGCGGGTAGCGGCACGTTGACAATTCCGTCCTTAACGGATGTCTGGAACGGCGGCGACTTTGGTTCCAGCGCCAACTGGAGCGATGGCACAAACTGGGCGAGCACCTTTGCGCCAGGACTGGTCGGCGACAAGCTGGTGTTTGCCGGCACGACGGGACTTGCGCCGTCCATGGACAATAACTACAGAGTCACGAGCGTGACGTTCACCAACAGCGCGGGAAGTTTCAGCATCGGAACTCCCAGCTATAACCTGACGATCACCGCCGGCGGCGTAACCAACAATTCCGCCAACGTGCAAGACCTGAACCTGCCGGTCATTTTGACAAATGCGCCACAAACATTCAATGCTGCGGCCGGGGACTTGACTTTCGATCAGGCCTTGGATTTGGGCAACAATATATTGACTGTCACCGATGGCGGACATAACACCACGCTGAATGGTGTTGTCTCTGACAACGGTGGATTGACCAAGACCGGCAATGGCAACTTGACACTTGGCGGTCAAGATACTTATGTCGGTGCCACGACCATCAACGGCGGCACGGTGACCGTGAACTCCTCCGGTGCTATCAACATCAACGGAACGGCCAACAGCGGAGAAATCATCGTCGGCAATGTCGCCGGCAACGCGACTCTGAATGTTTCTGGCGGAACAGTGTATGCCACCAGAACGACCAGCCCTTCCATTGATGTTGGCGACGCGGCGGGTGCCAATGGGTTCCTGAATGTAAGTGGCTCGGCAACTTTTTATACCACGAGCGAGGTTCACATCGGTGAACTGACGAACGGCTATGGTGTCTTTGATTTAAGCGGCGGTTCGGCCTCGGTTGGCTCCTATTTGGTCGTTGGCGGCAACTTGGGCGGCAAAGGCGTGTTCAACATGAGCGGCGGCAGCTTCCCCGGCAACCTCGCCGGCAGCACCCAGAGCTTGAGCATTGGCAGCCAGGCCAACTCTTATGGCGTGGCGAATTTCAGCGGCGGCAATTTCAGCAACACGCATGGTATTCGGGTTGGTGAAGCGGCTCAAAACTTTGCAACTGGTCCGGCCGCCGGCGTGCTGAATGTTTCGGGTTCCGCGTCGGTCAACCTGACTGGTGGCGCGCTTAACCTCGGTCAAAACGCCACCTCCACCGGCACGGCCAATCTGCTGGGCGGCACGCTTATCGCCAATCAAGTGACCAAGCCAAACGCCACCGCAACTGGCCGGCTGAATTTCAACGGCGGCACCTTGATGGCCGCAGCAGGCAGCACGACATTCATGCAGGGATTAACCGCCACCTATGTTTACAGCGGTGGTGCATTTCTAGATGACGGTGGCAACGCGATTACCATAGCGCAACCTTTGCTGGCACCGACAGGTTATGGCGTCAGTTCCATCGCAGTGACGAACGGCGGTTCAGGTTATTTAGACACACCCATTGTCACAATCGCCGGTGGCACAGGCAGTGGTGCATTGGCGGTCGCCCAAATCAATCCCACGACCGGAACTGTGACCAACATCCTGGTCGTCAATCCGGGCAGCGGTTATGCCAGTGGAGACACATTGACTGTGACATTGTTTGGTGGTGGTGGGAGCGGGGCAGGGGTCAACACACCTGTTCTGTCGGCCAACACCAGTGGCGGTCTGACAAAGCTTGATAACGGAACATTGACGCTTACCGGAGCCAGCACCTATGGCGGGAATACGGAAATCACCAACGGCATCCTGGCCTTGGGAACGGGCGGTTCCATCGGCAGTTCCACCAACATCCATGTGTGGAGCGGCGCGACATTTGACGTGTCAGCCATCAGCTTTACGCTGAACTCCGGCCAGACCCTCAAGGGCAACGGCACCGTGAATGGCAGTGTGGCCAACAACGGCACCATTGCTCCAGGACCCTCCAGTTCCATCGGCACGCTGACGTTCAACAACAACCTGACTCTGAATTCCAGCGGCATCACGTCGGTCAAATTGAACGAGACACTTTCGCCTTCCAACGACCTGATCAATGTCTCCGGAACATTGACATTTGGTGGAACACTGGCAGTTGCCAATCTGGGCAGTGCATTGAATCTCGGAGACACGTTCCAATTATTTAGCGAGGGTGGCACAGGAAGCTTCACCAGCATCACGGGTTCGCCAGGCGCAGGTCTGGCTTACAGCTTCAATCCGGCCAGCGGCGTGTTGAGCGTGGTGGCTGGTCCTGTGACACCGATACTTCAGACTGCTCCGACGGCCACGACGATTATCTATGGTCAGACATTGAGCGCTTCAATCTTGAGCGGCGGCGTGGTTACCAATGCATCCGGCACGACAGTGGGTGGCAGCTTTGCATTCACCACACCGTCCACGGCCCCGGGGGCGGGCATGGCAAGCCAGTCCGTGACATTCACCCCGACTGACACGGTGGATTACAACTCGTTTACGATCAGTGTCAGCGTGACGGTCAACAAGACGACGCCGATACTGCAGACGGCTCCGACGGCCACGACCATCACCAATGGCCAGACGTTGAGCGCGTCGACGTTGAGCGGTGGCGCTGTCACCAACGCCTTGGGTGCGAATGTGACAGGCGGTTTTGCCTTCACCACGCCCTCTGCAACACCGGGCGTCGGGACTGCGAACCAGCCGGTGACATTCACTCCGGTCGACACGACAGACTACAACACGTTAAGTTTGAGCGTCAGTGTGACAGTGGTCGCGCCGGCGACGGTGACAGGGCTGAAATTCACAGCCAAGCCTGTGATTTCAGGGACAAGCCTTACGATATCGGGGACCAACACCGGAGCGGGAACATTTTATCTGTTGGACAGCACGAATGTAGGCGCGCAACTCAAAACATGGACACCGCTCTGGACAAATACGGTGGGCGGCAGCAGCAGCTTCACCACAAACCTTCCCAATGTCGTGAACCCGGCGCTGGGCCATCAGTTCTATATCCTTAGCAGCACAAATAATTGATGAACCGTGGACGCTTTATGCCAGTCATGGGTCCGGCTCGCAGTGTAGTAGGGGGGTTGCTGCGAGCCGGATTTTATTTGATGAAGAAAACTCATAAATTGAAGAGGCTAAAAAATCAGACCGTCCGTCAGATGGGTTTTACGTTGATTGAACTACTGGTGGTCATCGCCATCATTGCCATATTGGCGTCGATGCTGCTGCCCGCATTGAGTAAGGCAAAGGACAAGTCGAAGTCCATCGCCTGCGTGAACAATCTCAAGCAACAGGGTTTGTGCCTCAGTTTGTATAATGATGACAATCAAGCCACTTACCCACTGGGATTGGACAACAGTGTAAATCCAAACATCTGGATGTGGCCCGCGCTTTTGCGGACTTACACCACCAAAGGTTCTACCACCGGGGTTTTCAGATGTCCTTCGGCCCCTGAACAGTATTTGTGGACGCCAACCTTCGGCAGCGGTTTGCCAGCTTCAGATGGCTATCTCGCCAATGAATATCGTTTGGTGGCGGATGGCGCTCATTATTTGAGTTACGGTTACAACGTGTGGGGATCGGTTGATAACGCCCCCCCGCTCTATGGTTTGGGAGTTTATCTGAGTCATGGCGTTGTCAAGGAAAGTTCCGTGGTAAAGCCGGTTCAGATGATTGCCATCGGCGACAGCAATTGGGATGTGGCTAATGGCGGTGACGCCCTTTGGAATGGATACATCGGAGGATATACAGGCGCCGCCCCCAATTATTTAAGGCAGTCGCCTCTGGATTTGCACAACAAACGCGCCAACATTGTCTTCTGCGATGGCCATGTTCAGAGCATGAAGCGCATAGATGTTGTCCCCTATTTGAACACGACTCAAGCGGCCAAGGACACAGCCTGTCAACTGTGGAATATTGACAACCAGCCGCACTATTGACTTGGACCTATTCTCAAAAATCTCCGGGCAACTGACGACTTGATTTGGATTATTAAAATGAACACCAAACTTCGATTCTTAATACTATTGGGCACCGCAGCCATTGTGAATAGTGGGCGCGCACAAATCCTC
>Ga0302278_10006560_pt1 | contig 11046 bp, 9 predicted proteins | sample III_Bog_N3_2_FD_194543 | JGI IMG/M metagenome (GOLD analysis project Ga0302278, IMG submission 194543) | Peat permafrost microbial communities from Stordalen Mire near Abisko, Sweden - III_Bog_N3_2 | ecosystem: Environmental > Terrestrial > Soil > Wetlands > Peat | place: Sweden: Abisko... | reverse complement strand
CAGCGTCCCGTAACCGCAAAGACTTGTGCAGTGATCCTCCGCCAGGTTCTTCGGATATGCGTACATCGTCCAACCGCTTGTCCCCGGCGTGACATGGCCATGGGCATTCGATTGGAAGTCCTCTGCCCCGACGCCGATCTTCACCGGCCCGTGGCTGTAGATAGCGCTCGCCAGAATCGCGGCGTTGGTCCAGTTGACCGAATTGTGAGGGCCATCGTCATATGTCTTGTTGTTGAACGGGAAGCCCTGCGTTTGCATCGTCGTCAAAACGCCGGTGAGGGTAGCGCCATTGAGAACACCGTGCGCCGTTGCCCAGGCAACCACCGTGTTCAACGGAATGAATGTCTGCGGCGCGGCGGTGGCCTTGGCGAAGGCTTCCTCGGCGGTAACACAGTCACCGTAGACATAGTTATTCCACGACGACATTTGAACCGGCCACATCAGAAAGCTCGGTGGGACCGCTATTGTTGGGTCTGGAACATGCGGCGTAGCTGCAGCAAGCTCGTAGCGAGGCGAGGGGATCGCGCCGCGCGGTAGGCGTTTCGTTAAATCAGGTGTTACTTCGTCTGCCATGTTTTTCTCCTTTTCATCATTGGTTGTCGATGTTGACCTGAAACCGACCCTGCAAGGGGGATTTGCGTTGGTGATGATCTAGAGACACACACAAGAACGCGCCAGGAGGAAGCCGGCCGGCAAGGCGTCATCTCGCCAGCCGCTTTGTCCTAAGCATTCCAAGTCTCATGTGGGATTCCCTCCATTGACTAGAGGGCCTGTCCATCCATATCGAAATTCAGAGACAATTTCCTTTTTGCCCTTTTCAAGGCTTGCGACTATCAAGCAGGGTAGCCCACCCTTGATTGACCTCAATGGATCGCGCATGAATAGTTTAAGAATTTCTGCGATTAGCTTATGGATAATCGATGCCGGTGGATTCTAGCCGATAGCCCGCCGGAAATACCGCTTCGCCCGCGCCACATCCTTGAATATCTGCGCCTTTAGCGCCTCCGGCGAGGGCCACACAATCTCTCCGCGCAGCCGCAGCAGAAACTCTAACTCAATCTGTGTATCCTCATCCAACTCCACCGGCTCAAAGTCCAGAATGTGCGACTCGACGGCAAACGAAGCCTGGCCAAAGGTAGGCCGGTTGCCCACGTTGGTCACTGCCTGAAAGCAGCGCCCGCCCACCGTCAGCCGCGTGATATAAACCCCAAAAGCCGGCAGCAGCCCCTCATAAGCCGCCAGGTTCACCGTGGGCACCAGCAGCCGGGTGCCGATGCCGCGCCCACGAGCTGGCGTCGAACGAACCGCAAATGGCCGTCCCAGCATCCACCGTGCCCGGCGCATATCGCCCGCAGCCACCAGCGCCCGAATCGCCGAACTCGACACCTCCAACCCGCGCACCCGCACAGGCTCATGGACTCGCAAGGCAAACCCGAATTCGCCGCCGAGCTCTCTGAGCTCCTCCACCCCCGCCTCCGCGTCATGCCCGCAGCGGAAGTTGCCTCCCTCATGCAGCGCAGCGATATGCAAAGCATCCACAAGAATCTCGCGCACAAATGCCCGCGCCGGCAAGGCCGCCAGCGCCGCGTCAAACGTGAGCACAACCACGGCATCGATGCCGGTCGCGGCCAGCAGACGCACTCGCTCGTCCATCGGCGTTAGCAGCCGAGGCGTTTGCTCCGGCCGCAGGAACATCTCTGGGTGCGGATCGAAGGTGATAGCAACCGCCCGTGCGCTATGCTCGCGCGCCTCCGCCGCCACTGCGGAAAGAATCTCCCTGTGCCCCAGATGCACGCCGTCGAAGTTCCCTACCACAGCCACTGCGGGGCCAAATCCGGCGGGGATCTCCTGCACCGAACGATAAGCAGGAATCATGGGGCTCGATAACTGGTTCATAGGCTCACGGTCAGGTTCAGTCCATCGTAGGCCAGCGCCACTCCAGCAGGCAGTGCCTGGTTGGTTTCCTCGTGGCCTAACTCATGAGCAATGTGCGTGAGCCAGGTTTGTTTGGCGCCAATCCGCCGCGCCCAGCCCAGCGCCTGATCCACGGTCGCGTGGCTGGGGTGGGGCTTGTGGCGCAGGGCAGACAGAACCAGATGGTCCAGGCCCTCAAGCAGCGCAAAGCTCTGCTCGGGAATGTCGCTCACGTCGGTCAGGTAGGCAACGCGTCCCATGCGAAAACCCGCGATCTCCATCTGCCCATGCAACACCGGAACGCGAAGGAACTCGACCCCATGCACCAGGTTGCGCTCGGCCAGCGGCTCCAGGCGCACGCGCGCCCGATTCGGATACGTAGCCAGCGGCGAAAAGGTGTACTCGAAAATATGTTCCAGCACCGCCGCCGTCTCAGCCGATGCATAGAGCGGAATGGGCCCGCCCTCGCGGAATGCAATAAAGCTCAAAGGGCGCAGATCGTCCAGACCCAGAATGTGGTCGGCGTGGGAGTGCGTATAAAAGACCGCATCGACCCGTTTAAGCTCGTTGCGCAGAGCCTGCTCGCGAAAGTCCGGCCCAGTGTCGATCAACACCACACGCTCCGGCCCACCGTCCTCGGTCCAGCGCACCAGCGCCGAGGGCCGCAGTCGCCGGTCGTGCGGGTTGGCCGAGGTGCAAACTGCGCAGCCGCACCCCAGCGTCGGAACTCCCATCGAGGTTCCTGTCCCCAGAAAAGTTAGAAGGCCGTCCATAATCGCTCGCCGAACCCGGTCCTGACCCCTGATCCCTGACCCCTGTACTTACCGCTTTCCCGGCGGCGGCGGTTGCGGCGGCTGCATGGCTTGCAGCGTGATCATGCTGGTCAGCTCAAGAAAGGCCATTCGCACCTCGAACAGAACCGTTTGCAACATGCTGCTCTCCGCTTCGGTCAGGTTGCCGCGGGTCTTCTCCGCCAGCACGCCGAGCAGGTCAATGGTGGTGCGCGCGCCCAGAATGTCCACTCGCGGCCTCTGCCCCTCCTGGGTTCCCGCGCCCATCTGAATCATGGCGGAGACGTATATCTGCTGCACGAGTTGCTCAAATCCGATCGGCGGTTGCGCTCCCACTGCGGGATTCTGCGCACGAATCAGATCCTCCAGCCGCTGTGCCGACGCATCGTAGGCAGTCTTCTGCTGTTGGCTCTCTTCGGCTGTCGGTGCGGGCGGCAACTCCTGCTCTAACCCGCCCTGTGCCGGAGCCGGATCAGGCGCAGTTGAGCGCTTGCTATCGTTTGACACCAGTTGCGGCCCGGGGCTTGGGACAGTCGGTTTCGAGCTGTCCTCTGCCGGTGGCTCGTTCGCGGACGTAGCCGGTTGGTGGCTCTCTTGTTCTTCATCCGCCTTGAACTTGCGGCGATCGATCACGGTAAACTTGGGTGTTTCGCTCATAGCTTATGGTTTCCGATCCATCTCACGGATTTGCTGACGTGTTAATTCAGGCTGGGCGGCGCGGCCAGAATCCGGGCAATCCCCGTAGCCGTGCCGGCGGTATAGGTCAAGGGCTGGTTGCGCAACTCGGCTTCTCCGCGAATCATCCCCAGCGCAAAAATGCGGGTTCCCTTCGGGAGCGCCAATTCAACCGCGTTGGCGATCTGCCCGGCTGCCGTTCCTCCGTCCAATGTCAGTTCAGCCGCAGCTGGCGGCAACGGCCCATCCAGCTCAAGCTGGCGCAAATGCTTATGTACGCTGCCTCGCGAGCGAATCCGCTCCACGATCTCCTGACCAAGATAGCAGCCTTTATTGAAGTTGAGCGCCCGCATCTGCGAGGTCTCCTGCGGCAAATCGCGCTCCGCCATCTCGATTCCATACGCCGGAATCCCTTCGGCAACACGAAACGACTCCACAGATGCGCATCCCACCGGGGTTGCCCCGCCCGTGCGCAGCGCCTTCCACAGCTTCTTGATGCCCGCCTCCGGCGTCCAAAGCTCATAGTGCGGTGCCAGCGTTCCATAGCCGCGCATGATTCTCAAATCAAGCCCGTTCCACTCCACGCGGGTTGAGGTCAGCGGCTCAGACAGTGTCGGCAGGCTCAACCGGCCCAGAACCTCGTCGCTCGCCGGCCCGGTCAACCCCAGCGCCTGCTCATCGCCCAGTGCAACCAGTTCCACATCGTCCATGATGATGAAGCGCTCAAGGTGAGCCATCAACCGATCGAGTTGGCAGGCCTCAATCACGAGCTCGATCTCGTCGCCCTCGCGCCAAGCTGTCAGGTCGCCCTGGATGCGTCCTTGCGCATTCAGAACCAGGTTCCAAGCGCCCGTGTTGGTCGCCAGCTCGCTCACCATGTTGGTAACCATCCCGCTGAGCCAGCGGAAACGGTCTTCTCCATGTACGGCGATGCGCTTGAGCCAGCCCAGGTCGTGAACGGCGGCTCCTGTGACCAGCGCCGCTATTTCTCTGGTTGGCGCGTCCAACTCCCGTGGCGTAAGCACTCCACGATAGACGGTTAGTTCATGCGGTTCAGCAGCAGATGCCAACAGCGTTGCAAGAGAAGTGGGCTGGGTAGTGGCTGCAAGATCGAGTTCAGTCATTGGGAAGCTTTTCCGCGGCCTCGCGCAGTTTTTCAAGGTAAACTTCGCGCTAGACCCCATCATGATTATAGCCTTGGAAGAAGATGCGTACCGGCGGCACCATACTTTAGAGATGCGAGGAGATTGGATGAGCGAGCAGAAACCAGCGGTGGCGCGGAAGACTTCAGAGAATCGTGTTGCTCTCGATGCCAGCGGTGAATACCGGTCAGCGGGGACTCCAGCTTTGAAAGGGCACGACTTGAGTCGTGCCGTAAGCGCCGTAAAATCAACGAGGGCTTTAGCCCCTGAGGCTTGCTTTTGGGGATTCTGCACGCAATCTTGCCTTTTTCCGCAACCTGCAAAGCCCCGCGATCATTTTGCATCGTTTGCGGCACGGCTGAGACCGCGTCCTTTCATGGCCTGCGTCTGCACAGTTGTTTTGTGCCTTGCGGCGGCCGGCGCGGCCCCGGCGCAGCAGCAACCGGCTACCCCCCAGCCCAATCCGTCCCAGTCCTCCGGCCAGGAAACAACCCACATCACCCCCGATCAGGCCAAGCAGCTCTTCGCGCTGGTCGATGAGCTGCTCAAGTTCTCTTCGCAGGAAACAGGCTTCCCGATCAAGAGCACCGTCAAGCGCCAAATGACGACGCGGGCTGAAGTGGAAAGCTACCTGAATGAAAAGTTCAACGACGATGAGGGAGCCAAGCGCCTCCAGAAAGGCGAAATTGTCCTCAAGAAATTCGGCCTGCTGGACCGCGACTTCGACCTCAAGCCCTTTCTGTTAGCGCTGCTCAAGGAACAGATCGAGGCCTACTACGACTCCAAAACCAAGACCGTCAATATGCTCGACTGGATCGGCATCGATGAGCAAAAGCCGGTGCTGGCCCACGAGCTGACCCATGCCCTCCAGGACCAACACACAGACCTGGAAAAGTGGGGCGACCAGACCCCCAATGAAGTCTCGCATAACTCGTCGGAGGACACCGGCCACCTGGCAAAAGACGAAATGGACACCGCCCGCGAAGCCGTCGTCGAGGGCCAGGCCACCGCGGTCATGATGGACTACATGCTCAAGCCGATGGGCAAGAGCCTCGTCAAGGACCCCGAGATCATCGATATCCTGAAACAGCAGATGTCCGGGTCGGGCAGTTCCCCGGTGCTGGCCCGCGCCCCGTTGCTGCTCTCTGAGTCGCTGCTCTTCCCCTATCGCGAGGGTCTGAGCTTCGAGCAAGATGTTTGGATGGACAAGGGCCAGGCCGCCGCCTTCACCGGTACCCTCGACCACCCTCCCACATCAACCTGGGAGATTGAGAACCCCCGCGAATACGAGCGCGCGCGTGTCCCAGCGGTGCCCCTGCTTCCCGACATCCATCCCTTGGTTGACAAGCTCTATAAGCCCTACGACATCGGCCAGATCGGCCAGCTTGATCTGCACATCCTGGCAGAGCTCTTCGGCGGCGACGACACAGATCGCGACCTGACCCCAGCCTGGGACGGCGGCCTCTACTGGGCTGGACAACTGCGCTCCGCAACCCCCGCCGAGCAGGCCAGCCCAAAATCCCTCGCCATCTTCTATCTTTCCGTGTGGAAGAACGCCAGCTCTGCCCAAACCTTTGCCGACGTTTATGCCAACAGTCTCGGCCGCAAATACTCCGGCCTCAAGCCAGACCTCGACGCCCAGCAAACCTCAGCAGGCCTGCCCAGGGGATCGACGGAAGAAGTGTATTCCACCAGTGAAGGCCCAGTCGTCATCACCACCCGTGGCAAACTCGTCTTTGTCGCCGAGAGCTTCGACCTCGCTCTGGCCCGCAAGCTCACCGCCCTTGTCCTCGACGCCCAGGGAAGCGGCGAGCTGAAGATGGCCGGCGCAACTCCGGGTGCCCCATCCTTGCGCCTTGTTTCTGGCGCAAGGGTGGGAGACGCAAGTCCGCGGCTGGTTGGTCAGGGCTTTAGCCCTAACATTCAACGCACGCAATCGACCGGGGCTTCAGCCCCTGAGGCGGGTGCCCCAGAGCCTGCCCTGAGCTTGTCGAAGGGTCCCACTTCTGAGACCTGGCAACCCCTCACAGCCAATCTCATCCGTTTCTTTTCCAATTGCGGCGTGATGAAGGCCGCGGTTCAAGCCGGAATCAGAAGCACAGTTTCGGTGAGTCAGCCTTGAAATCTTCATAACCGTCCCCGAATTTCCCGGTCAAATGCACTAGAAAGTGCAATCCGGTATTGGGGACCAATATGAAAACCGCATTACTCGTGTTCGTTCTGTGCAGCGCCTCGGCCTTTTGCCAGGATCCCGGAGCCATGGCTGCCCAACAGGCAATGCAGCAAGCCATCCAAATCAACCAGCAGGCAACTCAACAGGCTATGCAAGACATGCAGCAAGCAAGCCAGCACGCGCAGCAAGCCATGCAACAGGCGATACAGGCCAACCTGCAAACGACTCAGCAAATGATGCAGAGTACGGCCGATACTTCATCGTCATACTCCAGGCCATACTTTGGCGTGCCTAACCAGCCATCCCTTTCCGTGAAGTCCGGCAATGTGATGCCTGGGACTAAAGTGCATATCAAATGGCGCTATGCCGACGACTATGCAGCGGTCTACTACACGACCGACGGGTGGACTCCAACCACCTCTTCGGCTCTCTATGAGGGACCCATCCCGATCGACAACACTACCCAGTTACAGGCCATCGCCGTTTCGCCCTGCATGACGCGTAGCCTAGTCGCCCACGCCGAATACACAATGTTAGGCCCGCCATCGCCAACCCCGCCGCTGGCTCTCTCCGCAGATGGAGTACTTCATGCCGGAACCCGCCTTCGGCTAATCACCGGTTCGACGGTCAACTCAAAGACCGCACACGTTGGAGACAAACTCAGCATTCTTCTCGATCAGGATGTAAAAGCTGGCGATGTCGTCGTACTCCCCAAAGGAACTCCGTTTTCTGTCGTTCTGACCATTGCCAGGCCTGCAGCCAGGCACAATGTGCCGGGCAACCTGGCCTTCGATATCTACTCGATCAATGCACGGGGAAAGTCAATCCGCGTCAGCGGAGGCGAAACCTTGCAAGGAGAAGCCGGGAGGAAGCCAAAAGAAGCGGTAATTGAACCCGGCATGAACTTCACCGTCGCCGTGGCCGTGGATACACCGCTCTTGCCCTCGGTGCTCGTCCCTGCGAGCAAGCCCTAACTGGCTGGTTGCCCCGTGTCCCTTGATTCTGAAAACTCAGAGGCATCCACTGCTAGCTCGCTGCAAGCATCACGCAGCATCCTTGGCCACCAGATACTCGTCCAGTAACTCGGCAACCAGCACCGCCGTTGGCACCGAGACCATGGCCCCTGGAATGCCTTCAAGAGCCGAACCCAGCAGCAGTGCTAACAGGATCGCCAGGCCAGGCAGACCCACGCTGTTCTTCATAATGCGCGGAGTCAGATAGGAATTTTCAACCTGCAAATAAATCACATAGAAGATAGCAATCCCCAGCACCCGGCCCCACGAATCGATGGCTGCCACAAGCAATGCGAGGCCCACACAAATTGCCGCGCCCATCACCGGGATAATATTGAGCAATCCCGTCAGTACACCCAGCGCATAGGCGTAGCGCACATTCAGTGAGAGATAGACAACTGTGCTTGTAACTCCAAGGATAAGCATCAAGCTCCCTTGCCCAACCAGCCATTTACCCATACGGATCTCCGCGCGCCGCAAGGTCTTGTCGAGCCGATCGCGCTTCTCCGCCGGGAAAAAGGAAAGAAACCAGCGATATGTGCCTTCGCCTTCAAGAATGAAATAGACAGTAAGGATAAAGCCCATGGCGACATTGAAGACCTTGCCGGCCCAGTCCCCAATCGAGAGCAGCAGATAGGTCGCAGCGTGGCTGGCGAAATCTTGCACTCGCGAGCTGATCTCGTCGGTATTCAACCGGTCGGCGAATGGAATGGTTTTGATCTTCGCCAGCAGGCTAGGCAAGCGCGTTGGCATCTCGCTGCCAAACTTCTGCATGTCGCGAATGACCGGCGGCAGGGCCAGAAAGCCGAAGGCAATGAGCGCCGCGGCCACAGCCAGCAGAAGGAAGAAAATGGCAGAGCCCTTAAAGGGCTGCCAGCGGCCAATCCGAAACTGGGAAGTGGAACGCACCACGGGGCTGAGCACCACGGCAAACAGAGCGCTCACATACACCAGCATCAGCACGTCGCGCACAAGCCATACCAGATAACAAGCCAGGCAAAGCATGAACGCGAAGACAATGTCGCCGCGAAGGTTGCGCGTGTTGCTTTGGGACTGAGTCATGTACAAACTTCCTGCAAGCCGGAGCGTGAGGCGCCGGCAATGCGCTGGTCGATAGTGGCAGTGCTGCCAATACGGGATGTCTCAACGTTCGATGCGGCAACGGCCTCGGTGGATACTCCGCCAGACCAGGCTCCTACGGTGCGCTCTGCGGTATCAGAATCAGATTTGATCCCAGTTCCAAAACCGCGGTGTGATCGGTACTGGAGATACGAGCGCTGCTGCACGCTGGTCCTCCCTGAACGTCCAGCTTCAGCTTCGGCATGCCAAGCACAATTCCAGGATGTACTGTATTTGGGGCTCCGCCGGGATTGAGCTTGAAGTCGGTAAAGGTCGAGATTTTGGTAGCGGTATTGGCGCTCCGCTTCTTGGTAAGCTCGCCCATGGGCAAATCGTCATGCAACCTCGCATCCACTTCGGCGGGCCCGATCAGGCCAATCAGCCACAGCTTCATTTCCTTCTTTCCGTGGTCCTCGCAATCGGCATGATCGAACGCCAAAGACAGTTCTGAGGTAGGAGAACTCTTTTGCGAAAGCGCGGATGTCACGTGGCCGTAGATGGCAGACCCTGCACTCAGCTTGCATCCGGGGTAGGCAATGGCTTCTTGCACGGTCACCCAGAACTCCTTGCCCACTTTCAGATGTCCAGAGTCCATCGGCCCCGTCACTTTGGCCACAATCGTCGCGCTCATCGGAATGCTGGCGGCGGCGTTCGGCGGGCAGGTAGGCTGGTAGGCCGCACGCGCTGGGGCGCTTCCACTTGGTGGTACTGGCGTGGTCTCCTGCCCGCTGGTTGCAGGCTTGGCTTGAGCTGGCTGTCCATTTTGCGCGGCAAGCGAAGCTGGCGCGCTCTGACCGGCCGCAATCTGAGCAAAGTAAAAAGCCGTAAAAACAGAGACAACCGCGATTCGGCCGATCCAGGGAATCCGGACGAGGGAACAGTGAGGGGCGAGCATAGATTCCTCTCCTACTGTCTATGATTGAGACAGCGAAATTATACTCCGCCGCTGTATGAGCCAATTCAGGCCAGAAAAATGACGGCTTCCCCGATCCCGAATCCGGGAATAGGAAAAGCCGCCATTGTTGTTGCGCTTGCTGGCTAACTCCACTCTCTTTGCAGCCCGCTGGGCTACTGATCCCCACCCAGCATTGAGCCCACAATGCCGCCCAGCAGCGCTCCCCCGACAGCGGGTCCGGCCTGGCGGCTCTCGCCCGCGCGTGGCAGGTACTCGCCAATCTGGTGCGCCAGCCGCGAAATCGGCAGCGTCTGCAGCCACACCGTTCCCGGCCCCTGCAACTGCGCCAGGAAGATTCCATCCCCGCCGAAGATCGCATTCTTGATGCCCGGAACCGTGGTGATATTAAAGCCCACCGACGCTTGAAAGGCCCCCACATGCCCTGGATGCACCCGCAGCACTTCGCCCGGAACTAGATTCTTCAGGATCAGCTCGCCTGATAGCTCAAGCCACGCCGTTCCCACTCCACCCACCTTCTGCAGCAGGAACCCGTTGCCGCCAAAGATGCCCGCGCCCAGCGACTGCTGGAAGCCTACGCCGAGGGTTACCTGCGGCGTGGCGCAGAGGAATCCGTGCCGGTGAATCATGAACTCCTGGCCCGGAGTCAGTTGGATCGGCACAATGTGCCCCGGCACCTTGGTGGCAAAGGAAACTTCGCCAGGGTACTGATAAGCACGATACTCGGTCATAAACAGGCTGCCGCCGCCGGCCACCCGCTTCAGTGCGCCAAAAAATCCGCCGCCTCCGCCCATCTGGGTATGCGTCGTCATCTGAATCGAGCTGGTCATCCACGAGAGCTCGCCGCTCTCTGAAAAAACGCATTCGTTAGGGTCAAGCTGCACATCGAGCACGGGCATTGTGGTGCCCTGAATTCTTGTCTGCATGGGGTGAAACCTCCTCTTGCTGCACAGTGTACCTGCCCGGACCTGCGGATCGTCGAGTTAGAATCGCTTTTCCATGAAGAATTTTCAAATCCTGCGCTCAACCGTGCTGGCCTTGGGCCTGGTTGCCCTGTCTCTGGGTGGTTGCCGCACGCCCCAATTGCTCCAGGCGGATCATCCCCGGTTCGTTCCCGGCGTAACGGTGCAGGATGTGAACTTCTTTTCCGCGGCCTTGCAGCGCCAGATGCCCTACCGTGTCTTCCTGCCCGCAAAACTCGTCCCCGGCCAGAAGTTGCCTGTGGTCTATCTGCTGCATGGCGGCAACGGTGGCTACCGCGATTGGTCCAACGACTCGGATGTCTCCCAGTACGCAGCGCGCGGCC
>Ga0302278_10006558_pt1 | contig 11048 bp, 10 predicted proteins | sample III_Bog_N3_2_FD_194543 | JGI IMG/M metagenome (GOLD analysis project Ga0302278, IMG submission 194543) | Peat permafrost microbial communities from Stordalen Mire near Abisko, Sweden - III_Bog_N3_2 | ecosystem: Environmental > Terrestrial > Soil > Wetlands > Peat | place: Sweden: Abisko... | reverse complement strand
AGACGAACGATCCGGCAGTGCTGGCCGACCGCAAGAAGCAGATTGAGGCGTTGACCGCCGACTTCAAGCATCTCTCGGGCATCCTGCTGCCGCTGGCGAAGGCGAGCCTGCTGCTCGATTCCACCTCCAACAATCTGGCGGAGTGGCACAACGAATCCGAACGCACGTATCGCTCAACAGGGCGTGGACTGCTGCTGCGCCTTGGAGTGCTGGTGATGGCGCTCATCTTCGTCGGAATCGCTTCTGATTTCTGGCGTCGCGCCATCTTCCGCTATATTCGCGAGCAGCGCCGACGCAACCAGTTTCTGCTGCTGCGCCGCATCCTGGTCACCGCGGTCATCGCGCTGATTCTGATTTTCGCGCTCTCCACAGAGATCGGCTCGCTTGCCACCTTTGCCGGATTCCTCACGGCGGGCATAGCCGTGGCGCTGCAGAATGTGATTCTCAGCGTTGCCGCATACTTCTTTTTGATCGGACGCTATGGAATTCGCGTGGGAGACCGAATTCAGATTGGGGATGTCACGGGAGACGTTGTCGATATCGGACTGGTGCGGTTGCACCTGGTGGAGTTGGATACTTCGAGCGGCGAGGCCCGTCCGACTGGCAGGATTGTCGTGTTTTCGAACTCCGTGGTCTTCCAGCCGTCGTCGAATTTCTTCAAGCAGCTACCGGGCTCCAACTTTGCGTGGCGACGTATCTCGCTGACGCTTTCCGCCGACGTGGACTACGTTCTGGCGGAGCAGAGTATCTCAACGGCAGTAGCCGGGGTTTACGAGACTTACAAGCCCGAACTCGATCAGCAACACCGCGTGCTTGAAAGCTCGCTGGCCATCCACATTGCCAGCACCGAGCCGCAGACCCGGTTGCGGCTGATGGAGACCGGCCTGGAAATCGTCATTCTGTATCCGGTGGTACTGACCCAGGCGGCGGAGATCGATGATCGCATGACCCACGCCCTGCTTGACGCCATTGAGGGTGAGCCCCGGTTGCGATTGGTGGGAGGCGGATTGACGAACATAAAACCTGTGGATGCGACTCCCAAACCGGCCGGACCCATCAAGCCGGCACAGGTCAACAATTGAATCGATTGATCTAATTATTGAATCCCATGGGTCATGTGCCAACTGCGCTTTGCGGGCGGCACTCATACCAACAGAAGTGAGTCCCTACCCGTGAGTGTCCGATAGATGAGCGATTCGCCCGTAGTTTCAGCGCAGGCGCCGATTCCGGCGTCAAATCCGTGGCTGGTGGCCATCTCGGTAATGCTGGCCACGTTCATGGAGGTGCTGGACACCTCGATAGCCTCGGTGGCGCTACCCTACATCGCCGGATCGGTTTCAGCCACGAACGACGAAGCGACCTGGGTTCTGACCAGCTATCTGGTCGCCAATGCGATCATTCTTCCCGCCAGTTCGTGGTTCTCGCAACGGTTTGGCCGCAAGCGCTTCCTGCTGACGTGTATTGTGATCTTCACGGTCTCTTCGTTTGCCTGCGGAGCTGCCGACAGCCTTGTCGTAATCCTGATCGCGCGCGCCGTGCAGGGAGCCGGAGGTGGTGCATTGCAGCCGCTCTCGCAGGCAATTCTGCTGGAGAGCTTTCCTCCGCACCAACGCGGGCAGGCCATGGCACTTTTCGGACTCGGCGTGGTGGTTGCGCCGGTGCTGGGTCCGACGGTGGGCGGCTGGCTGACCGAGACTTACTCCTGGCGGTGGGCGTTCTACATCAACATTCCAATTGGCATTCTGGCGATTTTCATGATCATGCGCTACGTGCATGATCCCGACTACATCCGCGACGCCAAACCGGGACGCTTCGATGGCATTGGCTTCGGCCTGCTGGCCATCTGGCTGGGAGCGTTGCAGATTGTGCTGGACAAAGGGCAGGAGGATGACTGGTTCGGCGCAACCTGGATTCGCTGGGCGGTGGCGATTCTGGTCATCTGCTTCGTCAGCTTCATCGCCTGGGAACTCAGCCACCATGATCCGCTGGTGAAACTACGCGTATTTTTAAACCGCAACTTCACCCTCGGCTGCGTGCTCATTGGGCTATTCGGCGGCGTCATTTATGGACTGATCACTTTGCTGCCGCTGTTTTACCAGGAACTGCTTGGCTACAACGCCCTGAATGCCGGTATGGCCGTGAGCCCGCGTGGCCTGGGCGCGCTGGTAGCCATGCCGCTAATCGGACTGATTGGCAGCCGCATTGATAATCGCTACCTGCTAGGATTCGGCTTTTCTCTGTTCGGCTTCTGCGGCCTGTGGTTCGCCCGCATCAATCTGGATCTGTCGCAGTGGAGCATGCTCTGGCCGGTCATTCTCAGCGGCTTCGGAGCCGGGATGGTGTTTGTTCCCCTTGCCACTACCAGCATGGCCAACATGCCCAACGATCAAATTGGCAATGCTGCCGGCCTGTTCAATCTGCTGCGTAACATTGGAGGTTCGATTGGAATTTCAATTGTGAACACGGTAGTGGCACGGCATGAACAACTGCACCGGGTTGAGATGTCTCGCCACATCAATCACGCGAATACGAACTTTGAGCAACTGCTGAACGGAGCCACGGCATTAACCGGGCGTGTGGGAGGGTCGTCTTTGCAGGCCTATGGAATCGTCAACGGAGTACTTTCGCAACAGGCTCGCCTGCTCGCCTACGTCGACGACTTCCAGTACTTGGCCGCGATCTGCTTTCTGTGCGTGCCCATCGTGTTTCTGTTACGCAGGAGCACCGCAAAAAAAGGCGCGGTAAGCGCGGCACACTAAGGAAAAGGCGGTTCAAGATTTCCGGGCAGACGGTGAGATATTTACCTTCCGGCAGTGGTGCTTTGGCCTAACTTGTGCGTCTTATCCTCTTCGCTTAGGGACGAGGCTGAAACTGGCCGGAAGTTGGGCGGAATTTCGAGGAGGCTCGGCAGTATTTCTCGCGCAGCGACGCGAAGACGTTCGATAGCTTCGCTTTCCAGTTGAGACTGCTGGCGAGGTTGAAGATATGTGCATTGAAATAGAATTTGCAGAGCTGTACACACTTCGTGGCTCATGCGTTCACCCGCCAACCTGCGAGTTTCCGTGCGGCTCACTTCGCGGATATGAAAATGCGCGAATATGGTAGTTATCAAACCCGTGATCAGGGCAACGGCAAGACCATGGAACCACCACGGCCAGATTCCTCCGTGGAACTTGATCAGTGCCAAGCCCGCACCAAGAACAACGAATGCCGCTGCCGTTCCAACAGCCAGCGCCACGATCTTCTGCGATCGGGGACTCAATTCGCATATCCGCTGCCCGTAGGTGCGCAAATTCGCTCTTCTCACGTAAGGTTCACTACCCCAAGGTTTTTCTAAAGCGGGTAATTGAGATTACACTTCTCGCGGCAACAAAACAACATAATCCGTCTCGACATTTCCCTGGAAATTGAGCTGTCGCGAATCGCGTTTGCGCCTGATCAGGCGCTCTATTACTCGTGATGGAACAGTGGATGGGTCACAACTTCCGCGAGAATCAACAGCAGCGCGGCGACGGATGTCACGATCTGAATCCAGCGCTGGCGGCGCTGTTTTGGAGTGAACGGCTGCAGACGCCATTGCGCGGAAGGGTTCTGGCGGATTCTGTTTTCATTCCACAACAGCAGCAGATTCAGCGCGGCAATCACGCCCGATATCCAAAGAATGGGCACGCGCAAGGCCTCGCGGTGGAAGCCATGAGCGGGCCCAGCGGCGGTGGCGGCGATCAGCGAAGTCATGCCCAGAACAACGCGCACTCCGCTCAAGGCTACGGCGGCGACGCAGAGCGACTCGAGGGCGGCAAGGAAGAGTGACGACCAGCCAAGAACCGTGCTGGAAATGTTTGAGTGGCTCACATTCGCCAGTTTCTTGCGCTCCGCGTCTACGTGCCCGTCTGCGCTCATTGAGCCTCCTGTGGCTATTGCTGCTCCTGTTCCATGGCATCCGCAAGCCGGATTACCGTGGCTTCGTCGAAGAGCTTGCCGAGGATTTGAATTCCAAGAGGCAGCCCTTCGCGATTCTTGCCGCACGGAATCGAGATGCCCGGCACTCCGACCAAGTTTGCCGTCACCGTGTAGATGTCACTCAGATACATCTCCATTGGATCGCCGGTTTTTTCGCCCAGCCTGAAGGCGGGTGTTGGCGTAACCGGAGTGACGACGGCATCGACACTTGTGAATGCGTTCTGAAAGTCGCGAGTGAGAAGGGTTCGAACCTGCTGCGCCTTCAGGTAATACGCATCGTAGTATCCCGCGCTTAATGCGTAGGTTCCCAGTAGGATGCGGCGCTTGACCTCTGCGCCAAAGCCCTCGTCGCGGCTTTTGCGATACATATCCGCAAGGGTTTTGGTCTGAGGCGAACGCGTGGTGTAGCGCACGCCATCGAAGCGCGCGAGGTTGGCCGATGCCTCGGCGGTGGCCACGATGTAGTACACCGGAATCGCGTACTCGGTGTGCGGCAGCGAGACATTGACAATCTCACAGCCGGCTTTGCGGAGACCGTCGATGCGGCGTTCGATTGCTTCGCGAATCTCCGGGTCAAGCCCTTCAGCGAAATATTCCTTCGGAATTCCGATGCGCAGACCCTTGATGTCTCGCCCGCACTCGGCAGAGTACTTGATGGCCGGTACGTCGGCGGAGGTGGAATCCATGGGATCGCGTCCGGCAATTACCTCCAGCAGCGTCGCCGAATCCTTGACTGTGCGCGTCAGCGGCCCCACGTGATCGAGCGAACTGGCGAAGGCGATCAGGCCGTAGCGCGAGACGCGTCCATAGGTGGGCAACAGCCCTACGACTCCGCAAAAGGCCGCGGGCTGGCGGATGGAGCCACCGGTATCTGAACCCAGGGTGGCCACGGCAAAACCGGCGGCCACCGCGGCAGCCGAGCCGCCTGAAGAGCCTCCGGGGACGCGGGTGATATCGCGCGGATTGCGCACGGGGTGGAAGGCCGAGTTTTCATTCGACGAGCCCATGGCGAACTCATCGCAATTCAGTTTTCCGAGGCACACGGCGCCTGCGGTCTCCAGCCGTTCCACTGCCGTGGCATCGTAGGGGGCGATGAACTTCTCAAGAAATCGTGAGCCGGCGGTGGTGCGCTCGCCACGCGTCATCAGCACATCTTTGATGCCGACCGGAACGCCGGCCAACGGCGGCAGCGGATCGCCTTTTTCCGCCAGACGATCAATGCGCTCGGCCTGCTTCAGGGCACGCTCTTTTGTCAGCGTAAGAAACGAACCGATGGTGCCATCGCGCTCTGCAATCTGCGCGTAGTGCGCTTCGGTCAGTGCCTGGGCGGACACCTCCCGACTCTGCACCAGCGAGCGCGCGGCATCGATGGTCAGTGCGCCGATATTCAATGCATCGATATTCATCGATCTTTCTCCAGTGTTCGCTTAGCGCTCAATGACCTTGGGAACCTTGAAGCAGATTCCATCCGTGTCCGGTGCATTGGAAAGAGCAATCTCGCGGCTCAGTCCAGGCTTTACCAGATCGGCGCGCTGCGCGTAGGCGAACCTATTGCTGCCCTCGCCTGCCGAGGCAAAGGCCGAAACTACTTCGGCGAGCGGTTCCACGTTGCGGGTGTCCAGTTGGTTCAGCTTGTCCATGTGGCCGAGAATGGAGTTCAAATCGGCGACCATGCGCGCGCTCTCGTCTGGCGTGAGTTCGAGATTGGCGAGGTCGGCGACGTAGGCTACGTCTTTTTCGGTGACCTTCATGCGTTTCCTTCTTCTTGCGAGCGCACGGCGGGTGCAGCGTTCGGGCGTGCGAGTTCGAATTTAATGTGCTCAATGCGAATGAACTGATTGAGGCGCGCCACAAACTGCGGAGCCATTGCGTAGAGTTGAGCGCGCCAGTTGGCGTCTGGAACCTCGACCACCAGCGTCGTTGTTTCGCAAGCGAGCACCCGTGTTTTCTCGGCGACTGCACGGCCGGCAGCGAACTCCCACGCGGCTTCGGGCAGTTGGCCGGACGGAAGGTTCTTCAGCGCCCGTGCCAGGATGTGTTGCAATGTGTCGGAAGCCCGCTCCATCGGTCGATTATAACGGAGAGCGGGAATGGCAGGAATTTCTGCGCTTCTTGCTACGTTCGCGCGAAGTTGCTCTCGGCAAAACTCATGGCCTCATCGCGGCTGGCAAAGGAGCCTTCCAGTTGCGCGTCCTCCACTGCCGCCAAGATTTCAGCAAAGCGCGGGCCGGGTGCGAAGCCTGCGGCAATCAGGTCATGTCCGTTAATCAGCGGCACAGGGCGCACCGCGCCAGCGGGAATCGCAAGCAAGCGCTGCCGCGTGTAATCGTAAAGATCGAGTTTGCCGTGGCTGGCGAGGCAATCCAGGCGGTGAAGCGCAAGGTGCTCGTCAAACTCCGGCAGGCGCACAAAGCGCTTGAATGTGGAGTCTTTCATTTTCTGCACGTCGGCAAAGCGCATGTGATTTTCCACCAGCGCAAGAATCTGCTCGCGCTCGCGATTACTGAAGCGCAGACGGATCAGCATATCTTCGGCAATGCGCACACCGATCTCCACGTGGCCGTCGAAGCGGATGCGGTCAGGAGCGCGGCGGAAAGTCGCGGGCTTGCCCACATCGTGCAACAGCGCGCCCCAGGCCAGGGTCAGAGGACATCCCGCGGGCAATCCCTCCAGCAGCAGCAGCGTGTGTACAAACACGTCTCCTTCGGGATGATATTGCGGAGGCTGTTCCACGCCTTTCATGCGAGAGATCTCCGGCAACACCTCGCGCAGCAGGCCGGTTTCGTCCAGCAATTCAAAGGCGCGGCGCGCGTGGCCTTCGGTGAGCATCTTGTTGAGTTCGTCGCGAATTCGCTCGCAGGAAACCTGGTGAATCTGCGCCGCCAACCGGCGGATAGCGTCAGAGGTTTTCGCCTCGATCACGTATCCGAAGCGCGCCGCAAAGCGCACTGCGCGCAGCATCCGCAGCTTGTCTTCCGCAAAGCGCTTTTCAGGATCGCCGATGGTGCGCACGATCCCGCTTTTGAGATCGGCAAGTCCTCCCACGTAGTCAAACAGTTCGCCGTGCGGAGTGTTCGGAGTGGAAGAAAGCGGATCGAGCAGCAGCCCGTTGATGGTGAAGTCTCGCCGCTCTACGTCATGTTGCGCCGAAGTGGTATAGCGCACCGAGTCTGGATGTCTTCCATCGAGATAAGCTCCGTCAGAGCGAAAGGTCGCGACCTCGATGTGTCCGTGCGCCTGCGGATCGCCCAAGACCTTTGCCGGAATCAGTACCACCCCGAACTGCGCACCCACGGCATAAGCTTCCGGGAAGATGCTCATCACCACGCGCGGCGTGGCCGAGGTGGCAACGTCGTAATCGGCGGGTTCGCGGGCCAGCAGAAGGTCACGCACGCATCCTCCGGCCCACAGGGCCTGGTAGCCGCGAACGCGAAGAACCCGAATTGCCTCCAAGGCGGCATGGCGGTGCATGAGGACATTGTAGATCGAAGGCGGTATTCTATAGTTGTGGACAAAAGTGCTCTGATTCTGGGAATTGAGAGTTCGTGCGACGAAACCGCGGCGGCCATTGTGCGCGGTGGAGAAGAGCTGATCTCCAGCGTGGTGGCCTCGCAGATCGCGACACATTCTCCTTATGGAGGCGTTGTGCCGGAGCTGGCGAGCCGCGAGCATCTCCGCAACCTTGTGCCGGTGACCCGCGCCGCGCTGACGAAGGCTGGATTGACGTACGCCGATATCGACGCCATTGCCGTGACGAACGGCCCCGGACTGGCCGGTGCGCTGCTGACCGGCGTCAGCTTTGCCAAGTCGCTTGCATGGGCGCTGGAAAAGCCGCTCATCGCGGTCAATCACATTGAAGGGCATATTCACGCCGTACTGCTGGAGCAACGCCAGAAAGGCAACGGAGTCCTCGATTTTCCGGTGTTGGCGCTGGTGGTAAGCGGCGGGCACACGCATCTGTTCCTAGCCGAGCAGCATGGAGAATCATGGCATTACGAAAATATGGGACACACCCGCGATGATGCCGCCGGAGAAGCCTTCGACAAGACCGCCAAACTGCTAGGTCTGGGCTACCCCGGCGGCCCGATTATCGACCGCATCTCGAAGTTCGGCGATCCGCGGTCGGTGAAATTTACCTTCGCGCAGTTCAAGCACGCGGCGCGCAATGAATCCAAGCGCGCCGGACGCATCGAAGAAGACCGCAAGCGTTTCGACTTCAGCTACAGCGGAATCAAGACGGCAGTGTTGCGCTATGTTGAGACGCACGAGATGTTCGCTGCAATCGAAGCCCGGCGTCACGCGCTGCTGCAGATCGCCTCTCCATCCGACGAGGATTTCAAGCGGCTGTGCGACCGGAAAACTCTTGACCTGGTTGCAAGCTTTCAGGCTGCGGTGGTTGGCGATCTCACCAGCCGCACCATGTCTGCCTGCGAAGAATACAACGTGCAAACCCTGCTGGTGACCGGAGGAGTGGCCGCCAACAGCGCCCTGCGAGCCAGCTTTGAGCAGCGCGGCCCGCGGAGTGGAGTGCGAGTTCACTTCCCTTCGCGCATGATGTCCACGGACAATGCCGCGATGATCGCCGCCGCCGCATACTCGAAGTGGATTTCAAGGGACTTTGCCGGACTGGGAATTTCAGCCGAGGCAAACCTGCAACTGCGCTGAGTGAGTGTTCACAATTTGGGAAATGCCAAGGCGGCCTTCGCAGGCCGCCTTGATAGTAGGGGTAGTAATAATGAACAGGTCTTCTCCTCCTACGAGGTTGTTAGTGGGAGTAACCTGAGCTGGCACGAGCACTTTATATCGCCGCCTGATCTCGGAGTCCCCGTTCTTGTCCCCGTTCTTTATATCGCTCTTCCAACGCCGACGAAGACAATCGCGCCTGTTCCAGCAGCCTTGGCTTTGGCCGCATCACGCGCAAACACGGACTCCTCGAAGGGCACGACTTGCGGCCCGTCTTTCTGCTTCTGAGGAGTGAGCGGCTGTGCTGTTGTGACAGTCCCACATCCAGGGCAGAACTTCTGGTCACTAGTGAGCGACGTACCACACTTGTCACAGAACATAGATGCTCCAGCTATGTAAGGATAATTGGAATAGAACCGGCTTACTTGGCTCCGGCTCGGTCCCACGAGTTTGGCATATTCTTACTCTCTTTCGACAAAATAGACCATTTTGTCGATACTCTGCCCCCCTGCACTGTTTTGCGGGTTTCCGGGGCATCGCACAGGGGGAACTCTCGACAAAATGATAAACGGGCGCAAAAGCGGAAACACGGGCGGGGGGAAAGCGACCGGGAGCGCATCGCTTTGCCATCCGCCCCGGAACAGTGGCGAGCCGTCTGGGCGGGAGGTCGAGCGGCCGACCGGATAAGTAATGGGAAGTCGGCCAGGGTCCTCCGAAACCGCCTCGTCGCCCGTGATGATCTCTCCTAGGCGCTTGATGGTTCGTTCCGAGCTTCTCATGCCGTTTGCTCTTTTCTTCTTACTGCGCAGCGCGCGCCATCTTGAGATCGTCATGCTCGAACGCTGACGCCATGCGCTCAATCTCGGTTTTGCGTAGACCGTGCAGAGCGGCTTCGTCGCGCCACTTCGAGACTACATTGCCGACCTGTTTTGCGATTTCGCGGGCTTTGCCGGCGTCCAGCTCGAAATATCCTGCCACGTCCATAGCCAGCGGGAGGGAGGCCGTGTTGTCGTCCTCGTTGATAGCCGTGGCGAGGATGCGCGGCTTGATGTCGGTCGGCACGGGATTCAGATCGTAGGCCGGCGAGAGACGCCAGCCCTCCTGTCCCGCGTAGAGAAAACCGTGGTTGCGCAGGTGGTCGTCGGTGTTCGAGATCAGGATGTTGAACACCAGCCGCCGCCACAGCGCTGCCATGTCGGCTTTCGGCGCGGCCCCGTGCTGGCGCAGCGCGTCGACAATTTCCAGATAGCTTCGACTTTCGTTGTCTTTTGATCCCAGCATGCTCATGGCGGAGAGGAAGGGAATGCGCCGTTTGCCCTCCCGGTCAAAGCGCCGCAGCAGGAGGACCGGTTTCTTGGATATGGTTTCGACGCGGCACTCAGGCACCGCGATGCCAGCTTTGTCGGCCAGTGCGAGAGCCACCGCTTCCCACACGACCGTATTGATTTCATCATCCTTGCGGGGGAATTTTGCAATTGCGAGATGGCCGTCCTTCTCAATCACAGACGCCTTCGGACGTGCGCCGCCGAGCGACGATCCCGGCGCAAACAGCAGGCGCAGATCCTCTTCGGTGTCCTTCTCCTCCATGACGTGTTCCGCCGCGGAGAGCAGTCTCGGGAGTTCGACCAGAGGCGGGATGCGCTTAACACCCTCTTCGCGCAGAAACGGTCCGCCCTCGCGTTCGGCGAAGCGGAGCGCACCCTGGCGCGCCTCATCGTCGACCAAAAGCAGGAAGTCAATTTCCTGAAGTGTGCGCGGCGCGGTGGCTTCGCGCTCCGCGCGTCGGCGCTCCATCCTGCGCATGAGCGCCCTTCCCCACCGGTCAGGCGCGGAGTCGCCGATCGCGCCGAACATTGGCGTGTCAGCCGGCGTGTGAAACGGGCCGGGGCCAACCTGCAGGGCCGGCTCCAGGGAGAATCGCGCGGGATTTTCCAGCCAGGCTTTGTCGTATTCGAAGGTCGCGCTTTCCTTGTTCTTGCGCACATGAGCCCACAGCCGCCCCATCAGGTGAGGGACGCCGTCAAGGTCAACGTACACAAAGGTCTCTTTGTCCATCAGTTGTCTTTCGTGCGTTTCGGTTTGCGCGCGCCGCGTATGCGCTGCGGCAGATTTTCTTCTTCGAGCTGCAGGCCCACAGGGTCGTTTTTCGAGGCAGCGAGGTCTCCCAGCCGGTCGGCCATCCCCAGCACATAAAGGACCGTGGCGTAGCTTCCGATTGAAACACTCGGATCGCCCCGCTCCACCCTGATGAATGTCGGCTTGCTGATGGAGGCCCGCTCCGCCGCGATCGCCATGGTGATGCGTCGCCGTCGCCGGGCATCCTTAATATCGTGGCCGAGCTTGCGTAAGGCGCGTGAAACGGGTATAGGCAGCGTCAGCACGGCTCGATCTCCTTCACGTTTAAG